>Ga0207716_100010_pt1:297500-623005 | contig 623005 bp, 570 predicted proteins | sample TtaePargueraPR_FD_187739 | JGI IMG/M metagenome (GOLD analysis project Ga0207716, IMG submission 187739) | Aerobic enrichment media microbial communities from Bioluminiscent Bay, La Parguera, Puerto Rico - Tt and P2 (5) (SPAdes) | ecosystem: Environmental > Aquatic > Marine >... | reverse complement strand
AGCTGGTAGCGCAGCTTCCGGCTCCTGCGGAAGCTGCGTTGCCGCGATTGAGGCGGGAGTCGGTGTGGGTGTCGGCGTAGGCGCTGACCTGCTCGCCGGGCGATAATCGTCCAGAGTGGCGACAACGACAGGCTCTGCTCGCCTCGTGACTATCGCCGCTGCAGAAGGCGTCGGCGAAGGAGTGGGTATCGATATAGGCGGAGTCGCAGTGCTGACCGGTTGTGCCGGCTGCGCAGCGGCGAGCGCGGGTGCGGAGGTCGGAGTTGGAGTGGGGGCAGGAGGCGGAACGACGCTCACCCGTTCGCGCGAGCCGGACCGCGCATCGTCGGAAACGCTATCGCGAACAAGAGCGCCGCCGCCAGCCACGATGGGAATGGCAGCTGCCGCAACGCACCCCTGAAGCGCGATGGAGGAAAGACCCAGAAGCAATAGGTTGCGGTGATTCATTTTTTGTTGTCCTGCAACGTGTCCGGGCCAATCGTATTACCGCTGAAAGCCATGTCGAGCGCTTTTCCCGTTGGCGATCACGCCGTCTCGCGCTGGCGCGTGGTGACGAACTCGATCTTCTTGTCATAGGGCGCGCCCACCACCATGCGATTCACAAAGACGCCTGGCAGATGGATGCAGTCGGGATCGAGAGAGCCGGCAGGCACGACTTCTTCCACTTCTGCAACGCAGACCTTGCCGCAGGTGGCGGCGGGCTGGTTGAAATTGCGGGCGGTCTTGCGGAACATCAGGTTGCCCGTTTCGTCAGCCTTCCAGGCCTTGATGATAGAAAGGTCGGCGAAGATCCCTTTTTCGAGAATGTAGTCCTGCGGCCCTTCGCCGGTGTCGAACTGCTTCACTTCCTTGCCCTCGGCCACCTGCGTGCCCACGCCGGTCTTCGTGTAGAAGCCGGGAATGCCCGCACCGCCAGCGCGCATGCGTTCTGCCAGAGTGCCTTGGGGGCAGAATTCCACTTCCAGCTCACCGGACAGATACTGGCGTTCGAATTCCTTGTTCTCGCCCACGTAGGAGGAGATCATCTTCTTCACCTGCTTGGAGCGCAGGAGCATGCCGATGCCTTCGTTGTCGATTCCGGCATTGTTGGAGGCAAAGGTCAGGTTCTTGACGCCGCTATCCTGAATAGCTTTCAACAACCGCTCGGGGATGCCGCAAAGGCCGAAGCCGCCGCTGGCGATCAGAATGTCGTCGCGCAGGAGCCCTTCGAGAGCGGCTTCGGCGGAGGGGAAGAGTTTCTGCATTGCGGCTTCCTTGGATTGATTCTGGTCGGGCCGGCGCGGCCGTTGATGACGTGTTTGCGGCATTAGAGTGCTGCACGCGTGCTGTCACCAGCAATGCCTGCCGATTCTGCGACGCACCCCAACCCTACAAAAACATGAATCATGATTCAATTTATGGAAACGCCTTACACCGATGTAAGCATCAAACTTCTGATAAACCGACAAAATATGAGCATCTTGCAAAACATGCAACAGATCATGCCCTTTTCGCACTTGCGAGATGAGGCCGGTCCAAGCATATCTGCTCGTGCCTTTCAGGCATCCTCTCCCAAAACTTCCAGGCCCGGTCGGCAACGACCGGGCCTTTTTTCTTGCTCGATGCCCGGGCTCGTGCCCGATCGCTTTTCCGGCACGAATCCCCGCCTCACAGGTTTGCAATACCGAGGGCCGCTTCCTAGGTCCGCAGGACAAAAACAAACCAGAGGACGGAAAATCAGGCATGGCCGATGCGGATGCAGCGAAGGTGGAACAAGGCACGGTACGGCTGCAGGTCGCCGCTGCCCGGCAGGAAGAGTCGGGCCGCGGTGTCGTTCGCATGCCGCGCAGCGCGTTCCAGAAGCTCGGAATCACCGAAGGCGACCCGGTGGAGATCGAAGGCAAGCGCGCCACTGTCGCCGTCGCCGTCCCATCCTATGACGAGGACGAAGCTCTCGATGTGATTCGCCTAGACGGCTTGCAGCGCGGCAATGCCGAGACGTCCTCGGGCGAACACGTTCTCGTCCGCCGCGCCGAGACCAAGCCTGCGACGCGCGTCGTCTTTGCTCCCGCCCGCCGCGAAATGCGCCTTCACGGTCCTGCAGAGGCGCTGAAACGCGTTTTCTTCAAGCAGCCGATTACCGCTGGTGATCTCGTTGCAACGCATGGGCAGCAGCCGGTGCAGAACGTTCCGCCCGAAGTGCGCCGCATGTTCAATGCGCCCGCCTATGCGCTCACCCAGATACGTCTGCAGGTCGTTTCCACCACGCCAAAGGGCTTCGTCCACATCGACGAGAACACGGAGGTGGAGCTGCGCGCCGAGTTCGAGGAACCGCGCGACGCCCGCGGCATGATCAACTACGACGACGTCGGCGGCATGGAAGAGACCATCAAGGCGCTGCGCGAGATGGTCGAATTGCCGCTGCGTTACCCTGAACTGTTCACCCGCCTCGGCGTCGATCCGCCCAAGGGCGTGCTGCTGCACGGTCCGCCCGGCACCGGCAAGACGCGGCTGGCCCAAGCCGTGGCAAACGAATCGGATGCCGAGTTTTTCATCATCAACGGCCCCGAGATCATGGGCAGCGCCTATGGCGAATCGGAAAAGCGCCTGCGCGAAGTTTTCGAGGAAGCCGAGCGCAGTCAGCCTGCCATTGTCTTCATAGACGAAATTGATTCGATCGCCCCCAAGCGCGAGAAGGTGCAGGGCGAGGCGGAAAAGCGACTGGTCGCCCAGCTGCTGACGCTCATGGACGGTCTTCAGTCCCGCGCTAACGTGGTGGTGATCGCCGCGACGAACCGCCCCGATGCCATTGACGAAGCACTGCGCCGTCCGGGTCGTTTCGACCGCGAGATCATCATCGGCGTGCCCGACGAGCATGGGCGCCGCGAAATTCTCGCGATTCACACCCGCGGGATGCCGCTGGGCGAAGGCGTGGACCTGTCCGAACTTTCCCGTTCGACGCACGGCTTTGTCGGCGCAGACCTTGCCGCCCTTGCTCGTGAGGCTGCGATCGAGGCGGTTCGACGCATCATGCCAAGGCTCGATCTCGACGCTCGCGAAGTGCCAGCCGAAGTGCTGGAAGAACTCTGCGTTGAAAAGAATGACTTCCGCGAAGCATTGAAGCGCGTGCAACCGAGCGCCATGCGCGAAGTGATGGTGCAGGCCCCGACCGTCGGCTGGGAAGACCTCGGCGGACTGGACGAAGCTATCGCATCGCTCAAGGAAGGTGTCGAACTCCCCCTCAAGAATCCCCGCGCCTTCGAGCGTCTGGGCATTCGCCCGGCCAAGGGCTTCCTTCTCTATGGCCCTCCCGGCACCGGCAAGACGTTGCTGGCGAAAGCCGTCGCGAAGGAGGCTGAAGCGAACTTCATTTCGATCAAGTCGAGTGACCTGCTTTCCAAGTGGTACGGGGAGAGCGAGCAGCAAATTGCCAAGATGTTCGCCCGTGCGCGTGCAGTCGCGCCGTGCGTCATCTTCATCGACGAGATCGACAGTCTCGTTCCGGCACGGGGTTCCTCGGCGAATGAGCCGCAGGTAACGGCGCGCGTGGTCAATACGATCCTCGCAGAAATGGACGGGATGGAGGAAATGTCTTCGATCGTCGTCATCGGCGCAACGAACCGTCCGACCCTGGTCGATCCTGCTCTGTTGCGACCGGGCCGTTTCGACGAACTCGTCTACGTTGGCGCGCCAAACGAGCCGGGGCGTGAGCATATCCTCAAGATCCACACCTCGGAGATGCCTCTTGCCGGTGACGTCGATCTGGCCGCCATTGCGAAGGAAACCGACCGTTTCACCGGTGCCGATCTCGAGGACATCGTCCGCCGCGCCGGCCTCAACGCCATTCGCCGGGCGCACGGTGCGCCCGAAAACGTGACGAAGGCCGACTTCGACGATGCCGTCAAGGACAGCCGCGCCACGGTGACGGCGAAGATGGAAGCCGAGTATCAGAAGATGAAAGGCGAACTGAAGAAGCGCGCTGCTGAAGTCCGTCCCATCGGCTTCATCACCGAAGGCATGGTCGAATCAACGCGGGACTCAAAGCACTAGGCAACTTCCGGCGCGGAACGGTCAGTCCTTGCCCGACGTCATTCCGCGTTCGCCTGCTTCCCATAGCGCTTCGGTGGCGGAGGTGACGCGGCGCACCGCGATAGCCTCGGGCATGTTCTCGCGAATGAAGGCGAGCATGCCTTCACGAATGTTGCAGCGCAGGTCGAATGCGGTTGGCGCGTCCTTCGCGCTCATCAGCAGGCGGACCTCGATGGAATCGAGCGTCGTTTCCGTCACCTGCACCACCTGCACGCGCTTGTCCCAAAGCTCGTTCGCCTTGATCTGGCGCTCGAACTCGGCGCGCAGGCGCTCTACATCGGCAAGCGGGTCGAGATGCAGGAACACGGTGCCCAGCAGTTCCGAACCCTTGCGCGTCCAGTTCTGGAAAGTCTCTTCCAGGAACTTGTTTACCGGCACGACCAGTCGCCGCTCGTCCCAGATGCGAACGACGACATAGGTGGTGCGGATATCCTCGATCTTGCCCCATTCGCCGTCGATGATCACGACATCGTCGATGCGGATCGGCTCTGTCAGCGCCATCTGCAGGCCGCCGATCAGCGCCTTCAAGGCAGGCTGCGCGGCAGCGCCGACGGCGAGGGCGGCAAGACCGGCAGAGGCCATCAGCGTGACCCCGATATCGCGCACACCGGGTATCGAGAGCAGCATCAGGCCAATGGTGATGAAGACGATCACGAAAGTGCCGATGCGGCTGAAAATCGCGAGGCGCGTGCGACGCCGGCGCGCCTGCAGGTTGTCTTCCACATCGATATCGGCGCGGATCTCCATTGCAGCGACGAATGCGCGCATGATGGACAGGGCAATCCAGCCGATCAGCGCGGGCATCACGAAACCGGCAATTTTCTCCCAAACCGATTCAAGCATGGGGACTTCGCGCGCTGCCAGCACGATGCCGAGTGCCACCATTGCCCATTTGGTTGGCCGGGCGAGGTGTTTGACAACGATATTGTCCGCTTCGCTGTCACTGGATCGCGCGACCCGCTTCAGGATGCTGAATATTATACGGTGCGCGATGAGCGCCACCAGAACGCCGATGCCAGCCGCCAGCGCGGCGACGAGCCATGCCTCAAGGTGATCGGGCACAGTGTCGCGAATGCTGGTCAGCAGGTCATTCATGCTGCAATGCAATATAGAGCGCGGCGTCGATTGCCAAGATCAGTGCGCCGCGTCCCAACTTTCGCCTGTCCCGATCTCGATACCCAGCGGAACGCTGAGTTCGACGGCGGGTAAGGCAGCTTCCGCCATCACCTTCTCGATCACCGATGATGCAGCTTCCACGTCGCTTTCGGGGAGTTCGAACACCAGTTCGTCATGCACCTGTAGCAGCATGCGCACGTGGCCGAGGTCGGCTTCTGCGAGGGCGGGAAGCATACGGGCCATCGCGCGCTTGATAATGTCGGCGCTGGTGCCCTGGATCGGTGCGTTGATAGCGGCGCGTTCGGAGCCCTGTCGCTCGGCCTGGTTTTTCGAATTGATGCGCGGGAACCATGTCTTGCGGCCGAACAGCGTCTCCGAATAACCCTTCTCGCGCACGCTCTCGAGCGTTTCGTGGATGTAGCTCTGGATGCCGGGGAAGCGCTTGAAATAGGTGTCGATCACTTCCTGGGCCTCGCCCGGTTCAACGCCCAGACGGCCAGCGAGGCCCCAGCGCGAGATGCCGTAAAGGATGGCGAAGTTGATCGTCTTGGCGCGGGCGCGCGTGTCGCGGTCCACTTCGCCGTACATCTCCTTTGCCGTGCGGGCATGAATGTCCTCGCCCTGTGCGAAAGCTTCCTTCAGTTCCGGCACGTCCGCCATGTGCGCCGCCAGCCGCAGTTCGATCTGCGAATAGTCGGCAGCCAGCAGCACATTGCCGCTTTCCGGCACGAAGGCCTTGCGAATCTCGCGTCCGATCTCGGTGCGGATGGGAATGTTCTGCAGGTTGGGATCGGTGGAGGACAAGCGCCCGGTCTGCGCACCGACCAGCGAATAGCTGGTGTGCACGCGGCCCGTGTTCGGGTTGATCGCTTCCTGCAGCGCATCGGTATAGGTCGATTTCAGCTTCGATAGCTGGCGGTACTCCAGCACCTTGTTCGCAATGGTCGCACCCTGCTGCGAAAGCTTTTCGAGCACCGACTGGTCGGTGGAATACTGGCCGCTCTTGCCCTTGCGACCGCCCTTGTAGCCCATCTTGTCGAACAGGATGTCACCCAACTGCTTGGGACTGCCGATGGTGAATTCCTCGCCCGCCTCCTCGTGGATTTCCTTCTCGATGCGCGCGGTGGTCTCGGCGAATTGCTCGGACAGGCGCGAGAGGGCGGCGCGATCCACCTTGATGCCTTCGCGTTCCATGCCGGCGACCACCGGGATCAGCGGGCGGTCGACGCGTTCGTAAATGCGCGTCGCGCCTTCCAGCGGCATGCGGCGGTGGAGGTGCTGGTAGAGGCGCCAGGTAACATCGGCATCCTCCGCAGCGTATTCGGTAGCCTTGTCGAGCGGCACCTGGCCGAAGGGAATGGCCTTCTTGCCCGTGCCGCAAACGTCCTTGAACTTGAGACACGTGTGGCCGAGGTGGCGCTCTGCCAGTTCGTCCATGCCGTGGCCACCGCCGATGCCGGCCTCGTCACGGCCCGCATCCATGGCGAAGCTGATCACCATCGTGTCGTGGATCGGCGCAACGTTAATGCCGCAGCGGGCCAGCACGTTCAGGTCGTACTTGATGTTCTGTCCCACCTTCAGGACGGCATCGCTTTCCAGCAGCGGCTTGATCGCGGCGAGCGCGGCCTCGCGCTCAACTTGCTGCGGCTTTTCGGCGAACATGTCGTCGCTGCCGCCCTCGCCGCTGAAATGTGCGAGCGGGACGTAACAGGCATCGTTCGGGCCCAGTGCAAGACTGAAACCGACGAGATCGGCCTGCATCGCGTCGAGATCGCTCGTTTCGGTATCGACCGCCACCAGCCGCGCGGCAAAGGCGCGCTCGATCCAGTGCTCCAGCCGTTCCATCGTTTGCACGCATTCGTAGGTGCTGCGGTCGAGATCGGGCCATTCGGGCAGCGGCTGGCTGTTGCCTTCGGGCGAGGCGTCCGCGCCCTTGTTGTCCGCCTTCGCGGGATTGAGGTCGGTCGGCCGGTCCGGGCTACCGCTACCGGCGTCGAGGCGGCGCAGCAGGCTGGAGAAGCCGTGCGTTTCGAGGAACTTTGCCAGCGGTTCGGGCGGAACGCCGTCCAGCTTGAACTCGTCAAGCGTCTGGGGAAGCGGGCAATCTTCTTTCAGCGTGACCAGCACCCGGCTGAGCTCGGCATCGCCGCGATGCTCGATCAGGCGCTCCTTCAGCTTGGACTTCTTCATATCCTCTGCCGAATCGAGCGCGGCAGTCAGGTCGCCATGTTCGGCAATCAGCTTGCTGGCGGTCTTCGGGCCGACGCCGAAGATACCGGGGATGTTGTCGACCGAATCGCCCATCAGCGCGAGAACGTCGCCAACCTTCTCGGGCGGCACGCCAAACTTCTCTTCCACCTCGGGGATGTAGATGCGCGCGTTCTTCATCGTATCGAGCATGTCGATGCGCGCGCCGTCCTTCTCGCCCACCAGCTGCATCAGATCCTTGTCGGAGGAGACGATGGTCACGTCCCACCCTTCGGCCTGCGCGGCGCGGGCGTAGCTGGCGATCATGTCGTCGGCTTCGACATCCTCCTCCTCAATGCAGGGCAAGGAGAAGGCGCGTGTGGCGTCGCGAATCAGCGGGAACTGCGGCACCAGGTCTTCTGGAGGCGGCGGACGGTTGGCCTTGTACTGGTCGTAGATGTCGTTGCGGAAGCTCTTGCTCGACTTGTCGAGAATCACCGCGAGGTGCGTGGGCCCCTCCGCCTTGTCGAGATCCTCCGCCAGCTTCCACAGCATGGTGGTGTAGCCATAGACGGCCCCGACAGGCGTTCCTTCGGGATTCGTCAGCGGCGGAAGGCGATGATAAGCGCGGAAAATATAGGCCGAACCATCGACCAGATAGAGATGCTGTTTTTCGGCCATTTGCGCCTGCTAGCACGGCGTTTCGCTGCCTGTAAGCACGAATGATCCTGCCTTATTTTCGCCCTCGGTTCGCCGCAATTGCGCCACAATGTGCTTGCGTGGCCCCAAATGTGGCATTATTTAGGCAACAGAGCCGACGGGAAGGTCGGCTTCGGGACAGGCTGAGTGCTTCTCCCATATTTATGCAATTCAAGGGGTTTATACCTATGCGTAAGATCGTTCTCGTCGCTGCCGCAGCTGCTGGCGCCCTGACTCTGGCCGCTTGTTCGGAAGGCACCGAAGACGCCGCCGAAGCTACCGCTGAAAGCGCTGCCGCTGACACCGAAGCCAACATGGAAGCCATGGGCGAAGCAGCTGACGAAGCTGTTGCCGACGCCGAAGCTACCGTCGACGAAGGCATGGCTGAAGCTGGCGCCGAAATGGAAGACGCCGGTGAAGAAATGCAGGAAGAAGCTGCCGAGTAATCCTCGCAGCCTTTCGGCTTACAAGATCAAGGGCGTGGCCAGCGATGGCCGCGCCCTTTTTCTATGTGCGATTGAGATTTGAACTTGGGTTCGCTGCCACGAGGAAGTGTCAGCGAGAAGCACCATTTGTCTGGGCGTAGGTGGCGCTTGCATAGTTCCGCGCCTCGGCCCGCTCGGCATAGCCATCGTAGAGACCGCGTGCGATCGAAGCGATACGCGCATCGCGCATCCGGCGCGCTTCGGCCTTGTTGGCATTTTCGTGCGCCTGAGAAGCACTTTGGCCAGTCACATAGATTGCGAGCGCAATTGCGCGGCCATCGGGCATTTCGACAATGCCGATGTCTCCCGCCATGCGATTGAGCGTACCGGTCTTGTGAGCGACGGTAACGCCCTCCGGCATCATCGCCGGAATACGACGGCGGCCAGTGCGGCAACGCTCCATGGCATCGAGAATTACTTCTCGGCTTTCCGCGCTTAGCCACTCCCCCTGATAGATACCTGCCAGCAGGCGGACCATCGTCTCGGGCGTCGCGCTGTCGCGCAGGTCGATATGGTAGGTGGGGTCGAACTCGCCATCGTCACGCACCAGCGTGGCGATGTCGCGCGAGAGGTTGAAATCGGCAAGGCCAGCGCGGCGTGCCCAGGCGTTTACGGCTTCCGGTCCGCCCACTGCAGCGAGCAGGGCGTCGGTTGCCGGATTGGAGCTGCGCGTGATCATCAGGTCGATCAGCTGGTGGGCGGGCATGTACTCGCCTTCACGCACCGGAGCGACGCGGGTCGAGAAGCGCTGTGAACGCACGGCCCACAGAAGCGGAAACTCGCTCGTCAGGCTCCACCGGCCCTGATCGACGCCTTCGAGGAATGTGGCGGCAATGGCGATCTTGCTGGTGGACGCCATCGGGAAACGCTGGTCACCCAGCACCGATACCTGTTCACCCGTCGCCAGATCGATTGCCGCAACGCCGATCCGCCCGTCGCTGCCGTCGGCAAGCTGGGCGATGCGGCGTTCCAGCGATGTCTGCGGTTCTTCCAGGAATTGCTGGGGTTCGCGAACCTCGGTGCCGAAGGCGCTGTCGAAAGCGCTCTCGAAATCCTGCGTCTCTGCGTGCGCGCCTGCCAGAGGGGCAAGAGCCAAAGCCAGCGGCGCAATGATCCGTGCTATCACCGATGTATCCATGTCTCGAACGTTGCCAGAAACGTGCTTATCAAATGCTTAATAGCACAACTTCTGGCGATCCCCACGCGATGAATTGCGCGGGAATGACGACGTAGCGAGTCAAATACGGCGATTTCGCCCCGAAAGGCGTGGGATCACGCGTTGGCGAGAACTTTCTCAATCTTGTCGAGCGTCTCGTGAGTCAGCGCCTTGTCGAGCTCGCCGACCAGCCGTTTTTCCAGTTCGACGTGATAATGGCGGCGCATCTCGCCCAGCGTTTTCGGATCGGCGATGACGAGCAGTTCCTCGATCTCGTTGGCAATGGCCCTGGCATTGAGCCACTCAGCCGCCGCGGCGCCGTGAGCAAGTTCGTTCAGATCGGTATTGCCGGTCATCTGGCTACCCGAATCCTGATGCTTCACTCCGGCGCTGAAATTAGTCGCTTCCAGATCGGGCTCGGAAACCTTGGAAAGCTTGGGCTCGAATATCTGGCCTTCGTTGCGCAGCAGCACGAAACGTTCTCCGTCAACGAGTGCGACGTGGGCCTTGTGCGGGACTTTCATTGTGTTCTCTCCTGCCAATTGATGGTTCGTATAACCAACTCACAGGGGCACGAATTGTGCCGCGAGTGATGTGCTATTCAGGCTTGCGCAGGCGCCAGGCGAACTGGTCCGTCTGGCTGCGGATTGAAGCGTCGAAGACATTGGCATCGCGCGGGTCGTCAGGACGCGAATAGAGGTCAGATTCCTCTTCCAGCACGAAGCCTGCTCCGGTTAGCGCATCGAGCGCCATCTGCCGGTCCATGCGGTGCAGCGTGTTCGCGGCTTCTGCACCGCCGCCTTCTTGCGCCAGGTGGTCGACCACCACCAGCGTGCCGCCGGGTTTGAGCGAATCGAACATCATCTGCACTGCGCTATCTGCCGTGCCTTCAGGGAAGTCCGACAGGTAGAGGTCATGGAAGTTCATCACCGTGATGATGGTGTCCAGCGGTTCGGGCCAGCCTGGCGCTGCCACAGGGCCGCGCAGCGGAAAGACGCGCACCGGATCGCCGTTGTCGTCCGAATAGGGCGCAACGGCAGCATCCTGCTCTTCGGCATATTCGGGGCGGAAGGCGATGAACTCATCGGGCTGGAAGGCATAGACCTTGCCATTGGCGCCGACCGCGGTTGCCAGCAGACGGGTGAGATAGCCGCCGCCCATGATGTAGTCGCCGACTACTTCGCCCTTGTCGATCTGGGCAAAGGCAAGCAGTTCGCCCGGCTGGCGGGCTTCGTCATACTGGCGGTCGTCCATGCGGGCGACATCGTTGATGGCCTGCATGTACTGGCGAGCGGAGTAACTGGCGGTTTCGGTTTCTGCCGTTTCAGTTTCACCGCCGCAGCCTGCAAGGCCGATCAGCAGAGCGCTCGCGATAATGGCACCACGCATGAATTCATCCTCCCCTGTTCTCTTTGACGAGGAGGCTAACCCTGCACGGCGATTCCGGCAAGCGCGAGCCTGCCCCAAGGTCCAAGCTTGACGAACCGCCCCTTGCCTGTCCCTATAGGTGCGAATGAAACCACCCTTGGGGATCGCCACTACATGATAAACCGCATTCGTCTCGCCTCGGGCGCGTCGCTCGCTGCCCTTTTGCTTGCCAGCGCCGCCAGTGTTTCCGCCCAGCAAGTTACCATCGTGCAGCCCGGCCCCGTCGGAGAAGAGCCGCGAACCCTGACTGAAGAAGAGGCGACGAGCCTGGCCCGCAATGGCTATTCCCCGGCGGATGTCGGCTTCATGCAGGGCATGATCGTGCACCACCAGCAGGCCGTCGATATGTCGGCGCTGGCGGAAGAGCGCACGAACACACCTGAAATCCTCGCCGTAGCAGGACGCATCGACGCCTCGCAGAAGGACGAGATGGATTTCATGCGCGGCTGGCTTACCGATCGCAGCGAACCGGTGGAAATGGCCGGCATGGGCCACGCCGGCCATTCCGACATGGTCGGCATGGCAACGCCCGAACAGATGGAAGCGCTGGAAGCCGCGCGCGGCACCAACTTCGACCGGCTTTTCCTGGAAATGATGGTCCGCCACCACCAGGGCGCAGTTACCATGGTGGAGGAATTGCACAGCCAGCGCGGCACGGCTGCCGACCCTGTCATGTACGAATTCACCAGCGAAGTCGTGAACGACCAGCAAGCCGAGATCGAGCGAATGAACGCGTTTCTCGCCAGCTTGTCCGACGATCCGCGCGCGACGCTGGCAGCTGGCCTGTTCGATGCGGGTGAGGCGATCAGCAATCTTCGCCACGTCTCTTTCCTGCGCAAGCCCGCAGGCTTCTTCGATCCGGAAAACCCAGGCGATTTGCGCCCCGAAGTGCCTTCCGATGACGAGGAAGATGGCGAGGCTGGCGAAACCGAACCCGCCGATGCGCATGCCGATCACGCGCAGCACATGGACCATGCCGCGATGGCCTCGGCCGCCATGCGCGATCCCGAAACCGAGGAAGAAGAGCGCCAGTTTGCCCAGCGCGGCGGCCTGCTGGACTTTGCCAATACCGACATCGCTTTCTCGGGCGACCTGATGGTTGCGGGCAACTACCACGGGTTCAACGCCTATCGGCTTGGCGAGGACGGCGTGCCGCAGCTGGTCAGCTCGGTCGTCTGCCCCGGCGGGCAGGGCGACGTCTCGATCTCCGGCGACCTGCTCATCATGAGCGTCGAGGAAACGCGCGGGCGCACAGATTGCGGCCTCGAAGGCGTCACCGACCGTGTGAGCGAAGACCGCTTCCGCGGCCTTCGCATCTTCGACATTTCCGACATCACCCGCCCGCGTCAGGTTGGCCAGGTGCAGACCTGTCGTGGCAGCCACACCCACTCCATCGTCACGCAGACCGACACCAGCCTGATCGTCTACAACTCGGGCACCGGCTCGGTTCGTGATCAGGAAGAGCTAGAGTTCTGCATCGGCAACGTGCCGGGAGACGATCGCACCGCGCTGTTCAGCATCGACGTGATCGAGATCCCGCTTGCCAATCCGGCAGCGGCCCACATCACGTCCAGCCCGCGCGTGTTTGCTGACCCCGAGACGGGTCGACTCGCCGGTCTGTGGCTGGGCGGCGACCATGGTGACGGTACGCAGGACACCAACCAGACCAACCAGTGCCACGACATCACCGTGTTCCCGGCGCTGAACATCGCGGCTGGCGCCTGCTCGGGCAACGGCATCATCTTCGACATTTCCGACCCGCTTAACCCCACCCGCATGGACGAAGTGGTCGATCCCGGTTTCGCCTACTGGCACTCGGCCACGTTCAACAACACGGGCGACATCGTTCTGTTCACCGACGAGTGGGGCGGCGGCGGTCGTCCGCGTTGCCAGGCGACCGACCCGCGCAACTGGGGGGGCGACGCCTTCTACGCGATCGTCGATGGAAAACTGGAATATCGCGGCACGTTCAAGTTGCCCGCGCCGCAGGGCGATACCGAGAACTGCGTGGCCCACAACGGCTCGATCATTCCGGTGCCGGGGCGTAACCTGTTCGTGCAGGCGTGGTACCAGGGTGGCATCTCGGTGATCGACTTCACCGATCCGGCCAATCCTTATGAAATCGCCTACTTCGACCGCGGCCCGATCGATGACGACCAGCTTGTGACCGGCGGTTACTGGTCAGCCTACTGGTACAACGGCCGCATCTACGCGACCGAGATCGCGCGCGGTATCGACGTCTTCGCGCTTGAACCGAGCGAATTCCTCACCGCAGAGGAAATCGCCGCGGCAGAAGCTGCAAGTTTCCAGGACGGGGTCTTCAACCCGCAGACGCAGTATCCCGTCACCTGGAGCGACGAGGTGCTGGAAGCTGTCGAGGAAAGCCGACTGGGCGGCTGATCGCTCTGGGTTCTAGAACCAGAAGCGAAGGCCAAGCAGAACAGAAACGCCGTCGGGGTCTTCCCCGGCGGCGCGGATGTAGTCCGCAGTCTGTCCGGTAGCGGCTTCGTATTCCACGCCGATATAGGGGGCGAATTCGCGGACGATTTCGTAGCGAAGGCGTGCGCCGACCTCGATCTTCGACAGGCCCGCGCCCACCCCGCGTTCGGGAATGTCCTGCGCGGACAATTCCGCCTCGACGCGCGGTTGCAGGATCAGGCGCTGCGTGAACTTCATGTCATGCTCGGCCTCGATCCGCGCGGTGAAATCACCCTCGTCCGAAACGAAAGCCGCTGCATCGAAGTGGATCATGTAGGGCGCAAGACCCGCCACGCCGACTGCGAGGTGTGCCGTGGTTTCCGGCTCCACGTCCACGCGCATACCGGCCTGCAAATCGATGAAGGGGCCGATTGCATGGCCCCAGAGAAGCTGCATCTCGGCATCTTCCACCGCGCCGCTGCCCAATTCGCCTTCGCCTTCGGTCTTGAACATGATCTTGTCGAGGGATGTGCCGTACCAGCCGCTGACGTCCCACAGGTAAGCGTCGTGTCCGTCAGACAGGCGCGCTTCCAGCCGTTCGGCCAGCACCATGCCGGTGGTCATGTTGCCGTGGGAGACATGGTTGTATGCACGAGCGGCGGCCATGCGCTCCTGATCGAAGAACAGCTCGGCCGCATGGTCCGGTCCCTCAAAGGCGCGCGGCGGAGGCGGGCCTTCGGGTATTTCCATGCCGTCGTGGTTCATCTGCGAATGGTCCATCTCGCTCTGGTTCATGGAAGAGTGATCCATCCCCTGATGCTGAGAGTGATCAATCTGCGAATGGTCCATGGCAGGTTCGTCCTGCTGTTCCATCGCGTGCTGGGAATGATCCATCTGGCCGTGGGCGGAATGGTCCATGCCCTCATGCGCGGAGTGGTCTTCCTGCGGCGGAGGCTGGTGCCCTTCGTGGTGGGAATGGTCCTGCGCCGCGGCGGGTGTTGCGAACAGCGCGGCAGTGGCAAGCAGAAGTGCGCGCATCATGCGTCTCCCTCTTCGGGGAAGGGGCGGACGGTAACCGTCTGCATCATGCCTGCGTGCATGTGATAGAGCAGGTGGCAGTGGAAGGCCCAGTCGCCCGGCTCGTTCGCCGTCAGGTCGAAAGTCGCCGTGCCGCCCGGCTGCACGATCACGGTGTGCTTCAGAGGCTGGTTCATCATGCCAGCACCATTCACCAGTTCGAAGAAGTGGCCGTGCAGGTGGATGGGGTGGGCCATCATGGTGTCATTCACCAGTTTGACGCGCACCCGCTCGTCATAACCGAAGCGGATCGGATCATCGGTGACGGCGCTGAACTGCTTGCCGTCGAACGACCACATGTAGCGTTCCATGTTGCCGGTGAGATGGATTTCCATGCTGCGCGTCGGCATCCGGTGGGGGTTGGCGTTCTTTGCCTTCAGATCGGTATAGCGCAGCACGCGGTGATCGACCGTGTCGAGGCCAAGGCCGGGAAAGTCCATCCGGTCCATCGGCATGGGGGCGACCATGTCGATGCCGGGGCTGACTTTTACGTCGGGCGGAAGCAGCGAGGTATCGCGCATCGAATGGTCCATGCCGCCCGATCCATGGTCCATCCCCGTCATGTCAGCGTGACCGGAATGATCCATGCCATCCATGGAGCCCATTCCCATGTCGGCCATGGTCAGCGTTACCGGCTCGCGCAGCGGCGGCGCTTCGGCGCGGTGGCCTGCGTGCGAAATGAGACTGGCGATGCCCATGCCCGAGCGGTCCATCGCTTCGGCCACGAAAGCGTGGCTGCCATCGGTGGGCTGCACGATCACGTCGTAAGTTTCGGCGACGCCGATCTGGAATTCGTCCACCGGCACCGGGTCGACCTCCTGCCCGTCGGCGGCGATCACCGTCATTTCAACGCCGGGAATGCGCACGTTGAAGAACGTCATGGCGGAGCCGTTGATGATCCGCAGGCGCACGCGTTCGCCCGGCTCGAACAGGAATTCGAGGTTATCGGCGGGGCCATGACCGTTGACGAGGAAGGTGTAGGTGGCGCCCGTCACGTCCGAGATGTCGCGCGGGTTCATCCGCATCGCGCCCCACATGAGGCGGTCTTCAAGGCTCATCTCTCCGCTGCCGACCGTCATCATCTGGCGATTGAAGTAGTGCTCCCCGACATGCAGCATCCGCGCGATATCGTGCGGATGGCGCGGGGTAAACTCGCTCAACAGGACGACATAGTCGCGGTCGTATCGGGGGTCCGGCATGTGGTGGGCGTGCTCGCCCTCGATCACGATGGGGCCGTAGTGTCCCGCCTGTTCCTGCAGGCCGGAATGGCTGTGCCACCAGTAGGTGCCGGTCTGCCGCACGGGGAAGGTGTACCGGAAGGTTTCGCCCGGACGGATGCCGGGGAAGCTGACGCCGGGCACGCCGTCGAACTGGAAGGGCAGCAGCAGGCCGTGCCAGTGAATCGAACTGTCCTCGTCCAGGTTGTTGGTGACGTTCAGCGTCACGTCTTGCCCTTCGCGCAGGCGGATCAGCGGGCCGGGCACGGTGCCGTTCACGGCGATGGCATGGCCGCTGCGCCCGCCGATGCTGAAGTGATGGTTGGCGATCGATAGGTCGATCGTGTCGCCCGAAAGCTCGCCAAAGCCCTTTTCCGCATGGCTCAGCGATTGTCCGCGCGCCCATGATGGAATGGCAAGGCCGGCGGCGGCCAGCGCGCTCGTGCCGATGAAACCGCGTCTGGAAAACTGGGGGGGTTGTTTCATGGCTCTCAACTACATACCCTAGGGGGGTATTTCAAGGGGACGAAAGCACGTGGTCCAGCAAACGAAGTCATTGATAAACCGCCTTGGCCGGATCGAGGGGCAGGTGCGCGGCGTGCGCGCCATGGTGGAGCAGGATCGCTACTGCATAGACATATTGCACCAGATCCAGGCGGTGAAGGCCGCGCTTGCCAAGGCCGAGGACGAGATTCTCAAGACCCATGCCTCGCACTGCGTTGCAGAGGCCATCGCATCGGGTGACGAGGAGGAGCAGCGCGCCAAGTTCGGAGAGCTGGTGGACCTTTTTGCCAAGGCGAAGCGTTGATCCTCCCGAAAGGAGGAACGATGGAATCGCAAGGAAACTACAAACGCTTCATGGCGATGGTGGGAACGTCCACTGTCATCATGCTCGGGCTGATGTACCTCAACACCTATGCACTGGACCACGTCTTCTGGAGCGAGACGCGCTTCTGGATGATGTTCGTGATGGGTGCCGTCATGGCCGTGGTCATGCTTCTCTTCATGTGGGGAATGTACAAGAACAAGCTGAAGAACTGGATCATTATCGGCGTGGCCGTGGTGACCTTCGCTCTATCGCTGTTTCTTGTTCGCAGTCAGGCGACCATCGACGACAGTGACTACATGTCGGCGATGATCCCGCACCACTCCATCGCCATCATGACCAGCGAGCGTGCCGGTATCGAGGATGTGCGCGTGCGTAAACTCGCCAACGGTATCATCCGCGCCCAGCGCCGCGAAATCGACGAAATGCGCTGGCTGCTGAACGATATTGATGCGAACGGCCCTGCCACGACCATGGCCGAAGCCGACGCCCGACCTGTCCCGGAATTTGAAGGGCACGTGAATCCCGGCACGCCTACGCCGGGCGACTAATCAGGCTTCTCGGATGTGTATCGGCTCCACATCGCCGCCGGTGCGCCGCGCGATCATGTAGATGATGCCGCCTGCCACAAGGATACCCAATGTCGGTAGAGCGGCACTCCACGGCACCTGTGCCAGCAGCCATAGAAGGAAGGCGGTTGAGATGGCGACGATCACCGCCCACTTCGGTCCAAGCTCTTTCGCGATACCTCCAGCATTGCCGCGCCACATCGCCACGAAGGCCGCCATCCCCGCGATGAGCACCAGCGTCTCTGCCGCAACCATCAGCGTGGCGAGTGAAGTGAAGGTGCCGCTGAGCGCGAGGAAAGCAACGACGAGCCCGTAGGTCGCGATGGCGAACCACGGGGTATCGAAGCGGTCCGAAACTTCGGCGAAACGGGCAGGCAACAGGCCGCGCCTTCCCATGCCGTAAAGCAGGCGCGGCATGGTGACGAAATAGCCGAGCTGGCCGGTGCCGATGGAGAAGATTGCGGCGAGGGCTATCAACACTCCGCCCCACGTTCCGAACACCGCTTCGCCTGCCGCAGCCAATGGCCTGTCCATGTTCGCGCCGTCTGGAGCAATCGCCACGTAGGCCAGCAACACTAGCGCATAGAGCGCGGCGACGATGGCGAGGTTGATGTACATGGAGAGGAGTACCGTCCGGTGCGGGTTCTTCGTCTCCCCTGCCGAAATGGTAGAAACTCCTCCGCCCGAGAACGCGTAGGCCAGCAGCAGCGCAGTTGCCTCTACTTCGCTGAATTGCGGGCCGACGAATGTGGTCGGCAGGCCGTTCACGAACAGGCCGACCAAGCAGAGCAGCAGGATCGGCGTCAGCTTCAGCAGGGTGCCAACCCATAGCGCGCCAATGGATCGGCGGGTGCCCGAAATCGCGAGCATGGTGAAGATCGCAATCAGCGCGAGGATGGTGGCCAAGCGGATCGCCGGATCGTCGAACAGAGGGAAGATCGAGGCGAGGTACGACACGATCACGTGGAAGTTGGCTGCGCGCGCGGCGATGTTTGCGCCAAGAATGCACCAGCCCGTCTCGAACCCGGCGAAGCGACCGAATGCGGTTTCGATATAGAGCTGCGGCCCGCCAGACTGATCGAACAGAGTAGAAAGCTTGCCGAAGATTGCGATGGTTGAGCAGGTAAGGAGCGCAAAGAGCAGGATAGCAAGCGGCGCAAGACTACCGGCCCCTGCATAGAGCAGCGCGGGCAAGGCGAAGATGCCTGCACCCACTACGCCGTTGAGGTTCAGCAGCGTGGCGCTACCCAGCCCGATGACGCGTGGCGGTTTCTTCGCTGTGTTCATGCCCCGTTACCCCCTGCCTGCAAGAAAAGGGGTAACGGGGTGGAAATGTCAAACGATCAGGCCGCCTGCTGGCTGGCGATCCAGTTGTTCACGCGGGTTTCGAGGATGTTGAGCGGAACTGCGCCGCCGCCCAGCACCGTGTCGTGGAAGCCGCGGATGTCGAAATCATCACCCAGTTCCTGCTCGGCGCGGGCGCGCAGTTCCTGGATGCGGATCATGCCGATCTTGTAGCTGGTCGCCTGACCCGGAAGTACGAAATAGCGCTGAACTTCGCTGCGCGCCGCAGTCTCGGAATAGGGCGAGTTCTCAAGACAGTAGGCAACTGCCTCGTCCTCGGTCCAGCCCTTGGCGTGGATGCCGGTGTCGACCACCAGGCGGATCGCGCGCCACATCTCGTCCTGCAGGCGGCCGAAATCCGAGTACGGGTCCTCGAAGCCGCCCATCTCCTTTGCCAGAGCTTCGGAATAGAGCGCCCAGCCTTCACCGAATGCCGAGATAAAGCCGCCCTGCGAGCGGAACAGCGGAACGCCCTCCAGTTCCTGCGCGATAGAGACCTGCATGTGATGGCCCGGAATACCCTCGTGATAGGCGATGGTTTCCAGCGGCGGGATCGGCATGGAAGTCATGTCCGACAAGTGCGCGTAATAGATGCCGGGGCGCGAACCGTCGGGCGTGCCGGGGCGATAGTGCTGCGCGGCACCGTCCTGCTCGCGGAACGGCTCGACGCGCCGGACTTCCAGCGGAGCCTTTGGCAAGGTGCCGAAATAATCGGGCAGGCGTTCGCGCATTGCGTCAATCAGCTCGGTTGCGCGGTCGATGTACATCTGCGCGCCTGCCTCGTTATCGGGATAGTAGAACTGCGGGTCTTCGCGGGTGAAGACGAAGAACTCCTGCAAGTCTCCTTCGAAGCCCACTTGCTCCATGATCGCTTCCATTTCGCCCCGGATGCGAGCGACTTCGGCAAGGCCGAGCTCGTGGATTTCGTTGGCGGTCATATCGGTGGTGGTCATGGAATTCAGGCTGTGGGCGTAGAACGCCTCGCCATTGGGCAGGGTAGAGACGCCGCGCGCTACCTCGTCGGTGTTAACGCGGTCCTCGGTGAACCAGTCCACGATACGCTGGTAGGCGGGGCCAACCTGCTCGGTGAGGGCAACGCGCGCCTCTTCGCGCAGTTCGTCGGCACGCTCCTCATTAAGCTCGCCGCTCTCGACGAGGCTGGCGAGGTGGCTCTCGGTCCCGGCCCACAGTGCAGACGGCTCGCCATCGTCGAACGGCGCGCCAGTGATAAGGCCCTGCGATTCCGCGATCACGGCGTCGTAGGAGAAGCGCGGCGGACGAACGCCGCCCTCGGCATTGGCCTGCGCGCGGGCAAGCAGCTGGTCCATGGCCGTACCGATGCCGCCGAGGCGCGTGATGAACGCGACCATGTCGCTTTCGTCTTCCACCACGTGCTGGCCAAGCAGGAAGCTGGGCAGGAACGTGTGCGGTCCCTGCATCTGGTGCAGGATGTATGCCTGGTCGAGGAAATCGCCTTCTGCTGCCGCACGCTCGGCACGGTAGTTGAACATGTCGTAGGAAATCTTCGCCTCCTCCGACAGTTCTTCGTAGTCGAAATTGGCCTGCATCTCGGCGGCGGCCTGCTGCCACCAGGCGATCTGTTCTTCCTGTGCCTCGCGGCTGAAGTCGTCGAGCTTGTCGTAGTCGGTCTTGCGGCCGAGCATCGTCTGCTGGATCGGGCTGAAGGCCAGCTGTTCCTCGAACTTCTCGTCAAACCAGGCATTGATGCACTCGGTCTGCGTTTCAGTGCATTCGATGGTGGCGAGATCGGCATTGGCGGCGTCGCAGCTGGCCAGCGCGGCGGAGGCCAGCAGGATTGCGGCAAGGCGTTTCATGATGTGCGTAATTCCCCGGAGAGTAGGTTGTCTGTCCCGGCGCGCATCATGCTGCGGATGGTTTCAAAAGAAAAGGGCCGGAAGGATCGCTCCTTCCGGCCCCGTTTCTGTTCGTCGGTAAGACGGTTGGCGCGTGGCTTAGAAGCCCATGCCGCCCATGCCGCCCATACCGCCCATGCCGCCCATATCGGGCATGCCGCCGCCGGACGACTTGTCTTCGGGGATTTCCGAGATAGCCGCTTCGGTGGTGATCAGCAGGCCGGCAACCGAAGCTGCGTCCTGCAGAGCGGTGCGAACGACCTTGGTCGGGTCGATCACGCCGGCAGCCACGAGGTTTTCGTAGGTGTCGGTAGCAGCGTTGAAGCCCATCGATTCGTCGGCTTCACGCAGCAGGTTGCCCGAGACAACGGCACCGTCGTGACCGGCGTTGGTGGCGATCTGACGCACCGGAGCCATGATGGCCTGGCGCACGATTTCCACACCGCGGGTCTGGTCGTTGTTCTCGCCGGTAACGCCTTCGAGCGCCTTGGTGGCGTAGAGCAGGGCGGTACCGCCGCCGGGGACGATGCCTTCTTCCACCGCAGCACGGGTGGCGTGCAGGGCGTCGTCGACGCGGTCCTTGCGTTCCTTCACTTCGACTTCCGAAGCGCCGCCGACCTTGATCACGGCAACACCGCCAGCAAGCTTCGCCAGGCGTTCCTGCAGCTTTTCACGGTCGTAGTCGGACGTGGTCGTCTCGATCTGCGCACGGATCTGCTCGACGCGGGCCTTGATGGCTTCGCCTTCGCCAGCACCGTCGACGATGGTGGTGTTGTCCTTGTCGATGGTGACCGACTTGGCTTCACCCAGCATCGAGAGGCCGACGTTCTCCAGCTTGATGCCGAGATCTTCGGAGATCATTTCGCCGTTGGTCAGGATCGAGATGTCCTGCAGCATGGCCTTGCGGCGATCGCCGAAGCCCGGTGCCTTCACGGCTGCAACCTTCAGGCCGCCGCGCAGCTTATTGACCACGAGGGTAGCCAGCGCTTCGCCTTCGATGTCTTCAGCGATGATGAGCAGCGGACGACCGGCCTGCACCACGGCTTCCAGAACCGGCAGCATTGCCTGCAGGTTGGAAAGCTTCTTTTCGTGGATGAGGATGTAGGGGTTTTCCAGCTCGACCGTCATCTTTTCCGGGTTGGTGACGAAGTAGGGCGAGAGGTAGCCGCGGTCGAACTGCATGCCTTCGACGACATCGAGTTCGAATTCGAGACCTTTGGCCTCTTCCACGGTGATCACGCCTTCCTTGCCGACCTTGTCCATGGCTTCGGCGATCTTCTCGCCGACTTCACGGTCGCCGTTGGCGGAGATGATGCCGACCTGGGCGATCTCTTCCGAGCCGGACACGTCCTTGGAACGGGCCTGCAGGTCTGCGACGACCTTGGACACGGCGAGGTCGATGCCGCGCTTCAGGTCCATCGGGTTCATGCCGGCGGCAACGGCGGTCATGCCTTCGCGCACGATGGCCTGGCCCAGCACCGTTGCGGTGGTGGTGCCGTCACCGGCAGCGTCGTTGGCCTTGCTGGCGACTTCACGCAGCATCTGCGCGCCCATGTTCTCGAACTTGTCCTTCAGTTCGATGTCCTTAGCGACGGTGACGCCGTCCTTGGTGATGCGCGGTGCGCCGAAGCTCTTGTCGAGCACGACGTTGCGACCCTTCGGGCCCAGCGTAACCTTCACGGCGTTGGCGAGCGTATCGACGCCCTTGAGGATGCGTTCACGCGCATCGCGGCCGAATTTCACGTCCTTGGCAGACATATTCGTTTCTCCTGGAATTTCGTTGAATTGGGAAAGCAGTCAGAAGCGGTGGGCGATCAGCCCAGCACGCCCATGATGTCGCTTTCCTTCATGATGATCAGGTCTTCACCGTCGACCTTCACCTCGGTGCCGGACCACTTGCCGAACAGCACGCGGTCGCCTGCCTTCACGTCGAGCGGGGTGACGGTGCCGTCTTCGGCCTTGGAGCCATTGCCGACGGCGACGATCTCGCCTTCGCTCGGCTTTTCCTTGGCGCTGTCGGGGATGATGATGCCGCCAGCCGTCTTTTCTTCGGCTTCGAGGCGGCGGACCAGTACGCGGTCGTGGAGCGGACGGAATGCCATGTGTATGACCTCTTCCTGTGAACTAGAGTTGTTACGATTGGCACTCTCCTCTCAAGAGTGCCAGCGGCGCGCATTTGGGAGCGCGTTCACGCGGAGTCAATGGCTCGGGCGGAGAAAAATTTACGGCTCGCGGCAAGGCGAGTGGTTCTTGCGCTGGCCTATTTTACGCCGAGAGCGGTCAGGCCCAGCGCTTCGCGCCGATGCCAGCGCCACGTAAGCAACGCGGCGGCGCATACAAGGCCCGTTGCAAGGCCGATCCACACGCCGAGCCCTTCCAGCGGCGTATAGAAGCCCAGCAGCACGGCCACGCCCATGCCCGGTACCCAGTAGGAGAAGATCGCGATCCACATCGGAACGCGCGTGTCCTTCAGCCCGCGAAGTGCACCTGCAGCGACAACCTGCAAACCATCGAACAGCTGGAAGGCCGCGCCCACGGCAAGGAAGCTGAGCGCCCATGCCACGACGCCTGGTTCTTCCGGGTTCCACGGGTCGATGTAAATTGCGACGAGGTATTCGGGTGCGAACAGCAGCAACAGCGCGGTGAGCATCATGAAACCGCCGCCCATGGCGATAGAAACTGCGCCGGCGCGGCGAATGCCTTCGTGGTCGCGCGCGCCGAAGAAATAGCCCACGCGAATTGTCGCCGCCTGGCTTACGCCGAACGGTACCTGGAACATCGTGGCGATGATCTGCAGGGCGATGGCGTGGGCCGCGAGCTGATCCGGCCCCAGCAGGCCGAGCAGGAACGGCGCGGTGGCGAAGATGCCCGCCTCCGCGAGAATCGTCAGGGCAATCGGCGTGCCGATGCGCATGATTTCGGAGAGTCGCGCCCAGTCCGGTCGCCAGACGAAGCCGAACACGTGATAGCGGTGCAGTCGCGCATCCAGCCGGATGGCCACGGCATAGGCGACAAGGATCGAGATGGTCGTGAGGATCGTCGCGATCGCCGCGCCCTCCAGACCCATGGCGGGCGCGCCCCAGTTGCCGAAGATAAAGGCGTAGTTCGCCAGCGCGTTCACGCCAATGCCCATGCCGGTGATCAGGGTTGCAAAAATCGGGCGGCCGAGCGTCGAGACAAAATTGCGCAGAACGCCTGCGGCAATCATCGGCACCATCGAGAACAGCAGCAGGTCGGTATATTCGCCCGCCAGCGCGGCTATGCGAGGCTCCTGCCCTGCCAGCAGCATGACTTCCTCGGCAAAGGTGCAGGCGATCATCGCCAGCGCGCCGCAGCCCACGGCCAGCCACAGGGCCATGCGCACCGATCGGCGAACGGGGCGCAGCGCTGGACCGCGTGCGCCAAGCTCTGCCGCCATGATTGGCGCCACCGCTCCGGTAAGGCCCGTGAGGCACCAGATCAAAAGGCCGAAGACGGATACCGCAAGCGAAGACGCAGCCAGTTCCTCCGCCCCCAACCGCGCGATGAAGATAACGTCGATCGAGTAGATCGCCATCTGCAGCAGGTTGGCGAGCGCCAGCGGCGCCGCGAGGCGGAGCGTTTCGCGTCCCTCGGCTTTCCAGCCGGGCGTTGGTGGGTGCGCTATCGGTCGCATGATCGTGACTGCCTGAAGCAGCCGGACCGGATAGGCGCGCATCGCACAGCGCGATAGTGCAAAGCCCCTCGCTGCCATATATTAAGGCGTCGGTGCGGCGATGGAGTAACAAGTCTTGCCGATCATGGCGCTTCGCGACTAAAGGACATTGTCAACGTTTCACCGGAAGGACGTCATGCGTATCCATCTTGCTTTCGCCACCAGTACCGCTCTTGCCCTCGCGCTATCCGCTTGCGGTGGCCCGCCCGAGAGCGACGATGCCGCTGAAGATGCGGCCGCCGAAGAAGTGACGGACATGGAAGTCGCTGACGAAGCGACGGAAGATGAAGCCACGGACGAAAGCGAAGCGACTGAAACCGAGGATGCCTCGGAAGAGGAAGCCGAGGAAGAACCCGCACCTGCTGCGAGCGCGACGCCAACTCCGACACCCACGTCTACGCCCACGCGGGCCGCTGCTCCTGCCACGCCGCCGCAGGCCTTCACCACTTGCGGTGTGTGCCACTCGGTCGAGCCAGGCCAGAACATGATCGGCCCGTCGCTGGCAGGCGTTGTCGGTCGCCGTGCAGGCGCAGTTGCCGGTGCGAATTACAGCCCGGCCATGCAGTCTGCGAACCTCACCTGGACCGAGGCGAACCTGCGCCGCTACATCGCCGATCCGGCAGCAGTCGTGCCCGGCGGCACCATGCCCGCACCGGGCGTGAGCGCGGCGGATGCGCAGGCGATCATCAATTACCTGAAGACTCTCTAGGCGCGCCAGCTAGGGGCGGGCGAGTATCTCGTCCGCCAGCCATTCCAGTACTACGCGGTGGCCTGCGACAGGGTCGCTTTGCGGATAGACTTCCGCGGGCCACTGTGGGGCGATCCCCCTTCCTTCGTACAGCGTGCCATCGGGCGCGCGGAAAGCCTCGTTCGAAAGTTCGAGATACCAGCCGTTGGGCAGCGGTTTTGGCAACGGGGTGGAGAATGCGCCGCGCGTCGTCCCCCCGACATGCACGACGTTGGGGTTCTGCCGCAGCGCCAGTGTCGCCAGTTCGCCGCCTGACACCGTGACATCGCTCGTAAGCAGGAAGACCGGACCATCGAAGCGCGGTTCGGGTGCTACGTCCACGAAGTACGGCTCCGGCTCGCCGCCGCCGCGTCCGGTGTTGGTGACGGTGTAGCCGAGATAGGCGGTCTCGGTGATGCGCGATCCGATTCGGCGGGCGATCACGTCGTACCCGCCGCGATTGTTGGACAGGTCGAGAATGAGCGCGCGAACGCCCGCTTCTGCAAAGCCTGACAGGATCGTGTCGAAGGCTGCATCGAAGGCTGCGACCTCTGCATCGGCCCATGCCTGCGAGCCAGGCTCTGCGCTCTCGTCGAAACCGCCCATGGTAAAGACCTGGATGTAGCCGATCTGCCCGTCCGCCATGGTGCCTTGAACGATGCGCCCGTTGGCGACCATGGACGAACCGGGATCGAGCACTTCGTTCTGCAACTGCTCGACAAGTCCGCCCAGCCACGCGCCTTCGCCAATACCGGCGCGAACCATCGGCAATGTCGTGCCGAGTCCTCCCTGTGCGCGCTGGCGCTCGCCTTCGATCTGGGCAGTCAGCTTGGTGTGCGAATCGCCCAGCGCCTCGATCATTTCGCCCAGCACTTCGAACAGTGCGGCATCGCCCATGCCTTCGCTGATGCGCGGACGATTTTCGTCGACCAGCGCCTGCCAGTCGACGCCGCGCTCCTCGAAGAAGCCGTAATGGCGCTGCATGATCGCGGCGAATGTCTCGAACACGGCCAGCTCGCCCGTCAGGTCTGCTTGTCCGCAGCGGGAGGGAAGACCGGCCATCTTGCGAAAGCGGGTTGGCGTATCGTCGTAGATATACTGGAAGATCGCCTCGCCCTGCCGTGTCGGCGTGATCAGGCGGTACTCGATCTGGCCCATCAGCCCCGCTGCATCTCCGCCCTGATCGGCGCGGTAGCAACCGGTCGGCGTGTCCTGCCAGCGGGTGATGCCTTGCTCGCCGATTTCGAGAATCCACCCGTTCGCGCGTGAGCGCCACACCCCGCGCGCTTCGGGAATGACGGTGCCGTTCTGCTCGATCAGCAGCGGCTCATCCAGAACGTTCGCCGATACGGGCGTAGCGATCCATGCGGCCAGCGCGAGAAGTGGAAGTGAACGAACGGACATCGGATCCCCTGCAAATCCAGATACGAAAAAGGCGGCTCCCTGAATAGGGAACCGCCCTTCGCGAAATCAATCGGTGAGGTGGACCGGAAGCCGATCCGCCTCGACAGATTACTTCAGCTCGACCGTGCCGCCAGCGGCTTCGATCTTCGCCTTGATTTCTTCGGCTTCTGCCTTGTTCACGCCTTCCTTGACGGCCTTCGGCGCGCCTTCGACGAGAGCCTTGGCTTCGGTCAGGCCGAGGCCGGTGATGCCGCGGACTTCCTTGATGACCTGGATCTTCTTGCCACCGTCGCCGGTGAGAATGACGTCGAATTCGTCCTTCTCTTCGGCCGGTGCACCAGCGTCGCCACCGCCGGCAGGGCCAGCAACAGCAACAGCAGCAGCGGCGCTAACGCCCCACTCTTCTTCCAGGGCCTTGGCGAGTTCAGCCGCTTCCATGACGGTCAGCGACGACAGTTCTTCAACAAGCTTGGCAATGTCAGCCATGATGTATCACTCCAAATTGGGCGGGGCGTTCTATGTGCCCCTGAATGTTTCGTCTCGTGTGCGAGAAAGCGTCTGTTACGCCGCGTCCTTGGCGCCATAGGCACCGAAGACACGTGCAAGCTTGGCGGCGGGCGCGTTGACGACCTGGGCAACCTTGGTTGCCGGGGCGTTGACGAGACCCACGATCTTGCCGCGCAGTTCGTCGAGGCTGGGCATGGAGGCGAGAGCCTTCACACCAGCTTCGTCGAGAACCTGCGTGCCCATCGAACCACCGACGATTTCCAGCTTGTCGTTCGACTTTGCGAAATCGACAGCAACCTTGGCGGCTGCGACCGGGTCTTCCGACCAGGCCAGTGCGGTCGGACCGTTGAGATACTCATCGATCCCGACGTAATCGGTGTCCTTCAGGGCGAGCTTGGCCAGACGGTTCTTCGCAACCTTGTAGGACGCACCGGCTTCACGCATCTTGTTCCGCAGATCGGTGGACTGATCCACCGTCAGGCCGAGGTTGCGGGTGACAACCACCACGCCAACTTCGTTGAACACAGCGTTGAGCTGGGCGACCGCTTCGGTTTTCTGCGAACGATCCATGCCGTACTCCTTCACTATGGCCGACCGCGTATTCTTGCGGACGACCGGCTCAAGTTGCCACACGGCTCATGCCGCATGGACGAGTCCGTTGATGGGGAAGGAGGTGCGTGACGCATCACGCGGGTGGCGCACCACATATAGCGGGGCGCTGGAAACTCTTTTCCCCGTCTAGGCTGGAAATTAAGACCGGCATATTCCGGTCACCAACTGTCTCGGACGGATGACTGCAAAAGCAATCGGGGCGCGCAATTAGCTGTCGCCTGCCGAAAGTCAAGCCATAACCGAAAACGGCCGCGCATACCGGGTGGTACGCGCGGCCGCCAAACCATCAGGCCCGAAGGCCCTGCGACGATCAGATTTCGTCGGCGGTTTCTTCGAGTTCTTCAGCTTCGGCTTCGGCTTCGGCTTCAGCAACGTCGTCGCCCATTTCTTCAGCCAGTTCGGCTTCAGCTTCAGCGACGCCAGCTTCGGCGTCCATCACTTCAGCTTCAGCTTCGGCGATGTCATCGGCTTCTTCGCCAGCTTCTTCAGCAGCACCACCGCAAGCGGAGAGAGCGAAAGCGAGCGGAGCGGCGACGAGCATAATCTTCTTCATGTGAATTTCCTGTCCTTTGAACCCTGAAATCCGGGCGGCACGCGATTGCCACAGTGTCGCCACATTTCCAAGCGTTTACTTTGCCTCGTAGCCCAGCAGGTCGCCCGGCTGGCAATCCAGCTCCCGGCAGATCGCCTCCAGCGTGGAGAAGCGGATGGCCTTGGCCTTGCCGGTCTTGAGGATGGAGAGGTTGGCGAGGGTCAGGCCCACGCGCTCTGCCAGCTCTGTCAGGGTCATGCGGCGATCGTGCAGCAGGTCATCCAGCCGGATCACGATGCCCGTACCTTCAGCGTCGGCGCCCATCACACGGTTCCTTCCAGGTCTTCGCGCATCGCGGCGCCATGGCGGAACACGCGGGCGAGGATGAACAGGATGATCACCAGCAAAATGCCTTCCAGGTCCCAGCCGCCATCGATGGTGAGATGGGTGCCTTCGATCTCATCGGCATAACGGGCAAGGGCAATGCCAAGCGCGGTTGCGGGAATGAGGGCGAGTTGCACGCCGAGCATGAGCCAGCCCATCAGCGAGAGACGCGTGGCATTGGCAGGGGCAAAGGGGTCGCCCTTGCCCACGGTGTTGATAATCTTGCGCAGGGTGTCGAAGAACACGAACAGCATTGCGACGATGGCAAGGCCGATCAGCATCACACCGGCGAGTTGCAGCAGCGGGAAGGCAAGGTCGGGATTCGCTGTCTTGGCGGCGATCTCCTCCATGACGTCGGCACGGAAGATCAGCAGGGCCGGAATGGCAATCAGCAGAACCGAGCCGCCGAAAGCGAGCGCGGCCTGCAGGAAGATGCAGATCACCTTGCCTGCCAGCAGGAGAAGATCGTTGGAGCGGTGTTTGGTTGCGGTCATTGGTCGTTCTCTTGTTTCGTCATCCAGCGATCAGGCCAGCGTCGGCGCAGAGATGGCAATGCCATGCTGCACCGGTACACTGGTGATGGCCGAAAGCGAGGTGAGCGCGATGACGACAGCGGCCAGCGCGGCGAGCGAATTGTTGAGCGTGCGGGACATTTATCGATCTCCTTGAAGTGCGTTATTGAAAATCGATATGGCCGAGTCGGACCTTATTGTCAATCAATAATATTGAAAAACGATATGTAGCTTATCGTTTTGCGGTTCGCGGGCGGCGGGCCGGGCTGAGCCGGTGTTCATCCGCTTCAAAGCGAAGGCGCTTCATAGGCATATCCGCCCGGTAGGACCATTGACCCGACTCGTCCGCGTACCTATATGGCCTTCATCGCCGGAGAGCTTCGAGCAAGGTGTGCCTTACGCGGGGGCGCAACCCAGGACGGAAGTTCCGGCATCTGCGTGAGATGACAGGATCAAGGCTGCAGTGGCAGATCCCCGCTCGGGGTGTGCTTGTCTGCGGCCATTTTTGCGTCTCTCACGACTATCCCGCTTGTGAACATTACCGATGCGCCGGCCTTTACCGCAAAGGCGGCGCGCACACGCGAAGAAGAGGCCTCGGCTCTAATATGGCGAAGAAGTCCGTCCCGGCGACCACCGGAACCAAGAAGAAGCGCATCCGCAAGATTTTCGGCGACATCCACGAAGTGGTGCAGATGCCGAACCTGATCGAGGTTCAGCGCGAGAGCTACGAACAGTTCCTGCGCTCCGATCCCGCCACGGGTTACGTCTCGGGCCTCGAAAAGACGCTGCGCTCGGTTTTCCCGATCCGCGACTTCGCCGGCACCGCCGAACTCGACTTCGTCCATTACGAGCTGGAAGAGCCCAAGTACGACACCACCGAGTGCCGTCAGCGCGGCATCACCTATGCCGCCCCGATGAAGGTGACGCTGCGCCTCATCGTGTTCGAGGTGGACCAGGAAACCGAAACCCGCTCCGTTCTCGATATCAAGGAGCAGGACGTTTACATGGGCGACATGCCGCTGATGACCGGGAACGGCACGTTCCTCATCAATGGCACCGAGCGCGTGATCGTGTCGCAGATGCACCGTTCGCCGGGTGTGCTGTTCGACCATGACCGCGGCAAGACCCATTCCTCGGGCAAGTTCCTCTTCGCCGCCCGCGTGATTCCGTACCGTGGTTCGTGGCTCGACTTTGAATTCGACGCCAAGGACATCGTGAACGTGCGTATCGACCGCAAGCGCAAGCTGCCGGTCACCGCGCTGCTCTATGCCCTGGGCCTCGATAGCGAGGACATCCTCGACTACTTCTACAACAAGGTCACCTGGAAGCGTTCGACCGGCAAGAAAGGCGAAGGCTGGGAAATCCCGTTCGTCGCCGAGAACTGGCGCGGTGCCAAGCCGGCTTTCGCGCTGGTTGACGCCAAGACCGGCGAGGAAGTGTTCCCCGCCGGCCAGAAGGTTTCCCCGCGCGCTGCCAACAAGGCAGCCAAGGACGGTCTCGAAACCCTGCTGATCCCGACCGAGGAAATCTTCGGCCGCTATGCCAGCGCCGACATGATCGACGAGAAGACCGGCCGCATCTACATCGAGGCCGGCGACGAAGTGTCGCCCGACAACCTCGAGAAGCTGGATGCCGCGGGCATTGATCAGCTCGACCTGCTGGACATCGACCACGTGACCACCGGTCCGTGGATCCGCAACACGATGGAAGTCGACAAGGCGGAAAATCGCGATGAAGGCCTGGAAGCGATCTACAAGGTCATGCGCCCGGGTGAACCGCCGACCAAGGAAACCGCCGAAGCCCTGTTCGAAGGCCTGTTCTTCGATGGTGAGCGCTACGACCTTTCCGCCGTTGGCCGTGTGAAACTGAACATGCGTCTCGGCCTCGACGCCGAAGACACCGTCACCACGCTGCGCAAGGAAGACATTCTTGCCGTGGTGAAGGAACTTGTCGACCTGAAGGACGGCAAGGGCGAAGTCGACGACATCGATAACCTCGGCAACCGCCGCGTGCGTTCGGTGGGCGAGCTGCTGGAAAACCAGTACCGCGTCGGCCTGCTGCGCATGGAGCGCGCCGTGAAGGAACGCATGTCGTCCGTCGACGTGTCGACGGTCATGCCGAACGACCTGATCAACGCGAAGCCCGCCGTGGCTGCCGTGCGCGAGTTCTTCGGCTCCAGCCAGCTCTCGCAGTTCATGGACCAGACCAACCCGCTGTCGGAAGTCACCCACAAGCGCCGCGTTTCGGCGCTTGGCCCGGGCGGTCTTACCCGTGAGCGCGCAGGCTTCGAAGTCCGCGACGTTCACCCGACGCACTATGGTCGTATCTGTCCGATTGAAACGCCGGAAGGCCCGAACATCGGCCTGATCAACTCGCTTTCCACCTTTGCCCGTGTGAACAAGTACGGTTTCATCGAGACCCCGTACCGCACCGTGAGCGAAGGCAAGGTGACCGGCGAGGTGAACTACCTCTCCGCCATGGAAGAGCAGAAGCATACCGTGGCGCAGGCATCGGCTGAAACTGACAAGGACGGCAAGTTCGTCGAGGAACTGATCTCGACCCGTCAGAACGGCGAATTCACCATGAGCCCGGCCGAGCAGGTCACGCTGATGGACGTTTCGCCCAAGCAGCTCGTCTCGGTCGCCGCATCGCTCATTCCGTTCCTGGAAAACGATGACGCCAACCGCGCACTGATGGGCTCGAACATGCAGCGTCAGGCCGTGCCGCTGGTGAAGGCCGAGGCTCCTTGGGTGGGCACCGGCATGGAAGAGACCGTAGCCCGCGATTCCGGCGCTGCGATCTCCGCCAAGCGTGCTGGCATCGTCGACCAGGTCGACGCAGGCCGTATCGTGATCCGTGCCTCGGGCGAAGTCGACACGACGAACCCGGGCGTGGACATCTACACGCTGCAGAAGTTCCAGCGTTCCAACCAGAACACCTGCGTCAACCAGCGTCCGCTGGTGAAGGTGGGCGAGACCGTGAACGAAGGCGACATCATCGCCGACGGCCCCTCCACCGACCTTGGAGAACTGGCACTGGGCAAGAACGCGCTCGTCGCCTTCATGCCCTGGAACGGCTACAACTACGAGGACTCCATCCTCATCTCCGAGCGTATCGTGAAGGACGACGTCTTCACCTCGATCCACATCGAGGAATTCGAAGTCATGGCCCGCGACACGAAGCTTGGCCCGGAAGACATCACCCGCGACATTCCCAACGTCGGCGAGGAAGCACTGCGCAACCTCGACGAAGCGGGCATCGTCTACATCGGCGCCGAAGTGCACCCGGGCGACATTCTGGCCGGCAAGATCACGCCGAAGGGCGAAAGCCCGATGACGCCGGAAGAAAAGCTGCTGCGCGCCATCTTCGGTGAAAAGGCCAGCGACGTGCGTGACACCTCGCTCCGCCTGCCGCCGGGTGTTGCCGGTACCGTTGTCGAAGTGCGTGTCTTCAACCGCCATGGCATCGAGATCGACGACCGTACCCGCGCCATCCAGAACGAGGAAATCGAACGCCTCAAGAAGGATAGCGAGGACGAGCGCAACATCCTCAACCGCGCCACTTACAACCGCCTGCGCGACATGCTGGTCGGCCAGACCGCATCGGCTGCTCCCAAGGGCGTGAAGAAGGGCTCGGAAATCACTGAGGAAGTGCTCGACAGTGTCGATCGCATCGACTGGTTCAAGTTTGCCGTCGCCGACGACAACATGCAGAGCCAGCTCGAAGCGGTGAAGGGCCAGTACGACGAGGCCGTGAAGGCCATCAAGGACAAGTTCGAGGACCGCAAGGAGAAGCTCGAACGCGGTGACGAACTGGCACCGGGCGTGCTGAAGATGGTCAAGGTCTTCGTGGCGGTGAAGCGCAAGCTGCAGCCGGGCGACAAGATGGCAGGCCGTCACGGTAACAAGGGTGTGATTTCCCGCATCCTGCCGGAAGAAGACATGCCTTTCCTTGAAGACGGCACCCCCGTCGACATCGTGCTGAACCCGCTGGGCGTGCCTTCGCGCATGAACGTCGGTCAGATTTTCGAGACCCACCTCGGCTTTGCCGCGCGTGGCCTCGGCCATCAGATCGCCGAACAGCTGGACGACTGGCGCGCCGCCAATCCGGACATCACTGCGGGCAAGCCGCCTGAGGTGCTGATGGACAAGCTGAAGGACGTCTACGGCGAGAACTACTACGACGACCTGGAAAGCCGCACCAACGAGGAAGTCGCCGAACTGGCGAACAACCTGCGTCGCGGTGTTCCGATGGGCACTCCGGTGTTCGACGGTGCGCGTGAAAGCGACGTGACCGACATGCTGCTTAAGGCAGGCTACGACGCTTCGGGCCAGTCCACGCTGTATGATGGCCGCACCGGCGAGGCGTTCGACCGCAAGGTGACCGTGGGCATCATCTACATGCTCAAGCTGCATCACCTGGTCGACGACAAGATCCACGCCCGTTCGATCGGCCCGTACTCGCTCGTCACCCAGCAGCCGCTGGGCGGTAAGGCGCAGTTCGGCGGACAGCGTTTCGGCGAGATGGAGGTCTGGGCACTGCAGGCTTACGGCGCTGCCTACACCCTGCAGGAAATGCTGACGGTGAAGTCGGACGACGTGGTCGGCCGCACCAAGGTCTACGAAGCCATCGTCAAGGGCGACGACACCTTCGAGGCCGGCATTCCGGAGAGCTTCAACGTGCTCGTCAAGGAAATGCGCTCGCTGGGCCTCAACGTCGAACTGTCCTCGCTGTCTGACGGCGAAGACGAAGACGAGGACGGCTTCGGCCAGATCGCAGCTGAATGACAGGGGTCGGCGGCCCCCTAGCGGGCCGCCTCCCCGCCAACCCCTGTTAATCCCCCCAAGGGAATTGAAGACATGAACGAACTGACCAAATTCACCAACCAGCTGGCCAAGCCGGAAACCTTCGACCAGATCCAGATCGGCATTGCCTCGCCCGAGCGCATCCGTTCGTGGTCGTTCGGCGAGATCAAGAAGCCGGAAACCATCAACTACCGTACGTTCAAGCCCGAGCGTGACGGCCTGTTCTGCGCCCGCATCTTCGGTCCGGTGAAGGACTACGAATGCCTGTGCGGCAAGTACAAGCGCATGAAGTACAAGGGCGTCGTCTGCGAGAAGTGCGGCGTCGAAGTCACCGTCACCAAGGTGCGTCGTGAGCGCATGGGCCACATCGAACTGGCCGCGCCGGTCGCACACATCTGGTTCCTGAAGTCGCTGCCTTCGCGCATCGGCCTGCTGCTCGACATGCAGTTGAAGCAGCTGGAACGCGTGCTGTACTTCGAAAGCTACATCGTCACCGAACCGGGCCTTACGCCGCTGGAGAAGTTCCAGCTGCTGACCGAGGACGAACTGCTCGAAGCGCAGGACGAATACGGCGAAGATGCCTTCACCGCCGGCATCGGTGCCGAAGCGGTGAAGATCATGCTGATGGACCTCGATCTCGAGCAGGAACGTGCGGACCTGCTGGAAGAGCTGGAAACCACCAAGTCCAAGCTGAAGCCCGCCAAGATCATCAAGCGTCTGAAGGTCGTCGAGAGCTTCATCGAATCGGGCAACCGTCCCGAGTGGATGATCCTCGAAGTCGTGCCGGTCATCCCGCCTGAGCTGCGCCCGCTGGTGCCGCTGGACGGTGGCCGCTTCGCGACCTCGGACCTGAACGATCTGTATCGCCGCGTCATCAACCGTAACAACCGCCTGAAGCGCCTGATGGAACTGCGCGCGCCCGACATCATCGTGCGCAACGAAAAGCGCATGCTGCAGGAATCGGTCGACGCACTGTTCGACAACGGCCGCCGTGGTCGCGTGATCACCGGCGCCAACAAGCGTCCGCTGAAGTCGCTGTCCGACATGCTGAAGGGCAAGCAGGGCCGCTTCCGCCAGAACCTTCTGGGTAAGCGCGTCGACTACTCGGGCCGTTCGGTCATCGTGACCGGCCCGGAACTCAAGCTGCACCAGTGCGGCCTTCCGAAGAAGATGGCGCTCGAGCTGTTCAAGCCGTTCATCTACGCCCGTCTCGACGCCAAGGGCCTCAGCATGACGCTGAAGCAGGCGAAGAAGTGGGTGGAGAAGGAGCGCAAGGAAGTCTGGGACATCCTCGATGAAGTGATCCGCGAGCACCCGGTTCTGCTGAACCGCGCGCCGACGCTTCACCGTCTGGGCATCCAGGCGTTCGAGCCGGTTCTCATCGAAGGCAAGGCCATCCAGCTGCACCCGCTCGTCTGCTCGGCATTCAACGCCGACTTCGACGGTGACCAGATGGCCGTCCACGTGCCGCTCTCGCTGGAAGCCCAGCTGGAAGCGCGCGTGCTGATGATGTCGACCAACAACATCCTCTCGCCCGCCAACGGCAAGCCGATCATCGTTCCTTCGCAGGACATGGTGCTGGGCCTGTACTACCTGTCGATGGACCGCGAAGGCGAGCCTGGCGAGGGCAAGGTCCTTGGCGACATCGACGAAGTGCACCAGGCGCTGCACGTGGGTGCCGTCACCTATCACTCGAAGATCACCACCCGCGTCCCGCAGACGGACGAGGATGGCAACGAGTACATGATGCGCGTGGATACCACTCCGGGCCGCATGCTGATCGCCGAGTGCCTGCCGAAGAGCCACAAGGTGCCCTTCGCCGTCGTCAACCGCCTTCTCACCAAGAAGGACATCGGTGACGTGATCGACGAAGTGTATCGTCACACCGGCCAGAAGGACACGGTGCTGTTCGCCGACGCCATCATGAGCCTCGGTTTCCGTCACGCGTTCAAGGCCGGCATCTCGTTCGGCAAGGACGACATGATCATCCCTGACTCGAAGGAAGGCATGATCGAGGAAACCAAGGCGCTGGTTGCCGATTACGAGCAGCAGTACCAGGACGGCTTCATCACCCAGCAGGAAAAGTACAACAAGGTGATCGACGCGTGGTCGCGTTGCGGTGACCAGGTTGCTGCTGCCATGATGGACGAGATCAAGGCGACGCCGAAGGACGACGATGGTCGTGAGGCGCAGATCAACTCGATCTACATGATGAGCCACTCCGGTGCGCGTGGTAGCCCGGCCCAGATGAAGCAGCTTGCCGGTATGCGTGGCCTCATGGCCAAGCCGTCGGGCGAGATCATCGAAACGCCGATCATCTCGAACTTCAAGGAAGGTCTGACCGTTCTTGAATACTTCAACTCGACCCACGGCGCACGTAAGGGCCTTGCCGATACCGCTCTCAAGACGGCAAACTCGGGTTACCTGACCCGCCGTCTGGTGGACGTGTCGCAGGACTGCACGATCGTCATCGACGACTGTAAGACCGACAATGCACTGGAGATGCGCGCCATCGTCCAGGGCGGCAGCGTGATTGCATCGCTGGGCGAGCGTATCCTGGGCCGCACCGTGGCCGAGGACATCGTGAACGTCGCCACCGGCGAAGTGATCGTGAAGACCGGTCAGATGGTGGACGAGCCCATGGCCGCCGCCATCGAGGAAGCCGAAGTGCAGCAGGCGAAGATCCGCTCTCCGCTGGTCTGCGAAGCCGAACAGGGCGTTTGCGCCACCTGCTACGGCCGCGACCTTGCTCGCGGTACGCCGGTGAACATCGGTGAAGCTGTCGGCGTTATCGCCGCACAGTCGATCGGTGAGCCGGGCACGCAGCTGACCATGCGTACCTTCCACATCGGCGGTGCCGCGCAGATCAACGAAACCAGCCACCTGGAATCGATCTCTGACGGCAAGGTCGTCTATCGCGACATGCCGACCATCACCGACAAGAAGGGCCGTCGTCTGTCGCTGGCCCGTTCGGGTGAAATGGTCGTGGTCGACGCCGAGGGCCGTGAACGCGCCATCCACCGCGTGCCTTACGGTACGGTTCTCATGTTCGAGGACGGTGCCAAGGTGAAGGAAGGCGATCGCCTGGCCGAGTGGGACCCGTTCACCCTGCCGATCATCACCGAGCAGGCCGGTATCGTGCGCTACCAGGATCTTGTCGAAGGCAAGACGCTGGAAGAACGCGTGGACGAAGCCACCGGCATCGCACAGCGCGTGGTCACTGAATACCGTGCCGCCGGTCGTTCGAAGAAGGAAGACCTGCGTCCGCGCATGACCCTTCTGAACGACGCCGGGGACGAGTCGGAAGCTGCCCGCTACATGCTGGCACCGGGCACGACCCTGTCGGTCGAGGATGGTCAGGAAGTGCAGGCAGGTGACATTCTTGCCCGTGCTTCGCGTGAAGCCGCCAAGACGCGCGACATCACCGGCGGTCTGCCGCGTGTTGCCGAGCTGTTCGAAGCGCGTGTTCCGAAGGATGCAGCCGTGATCGCCAAGATCTCCGGCCGCATGGAATTCATCCGCGACTACAAGGCCAAGCGCAAGATCGCCATCGTCCCGGAAGAGGGTGATCCGGTGGAATACCTGATCCCCAAGACCAAGGTGATCGACGTGCAGGAAGGCGACTTCGTGAAGAAGGGTGACACCCTGATTTCCGGTTCGCCCAACCCGCACGACATCCTCGAAGTCATGGGTGTCGAGGCACTGGCCGAGTTCCTGTGCACCGAAATCCAGGAAGTCTATCGACTGCAGGGCGTGAAGATCAACGACAAGCACATCGAGGTGATCGTTCGCCAGATGCTGCAGAAAGTCGAGATCACCGATGGCGGCGACACCACGCTGCTGCCGGGCGAACAGGTCGATCTGGAAGAAATGAACGAAGCCAACGCGAAGCTTGGCAAGGGCAAGTCCCCCGCAGCCGGTACGCCGATCCTGCTGGGCATCACCAAGGCCTCGCTGCAGACGCGTTCGTTCATCTCGGCAGCGTCCTTCCAGGAAACCACCCGCGTGCTGACGCAGGCGGCGGTCGAAGGAAAGAAGGACACGCTGATCGGTCTGAAGGAAAACGTCATCGTGGGCCGCCTCATCCCGGCTGGTACGGGTGCAGGCATGAACCGCATGCGCGTTACCGCCAGCAGCCGCGACGCGGCACTGCGCGCCCAGTACAAGAAGATGCAGGAAGCTCTGGTCGCGGCAGAAGACGCCAAGGCCGAGCACGAAGCCGAACTGAAGCAGGGCGAAGAAGCCGCCATGGGCGATACCCCCCTTGGCGAGATGGAAGGCGAAAGCATCGGCGGCGACGAAGCAGCGGACACCAGCGAAGACTGAGCCGCTCTCTTCTGACGAAGCATCATGAAAGGCCCCGGCGGAGCGATCCGCCGGGGCCTTTTGCTTTACTGGTGCGTTTCCTGTTCATGAAAACGATTGTCCTTGCCGCGCTGGCGCTCGCCGCCTGCTCTCCGGAACCGGATGCAGGTGACGAGCAACTCGCCACCCTTCCGGCAAACGGAGTGGGTGAAGACCATGCGCCGCCCCCGCAATCGCAGCCGCTTTCGCCCGTCGAGACATTGGCGGGCGAATGGCGCGTTGCTGGTATCGACGGAGAACCGCTGGACGAGACCTATGGCATCGCGCTGAGTGCGAATGGTGAGGAAATCTGGTGGGAGCCACGCTGCGCCAACTTTGCATTCGCCTACACGATCAACGGACTACGCATCTCGACCGGCGGTGCAGAACCTGCCTTGCCGATTGAGCCAGGCGCGCCCCCGCCGCCGGTCTGCACCATCGCCATTCCTCCCCGACTCGCGGAGGTGGGCCGCGCGCTCGATCTGGCCGAAACGGCAGGGCGAACACCGTCGAACGGCGTCCTGATCGAAGGCGGCGTGCATAGCCTCACGTTATTCTCTCAATAGCGGCTACCGTTATGCTAATGCGAATGAGTTGCAATTAAGAATATGGGCGTTAGGGTGAGACTGTCTCACACTGACGGAAGGCCTCCATGTCCCGCTCCAATGCATTCAACCCCGCCGACTTCTTGCCCAAGACATCTCGAGCGTCGTTCATCGCGAAACTTCAGCGCCCACCGCTCGCCAGCCAGTTCGCGCCGCCAGTGGTGAAGCTGGTGCTGGCTGTCAGGCTATTGGCCAACTGCATCGCGGCAGGGCGCGATCCGCTGGCCCAGCTTGCCTGCCGGTTCGAATCCATCGAGGCTGCAAAGTCGGTAATGGATCTCGCCCAGGCATGTTCGCACGCTTGGGCGGAGAACTTCACCGTCAACCGGCCATGCTGCAATGCCCTCACCCCTGACGAGACGGTGTTGGCGCAAATGGCCGACGCGGCAATGATGGCTGACAGGCGCCGGTTCGACACAGTCCTCGATGGCCTTATCCGGCGGGAGAGATACGAACGCCTGTATGACACAGTGCAGGTCGCAGTCGCGGCAATGTCAGGTGTGAAGTAACCCCGTCACGCCTGCTTGTGGCGGAGCCACGCAAGGGCTAACCGCCATGGCATGACGACGATTACCCGCTTTGCCCCTTCTCCCACCGGCCGCCTGCATGTCGGCAATATCCGAACGGCCCTGCACAACTGGATGCTGGCGCGCAAGGCCGGCGGCAAGTTCATGCTGCGCATCGACGATACCGATGCAGAGCGCAGCGAGGAACGCTATGTCGAGGCCATTCGCGAGGACCTTGCGTGGCTGGGCCTCTCGCCCGACGGTGAGGAACGTCAGTCGCAGCGGCTGGCGCTTTATGATGCGGCATTCGAGAAACTGCGTGATGCCGGACGCATCTACCCCGCATACGAGACGCAGGAAGAGCTGGACGTAAAGCGCCGCATCCAGCTCGGCCGCAAGATGCCCCCCATTTATGACCGCGCCGCCCTCGATCTGACAGACGAGCAGCGCGCGGCGAAAGAGGCAGAGGGCATCGCTCCGCACTGGCGCTTCAAGCTCGACCATGACGAACAGATCACATGGGAAGACGGGGTCCGCGGCAAGCAGAAGTTCGACCCGGCCCAGCTTTCCGACCCGGTTATTCGCCGCGCCGATGGTTCCTGGCTCTACATGTTGCCAAGCGCAGTCGACGACATCGACATGGGCGTGACCGATGTGCTTCGCGGCGAAGACCATGTTTCGAATACTGCCGTTCAGATTCAGATGTTTACCGCACTCGGTGCCGCGCCCCCGAACTTCGCGCACGAGGCGTTGCTGGTGGGCAAGGAAGGCAAGTTGTCGAAAAGCCTCGGCTCGACGGGATGCAATGAATTCCGCGAAGATGGCATCGAGCCTGAGGCCTTGATCGCCATGCTTGCACGGCTCGGAACCAGCAAGCCAGTCGAAGCGATTGCTGCGCGGGAAATGCTTGTAAAGACGTTTGATTTGTCCACCTTCGGGCGCGCACCCGCGAAATTCTCAGATGACGAGCTACACCGCGTCAACGCAGCCATCGTTCACCAGCTGGAATACGCCGACGTTGCAGATCGTTTGCCCGAAGGGATGGACGAGGCGGCATGGCACGCGATCCGTCCGAATCTCGAGAAGGTGGCGGACGCGGGCGAGTGGTGGGCTATCGTAACGGGGCCGGTTGAGCAGCGTGAATTCGACGCCGAAACGCGCGCCTACATTGCCGAGGCGGCCGATGCACTGGCATGGTCGGATAACCCGTGGGGCGATCTGACCGACAGCTTGAAAGCTAGCACTGGCCGCAAGGGCAAGGCACTGTTCCTGCCACTGCGACAGGCCCTGACCGGCATGGATCATGGTCCGGACATGAAGGAACTGCTCCCGCTGATCGGCGAAGCAGAGGCGCGTGCACGCTTGCTTTCTGCCGCGACGGACTGACTACCGCATAATTTTTCCGCAACTGCTCACTTGACGTTCATTGCGCTGGCCCTACATGCGCCATGATATATTGTGTCAAACGGACGGACCCCCCAATTTATGCGCCAATCCGCTATCGCCGCCCTGTTATGTGCCACTGCCATGCCGCTTCCAGCTCTCGCCCAGGACGGGCAGGGTGAGGATATTCCGGTAACTGGCGAATCCGAGGAACAGTTGCCGCGCTCCACTGCAGATGATCTGCATAACGTGATCGTCGTGACAGCTGGGGGCATTGATCGGCTCGATACCGTGGCGGGTACCTCTGTCGTCTCCGGCATAGACCTGCAGCGCGAAAGCTCCGGCCAGATCGGTGACGTGCTGGCAAATCTTCCTGGCGTTACCGCCACGGGCTTTGCCCCCGGTGCATCGCGCCCTGTCCTTCGCGGCTTCGGAGGCGAACGCGTTCGTGTGCTGACCGATGGTGTCGGTTCTCTCGATGCGTCGGGAGCTTCCGCCGATCACGCCGTGGCCGTGGATCCGTTGATCGCAGATCGCGTGGAAGTGCTGCGCGGCCCCGCGGTGCTTCTGTACGGTAGCTCTGCCATTGGCGGCGCGGTGAATGTCATTACCAAACGCATTCCGCCGCGCCTCCCGGATGAACCGATCCACATCGACGCGATGGGAGCTGTAGATACGGTTTCCAATCTGCGTGAAGGCGGCCTCTCGCTCGACGCGCCGCTTGGCGGGGGCTTCGCCTTCCATGTCGACGGCTCCTACCGCAACACCGACGATATCGAGATTCCCGGCTACGCCGCTACCCCCGCGCTGCGTGCAGACCTGTTGGCCGATGCCGCCGAAGAGGAAGAAGAAGGCCACCTCGACGAAGCTGAGGAGCTGCGCGAAGGCGCGAACACTCGCGATATCCTGCCCAACAGCTGGACCGAGGCAACGTCGCTCGGCACCGGCCTTGCCTGGTTCTCCGGCGAGAGCAACATCGGCGTCTCCTTCGATTACTACGACACCAATTATGGGGTCCCCGGCCTGCCGGGCGTCGGCCACGTCCACGCCGGTGAGGAAGATCACGAAGGCGAGGAGGACCACGACGAGGACGAACACGGTGCCGAAGAGGAGGAAGGTCCCGTTTCAATCGGCATGAAGCGTTACCGCGTAGACCTGCGCGGCCAGCTCGACCTTGGCGACGGCTTCTTCGACCATGTACAGACCCGCTGGGGCTGGTCGGACTATACTCACACCGAGTTCGAAGGCGACGAGACCGGTACCGTGTTCGACGTGCAGGGCGTGGAAGGTCGCATCGAACTGGTGCAATCCCGCCGCGATCACTGGCGCGGCTCGATGGGTGCGCAATATTCGCACGTCGATTTCGAGGCCATTGGCGCAGAGGCATTCGTGCCGCCCAGCGTCACCGAGAACTTTGCCGTGTTCACCCTGCAGGAACTTGATTTCGACGCACTGGAAGTGGAAATCGGCGGTCGTTACGAAAACAATTCGGTCACCGAAGGCATTCTGAACCGGGATCGCAGCTTCGATACCTTCTCCGGCGCTCTCGGTGCTTCCTACATCCTTTTCGACGACTTCCGCGTCGGCCTGAATGTCAGCCGCGCCGAACGCGCGCCGTCTGCGCAGGAACTGTTCGCTGACGGGCCGCACGTCGCGACCCAGCAATACGAGATCGGTAATGACGCGCTCGGCACCGAGGGCGCATGGGGCGTGGAAGGCTATCTGCGCGGCGAAATCGGCGCGGTGCAGGTGAACGCCAGCCTCTATCGCAACTGGTTTGACGGCTTCATCTACCTGTCGCCCGATGGCACCGAGGAAGACGGGCTGGACGTTTACCGCTTCCTGCAGTCAGATGCCGACCAGTGGGGGTTCGAGAGCCAGATCACCTTCCCGCTGCTGCACGACGGCAACTTCACCCTGCTGGGCGACCTGCGCGGCGACTACACCGAGGCGACCCTGTCGAACGGTGATCCCGTGCCGCGTATTCCGCCCCTGAGCCTGTCAGCAGCCCTCGAAGCGCAGACCGGCCACTTCGACGCGCGCGCGGAGGTGGAGTGGAACGACGATCAGACCCGCGTTGCCCCGCTGGAAACGACGACGGACAGCTACACTCACGTGAACCTGTCGCTGGCCTGGCACCCGTTCGAAGGTGCGGAAAACCTCACGGTGCTGGCGCAGGTGGACAACCTGTTCGACGCCGAGGGTCGCCGCGCATCCAGCTTCACCAAGGAGTTCGTCCCGCTGCCGGGCCGAAACTTCAAGCTGAGCGTTCGAACGAGCTTTTGATTGGGGACGCTCCGGCGCAGGCCGGAGCGAACCTCAAACCTCGTCGTAGTGGAAGGGCGCGATCACGGCCTTTGGATGCGCTTCGTATTCAAAGGTTTGCGGACGGTCTGGCATGATGCCGTCAGTCGAGCGCAGCAGCGGCACGCCGCCCTTGTGCCAGCCCTCGTCATATTCGCAGTAGAAATTGATGATGCCGTGCAGTGATGCGATGCGCCATTTGCCGTCTTCACGCACATAGGTGTTCTCGTAAGTCGCCTCGCCCCAGCGGCCGACCTCTGCATCCATCATGCCCACCATCATCAGCGTGCGCCAGCGCCCCTTGGCGGTGCCCGCCGCGCTGTCGATGTGCAGCACGGGCTGCAACTGCATGTGGTTGAAGAGCACGCCGTCGCGATATTCGGGCAGGCACTTCAGGTATTCGCGCACCCGTTCGCGGCCCACGTAGACTCCGCGTCCGGCGATCTCCAGCGTGCCTTCGTCGGCGAACAGGTCTGCCGCCTTGTCCCACAGTCCCTTGTCGACATAGTAGCCGTAGGCGCCCTGCAGGTTGACCAGCTCGCGGTAATCTTCCGCCCCCTGCGCACGCGCTTCCAGCGCCTCGATCCGGGCAAGCAGTTCTTCGGTAGTCGACATGAATATCTCCCTCTTGGCAGGGAGAATTACGTCACAAACGCGGAAGCGTCACCCCACGCTGGCCCATATATTTGCCCGCCCTGTCGGCATAGGTGACTTCCGGGCGTTCGTTGCCCTGCAGGAACAGGAACTGGCAAGCGCCTTCATTGGCGTAGATTTTCGCCGGAAGAGGCGTCGTGTTGGAAAATTCCAGTGTGACGTGGCCCTCCCAGCCCGGCTCCAGGGGCGTGACGTTCACGATGATGCCGCAGCGGGCATAGGTGCTCTTGCCGAGGCAGATCACCAGTACGTCTTCCGGGATGCGGAAGTATTCGACCGTGCGGGCAAGGGCGAAGCTGTTGGGCGGAATGATGCAGACGTCGGTCTCGCGGTCCACCAGGCTGCCGCCGTCGAAGTTCTTCGGGTCCACCACGGCCGAGTTCACATTGGTGAAGATCTTGAACTCCGGCGCCACGCGAGCGTCGTAACCGAAGCTGGACAGGCCATAGGAAATGCAACCGTCGCGCCGCTGCGCCTCCACGAACGGCTCGATCATGCCGTTGGTCTGCGCCTGTTCCCGAATCCACTTGTCTGAAAGAATCGCCATTGCCGATGGATTCCCGAAAGGACGACCCGGAGCAAGCGTGCGGAGGGTTTATCCCCTTATTCGGTCAGCGCCTGGGTTCCTCGATTGTGAACTTGTGGAAGAAGCCGCTTTGCATCGCATCGGGGATTTCTGCAGTGATGCCGTAGTCGCCGGGTTCGAGGTTCAGCTTGAAATACCCCGTCACGCCTTGCGGCATGTCGTGAATGCCGCCCACGAACCGCGCCGGAGCCGGAGTCTGCTGCCCATCGAGAGGGAAGAAGTCGGGCCAGGCGGCTGCAGCATCGACATCGGTATCATCCTCGATGCGGAAGACATGAGCATCGTGGCCAACGAAATCATTGTAGCTCCGCTGCTCTTCGAAATTGGCTCGCACCGTATTGTAGCCGTTGATGAAGGCGCCATCGGTGATTTCGTAGCCTTCATTCGTGAGTGTCAGCGTCACGTTTGCATCGGGTTCAGCCATTCCGCCGTCCTCGGGCAACACCGTGAGCGGGAAAACCATCCCGAATTCACCCGGTACGGGATTGTAATTGTGCTGCACGCCGTTGGTCTTGACGTAGCATTCGACGATGTAATTTCCCGGCTCGAGATACATCGTGGCCTCACCGGTAACGCCGTCCGACATCATGCCCGGCCCGCCGAGCCATTCCAGGTCGGCAACCCAGGCAGGCATCGAGGCGGAGATTTCGGCGGCTCGCTCGAAGTCGCCCGCAATGGCTGCAGAGAGGCTCGCTTGAATGGGCTCGACCACCATCTCGTCGACCATTTCTGCAGTAATGCCTTCGGGCAGACGATAGACCAGCGCATGGTGCGTCATCCCGCCTTCGTTGACGACGCGAATGGTGGTCCAGCCTGACTTGATCGTATCAGGCCCAGTGAAGGATAGCCCTTCCACTTGAAGTACGAGGATGTTGGACGGCGATACTTCGGTCTGCTCCGGCTCCGACGAACAAGCCGACAGGCCCGCCGCCAATGCAAGTGCGATAATGAAATGCTTCATTTTAGCTTTCCCCCGGACCTGACGATCCGGGGGAAGAGAGCATTTCAGGCCCGCCTGTTCAAGGGAGGGAGATCAGCCCCCCGCCAGCAGGCTGGCGTTGCCTCCTGCCGCCGTGGTGTCGATGGTCGTCACCCGTTCGGTTGCAAAGCGCGTCACGTAGTGCGGGCCGCCGGCCTTGGGGCCGGTACCGGACAGGCCTTCGCCGCCGAACGGCTGGCTGCCGACCACTGCGCCGATCTGGTTGCGATTGACGTAGAAGTTGCCGACACGTGCCTGTGCTTCCACGAAGCGGCGGGTTTCATCGATGCGGCTGTGGAGGCCCAGCGTCAGGCCGTAACCGGTGGCGTTGATGTCATCCAGCACCTTGCCGAGGCTGCCAGCGGGATAGCGGCAGACGTGCAGGATGGGGCCGAACTGTTCCTCGTCCAGATCGAGGATCGAGCCGATCTCCACGATCGTGGGCGAGAAGAAGTTGCCTTGCTCGCACTCAGTCGGCATCGACCGGCGCCAGACGGGGAAGCCCGCGTCGATCATTTCCTGCACGTGGTCCTGCAATTTCTCGCGCGCTTCGGCGTCGATCACCGGGCCGATGTCGGTGGAAAGGTTCGCCGGATCGCCGATCACCTGCGCCTTGAACGCGCCCTTGATCATTTCCAGCATCTCGTCCGCCACGTCTTCCTGCAGGTAGAGCACGCGCAGAGCCGAACAACGCTGGCCCGCGCTCTGGAAGGCAGATGCGATCACGTCGCGAGTCACCTGTTCGGGCAAGGCGCTGGAATCGACGATCATGGCGTTCATGCCGCCGGTTTCGGCAATCAGGGTGCCGATGGGGCCGGGGCGCTCTGCCAGAGAGCGGTTGATTGCATGGGCGGTGGCGGTGGAGCCTGTAAAGGCAACGCCTGTCACACGCGGGTCCGACGTTAGCGCAGCGCCAACGCGGCCATCGCCGGGCAGCAATTGCAGCACGTCCTTCGGGATACCAGCCTCGTGGCACAGATCGATGGCGAGCGCAGCGATCAGCGGGGTTTGTTCGGCAGGCTTTGCCAGCACCGTGTTGCCTGCGGCAAGCGCGGCCGCAGCCGGCCCCATGAAGATCGCCAGGGGGAAGTTCCACGGGCTGATGGTGGCGAATACGCCGCGCCCGTGCAGGCGCAGCAGGTTCTGTTCGCCAGTAGGTCCGGGAAGCGGCTGCGGGGCGCCGAACAGCATGCGCGCTTCGCAGGCGTAATAGCGCAGGAAGTCGACCGCCTCGCGCACTTCCAGCACGCCATCCATCATGGTCTTGCCCGCCTCGCGGCGGCACAGGTCCATGAAGCGGGCCATGTTATCTTCCAGCAGGTCCGATGCCTTGATCAGCAGTTCGGCGCGCTTTTCGCCGCCCATTGCGTCCCACATCGGCTGGGCCGCTACGGCACGGGCAAGCGCGAGATCGACATCGCGCTCGCTCGCCATCACCTGCTCGCCCACTACCTTGCCGGACTGCGGTGCGCAGACTTCTACCGTCTCGTGTTCAACATCGGCCATCAGAGTCGGCCGGGCGACGGGATGATCATTGCGCCAGTAGGCCAGCTGCTCACGCAGTTCTTCCATTTCCGGCGGGTGGGCGAGATCGACGCCCATGGAATTGCGGCGATTGGGATAGATATCGATCGGCAGCGGGATCATCGGATTGCGATAGGGCACCATCGCGGAGAGATCGGCGATGGGATTCGTCACCAGTTCTTCCACCGGCACTTCGGCATCTGCCATGCGGTTCACGAAAGAGCTGTTGGCACCATTTTCCAGCAAGCGGCGCACGAGGTAGGCGAGCAGTTCCTTGTGCCCGCCAACTGGCGCGTAGATGCGCACAGGCGTCTTCTTGTCGCCCTCGATCCGGCCAAGAGCGCCGTAGATGTCTTCCCCCATGCCGTGCAGGCGCTGGAACTCGAACGGGGTGTCGCCCGCGAGCGCCTTGATCGCGCCGATGGTATAGGCGTTGTGCGTGGCAAAGGCGGCGTAGACGGAATCGTCGGCCTTCAGCAGTTCGGCTGCGCAGGCGAGGTAGGATACGTCGGTCCCCACCTTGCGGGTGAAGACCGGGTAATCGACGTGGCCGCCAACCTGGCTCAGCTTGATCTCGGCATCCCAGTAGGCACCTTTCACGAGGCGCACGAACAGTTTGCGCTCGTGCCGGCGCGCCAGTTTTGCCACCCAGCGGCACAGCGGTAGGCCGCGCTTCTGGTAGGCCTGGATGGCGAGGCCGAAGCCGGTCCAGCCTTCTTCGGTACCGTTATCGAACAGTTCGTCGTCCGCCATCAGGGCTTCGAAAATGTCGAGGCTGAGCTCGAGGCGCTCCGCCTCTTCCGCGTCGACCGTGAAGTGGATGTTGGCGTCGCGCGCCTTGATCGCCAGTTCGCGCACGATGGGAATGATCGCCTTGCGCGCAGCTTCGGCGTGGTAGAAATCGTATTTCGGATAAAGCGCCGACAGCTTTACCGAAATGCCGGGGCCGGTGTGAACGTCGCCCGGTTCCTTGGCGAGGCGCTCGATCGCGTCCCAATAGGCATTGGCATAGCGTTCGGCATCGTCGAACGTCATTGCCGCTTCGCCCAGCATGTCGAAGCTGTGGGTGAGGCCCTTCTTCTTTTCCGGCTTGGCGCGGCCCATCGCTTCCTCGATGGTGCGGGCATAAACGAACTGGCCGCCGATGATGCGCATAGCCTGCCCGGTCGCGTTGCGGATCACGGGTTCGCCCATGCGGCCCGTTGCGCGGCGCAGCGCATTGGCGAGGCCTTTTTCCTGGCTCTTGCCCCCGCGCAGCACTTCGCCAGTCAGCATCAGCGAGAAGGTGGCGGCGTTCACGAACACGCTGCCGCTTTCGCCGATGTGCTCGCCCCAGTTCTGCGTTGCCACCTTGTCGCGGATCAGCGCGTCGCGTGTCTGCTCGTCCGGCACGCGCAGCAGCGCCTCGGCCAGACACATCAGGGCGATGCCTTCATCGGTGTTGAGGCCGAATTCATGAAGGAAAGCGTCCAGACCGCTGCTCTCGCGTTTTCGCGCGTCGAGGATGAGCTTGCTGGCAAGCTCTGCCGATTTTTCGTGCAACTGCGTGACGGCGGAGGCTTGCTCCATCCGTTCTGCAAGACAGGTATCCTCGTCCAGGCGATATGCGTTGCGAAGCGCGGTTCTATCTAGGGCCATTGGGTAGGACATGGACATGGTTTCCAAAGTAATCAAGAAAAGTCGGGGGTGGGTTGCGAGCGTGCCAGTAGCTAGGGGGGAACAATGAGAATGGTCCTCAGCCGCAAAGGTTTCGATTCTTCCTCAGGGGGCGGCCCCTCGCCCATTGTCGACGGGCGCGCGTTGAGCTTGCCGATTCCTGACCGTTTGGGTGTCTCACGCACGACCTACAGCAACCTTCGGATGGGCGGGCATGCGCGCCGGGCGAGTCGTGACAAGGTGCTGGGCAGGCACCGTGCGCACAACGATCCGATGTTTGCGCGCAAGGAAGAATGGGCGGTGCTTGGCCAGTACGGCGCGGCCCAGACACACCTAGATCGCCAAGGTGTTGGGCCGGGCGACCTGTTCCTGTTCTTCGGGCTGTTCCAGGGCGATGACGGAGAGCCGCACCACAGGATTTTCGGCTATCTGCTGGTTGGCGATGTCATTCCGCTGGCGACCTGCGATGCGCAGACGCGCGAATGGTTCGAAGCCGTTGGCCACCCCCATGCACTCAGGATGCACGGCGCGAACGACACGCTGTGGTTCGGACGTGGAGGGACCAAGGCGCCGGCAAGCGATATGCTGCGCCTTACTGTTCCGGAAGGTCCGCCAAGTCTCTGGCAAGTTCCCCCATGGCTGGAGGAAACGGGCCTCAGCTATCACGACAAGGCTGACCGATGGCTGGGCAATGGCCGCCTGCAAAGCGTGGCGCGCGGGCAGGAGTTCGTGGCGAATATTGGCGAGCGCGAAGACGCCCGCAAATGGCTGGCGAACATTATCGCCGAAATTGAGAGCTAGGCCGGGCCTTCTTGTGCGGCGGCCTGTTCAATAGCGTCATCGCCGTTCTGGGCATTCATTCCGGCATGGGTGCGCGCCTCGATTTCCTTGCGCGGCAAGCCGGGTTCGATCGGCTCGCCAAAGCGAACGGTGATGATGCCGGGGCGCTTCCAGAAGCGGTGATAGAGCGGGCCGCTGTCCACTGCCACGGGCACGACCGGCAGTCCGAGAAGCTTGTAGAGCGCGGCGAAGCCGGCACCGAGCGGCGGCTGCTTGCCATGAGGCACGCGCGTGCCTTCCGGGAAAATCACCACCGGGCGACCTTCCCCGATAAAGCGGTTGGCCTCGCGGATCATGGAGCGCAGCGCCTTCGCGCCTTCATCACGAGCCACGGGGATTACTCCGTAATGTTTTGCCGCGGTCCCCCAGCCGGGAATGTCGAACAGCTCCTGTTTTGCGAAGAGGGCCGGATATTCGAGGTTATGGGGCAGATCGATGGCCTCGAAAAAACTCTCGTGCTTGATGGCATAAAAAGCGCGGAAATCGGGCCGCTTGCCTTCTTCCACGACGCGAATGCCCAGCAGCTTCTCGCAGGCCCATCGGTGCAGGCCCGACCATGCATCGCACACACCGCGCACCTTGGCAGGGGCTAGCCATGCGGCCAACACGGCGGCGATTACCAGGAAGATCGAACCGCCGTAGAACACGGTGTAGAAGGCGATATTGCGAAGGTAGATCACCCCAGCACCTGCAAGGTCCAGACGGCGAGCAGCTTGTGATATTCGGTGAACAGCGTGCCGAGGCTCGGCTCCGACCGCACGGCATCGCGCAATACGGTGATGTTTTCGGGCAACTGGTCCTGCAGTTCGGCGGCGGCACGGCGCATGTGCCAGTCTGCCGTCACCAGGCGCAGCGAAGTATAGCCTCGGTCTGCCAGCCACTCTGCCGTTTCGCGGGCATTGCCACGCGTGTCGAGAGCGGAGAAGCCCAGCGTGATACAGCAGTCCATGATGCGCTGGGGAACGCTGAATTGCGCCACGAATTCGTCTGGCTGCACGCTCGCATCCACGCCTGTCACCAGCATCTGTTCGGCGGCACCAAGCTGAAGCATTTCAAGCCCGCGCTGGATTCGGCCGCCGCTGCCGGTGGGAACGACGATTGCATCGGTCCGCGATTGCGGCGCGGGCTGCGGCAGGGCCACGGCGAACCAGATGAAACCCAGCGCCCAGAGGATGGGCGGAATGGCGAGGAAGCGGCGAATGGTCACAGCATCCGCCTTAGCGCGGCAATCACGGTAATGCGCGCGGTAAGTACGGCCAGCAGCACACCTGCCAGCGGCACGGCGGCGATCGCCAGCCAGTCCTTCAACTGCAAGGCCCCGCCCGCAACAAGGCCGGACCCTAGACCGGCGAATTGCTGGCCCAGCACGAAGATAGCGCCGACGCCCAGTGCCAGCCCTGCTACGCCGCCCAGCAGCGCGTCGATGCCGATGGAGCGCTGGAAAATGCGCGCGATCTGCCCGTCAGTGCCGCCCAGATGGTGGATCACGTCGATCGTATCGCGGTTGGAGCCGAGCGCGCTGCGCGCCGCCAGCCAGACGGCGGCAACGCTGGTGAGCGCAAGCAGCACGACGAGGCCGATGGCGAGATATTGCATGGAACGTATGGCATCGAAGACCGGCGCGAGCCAGCCAGCCTGCGCGTCGAGGCGCGCGGCTGGCACTTCCTCGATCAGTTCGGCGCGCAAATCTTGCAGACGGCGTGCGGTGACAGGGCCGGACAGGCGCACGTCGATCAGCGCGGGCGTGGGGATGGCGGCTTCGTCATTCACGCTCTGCCCAAGCCACGGTTCCAGCAGCGCGGCAAGCTCTTCGTCGGGCACGCGGCGCACGGAGGCCACATCCTCGCGCGCAGTGAGGAAAGATACGGCGCGCTTAGCCTGCCGCTCGCGCGAGGCGGGTGCGCCTTCCACTACCTGCACCGTCACGCCGCCCGCGATTTCAGCCCGCGCGTTGGTCGCCACGTTGCTGAGAGCGAGGCCCGCGCCTGCCGCCATCACGGTGAGCGCGATCATGATGGCGATCACCCATGGCATCGGCCCGGCAATGCGCGCCTGCGGCAACATGCGCGACGCTGAACCGCCGAACCGCGGTGCCCCGCGCCGGATGGTCTTGCCCAATGCCATCAGGCACGCGCCTCGCGTCTGGGCGGATAACGAAGGGCTCCCGTGGGATCCGACAGCGTGCCCTTGTCGAGCCGCATGATGAGCGAGTCCGGCACCTTGCGCAGCAGGTGAACGTCGTGGGTCGCCACCACCACGGTGGTGCCCAGGCGATTGAGTGCCTCGAACAGGCGCAGCAGCTTCACCGCCATTTCCGGATCGACGTTACCGGTTGGTTCGTCCGCCACGAGGATTTCGGGGCGGGCGATCACCGCACGGGCAATGGCGACGCGTTGCTGCTCTCCGCCCGAAAGAGTGGCCGGACGTGCGTCCGTGCGATGGGCAAGGCCCACCCATTCCAGCATGTCGGCAACGGGCTTGGCGATCTCGCTCTCGCTCATGCCGGAAATGCGCAAGGGAAGGGCCACGTTGTCGAATGCGGTGAGGTGCGGGATCAGGCGGAAATCCTGGAACACCGTGCCGATGCGTCGGCGGAACCGTGGCAGTGCGCCGCGCGGCTGGGTTATGAGGTCATGCCCGAACATGCGGATCGCCCCGCGCGTGGGGCGCTGGGCGAGGTAAAGCAGTTTGAGCATCGAGGTCTTGCCGGCGCCGCTGGCACCGGTGAGAAAATAGAAACTGCCGGGGTAGAGCGTGAAGGATATATCGCTCAGCACCTCGCGGTCGGTGCCGTAGCGCAGCCCGACGTTGTCGAACTGGACAATTGAATCGTCAGCCTCGCTCATGGCCGGTTGCTAGTGCCTTCAAAGGGCGCGGGGAAGAGCGATGCAGGCATTCGGAGACGTTATAGGCACTGGTGCTTGTGGAAAAAAGGCGGAACCGTGCGGTTGTTGCGATGGCACATGCTTGCCCGCAGGCAATCGCTAGGCGTAGGGGTTAGATCAGACAGATGATCATCCAGTGTCCAGCCTGTTCGACACGCTATGTCGTGCCAGATACCGCGGTAAGCGTGGAAGGCAGGACCGTGCGCTGCGCGAAATGTCGCCACAGCTGGTTTCAGGACGGGCCTGAAGTAGCCCCACCACCACCGCCTCCTCCACCCGAGCCGGTTGAACAACCGCGTGCTGAAGAGCCCGTGGCACCTCCGCCCGAACCGGAGCCTGAACCCGAACCCGACCCATTGCCGGAGCCGCCGCCGGAACGTCCGGCAGTGGAAGAGGAAAAGGTCGCGCCTCCTCCCGTGGTCGAGTCGCATGGCTACGGCGCACTGGCGGAAGACGATCATTCGCCTTTCGATTCAGAGCCTCCGTTCCGCCCGCGGCGCAATCCGCTCAAGATGTGGACCTGGGCCGCGGCAATCTTCGCCGCCGTGGTGGCGGGCACGATCGTTGCGGTCAGCTATTGGGGCCTCCCCGACTGGGTGCCGGTTGAGCGTCCGACTTTCGGCGCGGACCAGCCCGACCTGCAGCTGGATTTCCCGCGCGAGGAGCAGGAGCGGCGCACCCTGCCCAACGGCACCGAGTTCTTCGGCGCGAGCGGGCGCATCACCAATATCGGTACGCAGACGCGCACGATCCCCACGATCCTGATTGTCCTGCGCGACAGCCGCGACACCATCGTCTTCAGCTACGAAATCCCGCCGCCGCAGCGTGAACTGGCTCCGGGCGAGACAGTGACGATCAACGAGGCCGTCACCGATATTCCGCGCCGCGCAGCCTTTGCCGAATTCGGCTGGAAACCCGAGTAACACCGCGCTTTTGCGAGCGACGCAATTTCCCTGAAAGAGTCTGCTTGCAGCGCCTGTGCCTTCTTGCTAGGGGCGCGCTCCTACCAAGGCGGGCTGCGGCCCGCCTGTCTGTATCGATGTGCGGTCGTGGCGGAACTGGTAGACGCGCAACGTTGAGGTCGTTGTGGCCGAAAGGCCGTGGAAGTTCGAGTCTTCTCGACCGCACCATCCAGTCCTTGGATACTCCTGAAGTCGGAGCAGGCCGCCGGGCGGCAGCCCAAGGCCGCGCAGTTCTGCGGCCTTTGCTCAGTTGCTTGGGGTGAATGGCAGTCAGAGACCGGTCCGATTCACTCTCAAGGCGAAGAAAAATCGGAGCCCGTCTCAGGCGCCGAAATTCTGACTGCAATCGGAAGTGGGGGCTAGTTGAAGCCGAGCTCCTTGCGCTGCTCGGGCCATGCAAGAGGCAACTCAGTCTTGGATAGACGATTCGCTGTCAGGGCCTCGGGCTGCCGGCCCTCGACGATGGCCGTGACGATGTCCGGTGCAAGGCAGGAGAGGCGCACGAGCTTGCCGAACCGTGTGCGGCACTTGCCATTTTCGCTGGCTAAGGCAGCGATGGACTTGTCCGGCTGCTCCAACACCATCTTTCGTGTCTTATGGGCTTCGGCGATGAGGGCGACCAGCTTGTCGTCTCTCCTAGGCGGAGAGGCTTGCGCAGATTCCTTACTCGGGATGACCAGGCGAAGCTGGTGCCCGCGCCGAACGCGTACCGCCGGGATGATGATTCGGCGCAGTTCGCCGTTTTCAGGCATTGATTTCAACCCGAGTTCACTTGCGAGACCCGCATTATCGATCCGGATCTCGACGCGATCCTCATGCAGGTCGATCCGTTCGATCACCTTGCCCAACAACTCCGCTCGATCATTTGGGCTGCCACTTCTCACTTGAGTGGCAACAAGGTCTGCCTTGGCAAGGGCGCGGCCAATGCCTTCTGCCTCGTGAGCTCCGGTATCGAGCAGTTCCAACACGAAGCTTTCATTGCCGACCCGCCCGGCGAGGTGCTGGCAGACAAGCGCCTCGAGGTCATGTGCGCTGACACGCCATGCGGGTGAGTCATCAACCTCTTCCGGACGGGTGACGTAGTAGCGGTAACGCCTGACCTTTCTCTGGGCATGGCTCGGGGTCATCGTTCTTCCCCCTCCATCGAAGAGCTTGCCAGTGAGCAGGCTAGGGTGCTGGTGCTTCTTGCGGCGGGAAGACCCACGGGCATTGTGCTGCAGGCGGGTTTGCACCCTGTTCCAGAGGTCTTCCTCGACGATTGCCTCATGCTCGCCGGGATAGGGCTTGCCCTTGTGCACGATCATGCCGCGATAGATCCGGTTCGAAAGTAGGTGGTAGAGCGTGCCGCGCCGGTAGACACAGCCACCTCGATGCGGGCCGCTGGTACGCTGCTGGATCTTGGTTCGGTAGCCCGTCCTTTCGAGGTCCTCGACCAGCAAGGGCACGGTTCCGAGGTCCAGGTACCGGCGCATTATGTGCCGGACCTGCTTTGCCTCTTCTTGGTTCAGCACCAGCTTGCGCTCCCTGACCTCGTAGCCCAGCGGCACCGGGCCACCCATCCAAAGGCCCTTCTTCTTCGACGCGGCGATCTTGTCCCGGATGCGCTCGCCGGTGACCTCACGCTCAAACTGGGCAAAGGACAGCAGCATGTTGAGTGTCAGGCGTCCCATGCTGGTGGTGGTGTTGAAGCTCTGGGTGATGCTGACAAAGCTGGCACCTGCCTTGTCCATCACCTCGATGATCTTGGCAAAGTCCGTCAGGCTGCGGGTCAATCGGTCGATTTTGTAAAGCAGGACGATATCGACCTTGTTTGCCTCGATGTCGGCAAGCAGGCGCTTGAGGGCAGGGCGTTGCATGTTGCCACCTGAAAATCCGCCATCGTCATAGCGTTCCCTCATCACTACCCAGCCCTCGTGCTGCTGGCTCAGGGCATAGGCAGCACAGGCCTCATACTGGGCGTCGAGCGAGTTGAACTCTTGCTCGAGGCCATCCTCGGTCGACTTCCGCGTATAGACCGCGCAGCGCAGGGTCTTGTCAGCCATTGCCAGTGAGCCCGAAGAAGCGTGGCCCCGACCAGTGCGCGCCGGTCACATGACGGGCGATCTCGCTGAGCGAGCGCCAGGTCCGGTCAGCATAGGCAAAGCCGGCTTCCATCACGTCGACGCTGATTGTTTGTCCATTCCACTCGCGGATAAGCCGAGTGCCGGGCGTCAGCTCGATCCGTCGTCGCGCTGGTGCTGCGCCTGGCCCATAGCTGGCCAACCGATCCAGCTCGCGCCTGACGATCACGGGGAGTCCACCGTGCTTGCGCTCCTGCAGGCGCTGGGCGAGCAGGGGCCGCAGTACCGAGGAAGGTACGTTAGGTGCTTCTCCATCGCCCATTGCCTCCCAGCGCTCGCGCAGTTGCGCTGCTGACATGTCCGGCAACGCCGCGAGGTCCTTGTCGAGCTTGGTGTTGGGCTTTGCGCGCTTGTGCTGGGGTTGGGGCAATGTGGTCATGGGTGGTTCCCTTGGTCTGGAGCAGCGACGCGCTGCTTCCACCACCCAGAGCCCCGTCCAGCATTCCGCTTCGGGGCTGCGGCTACTCTTGGCGGCCGCGCTTCAGTTCAAGCAGCAATGCTCACTTGGTGAGAGAAGTCGAATGGAATGTGACGGAATCCAAAATGTCTGCTTTGCGTCCTCATCTCAGACGTTAAGCTGCGGCCAATAGTCGCCTGAAAGCCGAAAGACCGCTTTGAGGGAACTGCCGCAACCGTTCTAACGTCCGCTTCTGGGTGGAAAGCGGACGTAGCGAATTATGCTGGTGGTTCGTCAAACTCGATTGTGAACTCACCGGGCGCGCGAAGAACGAAGACGCAGCCCTCTTCTTCAAGGCAACGCACCGCGTGCGACATGTTTGCCGGAATTTCCGAATAAGAGCCTGGACCAAGAACAATCTCGTCAGACCCTTCGTGTTCAACCAACAAGCGACCGGAAACAACAACTACGCTTTCAGTTGATGGATGCGCGTGACGCGCTGGCGCGAAGCCAGCAGGGAACACACGGAGCATCGCGTGCTCTTCATTTGCCGAAGGATCACCCCAAAGGTTGAAGGACTTGACGCCGTCCAACCGCGCATCTTCCATCCACGCAATCTGCTCGACAGGCACAACGCGAGCCGCCCGACTGGCACCTTCGCCTTCCTCAGCTGACATTGCGTTTTCGTTGTTACCTTTGCTGGCGGCGCAACTCGCTGCCAAGCCAGTGATTATGATTGCGCTTAGACACATTGCGCGATTTGCCATGCCGTCCCTCCCATTCTGCAGTTCGGAGAATAGCATATTTCCGTATTCGCGCCGAAAGTCCGCCAATGGGTCGTTAGCGGCTTGCCCGGTTCTAGTTGTCTCTAAGCTGGTCGATGGGCTGCTCTCTGAGTGGAAAGCAATCTCCGCCTACTCATTAACTCGGCGCCAGCCTGCAGCTAGGGCGGTCCCATCCTCGACCAGCATTCCAACTCCACGAGCCTGAATTTCGCCATCAACTCGCCAAATTACGTCGTAGAACGTGCCAGTTTGCACAATTTCTAGATCATACTCGTCAGAAAACTCACCATTCTCGAAAAAATAGCGGACGTGATAATTACCCTCAAAACCCTCGATTGGCCCGCCGGTTGCCAGACCGGGGCCGTAATAGCGATTTTGATAATTCCAGCGTGCAATCAATGTCCCAGGGTTCGTCGTCTTAGTATATAAGACAAAACCTATATTCTCAGGATCTTGTTCTTGATCTTGTGCAGCGATCGGCGAGGCAATTGCCGCAACAAGAAACGTAATGAGTGCGACCGCCGACCGAAATCCTGGAAATTCATGCATGGATATTCCCCCTAGTGAATTAGAGGCTGCACGAGTTTGCCAAGTATCACAATGTCCGCAATCGGGTTGATGGCGGCTGGTCGGCTTTCAGACTTCCCACAAGATAAGGCGACAGTCGGCTATCAGGGTGCGCTCGAAGGTGAGCGTTAGGCCACTGCTGGGGTGGAAAGCTGACATTCACGAAGGTCCCGCAAAGTAAGCGGCGGCGCCATTGCTGGCACCGCCGCCCGGACCGGGAGCATGGCCCGTTACTGGTTGCTGGTCTCGCTGTTTTCCGGAGCGCGCACCGCGAGGATCTCGACGGTGCCGCGGCGCAGTTGCCCAATCTGCTGCTGGGCATCGGCGTTCGCTTCTTCCCGGCAATTGAGGAAGTTCATCTGCTGGCTGATCGGACGAACGGTGTCGGGACGCGGGCAGACCTTGCGAACAGCAGCCCGCACACGGTTCTGAAGCGTTTCCATGCCCTGCTCACTCGCGATGTTGAGATCAGCATGTTCGACAAAAGCTGTCTGCACCTGATCCTGGGCAGTGACTGAGGTGGAGGTGGCGGCCAGAGCAAAGGTGGCCAGGGCGGTGGTGATGATCGTGTTACGCATGTCAAAGTTCCTTTCCGTTCGGTTTCGTGTTGGCGACTTGCGCCGCCTTTGGACCTTGGGAGCGGGTCTGGAAGAGAGCCGTGCCCCGTTGGCAAAACCGTTTTGCGCTGGACCGGAATTTTGCGCCTTGGCGTTTGCGTGAATGTTTCGTCAGTTGTGCCTGAAATCTGATTTTCACCTGAATTGCGGGATTATCCTCATTGTATTGCAGAGACTTAAGAGACCGATGGCCTTTGCAGAACTGGCCTAAGGCCAACCCAGGTTGTGCCTCTGCCAGCCATCAGGCGTGACAATTTCAGCTTTGCCTGAGATAGTCAGGTGCAGCCCGCACTCGAGGAGGGGACCTCGATGGACGAAATCCGGATTGGATCACACATCCTTCAGCCGAATCGCCAGCTGTTGGCGGACGGTGAGCACGTCCATCTGGGAGCGCGTGCGCTAGAGATCCTGTCGCTATTGGCTGAGGCAGAAGGCGAGATCGTCACTAAGGACGAGTTGTTCGAGGCCATCTGGCCGGGACAGATCGTCGAGGAAAACGCGCTCCAAGCGCATATCGCTGCTATCCGCAAGGCGCTGGGTGAGGATGCCAATAGGCTAAAGACGATGCGGGGCGTGGGCTATCAGCTAGATGTCTCTGGACCATCGAAGGAAGCTGGCAACGGTGGGGAGGAAGCCGAAGACACCAAGGATGAAACCTCGCACACCAAAGCAGAGGCGCACGAACCGCCCGCTGCGATTACCGGGCGTAAGCCGCTTCGCCTGATCGGCACCTTTCTTGCCATTCTCGCCGCACTCGCGCTGGTCGCCTATCTCGCCGGTTGGGCAGACAGCAGCAATGATGTCGCGGCGGAAAATAGCGCGGAAGTAACAGTTTATCCTTTTGCCCCCACAAGCGACGATCCGCAGGATAATGCACTCGCAGTCGGAATCACCGAGGAGCTGATCACCCGTCTGCGCCGGATACCCGAACTTCGGGTTCTGACTGGCAACGATCAGTCGCAGAATGCCCAGAACGCCATCCATGGCAGGGTCCGCACCGATGGCGACCGGCTTCGCGTTTCCGCCAGGTTGGAGGACGCAAACGGCGCGGTGATTTGGTCGGATAATTTCGACCGCGAGCTGAACGATCTGCTGTTCGTTCAGGAAGATATTGCAGCTTCTGTTGCAGACACGCTTAGCGTGTCGCTTGATGTTGGCGTGGCTTCACGTCAGCATGGGGGCACCGATAATCCAGAAGCCTATGTAAACTTCGTGCGAGGGCGTGCGGCCCGCTACAATTTTGATCCAAGAGAGGCCATCGCATACCTGGAGCGCGCCGTCGAGATTGATCCCGAATACCCGCGCGCAAATGCAGAACTGATTTTTGCATACGGTTTTCGCATTTTCTCGGCGACCGACGAACGTGAGGTCGCCGAACTCATGGACAAGATGGATCGCGCTTCTTCCAAAGCGATGGAATCAGCCCCCGATCTCGCGGTGAGCCATGTCGCTCGTGCTTGGTATCACCTAGCCGTGAACGACTTCGTTTCCGCAACTCGCAGAATGATGCGTGCGGAGGAATTAGACCCTGGCAATGACCCTGACCTGAAGGAGCGGATGGCTGCTTTTGCAAGCCAATTCGGAAGGCATGAACGGCAAAAGGAGCTTCTCCGCCAGCGTGGCTTGATCGACCCTGTACTTGTCGGCGAACTGCGCCCCGGAAACGCTGCAACACAAATGCTGTACGCGCGGGATGTTACAGGGGCGCTTGAGGCCTATCGGTCAACGCAAGCCAGTGGTGCATTCATCATTCCGCTTGAGGTGAGCGTTGGATATTGGGCCAGCATGCTGAGCGGCAACGGAGACGCGGCGCGTTCTCTTCCCGGGCTTGCCAATTTTCCCGATAACGCACCAGTCTATCGCGAGTATCGACCGGGATGGCACGATGCGGAGCTCTTCCCTGACCTTGCATTCCCTGAGCTGGAGCAATGGGCCAACGAGCGCTTCGGTCAGGGCGGTGCATTCGGCATCGCGCAATTGGCCGTGTTCGCCGGCCATTCTGGAGAACACCAACTGGCTATCGACTACATGCGTCTTGCGGCACAGCGCCCCAATGTCAGTGGTTATTTCTGGTTTTGGCATCCGGCACTGAGTGAAACGCGCCGCACAGACCTATTCGAGCAATTTCTGATCGATATTGGGATGGCCGAGGCTTTCCGCATCAGCGGTGATTGGGGTGATCACTGTCGCCCGATCTCAGAGATCGAGATCGCTTGCGAATGAACGTCCGCAATCGGGTCCAGCCGCTTTCGGCTGGTAGCGCATCTAAGCGGACGGTCAGCTTTCAAGGATACCCTAGCGGCGCGATTTGCGGCAGTTCCTCGGTGGATAGCGGAGTTCAACAATCGCGCTTTGGCATCCAATCTGAGACCGAGTGCGTGCCTCGCCTGTCGCGGAATGTGCTGGCACTGCCGTTGACTTGCGTAATCGTGAGACCTCCGCCGCCAGTCGCACCTTCATCCTTGTGTATGAGCTGCGTTCCGGTGCAGTCGAAGGTGAGAATGTCGCCGTAGGCGATCCAGCTTGAATTGATCGGATTACCGTCCAAGTCGAAGATTCGGATACGGTCTCGTGTTAGGTCAGGGTCATAGCCCACCGCAAAGCGCGGTGAAACATTGGCCGAAGGTCCGGTAATGTCGAAATATCGGCTGGTGAAGTCCGTCCCCGCATCCAATACAGGGTCGATGGCGCCTGAGTTCAAATCATAACGGTAGAGATGTTCGGGGTCATTGAGGCCGAGGGATGCGCCCGTAAAATAAAGCACGTCCTCCTCGCTTGGGCTCCAGTGGACATCCCATGCCACCATATTATCAAGTAGCAAAGTTGGCTCGCCACCATTCGACACGTCGTAAATCCACATTCTGCGAGCACTACCAGAAGAATAGCTGTCGGGCCGCGCCGAGGATTCGGTGAAAACGAGGTAGCGACTATCGTAGGAGAACTCGAGGAAAGCCACTCGGCCTGCCCCGTCTCCGCGGCTTTCTCGTTCCGAGACTGGCAGTTTCGCGCCGATAGTCACCGTGTCGCTGGTCCAGCTGGTCAGATAGACGTCGCCATATTCGGCGAAAGCGATCAGCCGATCTGCCTCGTCTGAAAGTGTGAACCCATCAAGCTCTGCCTGAGCCGCGCTGTGCACTGTTACGTATGGCTCGCCAGTAATATCGGTCAATCGAATATCCTGCGAGCGTCGGGCATTGTGTTGGTAGAGTATCTCGGGAACGAAGGCGGTGTCGTCAGTCTTTCCACCGCCGCCACCGCCACCACCACCGCCATTGCCTTTTCCATTGCCGTTTCCGTTGCCTTGGGCTGCAGCTAATGCAGATCCACCCAGGATAATGCTGGCAGCGAGTGCATATGCGAGTCGTTTTGAAGTCATGGCCGGTCCAATCTAAAATACGCAATTGTATTAAAGCGATTACTTCGCTTCTGGACGGTAAGTCTTTGCGAAGCCTCTTGGCGACCAAAAGAATGGTTAACATAACTTGGGCCAGAAGACGAATTTTCGACCTGAGTATCGCCTTTTACAATAGTGCAGCTATCAGGCTTTTAGCGGCTGGTCCGTTTCTCGGCCTATACGCGAACATGCAGACGGTCGGCTACCAGCGATGCCGCTGTGCTGCGAGAGTGACCGGTTATGAGTGAAAGTGGACGCACGGCTTACGCCGAGATAGCATCGCGCCATCCCAAATCGGCAAGAGGGCTTTTGAAGGATGCTGGATAAGTTATCACTCCTAGCCTTGCTGTCAGCCGCGAGCTTCATCTTTCCGACTGACGCTGCACTGACTGATCCTCACAGCGAACAAGCAATTGCCTCTGAGCGTATCGCGCTCAACGACGGTGAACTCATTCTCAAGCAAACCGTTGTCGTCGATGTCGGTGTCGAGAAGGCTTGGAGTTTTTTCACAGATTCGAAACAAATTCGCCTTTGGATGACGCCCGTTGCAGAGGCAGACATCCGACCGGGTGGATCAATTCGAACTCATTATGATGCATGCGCTTCGGTCGGAGATGAAGGCACGATTGAGTTAGAAGTAGTGAATTTCATCCCGAATCGTCTCCTCACGCTGCAATCAAGCCTGGAGTCAGCTCGTGATGCGAGTTGGATGACAGAAGCGATATATGAACGGAGGGATGAACTTTACAACGTCATCCAATTCGAGGCGGTTACTCATGACCGAACGCGCATAACGAGTTGGGGGTTAGGTTATCGGCAAGACCCCGAATGGCAGGCGATGCTTGGCTTCTTCATTGCCGGAAATGAATGGTCTTACTCGCAGCTGCAAAAGGCTATCAGGGGAGAAGAGGTCTGGCCTCCATGCGAGGACTGAGGTCATGGCGACAGCAAGGAACACGCATCCAAAGCCAACGTCCGCAATCGGGTCGTTACCGGCTGGTCCGGTTTCAGGCCAGGACGGTGGCAAGCAGACGGTCCGCTGACAGTCATTCCGCAGCGCGACGGTAGGGCCGATTTTGGGTGGGAAGCGGACACAGAGCACATGTTGCTGAGCACACTTATGTCTTCCCTTTCCCTACAGGTTCTTTAGGCAAGTCGCTAATGGGACTGACTGCCGACCTTTCCGTGACGGATCGCCGCGCCAAGCTAGAAGGAGCGATCCAACTTGTGGCGGATGGCAAGCAGGAGGCGCTGCAGGACGTATACGACCTTACTTCCGCAAAGTTGCTAGGGGTGATCATACAGATCGTGCGAGACCGCGATGCTGCGGAAGATGTGTTACAAGATACCTACATCAAGGTTTGGTCACGAGCCGGACGTTTTGATCGAACGCGGGCCAGCCCGATCACCTGGCTTTGCGCCATAGCGCGAAACTCTGCGATTGATGCGGTCCGCAAATCGGGACGTCGCGGTGAAGTCGGCGATGCCGCGCTGCCGGATATCGGAGATGACACGCCCAGCGTGGACAAGATGCTTTGCGACGTAGAGGAGAGTGGCCGCCTCAAGGACTGCTTGGACGAACTGCAGCATGACCATCGCCGGTGTATTCGCATGGCCTTTTTCCGGGGCTTCTCACACAGCGAACTCGCCGCCCGTCTAAAAGTGCCTCTGGGGACGATGAAGAGCTGGATCAGACGTGGTCTTGTCAGCCTGAAGGGTTGCCTCGACGATGGCTGAAGACGAACAACTCGATCCAGCTGAACCGGAGGTCCTTGCAGGAGAATATGCTCTTGGCGTTCTGGAGGGCGAAGAGCTTGCAACTGCTCAGCGGCTTTTCCTATCTGACCGCGAGTTTGGCGAACGCGTCGATTGGTGGCGCCTGCGTCTTTCCTGCATGGCTGAAGCTGCTGGTGAGTTGGAGCCGTCAGCTACTGTATGGCCTGCAATCAAGCGCCGGATAGAGGCTCAGGCTGAAGACCTCGGAAACGCCCCGCAGGACATGCGAAGGTCTATGGGTCGCGGTTACTCTGGCTGGGCGTTCGGTCTTGGTATGGGTGGGGCTGCCGCCGCAGCAGCGGTGCTTACGCTTATACTCGTTCCCACGACCACTACTCCGCCTCCCACGCCCGTCGAAACTGCTGCACCTGTTCCTAGCGAACGCTTGATTGCCCAGCTACAAAGTGAGGACGGTGAGCTCAGCCTGTCTGGAATCGTTGATCCTCAGGCTGGCCAGATCGCCGTCAACCTTAGAGGCTTCGCTCCCTCCGAAGGTCAGGCCACCGAGCTTTGGGTTGTCCCCGAGGGCGGCGCCCCGCAATCGCTTGGCCTCATACCGGCAAGCGGAACCTTCGAGCGCGAGTTGACCGATCAGGAACGGGCAAGCCTCGTCGAAGGAGCTGCTCTTGCTGTAACCTACGAAGACGCCACTACCGCCCCTCATGAAGCGCCTGGCAGCGACATCCTTGTGTTCGGCGGACTCACTCGAATCTGACAGGCGCTAGCGATTAGCCTGAATATTTAATCACTTTAAAAACAGAGTCTTAAGAACTTTCTTCGCAAAAGGCGCATCCAGTGCGTCGAATGCGACGTAGCTCCCCCTGCCATCCGGAAAGCGGATGAGCGCCATGGCCATGGCTTTTGTCGGAACGGGGATGCGAAGTGTTCGAAAACTTAATTGTCCCGCGAACCTCCAAGATCTTTGACCATGGTTTCCTGGTCCAAGACACTGAGAGGAATGCATCATGAACCACCCCCTTACGAACAAGCTTGGAATCGCCTTGCTCGCCGGAACTGCGGGTATGGCAATCTCGATACCGGCTGCAGCACAGGAAATCCCCGGCGATACCGGATATGAATGTCTGCTCACCGAAGATGGGATGACGACTACCACTGCCAATGCCACGGCGGCAGGCGAAGACGCCCTTGCATGTGGCGAGGATGCCAATGCCGATAGCCCTTCGACTGTCGCGATCGGCGGCGAATCCAATGCAACGACTCCCGGCGCAACGGCTCTGGGCTGGCAAGCTAATGCCACAGGAGCCATGGGCACCGCTGTCGGTCATCAGACGACTGCATCCGGTAATCAGAGCTTTGCCGGTGGCGAAGACGCTGTAGCATCTGGAACCAATGCCATTGCGATCGGCAACGCTGCCTTGGCGGAAGGTGGCGATTCAATTGCAATCGGCGGCAATCGGGATGGCGCTATTGGCACACCGACGACGGCAACGGGTCCGTCCACAACGGCGGTTGGTGGGCAGGCTCTCGCCAGCGGACCTGGTGCTACGGCCTATGGCTGGCGCGCCGAGGCATCTGCCGAACGAGCAACCGCACTTGGTCATCTTGCCACTGCGCAAGGTGTCCGCTCGACGGCCGTTGGCGAAAATGCTGACGCCCAGACCGACTTCGCTACGGCCATCGGTAACGAGTCCATCGCTAACGGAACCGACGCGCTTAGCGTCGGCGATACCGCTCTCGCCATGGGCAACTCAACTAGCGCCGTTGGCGGCGAGAGTGTTGCAATGGGGCCGGGTGCTTCTGCCTTTGGCTGGCAAGCCATGGCGAACTCCGAAAGATCGACGGCACTTGGCCATCTGGCTTCCGCGACGGGGCTTGCATCGACTGCGGTCGGTGAAGGCGCAATCGCGAATGGTGTCGATGCTGTCGCCTTGGGAGGTGGTGTGGACGGCACCGGAGGCGCGCAGGCCCTTGGCAACTCCACGACCGCGATCGGCGGCGAAAGCATCGCCAACACGCCTGGTGCGACTGCTCTCGGTTGGCAGTCGGTAGCGAGCGGGGCAATGGCCACCGCAGTTGGCCACCAGACCACTGCGTCGGGCGACCAGAGCTTTGCCGGTGGGGAAGATGCTGTCGCCTCCGGCTCTAACGCAATCGCGATTGGCAACACCGCGGTCGCCGAAGGCGGCGACTCTATCGCCATTGGCGGCAACCGTGACGGTGCGATGGGCATGGCCACCGTGGCCAGCGGACCATCCACCACTGTTGTTGGTGGACAGGCGATGGCTATGGGACCGGGTGCGACCGCTTACGGTTGGCGCGCGATCGCAGACGCTGAGCGGGCAACGGCTCTCGGTCATCTCGCCAATGCCAATGGCGTTCGCTCGGTTGCCGTTGGTGAAGCTGCGACGGCATCGGGTGACGGTGCAATTGCATTAGGCAATGAAGCCGTTGCCTCGGGCAACAATTCCGTTGCTATCGGTAACGGAGCGACCGCGACCTCGGACGGGCAGGTGGTAGTCGCAAGTCTCGATACCAGCACGGGTGTGCAGACCGGGCCGATCAACTTCGTCACGGCTGACGCGAACGGCACGTTGGGCCTCAGCACCACGCCTGGCCTAACCGGCCTCGCCAGTAACAACGATGTCATGGCCAACGCGGCGGCGATTAGTGTCAATTCCGGCCTCATCGCGGGCAACACTGCAAACATCGCCACAAACGCAGCTGCCATTGCTGATCTGCAGGGGCAAACCGCAACTTTGTTCGATCTCGCTGATCAGAATACGCGCGGATTGCGTGAGGCAAACGAAGGTGTGGCGCTCGCTCTCGCCATGGAATCTCCAGTGCTGATGCCGACGGACAGCTTCGGGGTCTCCGGCGGGTTCGGTTACTTCAATGAAAGGGTCGCGGGTTCTGCTTCATTTGCCGCGAGACTGAGCGACAGCACCTACTTCACCGGGGGCGTCGGTGTCGGTTTCAGCGAAGGCGAAATCGGCGCACGGGCCGGTTTTCAGGCAGCCTGGTAAGTCGCATGGGGGGCAGCTTACCAGATCTCCTGCGGACCAGGAGAGCGGGGGCCGGAACGCAAGTTCCGGCCCCCTTCAATGTCCGCAACCGGGTCGTCAGCGGACGGTCTTCTCTAGGGCCCCAGACCTCGCAAAGCGGACGTTCGGAAAACGACTCGATTGCGAACATAGACTGAACAACGGAAACCCCACAATTAAGGCTGGAATTCACGTAGGCTTCGCTTCGATCAAACTCCGATCAACTTACTCTTCAGTCATATCCATCTCTTGACGGCCTATCTTCAAACTTCGGACGCCCGATCACGGAGAGCGTACGAAAGATGGGACCAAAAATTACGATCGGGGGAGACCAAGCAACATCCTCTTGGTGGGCTGCTGGATTGTAGATGTCCGCATTGGGCAACAAATAAGATCGATCGATGTCGCCCAAAGCGAGAAGGATCCGTGCGCGGGCGAGGTACGCATCAGTGCTTGCAACATTGAGGCTAGTTCTCGCAGTAAGCAGTTCACGAGCAAGGATCAAAACATCAAGGGTCGTTCGAGTGCCGGCTCGTTGCTGGGTCAATGAACCTTGATACGCGGCTTCTGCAACCTCGACTGCGAAACTTAGGCTTTCAACCGCATTCATCTGAGCTTCCAAGTTTCGCCAAGCTGACGAAACCTCGGCTACCAATCCTCGACTTGCAGCGTCGATTAGCCGCCAATCAGCATCATTGTTTGCTCTCGCTTCGCTGACGCGGGCAGCAAGTTCGCCACCAGTGAACAAGGGGCCCGAGATGACTACTTCGCCTACCAGACCTCGCTGACGGAGATCGTTGCTGTAAGGCGTGACTGGAAGGAGGTCGACGCGGCCACGCAAATCCACGCGCGGCAATCGAGCCGAAACGGCCGAAGACGTTTCTGCACGAGAAATTCTCTCACGCGCATGTGCAGCCTTTACGACTGGATTATTTTCCAGCGCATGAGCACGCGCTTCAGGCAAACCGTCCACGGGCAGTTGAAGGGGATTCGGCGGTTGAATATCTCCGGCGGGAGCTCCGACGACTTCATGGAATCGTGCTTCACTCTCAGCTAGGCTGCTGGTGGCTACTGCCACCTGAGCTTCCGCCAGCCTCACACGAGTTTCGACCTGCTGAAGGTCTGCACGAGTGGTTTCGCGCACTTCGAACCGAGCGCGAGTGTCTGACAACTCGCGAGACAAAAGCTCCAAGTTGTCGCGCGCAATCTGAAGCCCATTCCTGTCTCGAATTAGCAATGTGTATGCGACGATTACCGAATAGAGCAGTTCCTGCTCCGCTCGCTCCAAAGTATGCTCTTGAAACTCTATCGCAGCGACAGCTTGCTGCTCATTTGCCCTCAGTCTGCCAAACGTTGCCAGTGGCTGACTGAGAACGAGCGAAGCTGAACTGGACCAGCCCGACGAAATGTTGAGGTCGTCGGTCGGCAAGTCCACCCGGTCCCGTCGATATCCATGAGACAGCTCATATTCGATTGTCGGACCGAATTGAGCTCGAGCTTGAGGCAGGAGAAAATCAGCCGACCGCTTTCTCGCCCTTTCCGCCAGGATGACCGGATTGGACCAGTACGCGGCATCAATCGCCTGAGTAAGGCTCTCGATCGGCTCTGAAAGATTCAGTGCTATGGCATCCGCAGGGGTGCCATCAGGCAAAATGGGAATCCTAGGTTCTCCCCCCTGCTCTTCAATACTCGGCCCAAAGGTCGTGCTTAGCGAACCAGCCGTTTCCTGCGCTTTTGCAAGGGTTTGACTTCCGGCGAGCGCCAGAGCTCCGAAAAGCCAAGACCATCGGCAAGGTCTTGCATCAGTCATAGCGGAATGCCCGATTGAACTGATCTGCCAATGGCTTCACCAAGAAGGAAATCAGACTGCGCGAACCAGTCTCGATAACAACTTCAGCGGGCATCCCACTACGAAGCTCGATTCCCTCGTCCACAAGCTCTGTCTCTTCAAACTCAATGCGGACGAGATAGAACGGAATCCCTGTTGCTTCGTCCTGAACTCGATCGCTGGCTACATAGGTGACTTCTCCCGAGAACGTAGGGGTCGACGACAAGTTGAAGGAGGCAAAGCGGAGCTGCGCGTTCTGCCCGCTCACGACGCGATCTATGTCGGACGGAGATATCGCAGCCTCGACGACGAGTGGTTCGTCATTAGGCACTAACTCGAGAATTGTTTGGGCTGGCGTAATCACGTCGCCTGTCGATGCGAAAGCCAATTTTTCGATCGTACCGGAATAAGGAGCACGTATTTCCGTGTAGAATTGTTGATTGCTTGCCAGTGCATTCCGCGACCGCTGTTCATTGAGAACGGTATTCAGTCTTGTCAATTCGGCAGCGGCATCTGCGCGGCGAGACTGATCGAGCTGGATCAAAGCTTCAGTCATCTCCGCAATGGCTGCATTCGTTCTCGCAACATCAGTCCTCATTGACGCGATACTTCCGTTCAGGCCGACCTGCGTCCGTTCCAGCTGATTCAGTCGATTGATCGTGACGAGTTCCTGCTCCCAAAGGTCCCTAAGCCCTTCAAGTTCGGGACCAATGAGAGCCAATTGCTGTTGGTAGGCGGCGATCTGTTGCTCATAGCCCGCAATTTGCTGACGGAGCTGTTCTACCCGCGCATTCAATTGCGCCCTTAGCTGGCGCTGTTCAACATTGCGTATTTCGAAGAGGCGCTGTTCGTCAGCCATTGCCTCGATCGCAGTCGGTGACTGATTTCCCTGTAACTCTGCCGGAAACCTGACACGGCTCGCGCCAATCCTTTCAGCTTCCAATCGGGCGCGCTGGGCAAGGAGTTGTTCGACGGTCATCGTAGAAAAAGTGGCCGTCGCTCCAGAGACGGTGTCCTCGAGCTTTATGAGAAGGTCTCCCTCTTCTACCACATCACCGTTTTCAACCAGCAATTCGGCGATGACCCCGCCATTGGGATGCGCGACGCGCTTGTTCTGGCCATCGGCGACGACTTCGCCGGAGCCGAGCACTGCCGTCCCGATCGGGATGACGAGCGACAGGAGAAACAGGATCAGCAGCAACGCAACGCTACCGGCGAAAACCTTGTTTCTCGCAAAACCCGGAGCATCAAGTTCCGATGGCTTTGAATCCCAGATTTCGGAGAATTCGTTGGCAGTCCGACGTTTCTGCATCGCGTTGTTCATCGCCATGATCAGCCCACTTTCTCTTGCGTGGGTATCTCGACAGAGTTCTTTAGAGACCGCTGCAGAACTTCGTCGCGCGCCCCGAAATCGACAAGCTTTCCTGCATTCATCACCGCGACGTGGCTGACGGAACTCAGGGTAGCGGGCCGATGAGTGATCAGGACGACGATACCGCCTTTCCTGCAATGCGCATTAATCGCGTTCGACAGAGCAGTGTCGCCGGCATGATCGAGATTGGAACTCGGCTCATCCAGAACGAGAAGAAATGGATTTCCATAGAGCGCCCGAGCAAGACCGATCCGCTGTCTCTGGCCGGCAGACAACTCGGCACCGCCAGGCCCAACCACGGTCTCGTACCCGTTTTCCATGGCAATAATACTGCTGTGCATACCAGCAGCTTCAGCGGCAGCAACGATCTTTCCGGAATCGTCAGCAACCTCGAAACGAGAGATATTTTCCGAGATAGTTCCCTCGATCAGCTCGACGATCTGCGGAACGTACCCAAGAGAACGACCGAGTTCGTCTCTATCCCATTGCTGCATCATGGCCCCATCAATGCGCACTTCGCCGCGTGGGGCGGTCCATATCCCCAGAATGGCTTTGGCCAAGGATGTCTTGCCAGCCCCGCTTGGCCCGATGAGCGCAAGCGACTGCCCGGCTTCGAGCCGGAAAGAGACGTTTTGCACGACGGGCTCCTTCGCTCCCGGCGGCACGACCCAAACGTCTTGCAACGAAAGCTCTTTGGAAGGCAGTTCCAAGGCGACTGCACGACGCTCTGGCGGAGCAGTCTCCGCAATAGCGTTGACGACCCTCTCCCAGCCTTTTCTTGCAGCCCCAAGCGATCGCCACGTGGAAATGGCGAGGTCGACCGGCGCAAGTGCGCGCCCGGACAGAACGGAGGCGGCGATGATAATCCCGGCGCTTGCCTCGCCAGCTATTACAAGAAGAGCACCCACAGTCAGGATGAGCGACTGCACGAACATGCGAAAGATGCGACCGATGCCGCCAAAGCGGTTGATGATCGCTGTCAGCTTGCCTTGTTTGTCTAGGAATCTGTTGTCGAAGAACTGGCTCCTAGCAATGAGTCGGGAGTGCATTCCCATTGCCTGTGCCGTCTCCGCATAACGAAGCTGTGCCTGCAGCCGCAGATTTCTCTCGCTGATGATCGATCCAAGCTCCTGCAGTTCAGCCTGGGTTTTCATGTTGGACAACCAGGCAATCGCAGCCATCACCAATACGCCGACCAGCGCAGCGACCCCCAGCCAGAAGTGCAGGATCGTCAGCACCACGAGAAAAATGATCACCCAAGGGAGATCGATAAGTGCTGTTGGGCCGGGCCCACTGAGATAACCGTAAACCTGGTCAAGATCCCTGCTCGTCTGCAGCCCGTCTCCCAAGGGCTTGCCCTTGGTCAGCGAATGGTTCGCCGTTGCGTAATGAAGACGCGGCGTGAGTGACCGATGAACATGCTCGGCGATCAATCTCATGGCCCGGTTGCGGGCAAAATCGAAAACGCCTTGGAAAAGGTAGACAAGAACCAGCATCAGAAAGAGGCCGAAAAGCGTTTCGACACTGTTGCTCGGCAGAACCACGTCATAAACAAGCAGCAGATACAGCGCGGCACCGAAGACCAGAACATTCAGGAGAACGCTGGCCCCGATAACCGTCCAGACCCACGGTCGCATTTGATGGTAGAAGCGGATTGCGAACTGACGGGCCAAATCCTGCATCAGCGCCTCTCCCGAAAAATGACGCGCATTGTCACGCGAGGATCGGTGTATCGCCTGTCGTCTTCTATCCAGTCGCCCGCGATCTCACCGGTGTGGAAGACAAAGCCGGGGTAGATAGCCAGTTGATTGAAGTGTCCTGAAATACGACCCTTCAGCCTGAAACCGGGAATTGTGTCGATACAGTATCCATCTGCGTACCCTACAGGTTCACCCTCGACCTGCTCGAAAAAGAGGGTGCCCCCACGCCACTCGGGATTAAGATAAACGAGACCAAATATCGCGGCATCGTCCACGTGTGGGCGACGTTGCATTTCCGACAATTCTCGAGGATCGATATTCACGGTAGAGAAATCGATATCTGCCCACTCGAATTTCTCGATCGTATGACCTTGGTGGGTCATAGGCACACGCGGAAGGTAGTGCGAATTCACGATGTCCAATAAGTACTCCCGGATCACGCAGATTTCGGGCAGGTCCGGATCCGGAGCGGCGACCTTGCCGGGATAGACTCCTCCACCGGGCTGAGTGAAGGCAGCGGCAATGGCGAAGTCTCGCGCCGCTTGCGGTACCTCAAAAAAGTCATCGCACTGAATAGAGGGCACCCCTTTTGCCACCATCTTTAAACCAAGCTTATGGCTTTGCCTGAGTGTAAGTGGGTGGCAGGTTTTCTCATCTGCCTGCATCAGCCGACAAGCTCCCTGATAAGGTGAGTATGATCTGGCAATTCCTTCTCATAATGCGCCAAGTCATTTGCGATCAATTCGGGAACGGCTACGCGCTTTTTGCCAACACCCATACCCACCGGACGCCACTCCATACCAAACAGGATGAATTCATAGTTCACCCAACTGAACAGCTGCTCCGTATCGGTAAAATCCGATCCACTGGGTGGCTTGAATGACCATAGATCGAGTAGCGCATTCGTGGCCGGGAAGCGGTGTTCGGGCCTGGAAACCTGTCGCCAGAACGGCGTATCGTCACGCTGAGTCAGACAATAATGCAGGTTCAGCAGCGGGACCACGTTCTCATAGATCTTCGCCATGCGCTCATTGAATCGATAGCGTAGCGGGCCTGGAACCGGACCATATGGAAAATGCTCGGCCAGCATCTTAGCCGCAAATTCGATCAAGAAAATACCGGTGGATTCAAGCGGCTCCAAAAATCCTCCGGATAGTCCAATTGCAACGACATTGCCGATCCAGGGCTCTTCCATCCTGTACGCATCGAACCTGATATGCCGCGCATCCACATCGTCTGGAACGCCGATTGCCGAGCGCAATTCTGCTTCTGCGGCATCCTCATTCTTGAAAGAAGAACAGTAGACGTAGCCAGAACCGAGCCGGTTTTGCAGAGTGATTTCCCAACGCCAACCTGCATCCATCGCCGTTGCCGCAGTGTAAGGAGGAAGGGGCCTGCCTTTTTCGTCGAAGGGCAAGCGGAATGCCACAGCCCGATCGCATATCAGCCCCTTGGAGTAGTCAACTCGCTTCGGTCCAAGTTCACTGAGCAGTAGTGAGCGAAAGCCAGTACAGTCTACGAAGAGATCACCTTCGACCCGCTGCCCACCTTCCAGCAACAATGCTGCGACTCCGTGTTCGGAGCGTTCAATCCCGGCTATCTTTCCCTCGATATGCTTGATGCGATCCCGCCGATGTTCGGAAAGCATGTCGGCAAGCGCCTCTGCATCAAGATGATAGGCGTAGCCTAAGTGGCAATCGTAGCCGGGAGTGGAAGCGCTTTTGGGTGCACGACCTTTCATAGCCAGCACGCGCTGCGTTGTGACAAGGTCGGCGTATGGCGTCGTGAAGTCGCTCAAAAGAAATGCGCTGTTCGCCTTGTCCAGCCCCGGAGCGGAGGAACGATCAAAGGGGTGGAAGAAGCTGTGCCCCTTGCGGCACCAGTCGCGAAAATCGATGCCGTGTTTGAAGGTCGCATGCGTCTGGCGGATGAACTCCGCCTCGTCCAACCCGATTGTACGCAACGTCTCCCGGAGGGTTGGCACCGTAGCTTCGCCCACTCCGATGCGCCCGATCTGGCGAGACTCCACGAGAGTGATTTCCACCCGGGGAGCCACGCCGTTGATCGCCTGGTCAAGATAATGGGCAGTTAGCCAGCCGGCAGTTCCACCGCCGGCTATTACCAACCTCTTCATGCGACCTCCACGGTTATCAAGTCAGCAAGAGGTCCGCTTCCGCCAGCCCTGTCTCGCCATTCAGCAAAAGGCTGCCATCGGCGTTGGAGATCACCAATCCATCCGCCGTCAGCGCGATGGTGATATCTCCGTTGCCTTCCCCATCCTCCAGAATGCCGTCGCCGTCGGTATCGAGGTCGGCGAAGGTGACTCCGAGGCCGGTCAGCTCGAGAGTATCTGAACCTGCCTCGAAGTCGGTGATCTCGTCCATTCCATCGAGAGCAAATTCGAAGTGGTCGGCACCGCCATTGCCTGTAACCGTCTCATCTCCTGAGCCCCCGGTAAAGCTGTCAGCCGAGGCCGTGCCCGAGACATTTTCGATACTCGACAATGTATTGCTACCCGATCCGCCGAGGACCAGAGTGCCAGCACTGAAGTCGACCGCGATACCGTAGGAACCACTGGTGGTAATCGTGAGCGAGTCGGCGCCATCGCCACCATCAAGGGTATTCGCGTCAAAGGTGATGCTGTCCCCCTGAAGCTCGATAGTGATATCGTCATTACCTTCCCCGCCAGAAAGCAGGTTGTTGGTTACGACGACGGTTCCCAGACCCGCAGCGCCTGCCGAACCGTCCGCACCGGCCACTCCAGCGCGATCACCGTAGTGCAGCGCTCCACTTACGAAATCTGTCGTGGTACCAGCAAACGTGGTGCCACCATTGCTGCCATCTCCCCCGATTGCAGTTGCAGAAAGGAGGATCGAATCATTGCCCGATCCACCAAGAATCGAGTTTCCACTCACTGTGGCGAGAGCTGAACCACCGTCTCCGCCATTCCCACCGTCTCCGGAATCCCCGTAATAGTTATAGCGCTCTCCATAGTCTCTGAAGTTCGCGCCGGATTCATGTTGCGACGAAAGTGAATTACTGTTGCCACCAAGTCCGCCGAAGCCACCCTCAGCTAGGACGCTCAACTCGATCACGTCATTTCCGTCCGCACCATTCAGGATATTGTTGGTCACACTGGCATGGGCATCGCCGCCCGCGCCTCCATTTGCCCCATCCTGAGTGACGCCAGCGTTGGCAGTGTTGTACGCTCCATAGGAACTACCACCATTGCCGCCATCGCCACCACGACCACCACGCGCCTCGGCGCTCACGGTAATGACATCGTCAGCAAAACTGCCGTCCATGTCATTGAGGTCGACCGACGAGAATGCAAATCCACCTGCGGCGCCGTCGGTTGCCTGGCCGCCATCGCCATGCTCGGTTTGAGTATAATTTCTGGTGCTAGACCAGCTGCTCCACCAACCCCGGTTATAGTAGTAATACCGGCCGGAGTGTCCTCCGAAACCACCATTACCACCGTTGCCGCCATCTCCGCCTTGGCCGCCCTGAGCATCGGCGGAAATACTGAGGATATCGCCTCCCGCATAGGCCGCCATCGTATTGAATTGCGCCGAAGCTTCAGCATTACCGCCAGCACCAGCTACACCTGCGTCCCCGCCATTGCCGGTGTCGCGGTACGATGTTGAGGTCCAACTGCTACTCGACCCGCTGCTCCAGGAATAATCACGATCCGACCCGCCATTCCCGCCATTCCCGGCATTCCCGCCAGCCTGACCTTGCGCATCAACAATAATCGACAGGGAGTCGTCGTTGGCAGCCCCTTCGAGCAATTCATTGGCATAGACCGCGGATGCATTGGCACCCGCGGTGCCATCCCCACCAAGTCCACCTTCCAGGTTGGTCGGAGTGCCATTGTAGTTCTGGTAGTTGGGTGCTGAAATACCCGCGGCGCCATTCGCCGCTCGCGCCAGATAGATATCTTCCGCTCCAGCCTCGATGATCACCGGATCAGGCAATGCACCGTTGACGGTCACCACAACTGTCGCCGTCGATGTGCCACCGTTCCCGTCGTCAATCGTGTAGGTGAAGCTATCCTCGATCGACTCGTTCGGTGCGAGGCCGAAGACATCATTGTCGTCATATTCGAAAGTGCCATCAGCGTTGACGGTCAGCAATGCCCCCGACGCGAGGACAATCTGGCTGCCGACGTTGGCAGGCGAACCGTTTACCAGCGTGACGCTCAAGGTGTCAGATGCATCAACGTCGCTGTCTTCGCCATTTCCGTTGTCAGCTGTCAGGTCTCCTGACAGGACGCTGTATTGATACACTTCGAAGCCATCGTCCTGGGCTTCGGGGTCATCGTTTACCCCGTGAACGGTGATCGTCTCGTTCACAGTTACATAGTCAGTGCCGTCAAAAACGGTGTAGCTGAAATTCTCTACAACACTCTCTCCCTCAGCCAGGGACTCATATGCGTTGTTGGGATCGAACGTGATCGATCCGTCAGCCAGAACCGTAATCGTGCCACCGCCGCTGAGAGCGACGGTATTGCCGATATTCCCCCCACCGTTGACGGCTACCACCTGCAAGACATCGGCGGTGTCGGCATCGCTCCATGCATCGAGCAGATTGGCGGATCCGGCCGGGCCGTCCTCGCCAACCTCAAAGCCAACTGCAGCGCCAACCGGCGTATCGTTTGTCCCTGTAACTGTAATTGTCAGCGTGGCATTGTCAGTCGCGCCGTTGTTGTCAGTCACCTCGTAGGCAACCTCGACATCGGCTGTCTCACCATTGGCCAGGTACTGGTAAGCGGCATCGGCAGGATCGAACGTCCACGAGCCGTCGCTCAGCATGTTGAAGCCGGCAACCGCATCTCCCGTTTGCGCAAACGTCAGTGTGGCGCCGGGATCTGCGTCACTGTCGTTATCGCCAACATTGCCAGAAACACCGGCCCCATCCTCGGTTGCCGCAGCAATATCGTCAGCGGCATCCGGCGGCGTGTTGATCCCTACGATAGTAACCGTGAGGGTGGATTGGACGTCTCCACCATTGCCATCGCTAGCCGTGTAGGTGAAGGTCTCGGAAATTTCCTCACCGAGAGCCAGGCCATAGACATCCGGGTTCGACTGGTCGGCCTGATACGTCCAGCCACCATTCGAATTCATGATGAGCGTCCCGTAGGAACCGTCAAGAGGATCGCCCACGATGCCTGCTGTTCCGCCTTCGCTAACGATGGCAGACACAGAGAGAACGTCGGTCGCATCCGTGTCGCTGTCATTAGCGAGGACATTGCCCGAGTGCTCGACATCGGCATCGGCGCTACTGGTATCGACAACAACGGTGGGCAAATCATTGGTGCCGGTGATCGTCACCGTCGCGCTCTGCGGCACGAAGGCACCGTGCTCGTCGACCACATCGTAGGTCACCACGATGTCGTAGGTCTCGCCGTGCGCCAGCGCCTGGAACGCCGCGTCCGCCGGATCGACCGTCAGGGTCGAGCCCGATACGCTCACGCCCGCTTCGAGGCCGGCCACGTTGGCAACCGACAGCACCGCGCCGTTGTCGACGTCCGATGCACCGTCGAGCAGGTCGAGGGTGAACGCCGCGTCGTCCTCGTTCGCACCCGTGGTCAGCGCTGCCGCCACCGTCGGCGTGTCGTTCGTGCCGGTGATCGTCACCGTCGCGCTCTGCGGCACGAAGGCACCGTGCTCGTCGACCACATCGTAGGTCACCACGATGTCGTAGGTCTCGCCGTGCGCCAGCGCCTGGAACGCCGCGTCCGCCGGATCGACCGTCAGGGTCGAGCCCGATACGCTCACGCCCGCTTCGAGGCCGGCCACGTTGGCAACCGACAGCACCGCGCCGTTGTCGACGTCCGATGCACCGTCGAGCAGGTCGAGGGTGAACGCCGCGTCGTCCTCGTTCGCACCCGTGGTCAGCGCTGCCGCCACCGTCGGCGTGTCGTTCGTGCCGACAACCTCTATGGACACGACGGCGATGCTGTAAGTGCCATTGCCGAGCTGAATTACGTAGCTGAAGGTGTCGACTACGACTTCCCCTTCGGCCAGAAAGTCGAGTGCTGCAGTATTGTATTCGATCGTGTCGGCATTATCGCCCGATACCATGATCGTCGCGGTGGCGCCGAGACCGGTTTCGATCGTTAAAACCTGTCCGGCCGCGATGATTTCTGCCGCCGTGACAGTACCGCCGTCATCGACGGTCAGATCGCTAGAAAGCGAATAAAGTGATTTGCTGTTCCCGCCGGAATCGTTGTCCAGGACATCAAGATAGGCGACGAGATCCTCAAATGAGTCGAACGTATCATCGCCAGCTTGTGGAGTGTTGCTTACAGATACCGAAAGACTTCCAATCTGACTCGAACCGTTTCCATTTCCATTCGGCACAGACCACTCCCCTTTGCGTAGCAGCTCAATCGTTGAGAAACGGGGACCTATGGCCTTCACCGTCTCTTTAAGAATGAGGGAGCAACCCGACCGTCTACGGCATGGAAGCCTTTACTGAATCTGGCACTTCGAATTTCGCTCTTACGAGGTACTCGAAGCCTCAAAACCATGAATTCTTGTGCAAAGTTCCAATATCGTAAAAGAAAACCCCCCGGTTTGTTAACGTTATTCATACACAGTGAGGGCTTCTTGCCAACAGCCCAATCCAGAAAAATGCGGTGAATTGAAATCCCGTTGCATATCGGGACAAGTTTGCTGATCACCGGTCGCTCGGAACACCCAATTTACCGAGACGATCTGGTTCTTGGCAGAAGGACAAGCCACTTCAGCGTATGACATTAGCAACGCTATTAATGTTGTTGAAGGCGAAGACTAGATGTGAAAGCCGCTTCATCTCCCCCAACTAATGTGGGTCTGCTGCCAAGTTTCGGTCTCTCTAAGAAATCCCAGTCCGATTAATTTCTGACGCTCTGTTGTTGATGAACGAGGCGCAAAAGCTGCCATTCCGCAATCCACTCAGTTGCAGGCGTTGAGCCTTGCCGACGTGAATGCCAGAAATGAGGGCGTAATGCGGACGATGTGCATTCCCCGCTGATCGTTTCGCTTGTGCACTAACTTAGTCGCCGACATAATCACCCCACTGACGCTGGTCTGAAGGTTTTTCCCGATCTTTCATGAATTCCTTCATCGTCTCGCCAGCGCGCGACGCACCTTCCCGGTATGAACGATCCTCGAGCGTCATCTTGTAACGCTCGGGCATGGCATCATTGATGATGTCGAACATGCGCTGCTCCCAATGCCACTCTTCGAGGTATTGCTCTTTCTTGGCTTGGCTACGCGCCTTGCGATACTTTTCGGCGAAGTAGGTGACATTCTCCTGAGCTTCGAGCCGGCGCGCAGTCGCCCTGTCATAGTGCGCCTTCTGCTCCTTGGTCTGGGGTCCCAGGATTCGCACATCGCCATTATTCGGGTTGATGATGATATCATCGGGATGCGGGATCGGTTCGGGAATAGGTTGGCCGTTCTTTTCGCAACGCTCGATCGCTTCGGACCATTCACGCTTGTATTCAAGCGCGTTGCCGAAGAGCTCCGAGCGTGCATCCGCATCGCGCTGCTCGAGCCCGGTCACCAGCTCGGCCATGGTTTTCTGTGCGAACCGATTGCCTTTCATTGCAGCGACACCCATCGCACGGAACACCGCTTGGATTGCCGGCAGCTCGATCAGTTCGCCATCCTCGCGCAGGGTCACGGGACGATACGCCTCATAACGCAAAAGTTCTTCAGCCGCGCGCATTCCGTGTCCGGTATCGACCTTCGGCTTGTTCTGAGTGCCTTTAGGCCGTCCACGGGGATTGCCGGATTGTCCCTTGCGGAAGCGGTGCTCAGCAGGAGGCCGCTTGTAGCCAACGCGATATGGGGTCGGCAGGTCGGAGTTGGTCTCCTTGTCTGCATTGCTCATCGGGCGGCCTCCTCGTCCACGAGGCTCTGCCGCTCGTCGGCAATGTCTTCGAAGCAAGCGCCATCGCCTGCAAGAACTGCCCTCTTGCCGGTGTAATCCTGCCAGCGGCGGATGATCGTGTCGCAGTATCGCGGATCGTACTCGATCAGCCGCGCTGCCCGTCCTGTCTTCTCCGCCGCGATCAGCGTCGAGCCAGAGCCTCCGAAACCATCGAGGACGATCTCGCCGCGCCGTGAGCAGTCGCGGATCGCATCGGCAATAAGGGCGACCGGCTTCACCGTCGGATGCATGGCCAGCTCTTCCGATCGACTGGCGCCGATCGAACTGATCCCCGCGTAGTCCCAGACATTCGTGCGGTAGCGACCAGTATCGCCAAGGCCGAACGTATTCGTGTGCTGCGCCGTACCCTGCTTGAATACGAAGACGAGCTCGTGCTTTGAGCGATAGAAGGCGCCCATGCCGCCGTTGGTCTTGTTCCAGACAACCAGGTTTTTGAGTTCCGTGAAGGCATTTCCGCCAGCCGCGAGAAGCTCACCCATATGGCGCCAGTCCATACAGACGAAAGCAATTGCCCCGTCGCGCATCACACGCGACATGTTCCCAAGCGTCACGATCAGGAACCGCGTGAACTGGTCCTTACTCATCTCGCCGGAGGCAAAGGCGAACTCGCGGTGCTTGACTGAACCAAGCCCACAAACATTGCCGTCGATGGTTACGTTGTATGGCGGATCGGTGAACACGAGATCGGCGGTCTCGCCATTCATGAGCCGATCCATGGTAGTCGCATCGCGCGTGTCGCCGCACAGCAGGCGATGACGTCCCAATTGCCAAAGGTCTCCCGGCTGACTGACAGGCGCTCCTGAAACTTCCGGCACAGCGTCTTCCGGACCAGTAGGCCCCTCCGGGCTCGCATCACGAGCTTCGTCGAGAACGAAATCGACTTCTGCCAGGCTGAAGCCGGTGTCCTCGATCTCGAAGTCGAGGTCGACAAGTGCCTGCAGCTCAATTGCCAGAATTTCGCGATCCCAGCCTGCATTAAGAGCGAGCTTGTTATCGGCGAGAACGTAAGCGCGGCGTTCGGCCTCCGTGAGGTGCGATAGCGCTAGCGTTGGAACTGTTCGCCGCCGCAGCAGCTTGGCTGCCTCGACGCGACCATGGCCGGCAATGATCTCACCACAGTCGGAGACGAGCACAGGGTTGGTAAACCCGAAGCGCTCGATCGAGCGGGCGATCTGTTCGATCTGCTTTTTGGAATGGGTCCGGGCGTTACCGGAATAGGGCTTCAGAGACGCGGGGTCGCGATCAACGATATTACAGGAGGGCAAGGCGCAGTTCCTTTGTGGTCCAAAGACATATGTTCCTCCTAGTTCGGCGCTGCTAACCAGAAGAATGAGAACATATCAAGAACATTCTGCGTTCGCGAGACCCGAGAGCGGCGTCGGGTTTCGTTCGAAGATGCCAGCATGCAATCGATCTGCTACGCTGTTTCGCTTCGGCTCTTCGCTGTTCGCCGGGCGAAAATTCCCTGTTATCGGTTTAGGGAATTTGGAGCGGAAAGTGTCTCATTTCTGCGGGATGCCTGGTTTTCCCAAGCGCCAGATCGGCCTCGAAATTTGTAAATTCCCTGTAGATTCCCTGAAAACAGGGAATTCAGGCAAGAGACTAGTTCGCTCGCGACTGCGTCGCGCACCATCACTCTCCTGCAAATCGGATGAGGCCGTCAGGCGCCAGCGTTCCCTTCGCCATGCGAAGGAGGCTGCGGTTCCTGCTGTCGGCGGGCCGACCGCGCTTCACTGCCCCTTGTTCCCATCACGCGCCTAAACGCACCGCAGCTCTCAAGCGCGGCGAATATTGCGCGCCTTGCCGAGATCGCCGCGCCAGACCAACATTCCAACAGGAGGAGAAACAACCCATGACCATCCTTACCCGTCGCTTCGACGACGCGCTGCTTTATGCCAGCCACGTGCATGGCGGGCACAAGCGCAAGGGCACCAGCATCCCCTACCTCTCACACCTGCTGGCCGTCGCATCGCTGACGCTGGAGCACGGCGGCACGGAGGATCAGGCCATCGCCGCGCTGCTGCACGATGCAGCTGAAGACCAGGGCGGGCAGGAGCGGCTGGACGATATCCGCGCCCGCTTCGGCGATGCCGTTGCCGAGATCGTGCACGACTGCACCGACAGCTGGGAACTGCCCAAGCCAGAATGGCACGAGCGCAAGCAGCGCTACATCGCCAGTCTCGATACCAAGCCGGATACGTCACTGCTCGTTTCGCTGGCGGACAAGACCCACAACGCAAGGTGCATCGTCACCGATCTGCACCTGGAAGGCGAGAAGCTGTGGGACAGGTTCAGCAAGCCCGCCAAGGATACCTGCTGGTACTACCGCGAACTGGAAGAGTTCTTCGGCAAGCGCCGCCCTGGTCCACTGGCGCGCGAACTGAAGCGCGCCGTGGACGAGATGCACGCCTTTCTCTGACGCGTTCAGCGCGGCGGAACCGATGCCGCGCCTTGCCCGTTGTCTGGGCAAAGGAGATTTCACATGATTGGCAAGCTTATTGGCGCCGGCGTGGGCGCAGCACTCAGCAAGGAAACCCGCAAGATCGGCGGCACCACCGGCGCTATTCTCGGCGCGGTTGCGGTGCCTTTCGTCACACGCCTGCGCATTCCGGCGCTGCTGGCAATCGCTGGCGGCGGCTATCTGGCAAAGCGCCTTGCGGACAAGTCGAAGGAAGAGCCGACGACGCCGACCACCTGAGCGTTATTTACTACGCAGATACGAAAAAGGAGCGGCCTCTCGCGGGTTCGCTCCTTTTTCGTATCTTCCACCACCCGTTTCATCGCCTTGCCAATGAAAGAGCCCTTATGGCCTTCGTTGCCAATACCGCGACGGCAAGGTGCTGCTGGTGCGCGTGCCTTATAGGCAGGGTACCGGCTGAATTTCCCCACTTTGCACAGGTCAATGAAAGCTATCCGCCGCGCAGCCTTGTCGCGGGCGTGAGGGAGCACCTATCTTCCGGATAAATCGAATCAGGAAGACACCATGACCACCCATCGCACCCGCATGCTCATCATCGGCTCCGGCCCCGCAGGCTATTCTGCCGCCATTTACGGCGCGCGCGCCGGGATGGAGCCGATTGTCGTGCAGGGCCTCCAGCCCGGCGGCCAGCTGACCATCACCACCGATGTCGAGAACTATCCCGGCTTTGCCGACGTGATCCAGGGGCCGTGGCTGATGGAACAGATGCAGAAGCAGGCGGAACACGTCGGCACGCGCATGATGTGGGACACGATTGTCGAGGTGGACCTCGAAGGTGGCTCCCCGTTCAAGGCCATCGGCGATTCAGGCGACGAATACGTGGGCGACGTGCTGGTGATCGCCACGGGCGCGCAGGCCAAGTGGCTTGGCGTGCCGGGTGAACAGGAGTTGGGCGGCAAGGGCGTCTCGGCCTGTGCTACTTGCGACGGCTTCTTCTATCGCGGCAAGAAAGTGGCCGTGATCGGCGGCGGCAACACCGCGGTCGAGGAAGCGCTCTACCTCACCAACCATTCTGACGACGTGACGCTGATCCACCGCCGCGACGAACTGCGCAGCGAGAAGATTCTGCAGGAACGCCTCTTCAAGTCCGACAAGATCAGCACGCTGTGGAACAAGACCGTCGAGCGTTTCGTGGCGGGCGAGAACGGCGCGCTGGCCAAGCTCGAACTGGTCGACACCGTTACCGGCGAGAAGAGCGAACTGGAAGTGGACGGCGCGTTCGTCGCAATTGGTCATGCGCCTTCGACGGAGCTGTTCAAGGGCAAGCTGCCGATGGACGATAGTGGCTACCTGCTGGTCGAACCCGGCACTCCAAAGACCGAAATCCCCGGTGTGTTCGCTTGCGGCGACGTGATGGATCACACCTATCGCCAGGCCGTGACCGCTGCCGGCACCGGCTGCATGGCGGCGCTCGATGCCGAACGCTTCCTCGCCACGCTTGAATTCGCCGAGAAAGAAGCGGCGGAATAGACGCTTGGCAGAACTTTATCTCGACGATCTTCGCGTCGGCCAGACTTTCGAAAGTGACGGTCACGCTCTCGACGAAGAACAGATCACAGGCTTTGCGAAGGACTACGACCCGCAGGTCTTTCACGTTGATCCCGATGGCGCGGAAGACAGCTTCTTTGGCGGTCTCGCCGCCAGCGGCTGGCACACGGCGGCGATTACCATGCGACTGGTGGTGGAATCGGTGCCCATCGCCAACGGCGTGATCGGCGGCGGCGGGATGGTGCAATGGCCAACACCGACGCGCGCTGGAGATGTTCTGCGGGTGAAAACGCGGATCGAGGAGATCGTACCCTCCCGCTCGCGGCCCGGTCGTGCCGTCGTCAACGCACACTGCCTGACGCTGAATCAGCATGATGAGGTGCGCCAAGAATTCCGGCCTCGCCTGATCGCGTGGGAGCGCGGGGTCACGCCTGCCTGATCGGGCGGGCGTGCGGCGATCAATCGTGATCGTGGCGACCGAAATCAGGTCGTGCGTCGTCCTGGCCGTGTTCGATGATGCGGCGGCGAATTGCGCGCGTCTTGGAGAACTGGTCGAACATCGTCTCACCGTCGCCGGCCTTGATCGCCTCGCGCATCATCGCAAGGTCGGTCAGGAACCGGTCGAGCATGTCGAGCACGGCTTCGCGGTTGTTGAGGAATACGTCGCGCCACATCACCGGATCGCTCGCCGCGATGCGGGTGAAGTCGCGGAACCCGCCGGCGGAGTACTTGATCACTTCGCTGCGCGTCACTTCCTCCAGGTCACTTGCCGTGCCCACGATCGTGTAGGCGATGAGGTGGGGAATGTGGCTGGTTACCGCCAGCACGAGGTCGTGATGTTCTGAATCCATCACTTCCACCGTTGAGCCGAGATCCCGCCAGAAATTCTTCAGCGCTGTCAGCTTCGCGCGGGGCGTGCCTTCGGTCGGCGTGATGATGCACCAGCGCTGATGGAAGAGATTGGCAAAGCCCGCATCGGGGCCCGACTGCTCCGTCCCCGCGACAGGGTGGGCGGGAATAACAGTCTGGCCGGGGAGTGCCCTTGCAAGACTCTCCGAAACGCTCACCTTGGAAGAGCCGACATCGCTCACCACGGCCTGCGGGTCGAGACCCGGCGCGATGGCCTTGGCTGCGGATTCCATCGCGCCAACCGGCACGCACAGGATTACCAGGTCCGCACCGCGCACGGCCTCTGCCGGATCGTCGGCAATCGTAGCAGCAAGGCCCCGATGGCGTGCTCGCTCGCGAACCTCTGGATCGGCATCATATCCACTGGTCTTAACGTCGGGCAGGTGTTCCTGCACGGCAAGGCCGATCGAACCGCCGAGCAGGCCCAGACCAATGATGGCGACGTGTTGGAAAGTCATTCTCCGCTCTCGCAAAGCTGGCGCAATGTATCGGCGATCTCCGCCATTTGCGCGTCGGTGCCGATGGTGATGCGCAATGCGTGTGGCAGCCCCTGCCCGGGCAAGTGGCGCACGGCATAGCCTGCCTCTGCGATCGCGCGAAGGGCGGTTTCGGCGGACACCTTGCCCTCGAACAGCACGAGCACGAAATTCGCCTCGCTCGGCACTGCGCGCAGGCCGTGGTTGCCAAGGCTCTCTATTGCTTCGACGAAACGGGCGCGGGCGGCAGCATTGTGTTCGCGGCTACGCGCCACGAAGTCCTGATCGCCCATCGCGGCGACGCCTGCGCGCTGGCCGCTCGTGGTGACGTTGAAAGGCCCGCGAATGCGGTTGAGTGCGCCAATCAGTTCCGGTGCGCCGGTAGCCCAGCCAATTCTTTCACCGGCGAGGCCGTAGATCTTCGAGAACGTCCGCGTGACCAGCACGTTCTCGTGCGCGGCGGCAAGGTCCATTCCGCCATCGTCCATGTCGGCGGCCACATATTCGCCGTAGGCCTGATCGATCACCAGCAGCACGTCTGCCGGGAGCCCTGCGTGCAGGCGTTCAATCTCGCCGCGCGGCAGGAAAGTGCCGGTCGGGTTGTTCGGGTTGGCAATGAAGACGACGCGCGTGCGATTGGTAACGGATGCCAACAGCGCATCGACATCGGCGGTGAAATCGGTGTCGTCCACTTCCACCGGCGTCGCGCCGCAGCGGCGGGCGGCAATGTCGTAGACCGAAAAGCTGAAGCGGCTGAACATCACCTCGTCACCCGGCCCCGCGAAGCCCTGTGCCGCCAGGTTGAGCAGTTCGTCCGAGCCGGTGCCGCACACAATGCGGGCAGGGTCGATCCCGTGCACTTCGCCGATGGCTTCGCGCAGCGCATTCGATCCGGGATCGGGGTAGGCGGCTGGCGATGAAACCTTGCCCAAAGCATCCAACGCCATTGGCGAGCAGCCGAGCGGGTTCTCGTTCGCAGAGAGCTTGACCAGCTCGCGTCCGTCGTCGGACTTCGACTTACCCGGCACATAGGCGTGAATCGCCTCGATGTAGGGCTTCATCTGGGGGCGGGTATTTTCGGCCATGGCACGGGACTCGTCAGTTTCGATGGGGCGCATAGCCGCCCTTCGCGGTGATTGACAGCCCGCTTTGCCTACCCCAAGTGCGCCAGAGGCAAGAGCGCCGAAACACGACAATGGCCACGACAACCGCAATAGACTTCCGCCACCTGACGCTTGACGCGCCGCTACCGCTGGATAGCGGGCGCGAACTTGCGGGCGTGGAGATCGCCTACGAGACGTTCGGCAAGCTGGCCGAGGACAAGTCCAACGCGGTGCTGATCTTCCACGCGTTGACGGGCGACCAGTTCGTGGCGGGCACCAATCCCGTCACAGGCAGGCCCGGCTGGTGGGAGCGCATGGTCGGCCCCGGCAAGCCGATCGATACAAACCGCTTCCATGTCATCTGCGCCAACGTGATCGGCAGCTGCCTTGGCTCAACCGGCCCTGCCAGCCCAGGGCCGGAAGGCCAGCCCTACGCCATGCGCTTTCCCGTCATCACCATTCGCGACATGGTTCGCGCACAGATGGCCATGCTCGATGCGCTCGGTATCGGGAAGCTGCACGCCGTCGTCGGCGGGTCGATGGGCGGAATGCAGGCACTTTCGTGCGCTGCCAATTTCCCCGAGCGGACGGACCGCGTGCTGGCGATTGCCACCACTGCGCGCCACTCCGCGCAGAACATTGCCTTTCACGAGATGGGGCGTCAGGCGATCATGGCCGACCCCAACTGGCAGGGCGGTGACTATTACGATGTCGATGCGCCGGCCAAGGGTCTTTCCGTGGCGCGCATGGCGGCGCACATCACCTATCTGTCCGAAGAAGGGCTGACCGAGAAATTCGGCCGCCGCCTGCAGGACCGCGAAGCCAAGAGCTTCGGCTTCGATGCCGATTTCCAGGTGGAAAGCTACCTGCGCCACCAGGGGCTTAGCTTCACCGACCGTTTCGATGCCAACAGCTACCTCTACATCACCCGCGCGATGGACTATTTCGATTTGGCGGAGGAGCATGGCGGTCTCCTCGCCGACGCATTCCGCGGCGCGAAGGACACCCGCTTCTGCCTCGTCAGCTTCGATACCGACTGGCTTTATACGACGTCTGACATGCGCGAGGTGGTGCATGCGCTGAACGCGGTTGCCGCGCCGGTCAGCTTCGTGGAGCTTTCCGCGCCATACGGGCACGACAGCTTCCTGCTGGATGTGCCCGCGCTGGACCGCGTGGTGGAAGGATTCCTAGGCCAGTGAACACGCCTGCATCCTTCGGTTTGAGGCCCGATCTCGCGAAGATCGCCTACATGGTGCCCGCCGGCTCGCGCGTGCTGGATGTCGGCTGCGGCGAGGGTGACCTGATGCAGGTGCTGCAATCGCAGAAGCAGTGCGACGCGCGCGGTATGGAAATCAATCCAGAAGAGGTGGCCAAGGCCGTTTCGCGGGGTTTGAGCGTGGTGCAGGGCGATGCCAACCGAGACCTGGCCGACTATCCGGATGGCGCTTTCGATGTCGCCATCCTCAGTCAGACTTTGCAGACGGCCCAGCGGCCCGACTGGCTGCTCGATCAATTGCTGCGCATCGGGCACGAGGCTTTCGTGAGCTTTCCGAACTTCGCCTATTGGCGCATGCGCCTGGCGCTGCTGCGGACAGGCCGGATGCCCATTTCGCGGCACTTGCCGGGCAGCTGGTATGAAACGGCGAACATTCACCACCTGACCATTGCCGATTTCCACGAATTCCTCGCCGAGCGCGGCGTGATGATCAGCGGCAGCTGGTTCTTTGCCGACGGCAGGGAAATCGGCAGCGGCAACGCCAACTGGCGTGCCGAGCACGCGGTTTTCCAGCTGAGCCGCTAGGCTGCGGCGCGTTCGCGCAAGGGTAGATGCTCGCGCTCCATTGGCATCTCACCGTGGACGCAAACCAGGTTTCGTCCTGAGTTCTTTGCCAGATAGAGCGCATTGTCGGCCGCCCGCATGGCTTCGCCCAGCGGCACGTCCCGCCCGCAACTGACAACGCCGAAGCTGGCCGTGATCTGGTGATCGTCGTCCAGTTCGACGAGGCGCAGCGTCGTCAGTTCATGACGAAGCTGCTCTGCATGACGGCGGGTTTCCTCAATGCTCATGCGAGGCAGCCAGATCGCGAATTCCTCTCCGCCTATGCGCGCGGCCATGCCGTGACCCTCCAGCAAGGCGGCGACCGCGCGGATCACCGCGTCGCCAGCTGCATGGCCGTAGCGGTCGTTGATGCGTTTGAAATGGTCGATGTCGCACACGACCAGCGATCCGCTGCCGCGCGATGCGTGCCCCGCGACAGTCTCGAACGCGCGGCGATTGGGCAGACTGGTAAGGAAATCGTGCTCGGCCCGCATGCGATAGGTTTGCAGCGAATTGGCGATGACCCGGGCTACGGTCAGGAATACGACGGCTGGCACCAGCACGGCAAATGCCATGATGAGCATGTCTTGCAGGCTTTGCCGAGGAATTGCCGTTACAGGCGATTCCATTCCGACAAGGATCGGGAAGACCGGGATGCGCGCAAGATAGATCGCTGTCACTAGGCCCAATGCGCCCAGCAAGCCCAGGTCGATCAGGTCACCGAGCCGGCGATTTTGCTGCACCACCAGGACTGCCTTCACCATCGCGGCGGCTCCGGCCAGCTGCGAAGGGAGGAACTGCAGCACCGGCGCGATCGGTAATTGCAGCATCAGCAGGGAGGAGGCGACCATTGCGCCCATCACCGCAAAATAGCGCCAGTCCGACCGCGCCCTGCCATAGGCAATACGAACCGATTCCCCGACGCAGACGTAAGACAGCGGCACTGTCGCGGCGGTCAGCCAGAGATCGAGGCGGGAAATGCTGCCGTCCTTCAGCGCAAGGCTTTCGAGGACTCCGATCGCGAGGGCCGCGCCCATCCAGATCAGGGCGGCGTGGCGTTGCAAGGCGGCGCAGGTTATGGCGCAGAAAACTGCCAGACCAGCCACGAGCGCGGTCATCGCGAGTATCGCGCTGACGGTCACAGGTGGAGAGGTTGTGGCAAGTGCATGACGCGGCACCGTTAGTGATGCCGGGTAAACACTCTCCTTATTTCGGCTGAAATAAAAGGATTATTGCCTCAGAAGGCGGCGAGGCCCGATCCGGCGAGTGCCGAAAGCGAAATGGCAGGCATCATGCCCAGCAAGCTGGCGGCGAGGAATGCACGCGCGCTGATCGGCGTGGCGGCGCAACCGGCTGTAACGACGACGTGCGGCACACCGCCCAACCTCGCGCCGACGACGTAGATCGGCCCGCGCCTTCCCAGGTGCTCGCTAATTCGCTTCAGCCTGTCGCCGAAGCGGCGCTGCATGCGTTCACCCAGCCAGCGGCGGGATGCGAGGAACAGCAGGTGGCTGCCAATGGCACAGCCGATGACTACGACGAGGATTCCGGCAACGCCCAGCACCAGGCCGCTGAGAAACGACATGGTGTTCACCGCGCCCGGCACCGACATGGCAACGAGCGAGGCAGTGAGGGTGGCGATTATGGCGGGGAGGGCGAAAGGACCGAAGGGCATGGCTGCGAGGCTGTCCAGCAGCGTCATCGGCAACAATGTCGAAATCAGTCCATCCATGTTGAATTAGCGCCGAATGAGGGAACCGGTTCCCTCTTAATGCTGAAGTGCTGCAGTTTCGTTGCAGGTTGGCAACAGTGTCAGTCGCTACCGTCGCCTGAATTCACGCACAGGACACTGTCGTCACGCGCGAGGCACCAAAGACTGAGGCCCGCGGCTTTTGCCCGTTCTACCGCCATGCTGGTCGGAAGCGAAATCGTGACGAGGCGGGTCGCTCCGGCACGAACGGCTTTCTCGACGATCTCGTAAGAGCAGCGCGCGCTTGAAAGGATGAATCCTTCGGCCGCGTCTTGCCCATCGAGAGCCAGCGCGCCGATCAGCTTGTCCATCGCGTTGTGACGGCCCACATCCTCGCGCGCGTGGAGGATGGTGCCGTCGGGCGTGCAGAACGCAGCAGCGTGCGCTGCGCCCGTTTCCTTCGTCAGTGGCTGATAGTCCCGGAGCCTGGAAAGGGCGGCAAAGATCGCTTGCGGTTGCAACGCATCGTGCGCGGCGACCCGAGCCAGCGGCGTGCTCACCGCTTCGAGGTTCTCGATGCCGCACAGCCCGCAACTCGATTCCGCCACGCGGGTGCGCACGCGCTCGGTCAGTTTCTCGATGCCGAGGCCGGTCAGCTGCGCGCGGACGATCCAGCCGTGTTCCACTTCGACCACCGCGATGTCCGTAATGTCGGCAGGTGCTTTTGCCAGCCCCTCGGTCAGAGCGAAGCCGCGCGCGAAATCTTCCAGATCACGCGGCGTCGCCATCATCACGGCGTAGGACAGGCCGTTGTATTCCAGCGCTACGGGAACTTCGGGCACCCATGCGCGCGTTACCTCGCGCCGGGTGCCGTCCGAACCGAACTGGACCGGGTTATCCGGCATCCGAGTTGTGCAGTTCGCCCTTCTTGGAGAAATCCGTGGCGCGCGTCTGCGAACCAGGGTGGCCCTTCTCCAGCAGGTGCTCGATGGCCTCCGCGGCAATCGGGTCCAGCCCCGTGCGGTCGCCATTAAAAATGCCGTCCTTCATGCGCGGGTCCCAGAAGCTGTCGATATGGTCCGCCGTTGCCAGCACCGCCTTGTCGTGGCCGATGGCGACGAAGTTCTTGGCGATCTGGTTGGCGAACCGGATCAGCGTGGCTTGGGTGTTCTTGCTCATTCCGCCGGCTCCATGGAATCCTCGCCAGCAATGCGGCGAGACTTCTCGGACCAGCTTTCGTAGCTTTCCTGCCAGTCGGTCGGGCCGTTGCTGGGCGTCACCTGCACCGCCGTCACCTTGTACTCTGGGCAGTTGGTTGCCCAGTCGGAGAAGTCGGTGGTGACGACGTTGGCCTGCGTCGCAGGGTGGTGGAACGTGGTGTAGACCACGCCCGGCGCCACGCGATCGGTGACCTTAACGCGCAAAGTGGTTTCACCCGTGCGGCTGGCAAGCTTGGCCCAGTCGCCGTCCTTCAGGCCGCGGTTCTCGGCATCGGTCGGGTGGACTTCCAGCAGGTCTTCCGGGTGCCACACGGTGTTTTCCGTGCGACGCGTCTGTGCGCCGACGTTGTACTGACTGAGGATGCGGCCCGTGGTCAGCAGCAGCGGGAAACGCGAGCCGGTCTTCTCGTCAGTGGGGACGTAGTCCGTCACCACGAACAGGCCCTTGCCGCGCACGAAGCCTTCCATGTGCATGACGGGCGAACCGTCGGGATGCTTCTCGTTCACCGGCCACTGGACGCTGCCGCGCTCGTTCAGCATGTCCCAGCTGACGCCGGCGAAGCTGCCGGTGAGGCGGGCGATCTCGTCGAGGATTTTGCTGGGGTGCGAGTAGTCCCAGCCAGCGCCCAGCGCATTGGCGAGCAGCTGGGTGACTTCCCAGTCCTCGTAACCGTTGGCCGGTTCCATCACCTTGCGCACCGGCTGGATGCGGCGTTCGGCGTTGGTGAACGTGCCGTTCTTTTCCAAGAAGGTGGAGCCCGGCAGGAAGACGTGGGCGTAATTGGCGGTCTCGTTGAGGAAGAGATCGTGGACGATCACGCATTCCATCGCCGAGAGGCCATCGGCCACGTGCTGGGTGTTGGGATCGGACTGCAGGATGTCTTCGCCCTGGATGTAGATTGCCTTGAAGGTGCCATCCACAGCGGCATCGAGCATGTTGTTGATGCGCAGGCCCGGATTGGGATCGAGCGATACGCCCCAGTCCTTCTCGAACATCTGGCGCGTTTCGCCGTCCGACAGGTGGCGATAGCCGGGCAGTTCGTGCGGGAAGCTGCCCATGTCGCAGGCGCCCTGCACGTTGTTCTGGCCGCGCAGCGGGTTCACGCCCACGCCCTTGCGACCGATGTTGCCGGTGCACATGGCGAGGTTGGCGATGGCCATCACGGTGGACGAACCCTGCGAGTGCTCCGTCACGCCAAGGCCGTAGTAGATCGCGGCGTTGCCGCCGGTGGCGTAGAGGCGTGCGGCTTCGCGCAGGTCTTCGGCAGGAACGCGGGTGACAGGCTCCAGCGTTTCGGGCGAATGGCGTTCGTCGGAAACGAAGCGGGCCCATTCCTCGAAAGCGTCGACTTCGCAGCGTTCCTCGATGAACTTACGGTTTTCCAGTCCCTCGGTGATGATCACGTGAGCCATTGCGGTCAGCACGGCGACGTTGGTGCCGGGCTGCAGTGGCAGGTGATGGGCTGCCTCGATGTGCGGGCTGCGCACGAGGTCGATGCGGCGCGGATCGATCACGATCAGCTTGGCACCTTCACGCAGGCGCTTCTTCAGGCGGCTGGCGAAGACAGGGTGGCCGTCGGTCGGGTTGGCGCCGATCACCAGTGCAACATCGGTGTGCTGCACGGAATCGAAGTCCTGCGTACCGGCGCTGGTGCCGAAGGTCGTCTTCAGGCCGTAGCCCGTCGGCGAGTGGCACACGCGGGCGCAGGTGTCGGTGTTGTTGGAGCCGAAGACGGCGCGAATCAGCTTCTGCACGAGGAAGGTTTCCTCGTTGGTGCAGCGGCTGGAGGTGATGCCGCCCAGCGCCGTTGCACCGTGCTTTTCCTTAAGCGACTTGAGCTTGGTGCTAGTGAATTCCAGCGCTTCTTCCCATGTCACTTCGCGCCACGGATCGGTGATCTTGTCGCGCACCATCGGGGTGGTGATACGGTCCTGGTGGTTGGCATAGCCGTAGGCGAAGCGGCCCTTCACGCAGGAGTGGCCACGGTTGGCCTTGCCATCCTTGTAGGGGACCATGCGGACGAGCTGTTCACCCTTCATTTCCGCGCGGAAGGTGCAACCCACGCCGCAGTATGCGCAGGTGGTGACGACGGCGCGTTCCGGCTTGCCGTGTTCCTTCACGCTCTTTTCCATCAGCGCGCTGGTGGGGCAGGCCTGCACGCAGGCACCACACGAAACGCATTCGCTGGAAAGGAAGTTGTCCTCGTCCTGCCCGGCGCTGATGACGCTGGCAAAGCCGCGACCATCGACGGTCAGGGCAAAGGTACCCTGCACTTCGCCGCATGCGCGTACGCAGCGCGAGCAGACGATGCACTTGTCGGGCGCGAAGAGGAAATAGGGGTTCGAAACGTCGGGCGTGGTGCCGAGGTGGTTTGCACCTTCATAGCCATAGCGCACGTCGCGCAGGCCCACGTTGGCCGCTTCGTCCTGCAGTTCGCAGTCGTTGTTGGCGGAGCAGGTGAGGCAGTCCAGCGGGTGATCGGATATGTAGAGTTCCATCACGCCGCGGCGCAGCTTTTCGAGGCGCGGGGTCTGCGTCTTCACCACCATGCCATCGCTGACCGGGGTGGTGCAGCTTGCAGGGGTGCCGCGTGCGCCCTCGATCTCGACCAGGCACAGGCGGCAGGAACCGAAGGCTTTTACGTTGTCCGTGGCGCAGAGCTTGGGAATATGGCCGCCGGATTCGCTGGCGGCGCGCATCACCGAAGTGCCTGCCGGCACGGTGACTTTACGGCCGTCGATGGTCAGCGTGACCTTGTCGTCAGACTCCACTGCCGGAGTGCCGAAATCCTTGGGGGCTTCGTATCCCATATCTATCGCTCCATCGCCGCAAGATCTGCGGGTGTATTGATGTTTGCTGGCGCATCGGCGCTTTTCACGGGCCGCGCGTTGGCGGCCTTTGCGAATGCGAGCATCGAATGGCGTCCTTCACTCTGGAGGATGGCCGAGACGACTGATGCGTTGTTGCTTTTCCAATGCCCGATAACGGGCTGTGTTTCAAGATAAGCCGGGGCCGGCGAAAGATCCGACAAGAGGCTTTCCGGCAGGTCGACGGAGTCGACTCCGCAGGTCAGCACGCTGTCGTAATCCTCGGCCTCCGCGTAGCGCAGGGCTGCCGCAATACCTCCCAGCGGGCCCATGTCTGGCCGGGGCCAGTCGGGGATGGTCTTTGCAGGCGCATCTTCGCGGCCCACCACGATCACGTCCTCGCAATAGCCTGCAAGGGTATCGATCGCGCGCGCGATCAGCGTGCGGCCGTCCAGTTCCGCCAGCGCCTTGTCGCTGCCGAAACGTGAGGACTTGCCGCCCGCAAGGACCGCGCCCAGGACCATTACTCGGCCGCCTCGGGCATGGCCTTCTTGACCAGTTCCGGGTTGCGCGTGAAGTCTTCCGGCCACTGGCGCAGCGCGCTCATCACCGGATAGGGCGTGAAGCCGCCGAGCGCGCAGAGCGAGCCGAACTTCATCGTTTCGCAAAGGTCGGTCAGCAGGCCGATTTCATCGCCTGCATCGCGGCCCTTGTCCTTGGTGGTGTTGTGCATCTGAGGACGCAGCTCCAGCACGTCACGCTCGCGGCCACCGGCCTTGATACGGTCGAGAATCTCGACGCCGCGCACCGAGCCGATGCGGCAGGGCGTACACTTGCCGCAGCTTTCCTCGGCGCAGAATTCCATCGCAAACCGCGCCATTTCCAGCATGTCGGCACTGTCGTCGAACACGGTAATGCCGCCGTGGCCGATCAGGGCTTCGGCAGCAGTATAGGTCTCGTAGTCGAACTCGATATCGAACTGGTCGGGGTGGATGTATGCGCCCAGCGGGCCACCCACCTGCACGGCCTTCACCGGACGGCCCGAAGCCGTGCCGCCGCCGATTTCGTTCACCAGCGTGCCCAGCGTGATGCCGAAGCCGATCTCGTAGAGACCGCCATGCTTGATGTTGCCGGCCAGCTGGATCGGCATGGTGCCGCGCGAACGGCCAAAGCCTGCGTTCTTGTATTCCTCTGCCCCGCCTTCGGTGAGGATGTGCGGGACGGCCTGCAGGCTGAGCACGTTGTTCACCACGGTCGGGCGACCGAGGAAGCCTTCCAGCGCGGGCAACGGAGGCTTGGCGCGCACTTCGCCGCGCTTGCCTTCGAGGCTGTTCAGAAGCGAGGTTTCCTCGCCGCAAACGTATGCGCCAGCGCCAACGCGCACTTCGCACTTGAACGGGGCGATGATGTCCTCGGCCAGCTCGAGCGCCGCGTTCAGCTTGCGGATCGCGTCTGGATATTCGCTGCGCAGGTAGATGTAGCCCTGGTCCGCGCCGACGGCTTCACCGGCAATTGCCATGCCTTCGATCAGCGCGAAGGGATCGCCTTCCATCGCCATGCGGTCGGCAAAGGTGCCGCTGTCGCCTTCGTCGGCGTTGCACACGATGTATTTCTTGGGGCCTTCGGCCTTGCGCACCGTGTCCCACTTGATGCCGGTGGGGAAGCCCGCGCCGCCGCGACCGCGAAGGCCGGACAGCTTTACTTCCTCAACGATGGCTTCGGAGCCGATCTGGCGCGCGCGCTTCAGGCCTGCCCAGCCGCCCGTTGTCTCGTAATCCTCGAGGCTGAGGGGGCGGGTCTTGCCGGCGCGCTTGAACGTGATGCGCGTCTGCGTGGCGATGAAGGGATGATCCTCGATCTTGCCGATCGACTTGTCGGACTTGCCATCCAGAATGGCGTCGACATCGTCCAGAGTTGCAGGGCCGAAGCCTTCGCCGTCGATTTCCACCAGCGGCTCCAGCCAGTGCATGCCCCAGCTGGAGGTGCGCTGGACTTCGCAGCCCTTCTTCTCGAAGGCTGCTGCCAGCTTGTCTGCACCGCCTGCGCGGGCAAGGGCGTCGTCTGAAATGCGAACCGTCGTCATGCTTCTTCTACCAGCTTGGTGATCGCCTGATCGTCCAGGCGGATATGAAGGTCGTCACCGGTGCGCGCGGCGGGGCCTGCGCTGCACAAGCCGAGACAATAAACCGTCTCGATCTTCACGCGCTCGCCAGCCGCCTTCTTGGCGTTGTCGATGATCTTTTCCACGCCGCGCGCCTTGCACGCTTCCGCGCGGCACACCTGCACCACGGGGCGGGCGTCGGCCTCGGTCTTGTAATCGTGATAGAAGCTGACCACGCCGTGCACGTCCGCGCGCGACAGGTTCAGCCCCTTGGCGATCAGCGCCTCGCTTTCCGCGTCGATGCAACCGAGTTCGGCCTGCACGTCGTTCAGGATCGCCATCAGCGGCCCTTCGCGGTGGTGGTGGCGGGCGATGATGTCGCCCAGAAGTTCGCTCTTGTCGCTCATGCTTTCAGCCTTTCAGCGTGCCACTTCACGTGGCCGGCAATGAAGGTGGAGACGAAGAAGTAGGAGTGGTCATACCCCTCCTGCATGCGGATGGTCGCATCCATGTCGGCCTTGCGCACGGCATCTTCGAGCAGCCACGTCTTCAGTTGTTCGTCGAGGAAATTGTCAGCGCGGCCCTGATCGACCAGCAGGTTGTCGATCCGCGCGCCGTCTTCGATCAGCGCGCAGGCATCGTATTCGCGCCAGGCATCCTTGTCCGCACCGATATAACCGGTGAGCGCCTTTTCGCCCCACGGGCAATTGAGAGGGCTGACGATGGGAGAGAACGCGCTGGTCGAACGGAACCGGCCGGGATTGCGCAGCGAAACGGTGAGCGCACCGTGGCCGCCCATCGAGTGGCCGGAGATGGCCTGGCGATCCATGTCGACAGGGAAGTTCTTCGCCACCAGTGCGGGCAGTTCTTCCTCGACGTAGCGGCGCATGTGGAAGTGTTCGGCCCACGGATCCTGCGTGGCGTTGACGTAGAAGCCCGCGCCCTGACCGAAATCGTATGCCTCGTCATCCGGCACGCCTTCGCCGCGCGGGGACGTGTCCGGGCCGACCAGGATGACGCCGTGCTCGGCGCATGCCTCGTGATAGGCCATCTTGGTCATCGCGTTTTCGTGCGTGCAGGTAAGGCCAGACAGCCACCATAGCACGGGCAGTTTTTCGCCTTCGCGATGTTCCGGCACGAAGACCTGGAAGGTCATGTCCGTGCCGGTGGCTTCACTGGCGTGCTTGTATACGCCCTGATTGCCGCCGAAGCATTTCGTTTCGCTGACGGTTTCGATTGTCATTCATTCGCTCCTGTCAGGCGACCCGGTGCAGGGCGCACAGCTTGTGTCCGTCGGGATCGCGTAGATAGGCGAGGTAGAGCTTCACCTCGCCCATTTCGCGCAGGCCGGGCGGATCCTCGATGGCTGTTCCGCCCGCTGCCAAGCCAGCCGCATGCCAGGCATCTGCCTGTTCGGGGTTGTCCATTTCGAAACCGATGGTGGAGCCATTGGCAATGCAGGCCCGTTCCCCGTCGATGGGCGTGGTGACGAGGAACGTCGAGCCCTTGTGGACATAGCGAAGGCGGCCCTTCGGATCGACGAAGCCGGGCTTCGCGCCGACCGCTGCGAACAGCGCATCGTAGAAGACCCTTGCTTTATCGAGGTCGTTGGAGCCGACCATCATGTGGCTGAACATGGAATGTGCCCCTCAGGCGTTTTCGTTGGGGCAGAAGACGCAGATCTTGTTGCCGTCCGGATCGCGCAGGTAGGCGCCGTACATCTGGCCGGGGCTGTTCTCGCGCACGCCGGGGGCGCCCTCGTCGGTGCCGCCGTTGGCGAGACCGGCTGCGTGCCAGGCGTTCACTTCGTCGTAGTTCTTGGCCTTGAGCCCCAGGGTCGCGCCATTGGAAGGATTGGCCGCTTCGCCATTGGCGGGTTTGCCCACGGCAACAGCGCCGCCTTCGTTAGCGTAGACCGTCAGATGGTCGATCTGGGTGACAGGCTGCACGCCGATGGCATCCATCGTGGCATTGTAGAACTGGCGCGACTTCTCGACATCGTTGGTGCCCAGGAAAACATGATTCAGCATGGTCGGTGTCCTCGCTCGATGGGCGCGCGGCGACACCTCGCCGGGCGCGATTCTCTTTGTTTCATCACATAGCCGAAGTTTTCAGCAATGTGAAAGATTGAATTCGGTCAACTGGCAAAAATGCTTTCAGCGAACCTGCAATTCCTGCTGTGTCCGTAACTCGCCTTCGCGCATGACGTGGGTAAGCGCCCTGAACGCGGACACATCCTCTCGCGGGTCCTGGGCGAGCACCAGCAGATCGGCGACCTTGCCTTCCTGCAAGGTACCGATGGTGTCTGCCATGCCCATGGCCGCCGCGCCTTGCGGCATGGCCGCCTGGATGACTTCTACCGGTGTCATTCCCGCAGCCTGCATCGCCTCCAGTTCATCCAGCACGGAAGGGCCATGCAGTGTCAGCGGATTGCCCGCATCCGTTGCCAGCACGATCCGGCCACCCGCATCGCGCACGGCACGCAGGTTCATGGCGATATAAACGGCCTCAACGCCTTCGCCTTCCATCCGCTTCGCATGGGGAGTGATCTGGCCGTCCGAGCGGGCGAGGACAGCCTCCGTCGCCAGGCCCGGATTTTCGAGCAAGGCAACCGTGGCGTCGGCGACGCAGGCATTGTCGTCGCGGTAATCTGCGGGCTCTCCCGTAGCGGCCGAGAGCAATGCCAGCGACCAGTTACGCCCGACCACGATGGTAGGCGCATAGAACGCGTCGTTCGCCAGCAAGAGGTCGATGAATTCCTGGTCCACCGGCGCATCGACAACGCTGTGAACCAGCATCTTCGCACCCGCCCGCAGCGCGGTCTTTGCCTGCTGCAATTCGGTTGCGTGGACGATCAGTGGCAGGCCCGCATCGCGCGCGGCCTCGCCCGCAACCATCATCAGTGCGTCGAGGCGCGACGCATCTTCCGGCGAGGGCGGCGCAAGATACCAGACCTTGACCGCTGCCGAACCCATCTCGCGCAACCTCGCCACATCGGCACGGATCTGCTCTTCCGATTCCATCGCCATGAACACGGGCTGGTCAGCCAGCGGACCATAGGCAAACAGGGGATTGATGCCGTTGGCGTGGGTAATCAACGGACCCGCGGCGCGGACATGCACCCGGTCCGAACGACCTTCGCCGCGCGCCTGTTCTCCGGTAACTGTCCATGGAGCTCCGCCCACATCGAAAACTGCCGTCGTGCCGCTACACAGGTAAGAGCGGTGCCAGCGGCCCGGATCGCTCCACAAGGCCTGGATCGCGTCGGCATATGGCAGGGTATCGGCATCGCGCAGCCCGTCTGGACGGCCGTCGAGCCAGCCGGTCTGCGAGAAATGCACATGTGCATCGATCAGGCCCGGCGTGATGAAGTGGCCTGATACGTCGACAACGTCTGCGCCGTCCGGAACGGCACAGTCCGAGCGTGTTCCGGCGCAGCTGATCCGGCCGTCGCGCACGACGATCACGGCGTCGCTCACCGCCTCGCCGCCGGTCCCGTCAATCAGCGTGCCGCCGGTCAGGACGGTCTGCGCGATTGCCGGGTTCGCCATGGCCATCAGATTGGCCAGTGCGAAGGCGGCGAGCCGAAGCATCAGAAGACCACGACCGAGCGGATGGACTTGCCTTCGTGCATCAGGTCGAAGGCGGTGTTGATTTCCTCCAGCCCCATCACGTGGGTAATCATCGGGTCGATCTCGATCTTGCCCTGCATGTACATGTCGACGATCTTGGGCACGTCGGTGCGGCCCTTGGCCCCGCCGAATGCCGTGCCGCGCCAGTTGCGGCCGGTAACGAGCTGGAACGGTCGCGTGGCGATTTCCTTGCCGGCTTCGGCGACGCCGATGATAATCGAGGTGCCCCAGCCGCGGTGGCAGGCTTCAAGCGCGGTACGCATCACTTCGGTATTGCCGGTGGCATCGAAGGTATAGTCCGCGCCGCCGTCGGTCATCTCCACGATCTTGGCCACCGTGTCCTCGCGGCTCATGCCCTTCGTGTTGAGGAACTCGGTCATGCCGAACTTGCGGCCCCATTCCTCGCGATCGGGATTGATGTCGACGCCGATGATCTTGTTGGCACCGGCAAGGCGGGCACCCTGGATCACGTTGAGGCCGATGCCGCCGAGACCGAACACCACGACGTTGTCGCCAACCTGGACCTTGGCGGTGTTGGTGACTGCGCCGACACCGGTGGTGACGCCGCAACCGATGTAGCAGCTCGTCTGGAACGGTGCGTCCTCACGGATCTTGGCGACGGCGATTTCCGGCAGCACGGTGAAGTTCGAGAAGGTCGAGCAGCCCATGTAGTGGTAGATCGTCTCGCCCTTGTACGAGAAGCGGCTGGTGCCGTCCGGCATCAGGCCCTTGCCCTGCGTGGCGCGGATCGCGGTGCACAGGTTGGTCTTGCCCGACAGGCACGACTTACACTGGCGGCATTCCGGCGTGTAGAGCGGGATCACGTGATCGTCTGGCTTCACGCTGGTGACGCCGGGGCCGACCTCGCGCACGATGCCCGCGCCTTCGTGGCCCAGCACCGAGGGGAAGATCCCCTCGGAGTCCAGTCCATCCAGAGTGTAGGCATCGGTATGGCAGATGCCGGTCGCCATGATCTCGACCAGAACCTCGCCTTCCTTCGGTCCTTCGAGGTCGAGCTCGACGATCTCCAGCGGTTTCTTGGCTTCGAATGCTACGGCGGCACGGGTTTTCATTGGTCAGTCCTTTGTCGGAATAGTGTCGGTCGTGACGGGGGCGGCGACAAGATCGTCGCCCTCGCGTTCTGGCAGCATGAGGAACAGGATCAACGAAACGATCGAGCCCATGGCCATGATGGCGGAAACCACCAGCAGTTCATCGTTGCCCAGCAGCGCGAACAGCGCGCCCGCAATCAGCGGGCTGCCCGCCGCGCCAAGGCGACCGATACCCAGCACGAAGCCGGTTCCGGTGGCGCGTGCGTAGGCAGGGAAGCCGCGCGCGAAGGCGGCGTAGTACCCGCTGATGGCGGCATTGGTGAAGAAGCCGGTCAGGATGGTGGCCCACTGCCAGCCGTCCAGCGTATCCCTGCCAAGGCCGAAGCTGACCACGGCGACAGAGCCGATCAGCAGCATGAGCGCGGTCGGCCACTTGATGCCGAGGCGCGCCATCACGAAGCCGAACAGCGCAGAGCCGAAGAATCCGCCCACGTTGGCCCAGGTCAGCACGGTGGCGGCATCGCTGGGCGCATAGCCCGGCGGATAGTCGGCAACGATCTGCACGGCGAACTTCAGGATGTAGTAGAAGGTGATGGTGTGGAACATGTAGCCGAAGGCCAGCAGCAGCGTGACCGGGCGCAGCTGCGGGTTCGACAGGATGTCCGTCACCTTGGGCTTGCTGGCGTTGCTGGCCGAAGCAGGCAGCGAACCGATCGCAGGCTTGTCGAAAGCGGCGAGCGTCTTGTTCACGCCATCGAGGTTGTCCTTGCTGGCGTGGTAGGCGGCCGTTTCCGGCACCACGAGCGCAACGATGGGAATAAGGGCGGCGGTAACGATGGCGCCGAAGTCGAATACGCCGCGCCAGCCATAGGTATCGAGCAGCCATTCCGATGCTGCCACGCCGCCAAGGATCGCGCCAAGCGGATAGCCTGCGACGTATACGGCGATGGCGGCCTTGCGCCACTTGTTGTTGGTGCTTTCGGCAGTCACCGCATTGGTGGCGGCAAGCATGCCGCCGATGCCGATGCCGGTGATGAAGCGATAGACGAACATGTCGCCAACGCCATTGGCGTGGCCTGCCATCCACATGCCCGCTGCCATCAGGATGAGGCAGGCGATCATGGTGTTCTTGCGGCCGAACTTGTCAGCCGCGCCGCCCAGCAGGACGGAGCCGAAGCCCATACCCACCAGCTCTGCGGAAAGGACGATGCCCAGCTCGCTGCGGGGAATGCCCCAGTCTGCCGTGATCCCCGGCGCGGCAAAGGCGCTGGAAAGCACATCGAACCCATCCAGCGCGTTCAGCAGCACCATCAGCACCACTACCGCCCACTGGCGCCAGTTCATCGCGCCTTCGTTAATCACATTGATGGGGTTCGCACCCCCGCTTGTCGGTCCGGCCATATTGACTTTGTCCTCTCCCTGGGAGGGTCCCTATTCGTGGATTCTGGCGAGCATTTCCACCAGTTTTTCGACTTCTTCCGATGTGAAGCGGCTTTTTAGCCATGCTTCGTGTTCTTCGATGCAGCTTCTCGCCTTCGCCAGCGCCTCGTTTCCGGCGTCGGTGAGATGCAGCGCCTGCTTGCGCCCGTCGCTGCTGGATTTCTCGCGCCGCAGGTAGCCGCGCTCCTGCAAGCGGTTGACGATGGTCATGGTCGTGGCGCGGTCCATCCTCAGCCGCCCGCCCAGTTCGATCTGCGCGACGCCGGGGTTGTCCCCCACCAGCCAGAGCACGCTGACCTGCTTCTGGGTCAGCCCGAGTTCGGCGAACGTTTCTGTGAAATGACGATACACGGCACCGTGCGCGAGGCGGATGTGAAAGCCCACTACGCCGTCGAGCTGGCCAAACTCCGGTTCGCCGGCTTCAGTTTTGTCATCGGTCAATGCGGTGTGGGCCAAGGTCCTGCTCTCGTCTTCCTTGCGGTTTTGTTAGTAAAGCATACAATCTTCCGCAAGGAGAGGACGAAAATGGCGCAATTCCCGGACACCCCGAACTTTACAGGTTTCAACACGCCCAGCCGGATCGAGGCGGACATCGCTGATCTCTCGCACGAGGGCGAGATTCCCGAGGGCATCGACGGTGCATTCTTCCGCGTTCAGCCCGATCCGCAGTTCCCGCCGATGCTGGGCGATTCGATTTCTTTCGACGGCGACGGGATGATCACCCGTTTCCACATCCACGATGGGCAGGTCGATTTCCGCCAGCGCTGGGCGAAGACCGATCGCTGGAAGCTGGAAAACAAGGCGGGCAAGGCCCTTTGGGGTCATTATCGCAATCCGCTGACCGACGACCCCAGCACCAAGGGCACCTATCGTTCCACCGCCAACACCAACGCCTGGGTCTACGGCGGCAAGTTGTGGGGCCTGAAAGAGGATTCGCCCGGCCTGGTGATGGACCCGGCAACGATGGAAACCGAATCGTTCGAGACCTGGGGCGGGGCAATGAAGAGCCAGACTTTCACCGCGCACCCCAAGGTCGATCCGGCCACCGGCAACATGGTCGCGATCGGCTATGCCGCTAGCGGCATCTGCACCGACGACGTATCCTACATGGAAGTCAGCCCCAAAGGTGAGCTGGTGCGCGAGAAGTGGTTCAAGGTGCCCTACTATTGCATGATGCACGACTTCGCGATCACCGAGGATTACCTCGTGCTGCATATCGTGCCGAGCATCGGCAGCTGGGATCGCCTTGAGAAAGGCATGCCGCACTTCGGCTTCGACACTACGATGCCGGTCTATCTCGGCATCATTCCGCGCCGTGACGACCTGACCGATGAGGACATTCGCTGGTTCAAGCGCGACAACTGCTTTGCCAGCCACACGGTGAACGCATGGCAGGAAGGCACCAAGGTGCACTTCGTGGTTCCCGAGGCGAAGAATAACATGTTCCCCTTCTTCCCCGACGTGCACGGCGCGCCTTTCAACGGGGCAGAGGCGATGAGCAAGCTGACCCGCTGGACCGTCGACATGGCCAGCAATGGCGACGAGTTCGACGAGATCGTGCCGCTGACCGAGACAGCTAGCGAATTCCCCCGCATCGACGACCGCTTCACCGGCGTGAAGAACCGCTACACCTGGGGGCTGGAAATGGACATGAGCCGTCCTTGCGAACTGAAAGGCGGCAGTGCCGGCGGTTTCCTGATGAACTGCCTGTTCCTGAAAGACCTCGAAACCGGAGATGAACAGCACTGGTGGTGCGGCCCGGTCTCAAGCTTGCAGGAACCGTGTTTCATCCCCCGCACGCCCGACGCGCCCGAAGGCGACGGCTGGATCGTGCAGGTGTGCAACCGGCTGGAAGATTACAATTCCGATCTGCTGATCTTCGATGCGCTGGATATCGAGAAGGGTCCTGTGGCGACCGTCCACATCCCCATCCGTTTGCGCTTTGGCCTGCACGGCAACTTCGCCCGCAGCGAGGACATCGGCCTGAAACAGCCCGAACCTGCCTGACCTGATAGCGGGGTGCCGCTTTGGCGCGGCACCCTGGCCATCAGTCTTCGGTAGCTACGGCCACGCCGGTGATGGTGCTCGCGCCGATGCTGTTGGGTTCGCCCAGCAGGATGGAGAAGGGCGCCACGATCTCCGATCCGTCAGGTCCGTAGAACACCGGAATGATGGTGTTGAGCGATTGCAGGCTTTCGCTCAGCGCGGTGGGGTAGGCGAAGTTCGCGGCATCCATGATCCCGTTGGTGATCGTGCTCGCGAAACCGAAAGTGCCGAGGTCCACCGCGGTGCCGCCGTTGTCCGCTTGCAGGTCCAGCTCGCCCGAATAGGTATCGGCACCGAAATCGACCACGAAAAGTGATGTGCCGTCGACATCGAGGACCGTGCCGACATCGTCGGTGGTGCTGCCCACGGCAATGCCGGAATAGCTGGCCGTCCCGCTGCGCAGGTTGAGGTGCCCTTCGGGTGTTGCGAAGCCGTAAGTGAAGTACTGGCGTACCATCTGGATGAAGTTCGGCCCGGTGTTCTCCTGCTCCAAAATGCCGAAGCTGGCGTAGGTCAGCTGAACCTCGGGATTTTCGGCTCCGGTTTTGAAGAACCGCGCCGTCACCGGCACCTCGTCTGCAGGATCGTTGCGCACGGTCATGGTTTCGTAAACGTCGTACGCGCCCTCGCTCGACACCAGTTCGTCAGGCGTGATGGAAACGCGCAGGCTGTCTGCCAGCAGCACGTTGATTGTGCCGTTCTCGGTGTATTGCACGCGGGTGAAAGGCCGGTCGGTATAGGTGTTACCGTAGAAGCCGCGGAATGCCGGATTAAGGTCCGACTGAACCGTTCCCATGGCTTCCGCGAGATAACCGGAGACGATGGTTTCTCCCTGGATGTTGGTCAGCGCGAGAGTTTCAACCTGCGCGGACGTATCGAGCTGGCCGAGAATTCCACCGTTCAGCACCGCGCCGGTGCCGGTGTCGCCGGAGAACACCGCGCCGACTTCCTGTGCGGCAGGCCCGTAAAAACCGCCTTGCACTTCACCACTCACCACTTGGTTATCGGCATTCGTATAGGTGAAGACACCGTCAAGGCCGGAACCACTCGTCACGAAGCCGTCAGCATTGAACACCAGCGTCCCGCCGCTGATGAAATCGCGGGTGGCGAGCGGGTATTCGCCCAAGGTCGTTCGCACCCGCCAGGTGCCGGTTTCGAAATCGAGTTCGAGATTGCCGGCACCGGCAATGGCGCGTGCCTCCTCGCCGGCCAGCGTGAAAGCGCCGAAGATGTCGACGTAGTAGGAAGCAAGGCCAACAACCGGCACGCTTGCAGGCGCAGTGGGGAAGCCGAAAATGAAGGTATCGAACAGTGTATCCTGCTGCCCGCCTCCCAGCACGTTGCGCTGCCAGTAGCCGAGCGCTGCATACCGGTTCGGACTATCGATGAAAGCAGGCTGCGTCGTGATCGTGAGGAATTGCGAGGCATCGTTGTCTCCAGCCGCGTAGAAGGTGATGTTGGGAATATTGACCGACTGGTCGATGTCGGCGGGTCCGAACGTCTGCGAGGTGCCCGGCACCGAAACGGTGAAGCTGTTACTGTCCGCATCGAAAGCAATGGTCAGGTTGCGCGATGCGAGGCCTGTCGTGGTGACATTGGCATCGGACAACGCCAGCTCGAAATCGCTGCTGCTGGCAAGCGTGGCGAAGCTCTCGTCAGCGACAAGATTGCCGATATCGGAGTTGGTCGGCGCGGGTGTTGGCGTCGGTGTCGGTGTCGGCGAGGGAGTTGGCGTGGCCACGGGCGGTGGCGGCGTGCTGCCCACTCCGCTTCCCCCGCCTCCACAGGCCGCCAGAAGCCCGCAGGCAAGCACACTGGTCATGACTTTGGACCCGGACATGTTATCTCCCCTATCGGCCTGCCATACTGCAGGTTGGGCAAAGGCCTATATTAGAATGGGTTAGAACCCAAGTCCCACTTGCTGCGCAGTGCAGGCAGGTGGCGCGAACATGCAAGGGGAGGAGAGGCGAGTGATCGAACCCGGACTGGAATTTGTCTACGAAGCCAGCGGAGAGCTGGAAGCACCGCGCCAGATTGGCGAGACCTATGACGGCACTCGGCGGATCATCCCGATCCTGTCTGGCGGCTATGTCAAAGGTCCGAAGATTTCCGGCAAGCTGATGGGCAATTCCGCCGACTGGCAGCTTACCCGGCCAGACGGCGTGACAGTGGCCGATGCGATCTACGCGATCGAAACAGATGATGATGAACTGATCCAGATCCGAAACCGCGGCCTGCGCCACGGCCCGGTCGAGGTGATGCGGCGGCTGGTGGCTGGCGAAGATGTCGATCCAGGCGAATATTACTTCCGCACCGTGCCAGAATTCATCGCGCCCGATGGCAAGTACGAATGGCTCAACCGCTCGATCTTCATTTGCAGCGGTGCACGCTATGCCAATTCGATCAAGCTGTGGGTCTGGCGTGTGACCTGATCGCCGCCTGGCTGCTAAATTTTGTTTATCCCATGAGAAAAGGGCGGCCCTTTCGAGCCGCCCCCTTCTTTCCTTTTCAGGTAGCCGGCTCTGGGCCGGCTCTCCCTTACCAGGTGACCTGGAAACCGGCGCGGGCGCCGATCTCGCCTTCGTCGAAGCCGATGCCGAAGCCACCGGTGAAGGCTGCGTTGTCGCTGATGCGAGCTGCAAGGCTCATCGAGCCGGCAACGCGGTCGTTGTAGTAGCCGAAGCCGCCGGAGATGCCGAAGCTGTCCGTCGGCATCAGGACCGGCGATTCCATCGACAGTGCCATTGCGACACCTTCGTTCGCCTCACGGACGCCGCGAGCATTCTCGGCGGTGAGATCGAAGAGGGTGGCCGTCTGGCCCTGCAGTGTGGCGATGGCCTGTGCGTTCGCCGCGATGTTGTTGGCGTTCGTCTGGATCAGGCCGGAATCGACCGCCAGCGAATTGGCGAGCGTCGCAATGCCAGCGGCGTTCGTGGCGATGTCCTGACGGATGGTCGGGTCCGCACCGACGACGCCGTTGGCATCCACGGTCATCACTTCGCCGGCGTCGGTCTGTGCGGCCGTGCTTGCGGCGATGTCGCCGATCCGCACCGCGCTACCCACGCCGCCGAGGGCGACCTGGTTGGCTGCGGTGGTGGTGGCTCCAACGCCCAGGGCAGTCGATCCGTCAAAGGAGGCAACAGCCAGCTGACCGATGGAGGTCGACTGGAAGCCGCTGGCGACGGCCTGGCGACCAAGCGCCAGCGATGCGTCGCCGGATGCCTGTGCACGTCCGCCGAGTGCGATCGAACCCGTTCCGCTGGAAACCGATTCGGCCCCCAGTGCAAGCGAGTGCGGTCCGGAAGCAAGCGCCGACTGGCCGATTGCTACGGAGTCCACCTCGCTGGCCGAGGCCTGGTTGCCCATCGCGATCGAATCGAGACCGGCAGCCGATGCCTGACGACCGATAGCGGTCGCTGCATCGCCCGTGGCGGAGGCACGTCCGCCGATGGCGACCGCAACCACGCCGCTGGAAAGCGATTCCGAACCCAGCGCAGTGGAGTTCAGGCCACTGGCCACCGCCGAATCGCCATATGCCGACGAGCGCACGCCCGAAGCTGTCGCCAGGCGACCCACTGCCGTCGAATTGTCGGCAGCGGCGCTGGCGCGGCCACCCACAGCGGTGGAACCGTCGCCGAGAGAGCTCGACTGTGCACCAAGCGACGTGGAGTTATCGCCGCTGGCCAGCGAGGAACTACCAAGCGCGGTCGTGTTCGACGCGCTGGCCGTGGCACCGAAGCCGCTGGCGAGCGACTGATCGCCCGAAGCGTCGGCCGACTGGCCATAAGCGCTCGACTGGAAGCCACTGGCCGAAGCCTGGCGGCCCGTAGCAGTCGACTGGCCGCCGGTGGCAGATGCCTGCCAGCCGAGAGCAGTGTCGCCTGCGCCCGTTGCCGTCGATTCCGCGCCCACCGAAGTGGAGTGGAAGCCGCTGGCCACGGCAGTCTGACCGATGGCCACTGCGTCCTCGTCGCTGGCGACCGCGCCGTTGCCCATGGCAACCGCATCAAGTGCGCTGGCTTCACTGAGGTTGCCGACTGCAATCGATGTCTGGCCGGAAGCCGTTGCAGCCTCGCCTACTGCCAGTGAACGCACGCCGGTGGCCGTGGCAAGGTGGCCAAGCGCGGTTGCGCGTTCGGCGTTCGCATCGGACTGCCAGCCGATAGCGGTGGCACCCGGAAACTGCGCGCGCGATTCGCCGCCCACGGCAGTTGTGGAATTGCCATTGGCAAAGGCGTTGTCGCCGATCGCGAGAGCATCGATGCCATCCGCGACGCTTTCGTTGCCGATCGCAGTCGAGAAATCGGAGCGGGCATCGGCATTGTTGCCGACGGCCAGCGAGTAATCGCCCTGCGCCGTCGTGTCTGCGCCGAGAGCCGTCGAAAGGTTGCCGCTGGCATTGGCGTTGCGGCCGAGCGCGGACGCGCCGCCGCCGGTGGCCTCGCTTTGGAAGCCGACAGCGGTTGCCTGGTTGCCGGTTGCAGTAGCGTTTGTACCGCACGCCAGCGTATCGCTGCCGCCGCTGGTGGCGCCGCCGGTGGTGTCCGGCGTAGCGGTGGTGCCGAAGTTCGAATTGCTTTCGTCGGCATCAAGCGCGCTGACGACATTGCCCTCGTTGGAATAGGTCGCGCCCGATCCAAATCCTGCAATGACGTCGCCTGTGCCATTGTCGAGCAGACATTCCTCGGCTGCAGCGCCGTTTGGCGTTGCGCCAACCATGGCAATGGTCGCGATGGCAAGACCCGAGGCGCCAAGCGCCATGGTCGTCATTTTACCGAATGTTGTCGGTTCCGAATTTCGCATCAATTCCTCCTGTGTGGTCGAACCGGGCCGAAATCGGACGGTGCGACGGCAGGAGGGTGTGACCCTGGCTATCCATGTAATTTACCCCCTCTGCACGTCACAGCCCCCCGACTGCGGCGGTTACCCGATTCTGGGCAAGAGACAGGGTAGGCGAATTTCCAGAAAATGCATGCCAAAAATATGGAAATATGCAGAAAAGTTTCGGCAAACAGTGGGCGAGAATGGATAATTTGCGCGGTTAATGCAGGCGCGACAATGGTTAATATCTCTCGAATTCCGGTCAGGCTATGCGCAAATCGAGAAGGGTCGGCTTGTCCGAGTCGAAACTCCATTGCAGCGCGGCATCGAGATCGCCGGTGTTTTCGACCCTGCGTCCTTCAACGCCTTGACCTTGAGCGATTTTCACGAAGTCGAGACCGGTCAGGTCACAGCCCGGAACATGGTTCATCCCGAATTCGCCCGAAAATCCCGTGAGCGCGGCATAGGCCGAGTTGTTCATGATGACGAAGCTGACCGGCAGCTTTTCCTGAAAGGCCGTGAAAAGGCCCTGGATCGTATACATCGCCGCGCCGTCACCCAGGACGGCAATCACCTTGTCCTCTTGCGCCATGGCCACGCCCAGAGCGCCCGGCAGCGAATAGCCAAGCCCGCCGCTGGCGCAGGAATAGAAGCCGCCCTCCCGGGTGATGGGGAGTGTGACATGCTCCGGCCCGCGGGCGGTGGGCGACTCCTCCACGATGATCGCCTCTTCCGGGCGCAAAGCTGCAATCCGCTTGAACACGTAGGCGGCCGTCATCTCCGCAGGGGGATCGATGAGCTGGTGAGTGGGGCCGGTGTAGTCACGCTGGTTGGTGCGCTCCGCCAGCAGGGCCAGACCTTCGTTCACGTCGCCCAGTACGCCGCCGCCGCCCGGCAGGTTCGCGAGGTGTTGCGGATCGTCGGACAGTGCCATGAGCTGTGCATGTTCCGGCCAGTGCGGACCGCTACCCTCGACATGGTACGTGAACACCGGAGCGCCCGCCACGAGGATAGCGTCGAAGGGATCGAGCGCGTCGCGGATCTGGTCGCGCCAGGCGTTGAGGAATCCGGCGAACTGCGGATGGTCCTCGGGGAATGTTTCCCGCGCCGCATAGGGTGCAGCGAATACGGCGCAGCCAGCTTTTTCAGCGAGAGCGATGGCACTGTTCCAGCCTTCCGCATTTGCCACACCTGTGCCCAGCACCAGCGCCGGCCGCTCAGCCTGGTCCAGCATTGCCGAGAGGCGTTCGATACCAGTGGCTGACGGGACCGTGAGGGCATCAATGTCGGGCAGGCCCGGCATCTCGCATTCGCGTTCCCAGTCATCGACGGGGATGGAAACGAAGACCGGTCCCATCGGCGGCGTGAGTGCAGTGATGAAGGCGCGAATGAGGGCCAGCGGCACGTCCTGTGCGCGTGCCGGTTCCACCGAATACTTGACGTAGGGACGAGGAAACTCGCTGGGCCGCTCGGCATATAGGAACGGGTCGTAAGGCAGGATCGAACGCGCCTGCTGCCCGGCAGTAACGACGATCGGCGCATTGTTCTTCCAGGCGGTGAAGAGGTTGCCAAGCGAATGGCCGGTGCCCGCGGCGCTGTGCAGGTTGACCAGCGCCGGCTTGCGGGAAGCGCGTGCATAGCCATCGGCCATGCCCATCACCACCGCCTCGTTCAGCCCCATGATGTAAGGGAAAGGCATGCCCTTGAGCATGGGCAATTCGGTGGAGCCAGGATTGCCGAACAAACGGTCGACGCCGAAGTGTTCGAAGACCGCGAAGGCCGCTTCACGCACGGTAACCATTGAACTCAAACCTCCTCGCCGCCGCGACGCGCGCGGCCCAGAACGCTGTCCTCGTCGCCGCGATAGCGCAGCAACACGATCACCAGCAGAACCACGATGACAGGCGCGACCCAGTTGATGGTGATGATCGCGCTCGCCAGATCGCCGCCATTACGGTCTGAAACGATGCCGACCACGTAGGGGCCGAGGCCCTGGCCGAGCAACGTCATGATGATAAGATAGGTGGAGAAGATGATCCCGCGCATACGCGGCAACACCAGCCCGAGGATCAGCGTGTAGATCGGCGGCAACCACAGCGTCAGGATCAAACTGTAGACGACGTAGCGCAGGTAGAAGTCGCCCGTGGTCTCGGCACTGAAAGTCCAGATGCCGAAGAACGGCGAGATGCCGAGTGACAGAAGCACGAGAACGATCATTCCGCGCCCGCCCAGCTTCTTGCCCAGAAAATCGGTCAGCGGCCCGGCAACCACGGCGCCGATAGTGGCGAGCAAGGCGGAAAGCAGGCCGAACTGCACACCGGCTTCTGCCGTCGTCAGTTCGAAATGGCGGATCAACAGCGACGGGGTGAAGCCCATGATGCCGTAGTTGATCGCAGTCTGCAGGCCTCCGACGATCATCAGCAGGATCAGCGAAGGGTTGAGCGCGACGTTGAAGGTAGCCTTGTCCGTCAGCTTGAAGCTCTGGAACAGGTTCAGGACGACGAACGCGCCGAAGCCCACCACGCCCCATTGCAAGACGTGGGGGTTAAGAGTGAAGCTGCCGAAATCGAGCGGCGGGCGCGGCGAGAATGCGCCAGTCACCTGCACCATGATCGCGCAGAAGCCGATAATCACTGCGAGCCCGACGAGGTTGATGGTCCACTGCCGCCCGCCAGCGTCGCGGCGCCAGAGGAAGTACCAGTTGGTGCCCGGTGTCACTGCGCCCAGAACGCCTGCGCTCGCCTTGAAGGGGGCGGGGTCTTTCTTGGTGGCGATACCGTCCATCGCACCGCGCTCGGGCTCGCGCAGCTTGTAGATCAGGTATGCCAGCGGAAAGCCGGGAAGGGCGGCGACCAAGAAGGCGAATTGCCAGCCAGAGAAGCCCAGCGGTGCGCCTCCCGTGGCGTAGCGCGTGTCCCACCATTCGGCGACAATTCCGCCAAGCGCCATCGACAGGCCGAGGCCGAGAGCAAGTCCGACGCCAAGGCCACCCATTGCGATGCCGCGTCGGCTCTTTGGCAGGCTGTCGAACAGGATGGAGTTTGCCGCAGGCTGCGTCGCGCCTTCGCCGATGCCGACGCCCACGCGTGAAATGGCAAGCAGGGTGAAGCCCTGCGCGAATGCGGCGAGGCCTGCGAAGAAGCTCCACGCCGCAAGGCAGATCGCCAAGAGCTTCGTGCGCACCCACCCGTCCACCAGTCGGCCCAGCGGCAGCGAGAACAGGGCATAGAACAGCGCGAAGACGGTGCCGTAGAGGAGGCCCATTTCCGCATCGCCGATGCCAAGGTCCGTGCGGATGTCATTGGCGAGGATGGAGAGGATCTGCCGGTCGAGCAGACTCATCATCTGCGCCGACGACATGAGGATGATCGCGTGCCAGCCATAGCGGCTGATACGGTCGTCGCTTTCGGCCTGCGGAGCAGCGGACGGCGTTGTGGTGTGGCTATCGCTCACTGCCGGGCATCCCTTCCAGTCGCACGGCCATCAGGCCGGCTTTGCTTCTATTATGTGGTGGTTGTCTGACAGGGCGACGGTTCGGGTCAAGGCCAGACCGCCATGTGCCAGCAAGTCCTCGAACTGCGCGAGTGTGCGTTCGCGCCCGTCCCAAAGCATCATGGTCATGTCGCCATAAAGAGCGATGGCGTGATCGGGATCGGCCTCGACGCGCTCGGGCATCAGCTTTTCGAGGATGACGACGGTGCCGCCAGACTGCCGCGCAGCCTCGCCAACGCACTTCACGATATTGCGCGCCGGTTCCTCCGCCCAGTCGTGGAGGATATACTTCAGCACGTAGCAATCGGACTGCTCGGGCAGCGGATTGAAGAAACTGGCGGTAACGAAGCGAGCGCGGTCGGCAACGCCTTCAGCCGCGAAATAGCTTTCAGCGCCTTCGCGGGCGTGGGCTAGATCGAGCACGCAGCCCGTAGCTTGCGGTGCCGCCTTCAGCAGACCGGCCAGCACCGCGCCATAGCCGCCGCCGACATCGGCAATGGTCGCGAACTGCGCGAAGTCATATGCATCTGCCGCCTCGGCGACGAAGCGGCGCGAATTATCGACCATCGCCTGGTTGAAGACGGCGGCGGCTGCCGGATCGTCGTTCAGGTCAGCAAAACCGTCCGGGCCATAGCGGATGTCGGCGGGAGGCTTTCCGGTGGTGACGCAGTCGTGAAGCTGTACGAAAGCGGGCATCAGTTGCGTGCCGACATGCAGCGCCATGCCTTTCAGGCTTTCGGGATGGTCGCCGCGCAGGCGCTTGCCCATCTCGGTAAGCGAGAATTGCCCGTCGCCGTGGTTCTGCAACAGCCCGATGGAAGCCAGCGCCCGCAGGAAGCGGGAAAGCGCCTCGCCATTGGCGCCGATGACCTGCGCAATCGCGTCAGCCGGTTGCGGTTCATCACTCATCGCATCGGCCACACCAAGGCGGGCGGCGGCAATGGCCATCTGTGGCTTCCAGTACGAACCAATCAGCGCCCGCAGATCATCGCGCGGGGCGCTCATATTCCGAACAGCGCCTCGGCGTTGGTCTGGAAGAACTTGACCTTCTGTTCCTGAGAAATGTTCATCGCGTCCAGCAAGCGCACCTCGTCGGGCACGTACTGGTAGGGATAGTCCATCGCGTAGAGCACGCGGTCCTCGCCCATCACTTCCATCATCAGCTTGATCGAGGCAGGCGAAGGCAGGCCGGAATTGGTGCCCCACACATTGTTGCGCAGATAGTGGTGCAGGCTGTGCTGCAACGGCTTCAGCCGGTCATAGCGCTGCGAGCGGACACCGGCGTTGAACATGTAGTTGAACCGGTCGATCCAGAACGGGAGGCCTTCGCAGCCGTGGCCCAGCACCAGCTTGAGCGAGGGATAGCGGTCGAACACACCCGTCGTCAGGATGCGCAGCGCGTGATAGCTTGTCTCCATCGCGAAGCCGAAGATCGCGCCTTCCAGCCCTGCTTCCACCATGCCGCCGATCATCCCGTCGGGCGGGCCTTGCGGGTGGATGTAGAGTGGAATGTCCATGTCCGCGCAGGCGCGCAGGATCGGGTCGAACTGTTCCTCGTCGAGATAGTGCCCGTGCGTGTGGCTGTTCACCTGCACGCCGACGAAGCCAAGCTCTTCCTTGCCGCGCTTCAGTTCCTGCGCAGACCACTCAGCGTCCTGCGGGCAGACCGCGGTCATGCCAATGAAGCGGTCAGGGTTGCTCTCGCAAGCGTCGGCGAGCCGGTCGTTAGCGCGTGAGGCAATGCCGCGCGCTTCGTCCAGATCGAACATCGACTGCACGCCGGGGCTGGTAAGCGCCAGCACGGCCTTGTCGATCCCGGCATCATCCATCGCGGCAAGGCGCAAGGGGCCAAGGTCCAGCAGGCGTTCGCGGATGAAAGTCGTCCGCTCGCTCGGGCTGGTGCCATAGAAACCCCAGAGGGATTCCGTGCCCTTGTCGGCGCGGCCTTCCTTCACCAGCCGCAGGATCGCGTCCAGTTGCTCCTCGGTGGCGAAGGCTTCTTCCGTGGCGATGCGCAGGTAGCCGTGCTGGCCGCCGGTCTTCAGTTCTGTCGTCATGCGCTCTTATCTCCCATCAAGCGCGTTGCAATTATCAGCCTTCGTGGACGGCTTTCACGACCATGCAGGCCTTCACGCCTTCGGGGCCGTCCTCGCTGCCGTGGCCGGACCATTGCACGCCCTGGAACGGTGCGTCCGGCCCTGCGATCATGTGCGTGTTTAGGCCCATCATGCCCACTTCCACCTCGTCGGCGAGGCGGCGCTGGCGCTGCACGTCGTTCGTCCAGGCATAGCCCGCCAGGCCATAGGGCAGGCGGTTCGCCTCGGCGATCATCTCGTCTTCGGACTTGTAGGGGTTAATCAGCGCGAGCGGGCCGAAGGGCTCCTCGTTCATCACCTCTGCATCCAGCGGAATTTCCGAAAGCACGGTCGGCTGGAAGAAGTAGCCCTGGTTGCCGATGCGTTCACCGCCGGTGTTAACGCGCGCACCCTTGGCCTTCGCGTCGGCGACGAATTTTTCCATTGCATCGGGGCGGCGCGGGTTGGCCATCGGGCCCATCTGCGTTCCATCCTTCAGGCCATCGCCGACGACGGTAGCGGCGAGGCGTTCTGCCATGCCGTCGCGGAATTTCTCGTAGACGTTCTCCTGCACGATGAAGCGTGTGGGGGAAACGCAGACCTGGCCTGCATTGCGCGTCTTGCCCGGCGCAGCGGTGGCCAGCACCTTTTCCATGTCGGCATCGTCGAACACCATGACAGGGCCATGGCCACCCAGTTCCATGGTGGTGCGGATCATGTTGTCGGCCGCCAGCTTGGCAAGATGCTTGCCAACCACGGTGGAGCCGGTGAAGCTCAGCTTCTTGATGATGGGCGAGCCGAGCAGGTGGCGGCTCACTTCATCGGGCACGCCGAATACGGCCTGCGCCACTTCCTTCGGAAGACCAGCGTCATAAAGGCACTGGAGGATGCCCAGCGCCGATGCCGGAGTTTCTTCCGCGCTTTTGAGAATGATCGAGCAGCCTGCCGCAACAGCGGCGCCCAGCTTGCGGCTGGGATTGCCGAGCGGGAAGTTCCACGGCGCGAAGGCGGCAATGGGGCCAACGGGTTCCCACCGAACCACGCTGCGCTGGCCCACCGGGCGTACCAGTTCGCGGCCATAGATGCGCTGGCATTCACCGGCGGCGAAATCGAACCAGCCGGCAGAGGCCATGCACTCGATCTTGGTTTCGCCAACGGGCTTGCCTTCTTCCATCGTGGCAATGCGCGCCAGATCGTCCGCGCGCTCGCGGATCAGCGCGGCGGCCTTGTGCAGCACGGCGGCACGCTGGGTCGCGGGCGTGTAGCGCCAGATCTTGTATCCGCGCTGCGCCACTTCCAGAGCGCGGTCGAGATCGGCCGGGTCTGCCAGCGGCAGTTCGGCCAGCGTCTCGCCGGTTACCGGATTGACGACATCGAAGGTGCGGCGGCCACCGCCAGATACCTTCTCGCCATCGATGATCATGTGCAGGGCTGGATACAGGGTCATCAGGATTTCCTCGTCACTTCCCATGGCGGGCGGGAATCCACCGGATCCCCGCCGCGCGCCATTTCATTATGGGTCCCCGAGTGGGCGGGGACGACGAATAAGTCTAGCCCTTGGCTTCGGCCTTCGCCTTTTCGCGGGCGATATCGCCTTCCCAGCGATCGGCGATCATTTCCTCGCCGGTGATGGGGTGCTTCATGTGGAAGGGCAGCAGCTTGTGGGTCGGCCACAGCCAGTGCTCTTCCATCAGCTCGTCCGGGCCGATGGGATCTTCTGGGAAGCAGACCTTGGGGAAGGAGACGTATTCTTCCTTCGTGTAGGCCCAGCCGGTTTCGAAGTCGGCATGCCAGTGCGGGAAGTAGTTGAGGATGTGGATGCGCCACTTGCCGTCCTCACCCTTTTTGTAGGTGTTCTCGTACAGGCCGCCTTCCCACCACTGGCGCGGGTTCGCGGTCATGGGGTTGGAGGGATCGGTGTAATCGACGTGGCGGCCTGCCTGCATGGTGCTGCGGCCGCGCAGCTTGGCGGTCTTGCCGTCGGGCTCGATGTCCACGATCGTCTGGATCTGGGGGTGGTCCAGCAGGAAGCCGTCGATCGGGCCGTTGTTATTGTGCGTGAAGCTCTTGCGGAAACGCTCGATATAAAGGCGCGCCACGCCCGCCTTGCCCTTGTAGATGCCGCCGAAGAAACGCACTTCGCCATCGTCGGTGAACAGGTCCACGACCTGGTCGTACATGCATTTGTCGATGAGGTAGCCGTAGAGATACTGCAGCTTCTTCACGTCCAGCTCATCCTCGCGGACGGTCAGGCGGTTTTCGAGTTCTTCGAGCTTGGATTCAAGCGCGGCAATGCGGTCTTCGGACATATACGACTCTCCCAATTCGTATGTTGTGCTTACAATTGTGGGAGCATCCGGACGAAGTCAACTGGCATTGAGCGCGGCTCAGCGTCCAAGAGCCTCCAGTCGTTCGACTTCCTGCCCGTAAGGCCTGATGGCGCGCCACATGAAGAAGGTAGCCGTAGGCATGAAGACGCCCGCTACCAGCAGCAACGCTTGCCACAGCTTCTGCGGATCGCCGATCACCAAGTCGCTGACAGTGCCGATAACGAAGCTGCCCATGGCGCCGAAGAAGGTGAACATGAACAGGTAGAGCGCCGTCACCTGCCCGCGCATCTCGTTGGGCGCGATGCGCTGGATCGCGGCGTTCTGCGCGGGCGCTCCGGCAAGACCGAACATCGCCGTCATCGCCATGCAGCCCAGCGCCAGTTCGGCATAGGGCATCAGCGGCGTGAGAATGGCGAAGGTGGTGGTGCAGGTGAAGATAATGGCGCAGGCGCGGATGTTGCCGTCCTTCCACTTGCGGTTCATCCAGCTGACGAAAATGCCGCCCACAACGATGCCGATCATGCTGGCAACGAAGATCAGCGGGCCAAGCAGGTTGCCGATCTCCGCCTCCGTCCAGCCGTAGGTGCGGCTGATGAAGGGCACGCGCCATGCGGGCAGCCCCTGGCTTTCGATTGCCGAGAGGGCAAGGGCGGCGAACAGCGGCCAGTATGTGGCCCCGCGCATGTTGATCGCGCGCACTGCGTCAAAGCCGGTGAAGGCCATGATCTTGCGGCCAAGCGGTGCGTCACTCGGCACCAGCTTCGCGGACTCCGGCGGCGAGCGGCGCGGCGGCTCGCGCACCATCAGGAACAGGATACCCGCCAACAGCCCCGGCAGCCCGATCACGATCAGGACAAGCTGCCAGCTGTAGATCGTCAGTCCGAGGAAGCTCAGTGTCTCGGGCATGGTGTCGGTCCAGGCGATCAGCTGTCCGCCGCCCCACGTACCGCCCGACTGGCCGAGCACGAAGCCGACCTGCACAAGCGCGAATGCCAGCGGCACGCGCACTGGGCGGAAGGCATCGGCCAGCAGTGAATACGATCCCGGCCCATGGGCAGAACCCCCCGCGCCGACGAAAAGGCGCGTCCCGACCAATTGTGCGAAGCTCTGCGCGATGCCGCCCAGCGCAGTGATCGTGCCCATCACGGCAATGCCCGCCGCCAGCACGAACTTGCGCGGATAGATGTCGACAAGGCGCGACAGCGGGATGCCGACGAAGACGAATGCGATTACGCTTGCCGGACCGAGCAGGAAACCGAGCGCGGAATCCGAAAGGCCAAAGCTCATCCGCATCTTTTCCGCCAGCATGGCGAACACCGTCTGGTCGAAGAAGGTGAGGAACATGGTCAGCACGATCACGAACAGCGCGAACCAGCCTGCGCTCTCTCGCGGCCATTCCTGTCCTGCATCGGCGCCTTCAACGGGTGCCGCCGGCACCTCTGCGTTCACCACTGCTGCCACGAAAAATCCAATCCCGCTCTTTGTTATCTGTCACTCTTCATGGCAGGACCACGACGGCGCGCCATGATCGAGGTCAAAACAAATGGCTGCGCCGGGGAGGAAAAATGACCGGATACAGCCAAACCTACGCGCAGGACCGCGCCGAGATCGAAGACCTGATGGCGCGGTACCTGTTCGCGATGGACTGGAACGATTTCGACACCTACGCCGACCTCTTCACCGAGGACGGCACGCTGGAATTTGCGCGCGGCGCGGTGACGGGCCGCGACAATATTCGCGCAGCGGCCAAGGGCTTCAAGGAAGCGGTAGCGGGCATCTATACCGATATCGACGGCAATCCCGCCGTGCTGCGTCATGTGCTGTGCCATTCCGCCATCCGCGTAGAAGGCGACCGCGCGTGGCATACCGGCATGTGGTTCGAAATGGCCAATGACGGACCGCGAGTGGCCGATGGCAGCCGGTTCACGCCCACCGTCGGCACTTTCGGCATCTACGAGGACGAACTGCTGCGCGTAGATGGGGTCTGGAAGTTCACCTACCGCAACATCCGCAACGAATTCCTCGCCGGACGGGAATCGCCTGCTGAAAATCCGGTTGCCCTGATGGATGCGAAGGCAGAAGGCGCAGGTTAAGTTTCGCCCCGCTAAGGCCTTTCATATGATCCGAACGACAATCGCTCTCGCCCTCCTCGCCGCGCCCATGATGGCTGCTGCGCAGACGCCCGCGCCCCAACTCAGCCTCGATCACCGGATGCTGGTACGCTGCTCCGCCGCCTTTGCCATTGTCGGCACGGGTCAGGAGAATGGCAACGCAGAGGCGCTGCGCTATCCCGATGTTACCGAGCGCGGGCGCGAGTTCTTCGTGCGCGCATCGGCGCAGGTGATGGACGAGGCCGGGCTGGACCGCGACCAGATCACCGCAGCCCTGACCGCCGAGGCGCAGGATCTGGCGAACAGTGGCTCGCTCGATCAGGTGATGCCAGTCTGCCTTGGCCTGTTGCCCGAAGAATAATCCGCTTCGTCCACCGTCTGCGCTGGACCCGAATCCCGTGTTGCGGCATTAGCAACAACAGGCATGTGGCAACTCTATTACTTCCCGCTCTGTCCGTTCAGCCGCAAGGTGCAGCTGGTGCTTTCCGAAAAGAAGGTGCCCTATACTTTGCAGCTCGCCTATCCGTGGGAAGATGACGACAGCTTTCACGGCCTGAACCCTGCTGGCAAGACGCCGGTGCTGCACCATGCCGAACGCCGACTGGTGCTGATCGATAGCCAGGCGATCTGCGAATATTTCGAGGAAACCGAGAGCAAGAGCCCGCTGATCCCCGGCTCTGCCGCCGCACGAGCCGAAGTCCGCCGCCTCACTGCTCTGTTCGACGATGGCCTCTATGGCGATGTTACCGAGCCGCTGATCTACGAGAAAATGAAGAAGCGCCTGATCCTGCGCCAGTCGCCTGATAGCGGCGTGCTACGCGCGGCCATGCGGCTGACGCACGAGCACCTCGACTATATCGACTGGCTGATCGACAATCGCCGCTGGCTGGCAGGCGCACAGCTGAGTCTCGCCGATTTCGCCGCCGCCGCGCAGCTGTCGGTGATCGATTACCTCGGCGGCATCGACTGGTCGGGCCACGATCAGTCGCACGGCTGGTACCGCGTCATGAAAAGCCGCCCCAGCTTCGCCCCGCTGCTGAGCCAGAAGATGGAGGGCCTGCCCGCACCGCGCCACTACGCGGATGTGAATGCGTGACCTTGTGTTTTCCGATTGCGCCTCCGCGCAATCGTCCTCGCTAGACGCGCAGCAAGCTGCGCCCGCTGCGGACGGCCGTTCGGCCTTGCGGTTCGCTTTGTGCGAACCGATATTCCCCTCGAACGTTGGTGCCTGGAATGGTTCGGGCACGAAGTGACCGCAAGCGCGAACGCGCGCCCGAGCGAATGCGAGGAAAGCCAAGCGGGCCGGACGGCCCGCGCCCGGCGCTTAAGGGACAAAACAAACAAGGAGTCATGAAATGACGACCGACAAACTCGAACTCACCGAAGCCGAATGGCGCGAGAAGCTGACGCCCGAGCAGTACCGCATCTTGCGTGAGGCAGGCACCGAGCGAGCATTCACCGGCAAGTACGAGAAGAACAAGGCAGAGGGCGAATACAAGTGCGCCGGTTGCGGGCAGCCGCTGTTCGAGAGCGACGCCAAGTATGACAGCGGATCGGGCTGGCCCAGCTTTACCTCGCCCGCCGACCATTCCGCAGTCGAGATGAACCAGGATATCTCGCACGGTATGACCCGTACCGAGGTCGTTTGCAGCAAGTGTGCGGGACATCTGGGCCACGTCTTCCCCGACGGTCCGGGACCTGACGGACTGCGCTATTGCATCAATTCCGCCGCATTGGACTTCGAACCGGAGGAAAAATCAGGCGAATGAGCGCGTGGGGCGTTCACGCTGGATTATGATTGCCCTATGCATGGCCTACGCTGAGCGGAATGATGGCGCCTGAAAGGCGCGCAACTGCAGGAATTTGACGGCAGATGGCCAGAAGGCGGGGCCCCGGCTCCAATAAAAGAGGACAGAGGTCTCGCCGCGCAGCCGCACAGGCGCGTGAGCGCGAAGCGGCATCGCGCGGCTTCAAGGCCACTTTCTGGAAATGGACGAAGCGGCTGGCAATCGGCGGCGTCTTCGCTGCGCTGCTGGCGGCCATTGGCCTTGCCACCGCCGTGTTCTTCGCATCGCGCAGCCTGCCTTCCTACGCGTCGCTGCGGGAAAGCCAGAACGGGCAGACCATTCTGGTGCGTGCCCGCGATGGCTCGCAGATCGTGGAACTCGGACCGAGCTATGGCCAGTGGCTGGACGCCAATGAAATTCCCGACGTGATGAAGCAGGCGATGGTCTCTGTCGAAGACCACCGCTTCTATTCACACATCGGCGTTGATCCGATGGGCCTGCTGCGCGCGATCTATAATGCCACGATGGAGGATCGGCAGGTTTCCGCTACCTCCACGATCACGCAGCAGCTGGCGCGCAACATCTTCCTCAATTCCAACCGCACGCTGGACAGGAAGCTGCGTGAGGCAGTGCTGGCGATGGCGCTGGAATGGCGCTTCTCGAAGGAACAGATTCTCGAGCTTTATCTGAACAAGGTCTATTTCGGCGGCGGCGCCTACGGCATCGATTCCGCGAGCCGCAAGTTCTTCAGCCACTCCGCGCGCGAACTGAGCCTCGAGGAAGCGGCGATCATTGCAGGTCTGGTGAAAGCACCCAGCCGCTATTCCCCGACTGCCGACGTCGAAGCAGCCGTTGGCCGCGCGAATGTCGTGGTTGGCCAGATGGTCCGCTACGGCGATCTCGACCCGGCGGTGGCCCGTCAGGTGGACGTGAGCGCGGTGAACCTCTCCACCACCGAGGGGCAGAACTCGATCCGCTACTTCACCGACTGGGCACTGCCGCAGTTGGACCTGCTGCTGCCCAACGGCACGTTCGAACCCATCGAGGTGTGGACCACGCTGGACGTGGGAATGCAGCGCGCTGCGACCACGGCAGTCCAGTCCAATGCTCCCGATGGTGCGCAGGGCGCGCTCGTCAGCCTTGACCGCGATGGGGCTATCCTCGCGCTGGTGGGCGGCACGGATTATGTCTCGTCCAGCTACAACCGCGCGACGGACGCGATGCGCCAGCCGGGCTCTTCGTGGAAGCTGTTTGTTTATCTCGCCGCGCTGGAAGCTGGCTACACGCCGGATGACCGCGTTCAGGATGTGCCGGTTACGATCAACGACTGGTCGCCGCGCAACTCCGGCGGCACCTATGCGGGCGAAATCGACGTGCGCAGCGCGTTCGCCTACTCCAAGAATACCGTTGCCGCGCAGCTTGGAAACGAAGTCGGCTTCTCCAACGTCGCCAGCATGGCGCGCAGGTTCGGCATCACCACGCCGATCAGTACTTATCCCTCGATGGTGCTCGGCACCTCCGAAGTGCGCCTGATCGACATGGTGCGAGCCTTTGCCGCCGTATCGGCAGGCGGGCAGTCGATAGAGCCATATGGCATTCTGCGCGTCACCACCGCCGGTGGCGAAGAACTCTACAGGCACAAGGACGCGCGGCCCTATACGCTCGTCCCCGATTACGTCGCCGCCGGCATTACCGACCTGCTGCAGACCGCCGTGGCGACCGGCACTGGCCGCGCGGCGCAGATCGGGCGCCCTGTTGCCGGCAAGACCGGCACCACCAGCACCAACCGCGACGGTTATTTCGTGGGCTTCTCCAGCGGCATCACCACCGGCGTATGGATGGGCCGCGACGACAATGGCCGCGTGCCTGGACTTTCGGGCGGCCGCGCGCCTGCGCAGGCATTTGCCGCTTACATGCGCTATGCCGTGCGGGAACGGCCCGTCGAGGAGTTCGATACCGATCTCCAGCTACCCGAATGGCAACTGGAACCGGATGACGAGTTCTATTTCGGCGAGGACGACGACTACTATTTCTACATCGACGAGCAGGGCAATCTGGTCGATCCGAGCGGCAACCGGGGCCGGTATGGCGACGATTTCGATGTCGAGGGCGAAGGCGAGAACGTGATCCGCGATCCGCTCGACCCGCGCGGAATGGACAGGCCCGCCCCGTCACCCACCCCGGCGCCGCGCCGCAGCGAGCCGCCACCGGCGGCAAGCGACGATTTCCTGGAGCGGGCGACCGGCCAGGACATGCCGCGCGAAGACAGGCAGCAGGGTATCCGTCCGCGTGGCAACGCGATCAACGAGCGGGAATTTTAGGGGTTTCATGAAGCGTCGCGCGAAGGCGTGAACTTCAAGGTGTCATACCGAAGGTTCGTTTATGCGTTCTCCGGCGGCGCTGTGAAGCACCGCCGGAGTCGCTGATCTTATCAGTCTTCCATGAAGCGCACGGGCAGCGACTGGGTCTGGCCCTGTCGGGTGCGTACGCGCAGCAGCACGGCTTCGCGGCCATCGTCCTGAACGCTGCGCAGCACGTTCTCGAGGTCTTCCGCGGTGGAGATCGGGCGACCGTTGGCCGAGAGGATCATCACCCCGCGCGAAAGGCCGCGGCGTGCGGCATCAGATGCGGGGTCCACCGCCAGGATGGCAAGGCCCGTGGTGTCGGCCGGCTGGCCGAGCTGGCGAGCGATTTGCGGCGTGATCTCGACGGCCTGAATGCCGAGCAGATCTTCCATCAGCCCGCTGCCCTTTTCAGGCACTTCAGGAGTGGGTGCGCTCTCGTCATCACTCTGGAACATGTTCTGACGCATCAGCTCTTCTTCGCTGGGGCGGCGACCCACGGTCAGGTTCACACGGTTGCGCTGGCCGTTGCGGATGTAAGTGAGCGGCACCGTCGTGCCCGGCGCGATATTGGCGACGATGCGCGACAGGGTGTTGTCGGGCGTCACTTCGCTACCATTGACGGAGACGACGACGTCACCCGGCTGCAGGCCTGCCGCCTCGGCGGCTTCGCCTGGCTGCACACCCTGAACGAGTTCACCGACACCTTCGTCGATGCCGAGAGCTTCTGCGATGTCCTCGTCCACCGGCTGGATCTGTACACCGAGATAGCCGCGCTCGATTTCCTCGCCGGCGATCAGTGCCTGCACGATGGGAGCGGCATCCTGCGCCGGAATGGCGAGCCCGATCCCCACACTGCCACCGGAGGGCGAAAGAATGGCGTTGTTGATGCCGATGACGTTGCCCTGCATGTCAAACAGCGGACCGCCCGAGTTGCCCCGGTTGATGGCGGCGTCGGTCTGGATGAAGCTGTCGTAAGCGCCGCCCTGGCCGGTGGTGCGCTGCACGGCGGAAACGATCCCGCTGGTGACAGTGCCGCCGAGGCCGAAGGGGTTGCCGATTGCAATCACCCAGTCGCCCACGCGGGCATCGTTGCTGTTGCCGAAGTTCACGAATGGGAACGGCTCGGCGCGGGCGATCTTCAGCACGGCAAGGTCACTCTGCGGGTCGGTGCCGACCAGTTCGGCTTCGTATTCCTGACCGTTTGCGAGCGTCACGGTCACTTCTTCAAGCTGCGCGCGCTGATCTGGCGAAACGACGTGGTTGTTGGTGACCACGTAGCCGTCTGCCGAAACGATGAAGCCCGAACCCAGCGATGTCGCCTCACGGCGCTGCGGCCCCTGATTGCGACGGTTGAAGAACTGGCCGAATGGCGTGCCTTCGAACGGGTTCTGCGCCTGCGGAACGGTGATGGACTGGCGGGTGGAGATATTCACCACCGCCGGCTGCAACACTTCCGTCAGGTCGGCAAAGCTGGCAGGCGCGCCGGCCACGGGCACGGCGTTCTGCACCTGGATACGGTCGTTTTGCGCCACCTGCGCTCCGGCGGGATAGCCGGTCAGCAGCGAGATGGCTGCCCCGCCTGCAAGCAGGGCCGATGTGAAAGCGTATGAATAGCGCACTGGCTTCACGTCCTTTGTATCCTCTGTCTTCTAGCGTCCTGACTCATGCATTCGCACGAGCGCGCAATTGGTTCCGTCCACGACGCGCTTTCCACCGCACACCGGCTGAACGCGCGTTTAACGACATCTGTAATCGTTCGCGCGGTGGCCCTTAGCGGCCACCGCGGAACTGGCGCAGATACTCGTTGTCCGGGCTCATGATGATTGCGCTCTCGCCTTCGCCGGTCTCGAACGTGGTCCGATAGGACTGCATGGCGCGGTAGAAATCATAGAAGTCCGGGTCCTGGTTATAGGCCTCGGCATAGATCTGAGCGGCTTCGGCTTCGGCTTCAGCGCGGATGATCTGCGCATCGCGGCGGCCGCCTGCGCGAATCGTCTCTGCCTCTTCCTGACGGTCCGATTCCATGCGGTTGAAGGCTGCCTGCAATGGCGTGCCCTGCGGCAGGTCCGCCCGCTTGATGCGAACGTCCAGCACCTGCGCGCCGTACTGGCGGGCCTGACGGTCGAGCGCTGCACGAATGTTGCTCATCGCGGTGCCGCGTTCCGGTGTCAGAAGGCTGGCGAACGTACGACGGCCCAGTTCCTGACGCAGCACCGAGGTGAGGATCGGTTCGAGCTGGTTGACCAGCTGTTCCTCGCTGGAAGCGGTTTGCACGAACAGCACCGGATCGAAGATGCGGTAACGCGCATAGGCGTTCACCTCGAGGCGCTGCTGATCATTCGACAGCACGGTCTCGCCTTCCATGTCGAGGTCGAGCACGCGGCGGTCCACCATCTGCACCCGTTCGAGGATCGGAATGCGCCAGCTGACGCCAGCGCCAGTCGAGCCGTAGTTTTCGTCAGGGTCGAACTGGTTGATAACGCGGTTTGGTTCACCCGTACGGATCACCACGCCTTGCTGGGTTTCGGGCACGATCACGATGGTGCTCATCGCGATAACCACCAGCACGGCAGCAGCGATGATTGCGGTCTTATAGCGTTCCCACATGTTACTGCCCTCCCTGCTGATTGGGGGTTACGGTGAGTGACGGACCCTGGCTCTCGCGAGAGCGACGCTGCACTTCGGGAAGCGGCAGATACGGGGTCACGCCATCGGTCTCGATGATGGTCTTGTCGGTATCGCGCAGAACGCCTTCCATGGTCTCGTAATAGAGACGGCGGCGCGTCACCTCTGGTGCAAGGCGATACTGCGAATAGATTTCGTTGAACTCGGCCGCACTACCCTGTGCCTGGGCAAGCAGCTGCTGTTCGTAGCGGCGCGCTTCATTCAGGTTGCGCTCTGCGTCCTGCCTTGCGGCCAGCACGTCGTTGAACGCCTCGATCACCTGCTGCGGAGCTTCCGTACGGGCGATTTCCACGCCCTGCACGGCAATGCCCGCGCCGTAGGAATCGAGCAGTTCTTGCATGCGGGCGCGGACCCGCGTTTCCACCTGTTCGCGGCCCGCACCCGACAGCACGGTGTCGAGATCGGTTTCCGCGATGGCGGCACGCATTGCGCTTTCTGCGGATTCGCGCAGGGTCTCCTGCGGGTCGATCAGCTGGAATTCGTAAAGGACGAGGTCCTTGATGTTCCAGCGCACGAGATAGGACAGGTCGACGAGGTTCTGGTCGCCCGTGAGAATCAGGTTCTCCGTTCCGTCACCAATCGTCTCACGGCGAATTTCACTGACGTTTTCCACCGAAACGGTCTGGATCGGCCAGGGGAAGGTCCATTCGGTACCGGGATTGAGCGTGCGCGAATACTTGCCGCCCATCCACGTCACCGTCGCCTGCTCGCGCGGCTGGATGAAGTGAATGGAAGTTGCCAGCACCCACACGCCGACGATTGCCGCCATGGCGATGGGGAACCAGCTCTTGCCACCGGGGCGCTGCGGGAAACGGAAGTTCGGGCCACCCGAACCGCCACCGCCGCCACGGCGACGCGGACCTTCCGGCCCGCGGTTCTTGAAGATGTCTTCTATATTGGCAGAACGGCGTCCACGGTCCGAGCCGCCACCTCCTCCGGGGAGCCATGGATTGCGCGGTCCGCGCGGGGGAGGCGAATCATCGCCGCCGCCTTCGCCGGTCGGGGTTTCGTCACCACCGTCGCCGCCGGAACCATCGTCACCGCCACCAGAGCCACCGGAGGAACTCCCCCAGGGATTGCGCTTGCCAGCCATTGCCAGGCCGTACCTTTCGAAAAACCCACCCAAACGTGTCATGCCTCTATCTATAGGTAGGGTTTGCGCAAAAAACAGGGGGTCGAAGGTCCAATATTGCTGACCTGACGCGATGAAGGCGCTAGCAGTCCCCCTCATGAGTACCGAAGCAGACGTTTCCGCCGCCATTCCGCCTGAACTTTCCGGAATGGTACGATCCACCAAATTGAAAGACGGCGTTGCCACCATCATCGCCGATGCCGGTGGTCTTGGCCGTTCGGCTGCCGCGCAATTGCAGCGCGAACTGGAGGAAGCTGTCGGCGCCGTTGAAGGCGTGAACGAGGTGCGCGTGGCCTTGATGGCTGACAAGGTGCAGCGTCAATTCATCGTGGTCGGATCGGGCAAGGGCGGCGTCGGCAAATCGACGCTGGCTACCAACCTGGCGGTCTCGCTGGCGAACAGAGGCCTGAAAGTCGGCGTTGTGGATGCCGACATCTATGGCCCTTCGCAGCCGCTTCTGCTGGGCACAGCAAACGAGAAAGTTCGTGCCGAGGGTCAGACGCTGATCCCCTCGCAGAGCGAATTTGGCGTGAAAGTCCTCTCGATGGGGCAGCTGATCGAGCCGGGCAAGGCGATTGCATGGCGCGGCCCGATGGTGGGGCAGGCCCTGACGCAGCTGATGGAGGCCGACTGGGGCGACACGGAGCTGCTCATCATCGACCTGCCGCCGGGCACGGGCGATGTTCAGCTGACCATGCTGCAGAAATTCAAACCGGCGGGCGCGGTGGTCGTCTCCACCCCGCAGGATCTTGCCCTGATCGACGCGACCCGCGCCATCGACCTATTCAAGCAGGCGCAGGTGCCGATCGTCGGGCTGGTGGAAAACATGGCCGGATATCTCTGCCCCGAATGCGGCGCTGTCAGCACGCCGTTCGGGCAGGGCGGAACCGAAGCTGCCGCGCAGGCGCTGGGCGTGCCGTTCCTTGGCCGCGTGCCGCTTGCCATGGAAATCCGCGTTGCCAGCGATACCGGTCAACCGCCTGCCGCGAACGACACGCAGCACGGTCCGCACTTCGCAGGCATCGCAGAACAACTGGCCGAATTTCTCGGCGCGGCGAAAGGCTGAGGCGCGGTGAAGGTATCCCGGCGCGGATTGCTGGCTGGCGCCGCAGTCGGCGGCGGGCTGCTGGTGGCGTGGAGCCTTCTCCCGCGCAGCTTCGACAATCCCCTTGCGCCAAGTGACAACGAGTTTGCCGTTGATGCCTGGCTGAAAATTGCCGCCGACGGTGTTGTCACCGTCGCCGTGCCGCAGCTGGAAATGGGCCAGGGCGTCACCACTCTGCTCCCCCAGATCGTGGCGATGGAAATGGGCGCGGACTGGCGGCAGGTCGCTGTCGAGCCTGCGCCGGTGAACGGGGCCTATGCCAACCTGCCTCTTGCCGCGGAATGGGCGCCGCTGTGGAAGCCGGTGATCCCCGCGCTGGCGGACGAGCCTGACGATGTCCTGCTTCGCAACTGGGCGCAGGACGAACGCTTTACCGTCACCGCGCGCGGCACGACGCTGGCGGCCTACGAGGCTGCTTGCCGCGATGCGGGCGCTGCCGCACGTGCGATGCTGGCGCAGGCCGCCGCCGCGCGGTGGGACGTGCCGTGGGAGCAATGCCGCGCGGAAAATGGCGTAATCTATCATGACGAACGCTCCGCCAGCTTCGCTGAACTGGCGCTGGAAGCGGCGCGCTTCGATCCGCCCGATCCGCCGCCGCTGAAGACGCAGGCGCCGACCGATCCGGCTATCGCGGCAGGCGTGGATTCCAGCGATATCGCGCCGTCTTTTCCGCGGCTTGACCTGCCATCGAAGGTGGACGGTAGCCACATCTTCGCAGGCGACGTGCGGCTTCCCGGCATGGTATTTGCCGCCATTCGCCATGGTCCGCACGACAAGTCCGAATTGCTCGATTTCGATGCCTCGCTTGCACGCGGGCAGCGCGGGCTGATCCAGCTGGTGCGCGGCAAGCGCTGGCTGGCGGCGATTGCCGACAACTGGTGGGCGGCGGAGCAGGCTTTGCAGGCCATTGCGCCGCGTTTCGGCAGGGAACGCACCGCGCAAAGCGCCAGCATGGCGGATGCGCTGGAGAGCGCTCTGGTCGACGGCCCCGGCGTGGTGTTCGAGAAGCGCGGCAACGGCGCGGATAGCTATACCCCTACAATGGCGCGACGCTACGGCATTTCGCCGGGTGTGCACGCCACCATCGAGACGACCAGCGCTACCGCGCGTCTGATGGACGATACGCTGGAACTGTGGCTGCCGACGCAGGCGCCCGAACGGGCGCGCAAGGCGGCGGCCAAGGCGCTGGGCATGAGCGCGGGCAAAGTAGTGCTCTATCCCGTTTCGGCTGGCGGCAGCTTTGACCGGCGGCTCGACAGTCAGGTTGCCATCGAGGTCGCCCTGCTGGCGCGAGAAGTCGGCCGGCCCGTGCAGTTGACATGGTCGCGCTGGCAGGAAATGGCCGCCAGCTATCCGCGTCCGCCTGCCGCAGGATTGATGGCCGCGCAGACTGACGACGAAGGCAATATCTCTACCTTAAGAATGCGCGTCGCCAGTCCGCCGACAATGCGCGAATTCGGTCGCCGCCTGTTCGACAACGAGACAACGTGGGCCGCCATCGACGCGCTTGAGGGCGAGGCGGATTCGTTTGCCGTATCAGGGCTGGCAGGGCCGTACGGCGTGGCCAATCTATCGGTCGAGCATGTGCCGGTAACAGTGATGCTTCCAACAGGCCCGATGCGCGGGCAGGCAGACGGTTACAACTGCTTCATGCGAGAGAGCTTCATCGACGAGCTGGCGCAGGAACATCAGCGCGAGCCAATGAGCTATCGCATCGCGATGCTGGGGCAGGACCCGGGCATGGCCGACATTCTCCAGCGCGCGGCGCGGCTCGGCAACTGGGACGGCGGGCGGCCCGGGAGCGGTCAGGGAATGGCCTGCCACCGGATGCAACTGGGCGAAGCGGTTGGCCGCATCGCCGTGGTGGCGGAGGCAAGCGCAGGCGAAGGCGGCGTGCGCGCGCGGCGACTGTTCGCCTGCGTCGACATCGGCCGCGTTGTGAACCGCGACCTTGCCATGCAGCAGATCGAGGGGGGACTGATCTTCGGGCTCGCGATGGCACTTGGCTGCTCCACAGAATATTCGGAGGGCCTGCCGACGCACCAGCGCCTCTCCGCGCTCGCTATGCCGACGCTGGAGGATTGCCCGCAGATCGAGATCGAACTGGTCGAGAGCGAGGCGGAGCCTTTCGATCCCGGCGAAATCGGCGTGCCGCCTGTCGCGCCTGCCGTCGCCAATGCCTTTGCCAGCGCAACGGGCGTTCGCCTGCGCCGCCTTCCGCTGCTATCGGCGCTTCCATGATTAGGATTCTGGCATGACCTGGACACAGCAGCAGCTTCCTGCGGATCATCCCGCTGTAAAGAGTGGGCGCATCGGTGTGCTCGTGGTGAATCTCGGTACGCCCGATGCTCCCGAGACCGGCCCCGTGCGTCGCTATCTGGCGGAATTTCTCTCCGACAAACGCGTGATCGAGATACCGCCGATCGCCTGGCAACCGATCCTGCGCGGCATCATCCTGAACGTGCGCCCGAAAAAGAGCGCGGCGGCTTACCGCGAGGTATGGACCGACAAGGGCTCTCCGCTTGCCGCGATCACATCGGAACAGGCCGAAGGCTTGCAGGCACGGCTGGGTGATGCGGTGATGGTCGAATGGGCCATGCGATATGGTGAGCCGTCCATCCCGAAGCAGCTGGAAAAGCTGATGGATGCAGGGTGCGAGCGCATTCTGCTTGCACCGCTCTACCCGCAATACTGCGCCGCGACGACGGCGACCGTGGTGGACAAGGCGGCAGACTGGCTGCGCGATAAGCGCTGGCAGGCGAGCCTTCGCACGCTGCCGCCTTATCACGACGATCCGGCCTATATCGATGCGCTGGCCAAGGACCTTGGTCGCCAGCTGGACGCGCTGGATTTCACGCCCGAAGTGCTGCTGCTCAGCTTCCACGGCATGCCGCAGCGCACGCTCGATCTGGGCGACCCGTACCACTGCCACTGCCGCAAGACCGCGCGCCTTCTCGAAGAGAAAATGGGCCGCAGTGACATTCGCATGGTGACGACATTCCAGAGCCGCTTCGGCCCTGCGCAGTGGCTAACGCCTGCCACTGACGACACGCTGGAAGAGGAGGCGAAGAACGGCACGAAGCGACTTGCAATCGCCGCGCCCGGCTTCTCCGCCGATTGCCTGGAGACGCTGGAAGAGCTGGCAATCCGCGGCAAGGAACAATTCCTGGAAGCGGGCGGTGAGCAATTCGCCACGCTGTCGTGCCTCAACACCAGTGATCCGGGAATGGACATGCTCGAGACGCTGATCCGTCGCGAGCTGGGCGGATGGATCTGACATTTGGCGCAGCGGCGGGAGGAGGTACTGAATTCCTCATCCTGTTCGGCGTCGTTTATGCGATCAACCTGCTGCCTGCGTTCGGGCCACCGACATGGTCTGTCATCGTGCTGTTCGGTCTCAACACGGACATGCCGGTGCCGGGCATCGTCCTGGTAGGGGCGCTGGCTGCCGCGTGCGGGCGCTTCACGCTGGCGCATGCCTTCCGGCTGCTCTCGAATCACGTTCCAGAGAAAACAAAGCGAAACCTCGCTGCCGCGCGCGCTGCTTTCGAAAGGAAGAAAAGCCACGGCATGGCCGCGCTGGCGTTGTTCGCGGTGTCGCCCGTTCCATCGGCGCAGCTGTTCGCGGCCGTCGGGCTGGCGGGCATTCCCATAGCCGCTTTTACGGTGGCATTCTTTGCCGGACGACTGGTTTCCTATTCGATCTACGCCGGCTCGGCGCAATTGATTGCCGAAAGCACCATGGGCGACCTGTTTCGCGAAACGCTGTCCAGCCCGCTCGGCATCGCCATCCAGGTGGTGCTGCTGATCGGCCTGATCCTGCTGGTGCGTATCGACTGGGAAAAGATATTCGGCCCCGCGCCCGAACATGCGGGGGACCAGCGCGAGGACGCCTAGAAGTCGACGGCGATCCCGTCCTTCACCCAGTCGCCATAGCGCGTCGGGCTGAGTTCCTCGTCCACCTTGCCTTCCTTGGGTTCGGGCACAGGCTCGTTGGTCCAGTGGGCGGGCTTTTCGAAGCTCTCGGGTCTCTTGGTCGCTCTTTTCATAGCCGGGCCTACATGGGCGCTCTGGCGCTTGGACGCAACTGGCCCTAGGGGCAGGGCCATGGCCAAGACCCCCGGACTCCAACCGCGCCGCGCCGCGCTCAAGATGCTCGATGCCGTGCTGCGTCGTGGCGAAACGCTGGAACAGGCGGGCGGGGCAGCGAACGGCCTGCCCAGCTTTTCCGACCGAGCACTGGCGAAGGCACTGGCAGGCGAAGTGCTGCGCTGGCTGGTCGACCTCGACGCGCTGATCGACAGCGCGACCAGGAACCGGCTGCCCGACGATGCCAAGGCGCGCATGGTTCTGCGGATCATGCTGGCGGGCTGGTTGCGGCTGGAAACGCCGCCGCACGCTGTCGTGGCAACCGCGTTGCCTTTGCTGGATGGTGGGCCGAAGCGACTGGCGCACGGTGTGTTCGCGACGCTGACCCGAGGCGAGGCGACCTTGCCAGCGGTGCCCACGCTTCCCGAAGACGTTGCCGCCCGCTGGGGCGAACGTGCCGAGGCAATCGCCGCCGGTATCTCCGCGCCTCCGCCGCTAGACCTGCGGCTGAAAGCGCCTGACCTGACGGACGAGATGGCTGCGCGCATGCAGGCAACCAGCCTTGCGCCGGGCCACTTGCGCCTGCCTCGCGGTGCCTCGGTTGGAGATTTGCCGGGGTACGACGAAGGCAGCTGGTGGGTGCAAGATCTCGCTGCGGCCATTCCCGCAAGCCTGCTCGGCAATGGCGAGGGTCGCAGCGCGCTCGATATCGCAGCCGCGCCTGGCGGCAAGACGATGCAGCTTGCCGCAGCCGGATGGGATGTGACTGCACTCGACGTGCATCCCAAGCGCATGATGCGTCTGCGCGAGAACCTCGCCCGTACAGGGTTGGACGCGCATACGGTGATTGCCGATGCGCTGGAGTGGGAGCCTGAAGAGTTTTTCGATGCGATCCTGCTGGACGCGCCCTGCACCGCAACCGGCACCTGTCGCCGTCATCCTGAAGTGATCCATCGCATCGGCCCGCGCCAGATTGCCGAGATGGCCGAGCTGCAAACCGCGCTGCTCGAGCGCGCTATTGGCTGGCTTAAACCCGGCGGCACGCTGGTCTATGCTACCTGCTCGCTGGAACGCGAAGAAGGCGAGGACATCGCTGCCACCTGCACGCTGATTCCCGAGCCAATCCGCGCCGACGAGCTGCCCGGCGGCTTGCAGCCGACTGAAGATGGCTGGCTGCGCACCGATCCGGGAATGCTTAACGACGCTGGCGGATTGGACGGATTTTTCGTCGCTCGCTGGCGTAAATCCGGCGGCGAGAATAGTTAACTCAAGCCGGCTTGAGCAGTTTCCGAAAGGTTAAGAACCTTAGCCCTTCACCTTGTCGGCGAAGCTTTTCCTGAGCTTCATCAGCTTGGGCGGGATCACTGCCATGCAGTAGGGATTCCGCTGGCCTTCGCCTTGCCAGTATTCCTGGTGATAGTCTTCTGCCGGATACCATTCACCGCTTTCGATGGTGGTGACGGCGGCCTTGTCGTGGCTCTCGTTCCAGCGCGCGATGGCAGCTTCGGCTTCGGCCTTCTGCTCGTCCGACAGCGGGAAGATCGCACTGCGGTATTGCGTGCCGACATCGTTGCCCTGGCGGTTCAGCTGGCTCGGATCATGCGTACCCATGAACATGTCGTAGATTTCAGGCAGGCTCACCACGGCGGGATCGAAGGTGATCTTCACGCCCTCGGCATGCCCGGTGCTGCCGGTGCACACTTGCTTGTAGGTCGGGTTCGCCACCGTGCCGCCGATGTAGCCGCTCTCCACGGCTTCCACGCCGATCACGTTCTTGAACACGGCCTCGGTGCACCAGAAGCATCCGCCTGCGACAATTACCGTTTCACTCATCATGGTCTCCTTTGGCCTGCCACATGGGGTCCTTAAGTCCGCTTGTCATCCCGGCCGTTGGACCTAAACTGCGAACCGTTATCGTTTCGGGAGAGAATACCTTGCGAATTGCCCCCCTTTTTGCCGCTGCCGCCATTGCCATTTCCGCGCCTGCGATGGCCGATCACCACGCAGAGGCGCCCTCGCTGGAAGACGTGCTGGCCGGTGATCACCGCGCCGACGATGCCGCGCGCGATCAGTATCGCCACCCGGCAGAAACGCTCGCCTTCTTCGATGTCGAGCCGACGATGCGCGTTGTCGAATACGGCCCGGGCGGCGGCTGGTACACTCGCGTGCTGCTGCCGTGGATCGCGCCGCAGGGCACCTACATGGCGATGCAGCCCGACATCGGAGAGCCCGAAGCGGGCCAGCCAACGTGGGTAGAACGCTTCACGACTGCTGCCTCCGCCTATTCGGGCGTCCCCGCGGACGCGATACACGCGTTCGAAACCGACGAGATTACGGAGGACATGGAAGGTACGGTGGACCGCATCCTCGTTTTCCGCTCGCTTCACGGCATGCTCAACAGCGAAGGTGCCGATACGCAGCTGCGCGCCATGCGACGCCTGCTTGCCGACGATGGCATGGTGGGCGTGGTTCAGCACCGCGCGCCGGAAGATGCCAGCTACGACTATGCCAACGGTTCGCGCGGGTACCTGCGCCAGGCCGACGTGGTCCGCCTGTTTGCCGTGCACGGCTTCGATCTGGTTGCGGCGTCCGAAATCAACGCCAATGCCGACGATCCGGCCAACTGGCCAGGCGGCGTATGGACCTTGCCACCCGTGCTATCAGGGGGCGATACTGACCGTGAGCGGTTGCAGGCCATCGGCGAAAGCGATCGCATGACCCTGTTGTTCAGAAAGGCCGACTGATGCGTATCCTGATGTCCCTTCTCGCTGCCGCTGCCGTGGCGGCCACCACGCCCGCCTCTGCCCAGCAGCAGGAGGGACAGCAGGAGCCGTCCACAGGCGAACAGATACTGCGCGGTGTGCTCGACGTATTGAGCGGGCGCGACCGGACGCAGACGACGCAACCGGCTGTACAAGCCGCAGCGCAAGAACAGCTGCAGCAGGCTCTCGCCCATCCTCGACGAGACGAAGATCGCGGGCGTGACGTCTACCGTCATCCTGCCGAAACGCTGGATTTCTTCCGCGTTGAACCGGGTATGACGGTGGTCGACTACATGCCGGCGACCGGTTGGTACTCCCGTGTCCTAATTCCCTACCTCGGTCGCGAGGGGAATTACATCGGTCTCAATCCCGAGCTGGACGACGATCTGACGGGCTACTGGGACATGTACCGCAACGCATCCTCGCGCATTCCCGCCGACGCGCGAAGCTGGGTCGGCACGGCAGGTGCCCGCGTGTACGGCCTCAACACCGACGACGACCTGGAACCGTTCGCCGGTTCGGCTGACCGCGTGCTGATATTCCGCGAAGTGCACAACATACGGCGATTCGGCTGGATGCACGATTCCATGGTGGCGATCCGCACCTTGCTGAAGGACGATGGTCTGGTCGGCGTCGTGCAGCATCGCGCGCCCGAAGGGGCGGCGGTGGAATATACCCTTGGCGATAACGGCTATCAGAGGCAGGAGGACGTGATCCGCCTGTTTGCGCTCTATGGCTTCGAACTGGTTGCCGCTAGCGAGATCAACGCGAATCCAGATGATCCGGCGAACTGGGAGCGGGGCGTGTGGAGCTTGCCGCCAAGTTATTTCGGGGCCGAGGAAGGCAGCGAGGAACGCGCCCGCCGCGCGGCCATCGGTGAAAGCGACCGGATGACGCTGCTGTTCCGGAAGGTGAACTGATGCGTTTCGCAATTTTCGTCGCCAGTGCGCTGGCGTTGGCAAGCTGCGATTCCGGCAGTGTGCAGGAAGACGCCGATATTGCCGTTACCGCCACGGTGTCGACGGCGGAAATAGAGGCGGTGATGGAAGAAAGCGCCGCTGGCTGGAACGAGGGCGATATGGATCGCTTCCTCGCCATCTATTCCGACGCGCCGGAAACCAGCTTCGTCGGCTCCGGAGGTCTGCTGCGCGGGCGTTCGGAAATGGAAGCGCGCTACCGTGAGGCCTACGACTGGTCGCAACCCGACCCGGCAGAGCGCGGCGTGCTGACTTTCGAGACCGAAGATGTCCGATCTTTGGGCGAGGACCATGCGCTCTACATCGGGCGGTATATCCTGACCTATCCGGACGCAGAGAAGGAACCGGCGACAGGCTACACCAGCCTCGTTTTCGCACGTGAGGCAGACGGCTGGAAGATCATCGCCGACCACAGTTCGTAAAGCTCCCGTTCAGCCCTGCGCGCCAAAGCAAGTGACATTGTATCATTTGGAGCAATGTCATGAAATTATTGCCTGTTCTGGCGCTGTCGGTCGCCATTCCACTTACAGCCTGCGGTGATACCGTCTACGATCCGCGCGGTGTCGAGAAAGCCGAGACGCTGCTTTCGGTCAGCGCCAGCGGGCACGCCGACGTTCGGCCCGACGAAGCGCAGTTCCAGGCAGGCGTGCAGAACTGGGCCTCGAATGCGGGAGCGGCATCGCGCGAGACGCAGGATGACATTGCCGAGATTGTCGCCGCGCTGAAAGAACTCGGCATTTCCGAGGACGACATCCAGACGAGCGCGGTCAACGTGCAGCGTATCGACTGGGGCGACCGGCGCGGGCAATTCCAGGCCTACAACACGCTCACGGTGCGCGTGCGCGACATTGAACAGGCAGGCGCCGCGGTCACGGCGGCCACGCAGGTCGGCGCTAATATCGTCTCCGGCCCGGACCTTCGCCTGTCCGATCCCGAAGCCGCTGCCAATTCCGCTTACGCCAATGCCTATGCCGCTGCGCGCAACCGGGCGGAGGCCTATGCCGAGGTGGCGGACATGGAAGTTTCCCGCGTGCTCTATATCCGCGATGCGGGCGGGCAGCAGGGCAACCGCTGGCTGGCGGGCGCGCAGGCAACCGCAATGGACGCGGCCTTGCGCACCGCCCCGGTTGCGCCTCCGCCCCCGCCGATCGTCCGCACGCAGGCCATGACCGAAGAGGAAAGCGCTGTCTCCGCCACGATCATGCCGGGCCAGACGACCAGCACGGTAACGGTACAAGTGGACTTCGCCCTTGTAGAGAAGTAACGGCTGACGAATGACCACTCTCAAAGTCGCCGCGCTGCAACTGGAACTTTCGCGTGAGGACGAGGGCGAAAATATCGCCGCCGTTGCCGATCTCGTCGCCGAGGCGGCAGAGAAAGGCGCGCAGGTAATCCTGCCACCCGAATTGTTCTCCGGCCCCTATTTCTGCCGGGAGGAGAAGGACGAGTTTTTCGCTCTCGCCAAACCGACGACAGAGCACCCTTCCGTTGTCGCCATGCAGGCGCTGGCGAAGAAGCTGGGCGTTGCCATCCCAACCAGCTTTTTCGAGCGGGATGGGCATCACTATTACAACACGCTCGCCATGATCGATGCCGATGGCGAGATCATGGGCACTTACCGAAAGAGCCACATCCCCGACGGGCCGGGCTACGAGGAAAAGTTCTATTTCCGCCCCGGTAACGACGGGTTCAAGGTGTGGGACGTGTTCGGCGCGCGCATCGGCATCGGCATCTGCTGGGACCAGTGGTACCCCGAAACCGCACGCTGCCTCGCGCTGAAAGGCGCGCAGGTGCTTTTCTATCCCACTGCCATCGGCAGCGAGCCGAAGGACGCGGACATGGACACTAGTCGCATGTGGCGCCGCGCGATGATCGGCCATGCGGTGTCCAATTGCATGCCGGTAGTCGCCGCCAATCGCATCGGACACGAAGGCTCGCAGGAGGCGGGCAACACCTTCTACGGCCACAGCTTCATCTGCGACGAATGGGGCGACTACGTCGAGCAGTTCGGGCGCGATGAAACCGGCGTACTGGTGGCGGAACTGGACCTAGAGGCCGCGCGCAAGCACCGCGCCAGCTGGGGCTTCTTCCGCGATCGCCGCCCGCAGCTCTATGGCCGGATTGCCGAGGACATTTGAGAAAGCAGCTCTATCTCGTCGCGCTGGGCAGCAACCAGCGCCACCCGCACTTCGGCAGCCCGCGCGATGTGCTGGAAGTGACGATGGAACTGCTGGACGAGACGCTCGGCGATGTCGTGGCGCGTTCGCCCATCATCCGCAGCGACCCTGTCGGGCCTTCGCAGCGCCAGTATGCCAACGCAGCGCTGGTGCTGGAATCGCGCCTGCCGCCGCTTGGGATGTTGCACTGCCTTCAGGAAATGGAAGCCGCCTTCGGGCGTGAGAGGCGCGGACAACGCTGGCGCTCGCGTCCGCTCGATCTCGACATCGTGCTGTGGAGCGGTGGCATCTTTTCGGAACCGGACCTTATAATTCCGCATCCGCTGTTCCGCGAACGCGACTTTGTGCTCGGTCCGGCTGCCGCGATTGCTCCCGATTGGCGCGACCCCTTGTCAGGTCTTTCGATAAAGCATTTGCATGCCCGCTTGACCCGCAACCGCGCCATGCCTAGGTGAGCGCCGCAGCCGTTCGCGCTGCATACCTTTCGGGGGCCCTTAGCTCAGTCGGTAGAGCAACTGACTTTTAATCAGTAGGTCGCTGGTTCGAACCCAGCAGGGCTCACCATATTTTCCCTTATATTTCATGCTCTTAAGGGGAAGGCGCAGACACGCTGTGTGAGCGCTTTCCTCGCAAAAACCGAATAGACACCGAAATAGCTCGGCCTGTGGGTGGGATTGGCTAACCTATTGACGCTGTGCCAAATCTAGGGCGTGTCCATTGTCGACAAAGGAGATCGACTATGGCTGCTCAATTGCCGGTCTGGCTGCAAACAACTGAGGTAGTCCTCGATGCGCTCGCGACCGCGTCTTGGCCCATTGCGATCGGTATCAGTTTATTCGCGTTCAGGAAGCCAATCACAGGGCTTCTGTCTCGGATGCGCAAGCTAAACAGCTTTGGAAATGAGGCTGAATTCTTGCCGCTGGAAGCTGCTTCCGACCAGAAGGCCGAAAAGAGCAACGTTCCACAATTACCCGCAAATAATGCTGGAGCGCTCCCGGCCAATCCTCCGCCTGAGCCGGTTTACGATGTCTTTGATGCAAATGCGCGCCAGATTCTTGAGGCTCATTTCCCGAACGATCAAGATCAACAGTTGGCTTGGGCTATTCGGATGCGTTCGATTAGTGAGGCAAACCGAATTCATGAGACCAATTACCGGCTTGTTTTTGGTTCTCAGATTGCGGCTCTGAAGGCACTGAACACGGTCGGCCGGGCAAGGGCTGAAGAGTTTAGACCGTTTTTCGAGAAGGCCGCGACCAATCCGGATTGGCAGTTCATCCACGAAGGTCGAACGTTCGAAGAGTGGGGGCAGTTCTTGATCGACGCTGGTTATGTGCATCTAGTCGAAGGGACCGACCCGGAGCTCGTTCAGATAACGCCGTTTGGACAACAGTTCCTCGTATGGATGACGACTGCTCGCGTAATCGAGACCAAAATCGGCTGATACAGCGTAGGGCCGATAAGCGACGAACACCCCCTCTTGTGTAAAGGCCCTACAATCCTCTAGGCCCAACCCTCTGAAAACTATGAAGGGCTTGGGCAATGCGGGCGCAGGGGAAGGATATTGTCGAATTGTTCGGTTACAGGCCGAATGATGTTTCTGCTACTGCGAGGCAAGCGTTCGCCACCGAGCATTGCCCATTCACTAATCGCGTTTGCACGAAAACCAATCACGACCAGAGCATCATCTACGGCGTTTGCTCGGTAACGAATGGGATGAAAACCGGGCCTCACGACGAGGTTATCGTTTGCCCAAAGCGTCTCTATCAGAAGAATTACGGAATCTTCGACGACCTGGCCAAGGAAGTATGGGGTCCTGAAACCGAATTGGTCATTGGCGGGACTGTAGAAGAATTGAGAAATAGGGCGATCAACAAAGCCCGCCCGGCTGTCGCATTCGGTCAGCATTCCGGTGCCGAGATTGCCGTAAACTCAAATGGGCAAATGAGTATGGATTGGGTTATCCAATCCTACAAAACCGAACTCGGGCTGGTTGCAGACGAGTTTATCGGCATCGAAGTCCAGAGCATCGATATTACCGGGAACTACCGAGACAATTGGGCTGCCTATCAAGCGATGAAGCAAAATGGGTCGTTGCCAAATGTTGCAATTGAAAATTCGGGCCATGGTTTGAATTGGGCAAACGTTCACAAGCGGCTCATCCCTCAGATAATCCGAAAGGGAAATATCTACCGCGGCATCGAGCGATGCGTAGGCTTCTACTTCATTGCCCCCGAGGTGGTTTACCAGAAGTTTGAGGAAGTGATCGGTGACTTGCCTAAGCTGGATGGACCGGCGAAGGACCGCTTGAGCATCAAGACCTATTCCATCTCCGATCAAGTCGCAGATGGAAATATCAGAGACATTTGCCCAGTCAGAACAGTCCACCTGGACGCCTTAGAAGTGGCTCAAGCTTTCATTACGAATGTTGACGAGAGCGCTGCCGATCTTCTCGACAAGCGAATGTCGAGCATCCTTTAGACTGCGATACGGAGCTGCGGCTCGTGCCATCGGGAAAGAGGCTCAGATACCTTGCCCGCGAAAACGGTATTCTTGATTTGCTCGCCGATAGCTTTCGATAGCAATGGCGGAACAGCATTGCCGACTTGCTTGTATTGGTCAGTCAAAGAGCCGAAAAATTCAACGTGATCTGGGAAAGTCTGTAGCCTTGCAGCCTCACGAACGCTGATAATTCTGTCTTCTGAAGGATGGATATAGCTCCCCCAGTGTGGGTCACATTTGGTAAGAATGGTGCTCGCAATGCCCTCAGGGTGAAGTCGGCCATATCTTTTAGTGTGGTCCGAACGGCGAGCGCGCTTCATACCCGCAGGTAGAAGGTCGAACGGAATGTCTCTCCAAGACCCTCCAGGCGGAATGTGGGGTAGCCGAGCCAAGTTAGCAGGTCCAAGGCCCGCAGCTTCATGATTGAGGAGATTGTTCGAGTTGCGCCGAACGTGTCGCTGAAATGAATTCTGGGGTCGAGACGCGTATTGCGCTGTGGCGGATACTTCTAAAGGAAGGTCCCCGATTGCTTCTGAAACCGTAAGAAATTCGCGATCAGCGGAAGCACGAACATCTTCATCGCTCATGACCAATGAGACGCCATCAAGCGCCTTGGTGAAGTTTGCCCGCCCTTTGGCGTAATGAGATGGGAGCGGGAACATATGGTGCGGGTCGATGCCCAAGCGATTGCCGAGGAATACGGTTCTCCAACGCATCTGAGGAATGCCGTAATGAGGCGCATAAAGGATGCGCACGGCAGCATCATATCCAAGGTTAGAAAGCGCCTTGAGAATCTCTTTTACGGTCTGGCCCTTCTCATAGGAAACCATCCCCGGCACGTTCTCGATCAGAACAGCGGAAGGCTCGAACTCCTCCACAAACCGGAGGTAATCACGAAAGAGGTGGTTGCGCTCATCATCTGTCGATCGGACGGGAGCGTTGACGCTAAAGCCTTGGCAAGGCGGTCCGCCGGCTAGCAGAGACAGCTCGCCCTTTTCCAGTTGAAGTGCTCGACGGACTGAGGCCGCATCGACTTTCCGGATGTCGCCAGTCTCTACAAAAGCGTCAGGGTGACCCTTCTCCAAAGTTGTCGAGTAGATGGGCGAGACTTCATTCGCGTAGAGACAGGTGAACCCAGCTTCCTCCAGTCCGATGGAGATGCCTCCAGCACCCGCGAAAAGATCAATACAGTAAAGTCCGCTCATCACTCACCCCTAGCTTAGACAGCCCGCTTTCGACAAAGTTTGGGCGCTTCATGCCGTGGAAAACTGCGATGAGGAACAGGGTGAACACAACAAGAACATTCGTCAAGGCGGATGATGGCGTCTAATCCGCCGGCAACTTGGTTTAGCGGCCTGATGACTGACACACCCGACACCAAGAATGCCGACTACGCTGTGCGCTATGAAGTCCAGCGTCAGCGCGGCCTCACGAACCACGCCAAAACCTCCCACAGAGCGCCCCTGGTCGAGACCTTCTACGGCCTTGATCGCGCGCGTCTGGCTGCGCTCGGCTGGGCTCTGGACGGACAGACAGTGACCGGCGAGCTGTTCAGCGGCATCGTGGAGATTTTCGAGGTGGCCTACGCCTCAAGCAAAGAGGTTCGCCGCCAGTTGATCGACCGGATTGACGAGCGTGTTGCCCACCGGCTGCTGAACGAGCTTCGCTTCCCGAAAGCCGAGGACATGTCCTACAGCCTTGCCCGACTTGAAGCCGAGGTCGACCACATCGCTAGCCTGTAGGAAAAAGGGCGCGGAGACTACTCACTGCTCCGCACCCTTCCCCCGGGGAATCCTGCCTAGGCAGCAATTTCGTAGGCGGTCATTCCCATCCCTCGCCAGACCAGGCTGTCGCCGGGCCAGGGCCTTCGGACGAACAGTTGCTGGACAAAGCCGGTCTCGCGATTGCGAACCCACTGCCATTCATATCCGAGGACCGAGAGCAGCTTCAAAAGCCTCTCCCAGTCATCGGGGTTGGCTTCCTCATCGGTTCCACCGAGGCGCTCGAAAGCTTCGCTGAAACTCAGGACCTGGTAGCCGCGCAACCTCTCGATCGCAGCGGCCCAGGCTTCGGCTTCGCAGGGCTTAAACCGCATCGGGCGTCGGCCTCATGGTATTGCCGTTGCGGGTCAGCTTGGCGAACACGTTCTGATCGCAGAAGCTGATCGGCCAACCGCCTTCAATCGCGAACGGCGGGGTATTCTCGGTCACTTCGACAGCCTTGAACTTGGCAAGGTTGTGGCCGGTGCCGAAAAGCTGCTGCGCGCTAGCTCGAGCTGCTTCTTCGTCCACTCCCGTAGCGATCACGGTGTTGACAGCGTTCGATTGGCGCAGGTGTTCTTTGTCGGCGAAAAATACGAAGGTCTTCATGCTTCATCTCCTTGCGACCGGCGAGCCTTCAGGCCCTTCGTGATACGGTCGTCGTCATTGGCGGGGGTGGTGTTGCTGTCTTCGTCGTCCTCGTCTTCTTCGAGGTCGACAGCCTTGGCTTCGGCACGCTTCTTGAGGCCGAGCGCGACGCGGCTTGTTGCGTCCGCACGGCCGTTTTCGAATTCGCGGTCATCGAGCAGGGCCTCGTCACCCAGTAGCTCGATTTCCTTGAGCGCGTTCGCCACCGTGCGATACTTCTCGCCCATTAGCGCGTCAGCCAGATCATTGCCGGACACCGGTCGATCTTTGGCGGGCAATTCGGCCAGCTTCGAACAGACCGCTGCACCCATCTCCAGGTCGCGCTTGGCGGCTGCAAATTCGGAAAGCGCCGCCAGCTCGGCAGGACCAGAGTTGGCAATCTGTTCGAGGATGCGTGAGCGCCGTTCAGACCCGAGCGTATCGCGCACGAGCATCTGCATCGGGCTGCGGTAGTGGGTCTCGACGGACTTCTTCCAGGTCGCATGTTCGTGGGCTTCACGAACGTAAGCGAGCCGCTTGTCGGCACTCGACCGGCGAACTTCGGCGCGGAAGCCGCTCAGCGCCTGGCCGACGACTTGGATGCGCTGCGCCTGTGACAGATCGGAGAGCGATCGCTCAACCTCGCCGCGCTTGTTTTCGATTTTGCTGGAAAGGGAGCCGAGCAGTTTCTTTTGCTCGGCCCTGTTAGTCTTGGCCTTCGCAAGTCGGGCCTGAACGTCCGTCTCGGACGCCCACCGGCTTGCCAGGGAAGGCTTGGTCTTCTTTGCCATTAGGTTCTTCCTCGTTCGGGGTTGCATCACGCGCTGCCGAGAGGTCCTCATGGTGTGGCATCAGCCACTTCTGGGTTCCCGCCATCGCGGAGGGCCGAAGCAATCATCGGCCGCACAAACGGGTCAGTATGTCGGACAGACAGAAAGACAGACCAGCACATGCGACCGATGACTGCGGACCAGGCGCGAGCGGGGTAAGGACAATAAAAAACCCCCGCTCGCGCCCTTCAGGGTCAGGCCGCTTCGCGCTCGACCAGGCCGAACTCACGCGCGACCACATCGCAGACGGTGCTGCTGCAGCCGGTTGCCATGACGAGCTTCGTGAAGTCGGTCGTGAGCATCGGCAAGTCGTCCATGACGGTCGTCAGGACTGCCAGGCCGACACGCAGGTCGTCTTCGCTCCAGCCTTCAGCCTCAACGATACTCTGCTCGAAAGCGCCGGCTTCCTTGAGCTCGTCATACGCTTCCTTGAAGCGTTCGACCGGCACTGAAACGGTCACGTCGACGTGGCCTTCGCGGTAGGGCTGGAAATCGTCCGAACGGCTGTTGTCGGACATGCGGATAGTTTTGGTTTTCGTCATAGTGGGTCATCCCAATCTAGAGTTAAAGTCCAGGAGCGGACGACCAACTCCAATACGCACAAAACCCGCGCCCACAACAAACGTTTGACCCATTTGGGCATACGTTTATCAAAAGTGTCCAATGCCATTCGACCCTGAAAAGTTGCCTGCGGACTTGAAGAAACAGCGGGGCCTCACGCGCTCCAGTCCGGGCTTCATGAACCGAGACGTGATGACTCAATTCTATGCGAAACATGCCTCGAAGAGCGGCGAACCGGCGACCGTAGATGACATACGTGCTCTGCTTGTCTGGGTGGACCGCGGCTACAGCCTGAAGATCGACCAGATCAGCAGGGCTCTCGCCTACAGCTATCGCTCCGGCAGAGTGGACAAATACACGAGCAATGGACAGCCGGTCCTCATCGACGGGACGAAGTTTAGCACTGTCCGAAAGGCGGGGCAGTCTCTCGGCGTATCACCGCAAACGGTGCTCAACCGTATCAAGTCTGACCGCCCCGAGTGGGCCGGTTGGCAGCGCGCCTAGAAGTCTCGCATCACCACTGTCGGCTCTTCCCAGATGCAGCCATACCGGATTGCGTCTGCTGCGTGGTCGGGCCCATCGCTGTCCAGGTCCTCGGGGTCGCGCGGGTCTCGGGGAATAACCGGCAACGTCTCCCAGGCGTAGTTGCACAGGCGCGAGATGTAGAGACCAGGTTGATCGGGTTGACCGGCTTGGGAAAGTAGCGTGCGCATCCGTTCCCAGCCCGCTTTGCGACTTCCCTTACCGGCCGGGTAGAACGTCACGCCCTGCTGACTGAACTCGTCTGCGATAGTCGCCGCGCCGTAGCCACGCGCCCTGGCAAAGATCGCATCGTCCGCCGCACCGTAGGCCTGAATGCCCCACTTGCCGCAGAGCTCCTTAATCGCGTCAGAAAGTCTCGGCACGGTCCAGCCTAGCCCTTCGCTAGGTCGGTTTGGCCGAGCGGTCGCAAGCTCGTCCAGGACGACGATAGAGCCGCGCGGATAGTGGAGACCGTCCGGTCCCTCACCGCCGGGCGAGCGGGCCATGACATACGTTGCCGAGGGAGAGGCGGTGCCGAAGTCGTGCGCAAGCCAGGCCTTCCAGCCTTTCGGCAATTCCTGCCACGGCTCGATCGCGCACCGATCAGGGGAGAGGCACCCCGCGAAGAACGCGCCGCGGGCAACCGACCAGTCGCCCTCGGTCCATGCCTTGAAAAGATCTTCGTCACCGGCACACGCAGCCTGGAGCTGGCGCTTGTAGTCGGCAGTATCAAGATGTGGGTTGTCCAGGTAGGTCGAAGGCGCGTGGACGCAGAGGCCGCCAGACGGGCCGCTGAACGGTATCCAGGCATCAGCAGGCAAGACGTATCGCGAGGCGACCCACTGGTGACCGACGCCGCCGGGGTTGCCCGCATAGACCGTGCGCAGGGGAATATCGCTCGGGCCGCGCAGGTTGGAGCGGAGCATGTCGATCACATACGGGTCGGACCACTGGGTAAGCTCGTCCACCATGATGAGCGTGAAGCTCCGGCCCTGCACCTTGTCATAGGCGTTCGGTCCATCGACCTGGGCAAGCTCCACATAGCCGTATGGGAGCCTGAAGACGTGCTCGGTGGCGTTGTATGATACCTTCTTGCCATACGCCGCTGAGAGTAGCTGGCGGAGCACGATTTCGAAGTCCGACAGCCCCTTGTAGGTCTTGCGGATATAGAGGACGCGCGCCTGTTCGCGGTATTGCTCAACGTGCCGCAGTATCAGCAGCGCCTTGCAGAACGACTTGCCCCCGCCTCGACCACCGCCGAGGAAGAGGTCGATGTTCTCGGGAACAGACAGAACCTTGGTCTGGTAGGCCGTGGGCAGGAACTCGGTCATCCCTTGCTCTTCACCGTCTTGAGGTAATCATCGACCGAGGTCTGGGCGCCAGGCAGGTTGATCGTGACGTTGACCTTCTGCTCGTCCCCGCCGCCGGTCACAGGTCCGTGGTCGCGATAGCCGTGGCGGCTCTTGAGAGCGAACAGGACAGCAGTGGTCTCGCCTGCGCGGGCTTTCTCCAGCAAGATATTGGCCAGCTCCTTCTCTTCGAAGTCGAGGGCCTCATCGACAGCGGACCGGATACGCTCGTCCTCGTCGCGCACCCGTATCCACGTGTGAAACGAAATGCCCAGCGCCTTCGCGATCGAGGATTGGGTGTTATTGTTCCGAATGGCCTCAAGGACCTGCGGCATCAGCCGCTCGGGAATGACATACTTGGGCTTGCCCCGCTTGGGCTTTCCAGGCGTGGTTCGGTGCTTGGTGCTGTTCTTGTCGTCGGTGGCCATCGACAGGCTCCTCAAATGCTTGGGTTTTTCATGTCTTGCCCTCCTGACACTCGATCAGTGGGCGGCCTGTCAGAGCGCTTGGGCGCAGGTTTCCTGGTAGAAGCGGAGCCGACCGGACGGACCCATCTGCCGGTAACGGTCGTGGTCTCGCAGGGACCAGATCGTGATGGCTGTCTCGCTGTCCTTGGTGAGACGGTTTTGTTGCTCGGCTCCGACCGATCGCAACCACCGGCCAATCGCAATCGGCAACCCGCGCCGTGAATAGGAACGGTTGGGGAGCTTCCTCGCCAGATCGACCGGGCTGACCAGGTCAGGCAGACCGTCCACGAGCAGATTGTCCAGGTGCTGGTGAAGATCGTCCTTGAGTTTCATCCTCGCGGGTATGGCGAGACAGGAAGACATAATGAGCCAGTATGTCTTGAAAGCTCAGTGCGGGCAGTCGCGCGCGTTTCTTTTAGCTGCGGGCTATATGTGGAAAAGCGAGCCTCAGTGGCCCGTCTGGCAAAGCTCCAAAAGCCATAGAGCCCCCGCAGAAACCAGTCACACCGTCCTCGATTTCCGTGCGGGCTAAGACCCCTTGCGGGCTAAGCTCCCGCAAAATCCAGGGGGAAGCCTTTCCGCTGCTTTCCGCTCACGTTCCGCTTTCGAAAACGGTTTTAGCCTTTGTTTTCAGCACCTTTTCCGCTTTTCCATTTTTTCCACTTTTTCAATTAGTTATAGAATTATCATAGACAGAAATATGAAGCTCATCGTTATGTCTATGTGTCTGTATATTTCTAAAAAGGATTTCGCTCGAAAAAGCGGCAAAAACGGAAAGGCATATAATTCAGCACTTTAGCGCGGAAAAATCATTCCGCTATTCCGCTTCGAGGCGGAAGCAGGCGCTTTTCGGGCAGACACATATACAGGAAGACATAATTCCGACCGGCCTCGAATTATGACTTTCTGTCTGCGGGCACTGGATACGAAAAGGCCCTCCGAGTGGTCACTCGAAGGGCCTCTCCAATCTACCCGCGTGGGTTTAGTCGTCCCAGTCGAGCTTGCCTCCGATATGGTTCTCGAAGGCTTCCCGGGCCTCGTCTAGCGCAGGGATTTCCCAAGCCCGCTGCGAGCCAACCCGCACATCGCTCGCTTTCATCCTGAATAGGAACTTTGCAATCGAGGTTTTGGTGTAGGTTCGCCTTGAGCCCAACTCCCTGGCTGTCTGGTTGACCGCGTCCACGACCTCGTCCTTCGCCGGGCCGGCTTCAATCTCAAACGCATCAGGCCATTCCTTCTTCGAGAGCATAGCAGCCGAGGCATTATAGACCTGGCCGTTATCGAGCGACCGGTGCCACCAGAAGAGCAGCGGGTCTTGGCTGAAGCCCTGGACCTTCTGCTGCGTCAGCGCATCGGTCTGCGGAATATCGCTCCGCGGGTGCCAGCCCGTTAGGTCCATCGACAACAGGTCGTTGAGCATCGCGGCCTTACCGCCTTCGTCCATCTGCCTTTGCAGCGCATTGTAGAAGCCGGCTGGCAACGCCCGGTTCGCTTCGGCGTCGGTCTCGAAAACAGCGAAGCGGCGTTCATCGGCTGTCGCGGGAACGACCCAGTCCTCATTCGAGGCGATTATGACGTGCAGCATGTTTCGGCCTTCGTAGATAGGTTTGAATTTGCCTTCGAACACAAGCGTCGGCTCTGTGATAAGGCCTTTCAGCGCGCCCTCGGCCTGCTTGTCGTTGCGCCACTGCACCTCGTCGACGAACAGACAGACGGTCTCGTTCAGGTGCTCGTTGAAGCGGCCGGTGAAGTGCTCCTGTTGCGTGACTTGCTGTCCGTGCTGACCGGCAAGCTCGCACATGGCGCGACCGAACGTGCCCTTGCCGGTGCCCTTCTCACCGCGAAAGACCAAGGCTACCTCGGCCTGCCGTTCGGGATGCTGGACCATATAGGCCGACCACTTCAGGACATACTGATAGAAGGCTTCGTTGCCGCCGCAGAGCACCTCGCGGATTACACGCTGCATCAGTGACCAGTCGCCTTCGACCGGCTCTACCGACCAACCGCGCCACAGGTTGTATTCGTTCGAGCGCGTCGCCGCATCGGCCGAAGGGTCGAAGATCACGCGGTCGTATTGCCTGCGCTGTGGATGCTTCAGCCACCAGTCGCCTTGGCCAAGCGCCTTACCCTGTTCGGTCTCGATCGACCGAAGGTTCATGTGCTTGCGCATCGCGTCGTCGGGAAACCACTCGATGCGGTGCCGGTCGAGAAACCGATCATGGTATTCGCGGCCGACCATGTATTTGCCGCCAAACATGGTGGTGAACTGGTTGGCGTTGATGCGGTCGAGCAGAGAGCTCTTTTCTGCTTTGGGAGCTTCGAACCGGTCTTCGGCAACCTCTTCGGCAAAGTCATCCTCTGCGGTCGGACGCGGTATCAGATCGCACCGGCCCGCATCGGCGAGAGCCTTGAACAAGGTAGCCTGCGTGACCTGGCGCCGCGAGGTATCGGAGCGGAGACTGTTCCACCGCTCTTCGATCTTGGCTTCATGCCCCGCGTATTCAGGGTCCGATACAGACCAGGCGATGAACTGCTCGCGGCCGCTGCCTGCTGTTGCATGATGACAAGCCATCATGATCGTCAGCCAAGCCTCGTGCTCCCGGTAATCCTCGGGCGATAGGGCTTCGAGCATAGCTTCGAGCTGTTCCGGTACTACCTCACCGCCGTCAGCGCCCTCGGACTGCACCTCAGGTCGCCGTATCAGCTCCACGAGCGCTTCGGTGGCCAAGGGTGCTGCATCGCCTAGCGGCAAAGCCAAAGGGGCTTCATCCCACAGATAAAGCTCTCCGGTTTCAGGATGCACCGAACCGGCGGAGACCACCTGCCGACCGTGAGTCTTGAACTCGACACCTGGGTATTCCGGCAGCTCGTTTCTGACGCTCATCGGTTCAGGCAAACGCATATAGTAGTGCGACCCGCCAGAGCCGGTTTCGACACGCGGATACCCACCCAAGTCGATGCTCAGATCATTTGCGAGACGGTCGATCGGGTTGTCGCCCTTAGCAAAGTTTCGCGGGTCAACATCGATAACCAAGTCAGTCGGGCGAAGCCTGATGCCGACATTGCCGCCGACTTCCATGTGCTCCATCGCCTCAATCGGGGTCATGGCAGCTTTTGTGCGCCAACCCTTCCGCGGCACCTTGCCGTCCAGACGGATGAACTCGGTCCCGCTCGCTTCGTAGTCTTCGAGCTGTTCTACTGCTGGTTGTTTGGGGGAAGCGCCGGAGACATAGTCCCCGCTATCGGTTCTTCCCAATCCGATGTTGGTCTGAAGGGTGGTCGCGACGTCGTCGACGCGGCCACCCTTTTCATTTGGGTCAGCCATTATCCACGCTCCCTGTAGAACGCGTCGAGGTCATCGATGTGATAGCGGACCGCACGGCCCTGAACGTTCGAGAACCTCGGACCGGCTCCGGTCGAACGCCAAGTCTTCAGCGTGCCCACGGTGCAACCGAGATATTCGGCTGCCTGCTCGGGCGTGAACCAGGGCGATGCCGTGGCCTTGTGGTTTTCGAGAGCCTCGTTGACGACACGCCGGACGATGTTCTCAAAGGCTTCAATAGTGATGTCGGACAAAGTGTCCTCCTCAGGAAAGATTGCCCAATCGGGGAATTCCGAAAAGGCCTGTATGGCGCCCAGCCTCGCGCCTCACCTCTCGGCGGGGTTGAGGACTGGAGCTGATGTTTCCTGTCTGGAGGGGGCTATGCGCCCGTCTCGTCGTTCAAGATCAGCGACTCGAACTGGCGCGTATTGCCCTAAGCCAACCCGCAATGGGACCAACACTTGCGGGTCAGCTTCAAATCATGGTCAAGAGTGTCCAATCACCTTCATGCCGAGAGGGTCGATGAACGTTCCGTCCTCTAGCGTGGTGCCTTCCATCGGATATCGGCTGTAGACATGCTCTTCCAAAGCCTCTGCGTGCTTCCGCAGGTGCTCGACCAGGTGTTCGGCGTGCACATAGCCGCCGGACGCACCGGGCAGCTTCTGGCCAAGCAACAGGGCGCTTTCAGCATACGGCGCACCGGCCTGAATAAACATCGTCCTTGCATGGTGGCGATATTCATGCGGACTCGGCAAACCGGCTTCTTTCGGTTCAACGATGTGCCCGCACTTGCTGTGAGTTGAAGGCCAAAGCCATTCGCTGTTGAACGGCTCATCGTCCTTCATCCTAGCCTGCAACAGGTCGGTCAGCCCCTCACCCATCGGGAAAAGCAACTCGCCGCCGGTCTTCATATGGCGGAACTTCAGGACGCGCCTTTCAAGGTCCACATCATCTCGCTTCACCTGCAAGATCGATGACCGACGGGCGCCAGTCAGCAGCATCGCGATGTGCAAGTCTCTGCGAGCAGGCGAGAGTTTCTGAACCCGCTTCCACCAGTCTCCAAGATCGAGCGGGGCAACCTTTCTCGACTTGGTCGCAGGGACACGGATAGCAGCCACCGGGTTGGCCTCGATGGTCTCGTCAATCCGCATTGCCGTGTTGATAACCGCACGGAGCGTCCTCATCACGCTCGCGCCTGTTGTCTCGCCATGCTTTGTCTTCAGCTTGCCGAAGAGCTCACGGACCTCTTGGCGGGATATATCGACCACCGCGCGGTTCTTGTATCGCTTCAGATAGTGGTCGAGATGATAGCGATAGCCTTCAGCCGTTCGCGGGCTATGCTTCTTCTCTTCAAGGTGGGCTTCGAGCGCCTGCGACAAGGTGATGCCAGTCTCGTCCGGCCCTTCGCTCGGGTCGATGCCCGACTGGATTTGGCTCATCAGCTTCTTGGCTTCGTTGCGGGCTTCGCGCAGTCCAATCCGGTCGCACCGGTCAATCTTCATTCGGACAGTGCGAACATGTCGACCGTTCCTGCGCACATCTCCCTGCACCGCATACGACTTGGTCGTCTTGTGGTAGATCACCATCAGGCCTTTGACCTGGGCATCCCTATGGATACCAGAGCCTAGCGGCATGGACCTGATGCGGGCTTCTGTGAGGTTCGTTACGGGCATGGTTGCTTCTCCTAAAAACACCGCGCCAAGCACCGTAAACACAGTCTCTCTAACTGCCTTCGGCTGACGCGGATTGACTTAATGTCGTGTTTTTAGGGACTTGTGGGCGCCTAACTGACCATGATTTGCCGCCATTGCCCCCACTGCGCGGGACTTTTAATCAGTAGGTCGCTGGTTCGAACCCAGCAGGGCTCACCACCTTTACCCACTTATCAGCGCCAGCAATGCAAAGCTCGCGAGCCAGTGGGAGCCCATGTAGTCGCCGTCTACGGCATCGAGAGAGGCGGCGAAGTGTGCCTCGGCCAATGACTGCAGATCGTTAGCCCGCGGCGCGGGAGCGAGCTGTAGCGCTATGGAATGAAGCGCCCAGGCCCGGCTGAAGTTGAGGCCGTCGAGATGGGCCATCTTGCCATCGGTAGGGTCGGATACGGACACAGGATGGCACGTGGTTTCGATCCAGCCGCCCTGTGGAAGGACGCGGTTGAACCATTCGGCAAATGCTTGCTCCGGCAAGATCCGCTGCATCAGCAGGGCGACGGACAGGACAGGCGAGAGGAACGAGTCCCCGCCGATGTCCCACCCGCAGTATTCTTCCAGATCGCCGAACCGGGCCTCGGCGTAGGTCTCGATCAGCACCGCCAGACCGGCATCGAATCGATGCGCCCATTCGTGGGCGAGCGTCAGTGCGAAGGCGGTGTTGGCATGGGTGCCGGTCGTGATCGGGTAGGTCAATTTCGGCAGGTAATCGCGGAATCCATCAGCTAAGTGTCGTGCCAGCGGTTCGAGCCTATTAGCCCAATCGCGATCATCATGTCGGCTCGCTTCCAGATGGAGGTAGAGCAGCCATGCCCAGCCATAGGGGCGCTCGAATCCGCGCGATTCCGGGCGCTGCGCATATTCGAGTTCTGCGGCGAGCTTGCCTTGCGTGAAGGTTTCATCGGCCAGCGCTGTTATCTTGGCCGCCTCGGGGTTGGCGGGAAACAGGCGGCGCAGGGTCAGCAAGGTCCACCAGCTGTGTACGCAGCTGTGCCAGTCGAAGCTGCCGAAGAACACCGGATGCAACTCGCGAGGCGCCTGCGCGTCGGCCGGGCCCGCCATCACGTGATCCAGCTTGTTGGGATATTCCTGCCCGACATGGCCCAGAGCCGTTCGGGCAAAACGGCTGGCGAGTGCCTTGTCGAGCGCGGTCATGCCTTTCCGTAGCCTCCCCCACCGGGCGTGCGGATCACGATGGCATCGCCCGGCGCCATGTCTGCCCCGCCTGTTGCGCCAAGATCAAGTGTCGACCCGCCGGCCCGCTCCACGAAAGTCTCGCCCGGTAGCGCGTCGGCGCCGCCTTCGATGCCGCGCGGCGGCACCTTTCTGCGGTTGGCGAGGATCTGTGCGCGCATGGGTTCTATAAAGCTGATCACGCGCTCCACGCCTTCACCGCCATGCCATTTGCCTTTGCCGCCAGAGCCTGTGCGAATGGCAAAGCGTTCGACCCGGACTGGCAGGCGCACTTCAAGCACTTCAGGATCGGTGAGGCGGGAATTGGTCATGTTGGTCTGCACAGCGTCAGTGCCATTGTGACCTTCTCCCGCCCCAGAGCCACCCGCGATGGTCTCGTAATACTGGCGGGTGTCGTCGCCGAACGTGAAGTTGTTCATCGTGCCCTGCGCTGGGGCCAAAGCGCCGAGTGCGGCAAAGATCGCGTCGGTAACGACCTGGCTGGTCTCGACGTTGCCCGCCACGACGGCGGCTGGCGGCTGCGGCGCGAGCATAGAGCCGTGTGGCACCACGATCTCCACCGGGCGCAGACAGCCGTCGTTGAGCGGAATGTCGTCGTCGATCAGGCAGCGCAGACAATAGAGCACGGCGGCGCGGGTGATCGCGGCGGGCGCGTTGAAGTTGTTTGCAAGCTGGTCGCTGGTACCGGTGAAATCGAAACGGGCGGTGCGAGCATCCTGATCAATGCTGACATCGACCGAGACGTGCGCGCCGTTGTCCATTTCGTAAGTGAACGATCCAGAGGACAGACGCTCGATCAAGGCGCGCACAGCGGCCTCGCCGTGGTCCAGCGCATGGCCCATGTAGGCGGTTAGCATGTCACGCCCGTGTTCCGCTGCAGCATCGCCAAGCAGGTCCGCTCCGCGAGCGCAGGCGGCCAGCTGGGCCTTGAGGTCGGAGATGTTGCGGGCGGGATTGCGAGCCGGATAGTCTCCCGAAGTCAGCAGGGCGCGCAGGTCTTCGCCGCAGAAGCGTCCTTCGTCCACCAGCAGCACGTCATCAAGGCGGATGCCTTCCTGCTCGATGCTGGAACTGTCGGGCGGCATGGAACCGGGCGCGATGCCGCCGATATCGGCATGGTGTCCGCGCGCGGCGACGAAGGCGTCGGGCTGTTTGCTCTCGTCAGAGAGAAACACCGGCACGATCACGGTGACGTCCGGCAGATGGGTGCCGCCAGCGTAGGGATCGTTGAGGCAATAGGCATCGCCGCGCCGGATACCGCGCTCGCTGCCTGCCCGGTTCTCCACGATGCGATGGATGCTGGCCGACATGGAGCCAAGGTGCACCGGGATATGCGGCGCATTGGCGATCAGCGAACCCTCGCCATCGAACAGCGCGCAACTGAAATCGAGCCGCTCCTTGATGTTCACCGAACTGGCCGTGCTTTCCAGCACCACGCCCATTTCCTCGGCAATGGCCATGAACATGTTGTTGAAGATGGCGAGGCGGATCGGGTCGACCTTCGTACCGGCAACTGGGGTATGTTCGCGCGCGGCTAAGCGCTTCAGGATAAGTGAACCGTCGTCGGCCAGAGTTGCGCGCCATCCAGCCTCGACAATCGTGGTGGAGCCGGGGTCGGGGATCATCGCCGGGCCGTCGAGCGACTGGCCAGGCGTGAGCGAACCGCGTTGTTCGACCACGCTCTGCGTCGCGAGGCCGCCGCTGGTGCCGCGTCCTTCCACGCTTAATGCTTCCAGTACGATGGGAGCTTCCTCGTCCGACCAGCCGAAGCGGCGGCGATGCTCTTCGCGGAATTGCGTGTCGGCATCGCCGGTAAGCGGCAGGTCGAGCGTCGTGTCGCTGCCGTCGAACCTCAGGCGAAGGCGCGGGATTAGTTCGATGCGATATGCGGCGATTCCCTGCGCGGTCAGGTCTTCGCTGACGGCGGTTTCAAGTTCCGCAAGCGCATCGGAGAAATCTTCCGTCAGTGGGCGCACCACGCCTGCCTCTCGCATCGAAACCACTGGAGCGAGGCCAATGCCATAGGCGGAGAGCATCCCGGCGAGCGGGTGGACGAGCACCGTCTCGATGCCCAGCTCGTCCGCCACGCGGCAGGCGAATTGTCCGCCAGCCCCGCCAAAGCATGCGAGCGCATGGGTCGTCACATCGTGCCCGCGCGCGGTGGAGATGGTGCGGATGGCGTTGGCCATTTCATCCACGGCGAGGGTGAGGAAACCCTCGGCCAACTCTTCGCGCGACATCTTCTCGGGCAGCTGGGCTATAATCTCGTCGATCCGGGCGCGCGATGCTGCGGGGTCGAGCGGTTGGTCGCCATCGGGGCCGAATACGTGGGGGAATTCTGCGGGATCGATGCGGCCGAGGATCAGGTTGCAATCGGTCACCGTAAGCGGGCCGCCCTTGCGGTAGCAGGCTGGGCCGGGGTCGGCGCCTGCGCTTTCAGGGCCGACGCGCAAGGATTGTCCGTCGAACCGGCAGATCGACCCGCCGCCTGCTGCCACGGTATGCACTTGCATCATCGGCGCGGCGATGCGGATGCCTGCCACCACGCTGTCGCCGGTGCGTTCGCACTCGCCGGAATAGTGGCACACGTCTGTGCTGGTGCCGCCCATGTCGAAGCCGATCAGCTTGTCGTACCCTAGCGCCTCGGCGGTCTCGACCATGCCGACAACGCCGCCTGCGGGGCCCGAAAGCACAGCATCCTTACCGCGAAAAGCGCGTGCATCGGCAAGGCCGCCGTTAGACTGCATGAATCGAAGCGAGCCGTGATCGGGCAACCGTTCCGCCAGTTGATCCACGTATTGGCGGATTACCGGCGAGAGGTAAGCGTCCGCCACGCTCGTATCGCCGCGCGGCACCAGTTTGATAAGCGGCGAGACCTCGTGACTGGCGCTGACCTGCGTGAAGCCAAGCTCGCGGGCGATGGCCGCAAGGCGCTTCTCGTGGTCCTGATAGTGCCAGCCGTGCATCAGCACGATAGCGAGCGCCTCAAAGCCCTCGTCACGCAGCGCCTTCAGGTCGCGGCGGGCTGCGTCTTCGTCCAGAGGCACGAGCACTTCGCCATCCGCACTCACACGCTCGGCGATCTCCACGGTGCGGCTTTCCAGCCGTTCGGGCTTCACGATGTGGCGCGCGAAGATGTCGGGCCGCGCCTGGTTGCCGATCTTCAGCGCGTCCGCATGACCTTGCGTGATCGCCAGCGCCACGCGCTCTCCTTGCCGCTCCAGCAAGGCATTGGTGGCAATAGTGGTGCCGATGCGCAGTTCCGCAATCGAAGCCGTGCCATGTTCCGCCATCAGCCGCCATACCGCCTCGCTCGCGGCGTCGGGGTATTGCTCGGGATTGCTCGAAAGCAGCTTGGTGGTGACGATTTCGCCAGCAGGCGTCTGGGCCACGACATCGGTGAAGGTGCCGCCGCGGTCTATGGCGAAGCGATAGGATCCGGTCATGGCAGCCTACTTAGGGGCCATGACACAGCAAGCAAATCTCGGGGGGCTTCCCGCCTTCGTCAAAAAGTCTTCTCATAGGGAAAATCCGGATCGCCGATCGTGCTGTTGATGAGAAATCGTTCGACAGCATCGCGCCGAATGTCGGGCGTGGCAGGCTTGCGAAAAAGTAGCATTTGCCAGTTGACGGCGGGCATCAACTGAATGACCGTTTGCCGAATTTCCGGGCGAAGAAGCGGTTCTGTAAACGATGCGACTGCCACGCCGCGTTCAAGCATGGCGCCCATCACGTCGTAGTACTGCGAATGGCCGACGACCTTGCGCGGGTGAATTCCTGTAGCGGATAGGGCCGTCAGCAATTCCCGCTCCTGCCTGCTGCCGGCGTGAGGCAAGAAAAATGGCAGGTTGCTCACTTCTTCGGGCGAGAGTGGGAGAGAGCGGCCTTCTGCAAAATCCCGGTGGCCGTAAATACCTCCGCGAACCACGGCGAGCGGCATCACGCCTGCGGGCATCTCCTGATCGGCGCGCAGGTTGAAAAGCGCGAAATCGAAGCGCCCCTTCTCGAGCAGGCTGGGAATGGCGGTTGATGGGGGCTGGGTGTCGAACTCGAGCTCGATGCGAGGATGTTCGGTGAAAAAGCCATCAAGCTTGTGCCGGATATAGGTATCGAACATGCCCTGGCCCACCAAGAGGCGGAAATGGATTGGTGCTTCCGGCTTGTTGCTCGTCACCTTGTGCGCAGCAAGGGCCTGCGCAGAAACGTAGAATTCGTGCAGATCGCGGGCAAACGCCCTGCCTTCGGCGGTCAGCACCGGGTTGCTGCCCGGCTTCCGATCGAAAAGTGTAAGGCCCAGTTGCTCTTCGAGCACCTTTATCTGGTTGCTGACGGAAGCCTGCGAAATTCCGAGCATTTCGGCACACCGCCGGAAACTGCCTACCTCTACCAGGCTGGAAAACACTTCCAGCTGCCGAAGGGTGAAAGGCAGAGACGGAATTATCACTCGCTCATGAATACATAACCCTCACTCTATCACAAGCATCACTTCGCGATGCGTTGCTTTTGCGGGCAGCGGGGCGGATTTTGCCGAGCATAAGAATAACATTGCGTGGGGAGGAATCATGACTTTTGCAAAGGACGGCGCGCGTCTGCGCCCAATGAAGAACGCACTGGCCTGCGGCGCGAGTGCGCTCACGCTGGTACTGATGGCAAACACGGCGTCGGCTCAGGAGAACGCTGACGATACCGATACTGCAGAGGCGAGCGAAGGTACGCCGATATACGTCACGGGTTCGCGCATTCAGTCGGACGGGATGCAGGCTCCGGTTCCTGTAACGGTCGTCGGAGCGGACGAACTCGAATCGCTTTCTCCCGGCGCGCTGATCACCGGCGTATCCCAGCTGCCGCAGTTCTACGGCAACCAGACGCCCAACAGCGGCGCGTTCTTTACCCGCGCGGGTTACGGCACGCTCAACCTGCGCGGCCTCGGTGTGAACCGCACGCTGACCCTTCTCAACGGGCGCCGCGTGCCTTCGTCCAGCGCCTTTGGCGGTGTCGATATCAACCTGTTCCCCGAAGCGGCCATCCAGGCGGTGGAGACGACCACGGGCGGCGCTTCGGCGGCCTATGGCTCTGACGCTGTGGCCGGTGTCGTCAACTTCATCCTCGATACCAATTTCACTGGTCTGGAAATCAGCGCGCAAGGCGGGATCACCGATCGCGGCGATGGCGACAACTACGAGATTTCCGGCGCTTTCGGCACTAGCTTTGCCGGTGGCCGCGGCCACGTGATCGTGGCGGGCGAATACTACAACCAGGAAGGTATCTTCACTTACGACGATCGCGACTGGTACCAGGCCTATGGCACCTTCGGCAGCGGCACGCAGGCTGACCCCTATCGCTTCGTGCCGGGCACCGTCTCGGCCAATGCCAGCTTCGACGGGCGGATTTTCGCGCCCGGCACCGCCATTCACCAGATGGTGTTCGACAGCGATGGCAATGTCTCTCCCTATGCTCCGGGCACGCTGAGCCAGTTCCCCTACGGCATCCCGCCCGCGCGAACGGCAGGCAACGGATCGCTGGACGATCTGGGCGCGGAGGCACCCAGCCTCTATCCCGATCTCGATCGCTATTCGGTGTTCGCCTACGCCGATTTCGAAGCGACAGACAATTTGACGGTGTTCGCGCAGTACCTGCACGGGCGCACCAGCATCTGGCAGTACAATACCCCGCGCTCCAGCTTTGGCGGAACGCCGACCGCGCTGACCATCTTCCAGGACAACTTTTTCCTGCCAGATGATCTGCGCCAGACGATGATCGACAATGACATCGAAAGCTTCACCCTGCGCCGCATGGGCAGCCTGCAGGATATCGGCGGGCTCTATCTGGACGATCAGACGACCCAGCACATCGGTACGGTCGGCCTGACCTACGATGTCGATGACAACTGGTCGATCGACGCATTCTACCAGTATGGCCATTCGGAGCGCGACTGGCGCCAGTTCGGCCTGCGGGTCGATCGGATATTCGCTGCCATCGACGCGGTTGATGACGGCACTGGCAACCCCGTCTGCCGCGTCTCGCTGTTCGGCGACGCGTTCCCGGGCTGCGAACCGCTTAACCTGTTCGGGCGCGGCAATGCCTCTGCGGCAGCCGTCGACTATGTGACCGGCTTCGAGGCCGGGCAGAGCATTTCCACGCCGCTGTTCTTCGCCGACGACGGGTTTGCCAGTGGCCGGACCTACGATTACATCACTTCGCCCGAGAAGGTTGGCCTGACGACGTTCGAGCAGCACTTCGCGGAAATTTCCGCGTCGGGTGACCTGATCGACTTGTGGGCAGGACCGCTTGCGGTGGCCTTTGGTGGTTCCTACCGCCGCGACGAGATCCTGCAGCTGGTGCAGGATGCCACCAACCAGTCCGCCAACCACGAAACGGGCCATCCCGTGCTGTGTAGCGGCGAAGCGCCGGGCCTGCGCGGCGTCAGCCCGCCGGATTGCGGCAACACCGTTGGTATCCAGTACTCCAAGGTCTCCAATATCAAAGGCGATTCAGAAGTCTGGGAAGCCTTCGGCGAAGTGCTTATGCCGCTGGTGGACACCGATGGGTTCAGCGCCAATGCCAACGCTGCCGTCCGCTGGGCTGACTATTCTGGTTCGGGCTCGATCTGGGCCTACAAAGGCGGTCTCGAACTCGGCTTTGCCGACGAACAGGTTCGCCTGCGCGGCACCTACTCTCGAGACGTTCGCGCCGCGAACCTCTCCGAACGTTTCGACAAGACTGGCGGGAGCGCGGTGATCGACGATCCGCGCACCACGGAAGTGGAGGCGATCAACGTCACGCGCTTCTCTGGTGGTAATCCTGCCGTTCGCCCGGAAGAAGCCGACACCTGGACGGCAGGCGTCGTATTCCAGCCCGATTTCATTCCGGGCCTCTCGCTGAGCCTCGACTATTACAACATCGAGATCAGCGGGGCGATCAGCCAAGTCGGCAACCAGGAAGTGCTGCGTCGCTGCTTCCAGGACAGCGCGCAGGAGTTCTGCGATCTGATCACGCTCAGCACGGGTGCAGCAACCCCGAGTGCAACGGGCGATATCGTGCTGGTGGGTGACGTTTTCGTGAACGTGGCCGCAGCCAATGTGGAAGGTCTCGATTTCGAAGCCAGCTACAACACCGATGTCAATTTCTTCGGCGGCGACGAGACGCTGTCCGCTCGCCTCTTTAGCTCCTGGCTGTTCGAGCGTTCGGATACGGACTTCAACGGCAACGTCACCGACGTTACCGGCCAGACAGGTGCCACGCAGACTTCCGGCGCTTACCTGCCCTATGCCGACTTCAAGGCGACCGGCTCGATCACCTACCGCAACGGCGGCTTCTCCGGCATGGTGCAGGTGCGCCATATCGGTGAAGGCATTCAGGATGCGGCCCGCACCGAGGGTTTCGATATCGAGGACAACACCGTCAGCCCTGTCACCTACATCGACTTGCGTGTCGGCTACGAGTTCGAGCTATCCGGGACCGAGGTGGAAATCTACGGCAACGTGACAAACCTCGGCGATGCCTCGCCGCCGATTACGCCTTCTTACAGCGCCTTCCTCGGATATTCGACGCAGACGAACCCCGCTGTCTACGACGTCCTCGGCCGCCGCTACACGGTTGGCATCAGGGTCCGGATGTAGGCAAAAGGCGAGGCCGGGCGTCCCTCCCTGGGCCCGGCCTCGCAATTCCGCCATCCAAGAACAATAGTTGACGAAGGGTTCAGTCGTGGTCGACAGTAAGCGCATGGGTAAATTTACGAGGCGTGGAGCGATGGGCGCGGCCGGTGCGGCGACGCTGGCAGTCACAGTGCCTGGTCTCGCACACACACCGGGGCGCAAGCCGAACTTCCTGTTCATCATGGCGGACGACCTGGGTTACGCCGATCTCTCCTGCTACGGTCGGCGAGAGTATGAAACCCCGGTGCTGGATGGGCTCGCCGCACAGGGGCTTAAGTTCAACCACGGCTACGCCAATTCGGCTGTTTGTTCTGCCACCCGCGTCGGGCTGATAACCGGGCGTTACCAGTATCGCGAGCGGGTGGGATTGGAAGAACCGCTGGGCAACCGCGAACTCGGGCTGGAACCCTCGGTGCCGACCATGCCTTCGCTGCTGAAGGAGGCGGGCTATCACACAGGCCTGGTCGGCAAGTGGCACCTCGGCTGGTTGCCGCGGTTCGGCCCGCAACTGAGCGGTTATGACGAGTTTTGGGGCATCCGTGGCGGCGGCGTCGACTATTTCACGCACAAGGTTGGCGGCAACCTCGACCTGTGGGACGGCGACGTACTGGCGCACGAAGTGGGCTACATGACCGACCTGCTGGCAGACCGCGCCATCGAATACCTCGATGCCCGTGCCGAGGAAGCGGACAAGCCATGGCTCCTTTCGCTGCATTTCACCGCCGCCCACTGGCCGTGGGAAGCGAACAACGAGGAAGGGCGCGCTGAAAGTGCTCGCCTCGACGAGTTTGGTCCAACCATTCCAGGCTCGCTCGACATCACCCATTTCGATGGCGGCACCATGGAAACCTATGCCGGAATGGTCACCAGCCTCGATATGAACGTGGGCCGCGTGCTGGCACGCCTGGCAGAACTGGGCATGGAGCAGGACACCGTGGTGGTGTTCACCAGCGACAACGGCGGCGAGCGTTTCAGCGACAACTGGCCTTTCACCGGCATCAAGACAGAGCTGCTGGAAGGCGGAATGCGCGTGCCGTTCATCGTCAAATGGCCCGGCCTCACGTTGCCGGGAACCGAGACGGACGTTCCGGCGCTTTCGATGGATTTCCTGCCCACCTTCCTCAGCGCGGCAGGCACCGCACCGCATCCCGACTATCCCACCGACGGGGTGGACCTTCGCCCGGTGCTGGCAGGGGGCACCTTGCCCGAACGCACGTTGTTCTGGCGCTTCTGGGCGAAGGACCAGAAGGCCGCACGACGGGGCCGCTACAAGTATCTCTCCATCGCGGGCGAGGAATACCTCTTCGATGTGGTTGCCGACCCGCTGGAACGCGGCAATCTCAAGTTCCGTCAGCCCGAGATCTTTGCCGAGTTGAAGGGCGCATTCGACGCCTGGAACGAGACCATGCTGTCCGATCCGAATGCCTCGTCCTACCGCTTTACGCCGCAAGAACTGGCAGACCATTTCGGCTGGGATAGTTGACATTGTCCGCCTTCTCCCGCCCTATGCTGATAGAGGAGTGGGAGAGGGCAAAATGACAATTCGCACATTCGCTTCACTTGCCGTGCTGGCAGCACTTGCCGCCTGCGCCGATACGGCTGGTGAACCCGAGCGCGCGCAGACCGCCACGTTAGCAGAGGCCGAACGCGCGCCAGCTCCGCAGGATGACCGCATGCTGCTGTGGGGCGATACGCACGTCCACTCCATCAATTCGATCGACGCCTTTAGTTCCGGCATGGCGAACGCCGATATCGACACCGCCTATCGCTTTGCACGCGGCATTCCGGTGATCTTTCCGCGCACCGGACAGCGTGTGCAGATAGATCGCCCGCTGGATTTCATGGTGATGGCCGATCACGCAGTGGGCCTGTCGATCTCCAGCCGCGTCGCTGCGAACGATCCGGACATCATGCAATATCCCATCGCTCAGCGCTTGCGGCAGTTGCTTGACGAGCAAGGTGGCCGGGCGCTGACTGTCGCCGCGATGGGGCAGAGCAACCTGACTGACGAGGAGCGCGAGGCTTTCCAGCGCGATCTCAGGTCGGATGCGGTCATGGCGGGCGCGTGGGAAGGGCAGATCGCGGCAGCCGAGCGTTACAACGAGCCGGGCGTATTCACCGCACTGATCGGCTGGGAGTGGACCTTCGCACCGGAACTGCGGAACATGCACCGCGTCGTGTTCACCAACGAAGGTGGTGATGTGGCGCGCCAGTTCCTGCCGTTTGCCAACTACGACGCCGACGGGCCGGAAGATCTCTACAACTTCTTCGAGCAGACCCATGCGCGCACGGGGGCCGATTTCGTCGCGATCCCGCACAATTCAAACCTGTCCGACGGGCGCATGTTCGAGCTGACCGACAAGGACGGCAACGCGTTCGACGCGGCATATGCCTCGCTGCGCAACCGCTGGGAAACGGTGGTCGAGGTCACGCAGTACAAGGGCACATCGGAAACCCACCCGGCGCTTTCTCCGCGTGACGAATTTGCTGACTACGAGCTGCGCAACATGCTGCTGACAGGCGTGCCGACAGAAGTGCAGCAAGGCTCCTACGTTCGCAGCGCGCTGCTGCTAGGTCTGGCGGAAGAGCGTCGCATCGGCGTGAACCCGTTTCAGTACGGCATGATCGGCGCATCCGACAGCCATACGGGCCTCTCCAGCCAGGAGGAGGACAACTTCTACGGCAAGCTGGGCGAGGATTACCTGCCACGCGACCGGCTCGGCCCCGATGCGGTGAACATCATCTTCCCTGCTGCGCAGATGTCTGCTGCTGGCCTTGCCGGCGTCTGGGCAGACCGCAACGACAGGCAATCGATCTTCGATGCGTTCCGTCGCCGCGAGGTCTACGGCACCAGCGGACCGCGTATGCGGGTTCGCATGTTCGCAGGCTATGACTTTACCGATGCCGACATGAACCGGGGTGACTATGCCGCGCTCGGCTACGCTCGCGGCGTTCCCATGGGCGGCACGCTCGCGCCAGCCGATGGGCGGCCACCGCGTTTCATGATCCACGCCGCTCGCGATCCCGAAGGCGCCAACCTGGACCGTGTGCAGGTTGTGAAGGGCTGGGTGGACGCAGAAGGTGAGACGCACGAGCGTATCTTCGAAGTGGCTTGGGCAGGTGACCGCACCCTGCGTGCGAACGGTACGTTGCCCGTTGTCGGCAGCACCGTCGACCTCGCCTCGGGCCGCTACACCAATTCCATCGGTTCAGGAGAGCTTGCGACCGTCTGGACCGACCCGGACTTCGATCCGTCGGTTAGCGCGTTCTATTACGTTCGCGTGCTGGAGATCCCTACGCCGCGCCATCATCTGTTCGATGCGCTGGCACTGGGTATCGATCCGGCGACTATCGACATCCCGCCAACCATCCAGGAACGGGCCTGGTCCTCCCCGGTCTGGTATCGGCCCTGACAGCCGCCACGGCACGACAAAAAGCCCCCGCGAGCCGGTCGGCTTGCGGGGGCTTTTTGTATATGGTTGGCGTGTCTTAAGAGACGAGGCCTGCCGGGATCGTGGCGTTTGCCTTCAGGTAGACGCGGTTATCATCGATACGGTCGACCGACTCCATCGGCATGTAGTGATGCATGTCGTCTTCGCTGTCCGAACGGGTCAGTTTGATCTTGTCGTCCTTGACGTCATCGACAGTGCCAAGGTGCTGACCTTCGAAACTGGCGACTTCCATGTGTTCCTTGATGCGGAGCTTCTCGAACATAAAATCCTCTCTTTTTATCAGCTTACAAAGAGACAACGGGTGATTTCACGGACTCGTTCCTCGCTCTGTCGCCATTTGGAAACAGTTCGTGGCAGGGCTCGTTTACGTCCTGTCCAGAGACGCCTCGGCGTGCGAAAGGAGGACCAATGGCGGATAGTGGATATGGCGCCCGCAGGAAGCGGCTGAACTGGAAGCTGATCGTGGCGATCGTGCTTCTGCATCTTGCCGCGCTCTATGGTCTTGCCCGCGCACTGGCCCCTGAATTCACCGCCAGCGTAATCGAACAGGCAACTTCGATGGTGACGGTTACGGTTTCTACCTACGAGGAAGAGCCGCCGGAAGTGGAGCCGAGCATGGCTCCGCCCCAGCCGGATGAAGGCGCTGCAGCGGAAGCGGGCAAGGAAGCCGTCGCGCGCGAAGTCGTCGCACCCGAACAGCCTCTGCCCCGGCCAACACCTGCACCGCGCGCTTCATCGACCGGAACTGCAAATGCCTCTGGGGCGACCGATCGGGGCGACGGGACCGGGGCTGGCGGACAGGGGGACGGCACAGGCAGCGGGCGCAGTGGATCGGGGCAAGGCGGAGCGGTTGCGGTCGGCCCATCGGTGCGGTCGGGCGAACTGAACGAAGCCCGCGACTTTCCGGTGCCCGAAGGCGGCCGGGCTGTGCGGTTCGGTAAGTCGGTAACCGTGCATTTCATTGTCACGACCGATGGCCGGGCACGCAATTGCACTGTCGCCAGCAGCCAGGTGGATGCGGCGACGACCGCACGCGTCTGCCCACTGGTGGTTGAGCGCATCCGCTTCAATCCGGCCACCACGCGCGACGGCACCCCGGTTGAAGCGCGCTATGGCTATCGCGTTGATTTCAGCGCGCAGCAGTAGGCCTGATGTAACAAGCCGCTTGCATGCCGGCCCTCGATATATGAGGGATGCTGCATGAGCGAAATACATCCGGTTGTTCTTTGCGGCGGCAGCGGCACTCGCCTGTGGCCGCGCAGCCGCAAGACCATGCCCAAGCCATTCCTGCCTCTCGTGGGAGAAGAGACGCTGTTCCAGGCGACCCTTGGGCGTGCCGCCGATCCTGCCCTGTTCGCCTCTCCCACCGTGGTGACAGGAGCTGCGCACCTGTCGCATGTCGAGGCGCAGCTTGGCGGCGAGGCGAGCATCATCGTGGAGCCGGAAGCGAAGAACACAGCCGCCGCGATTGCGCTGGCCGCTGCGCGCTTGCCTGAAGATGCGGTAATGCTGGTGTGTCCAAGCGATCATTACATCGCCGACGTACCCGCATTCCACGAGGCCATTCGCGCCGCTGCCGCGCTGGCGCGGGAAGATTACATGGTGGCCTTCGGAATCACGCCAACCGCGCCCGAAACCGGTTTCGGCTACATCCGACGCGGCGAGCAGATCGAAGGCGGCTACAAGATTGCCCAGTTCGTGGAGAAGCCGGACCTTGAACGGGCGATGCAGTTCCTCGCATCGGGCGAATACAGCTGGAACGGCGGCATCTTCGCCTTCCGCGCCGGCGCTTTCATGACGGAACTTGCCACACACAGACCCGCTATCGCCGATGCCGTTTCGCGTTCGGTCGAGAAAGGCAAGAGCGAGGGCGCGCGCTTCCATCCGGATGCGGCAAGTTTTGCCAAGGTACAGTCGGAATCGGTCGACTATGCCGTGATGGAGGAAACGGGCCGCGCCGCCATGGTGCCGGTGGCGATGGGTTGGTCCGACATCGGCAACTGGCATGCCCTTCGCGACGCGCGTGAGGGCGATGCCGAAGGGAACCGCGCGCATGGCCCGGTCGAACTGGTAGATTGCCGCAATGTGCTTGCCGACAGCGACGGGCCGCGAATTTCCGCGATCGGGCTGGAAAATGTCGCCATCGTCGTGGACGGGGACGAAGTGCTGGTCACCTCCATGGAAGGCGCGCAGAAGGTCGGCAAACTGACCGGCGCAGCAAGCCAATAGCAGGTCGATGGGAGGGAATTACCAGCTTATGGAAGGCATGACCGCGCAGACCATCCAGCTGGCGCTGGCGCCCGTCTTTGTTCTGGTCGCCATCGGCAATATCATGGGCACACTGACCCAGCGGCTGGGCCGCGTGGTGGATCGCAGCCGCGCATTGCAGAAGCTGCACGGGGAAACCGTCGGAGCCGAGCACGACCTGATCGTGCGGGAAATGCGCCTGACCGACAGGCGGATCGCCGTAATCGGCAGCGCCCTGCTACGATTGGTGCTGGCAGCGCTTTCCATCGGGGTGACCGTGGTGCTGCTGTTCGTGGAGGAATTTGCCCACCTGGGTCTCAATGCCGTCGCCGCAGGCACATTCATCGTGGCGATTGCCCTGCTGATGTGGGCGCTGCTGCTGTTCCTTCGGGAAACGCGCGAGGCGACCGAGGCCCTGCGCATTCCCGAGGAATACCTGGAAAAAGAGCGCAAGCTGTAGCGCCCGTGCGCCGGGCCTAGTCCTTCGGTGCGGCCAGCATCTTCTGGCCCTGATCGCGGATGGCGCCTTCCACCATCGGTTTCAGGAAGCCCAGTGCGGGCGGCAGCACCATGTGGAAGACGATTTTTTCTTCCTCCACACCCACGTGCCCGCTCAGCATCTGGCCCATTGCGCTGATCGACATGGCCATCCGGTCCTCGCTCGGCCAGCTCGTTTGCACGTCGGCCATGCCTCCGGGAATGTGATCGCCGATCTTGTGGGAATTGTCGCGCAGGCGGCGGCGAACTTCCTCGCGGCCGAGGTTGTGGGGAATTTCTACTTCCATCAATCGTCCTTTGACGGGGCGTTCTGGGGCGGAGGGAGCGAGGCATCCTCGCCGCCGTACTTGTAATCGAGATAGCGGTTCTTGATCGCCAGATCGTCCAGCGAACCTTCGGCCAGTTGCCGGGTGACGTGGTCGATTTCCTTGCTGATCTTGCCGAGGCTGTCGACCAGCTGCTTGTCAGGCGTGGAGCCCGCGCGTTCTTCGCCGCGCAGGTGATCGGGTATCTTGCGATAGCTGTCGATCGTGCCGGGCAGGTATTCGCCCACCAGCTTGCGCGTTTCCGCAGCCGCCGGGTGCGATGGGTCGACATGCTGGAGCTGCTTGCCCAGCGCATCGAGCTGCATGCCAAGATCATCCACTAGCGTTACAGCAGGTGCAGGCAGGGCAGGACGTTGGCTCTCCAGCCAGATTTCCGTGCGCTCCACCAGCCGCTTGGCATCCTGTGTGCGCGACAGGTCTGCCATTTCGGGCACGCGCACCTTGGGATAATTGGCGAAGATGAAGGCGGCGATGAGAACCGCGAAGGCGGCGCCCATTACCCCTGCAAAGCCGATGCCGTTGAGGATCAGCCCGGCAACGCTGGCGGCAATGAAGATTGCCAGCACGGCTGCGCCGAAATAGCCCGCGCGCTTCAGCCAGTTCTTCATTTTCACCTGCCGGGAAGCGCGCCCGATGCTCGGGCCGCTGGCGAGCCGGTGTCGACCGCCCTGCTGGTTGTCGCGCACGAGGGCGCGGCCTTCGGCCAGGATGCGGTCGCTTTGCCTTGTCAGGTCTTCGGGCATCGTCGCTTCCGGCTTACCCTTCGAGGCTCAGCAGGCCGCTGTCGTTGACCTGCGCGGCGGCCTGGGCCTGCCCTTCTGCGCGGGCGATGTAGCCCTTCGATTTCTCGACCTCGGTAGTGAGTGTCTCCACCGTCTGCTTCATGGAATCGAGCGCGCGAAGCTTGAAGGTGTCGACCTCGTCCATGGTGTCGTAGATGTTCTGGAAGGCGCGTTGCAGTGTTTCCATCGGGATGGTGCTGCTGGCGGCCTGCTCGTGGATCTTGGCGGTATTGTCGCGCAGCATCTGGCCGGTGGAATCGATGATCCCGGCGGTCGTCTCGTTCAGCGCGGTGATCTGGCCCAGCACCAGCTTCTGGTTGGTCATCGCCTGCGCAACGGTGACGGCGGTACGCAGCGCGCCCACGGTCGTGGTGCTGGCACGGTCGACGCCCTTCACCAGTTCGACGTTGTTTTTCTTTACCAGGTCGAGCGCGAGATAGCCCTGCACCGACACCGCCATCTGCGTCAGCAGGTCCTGCGTGCGCTGGCGAACGTAGAACAGCGCCGTCTCGCGGATGGCCTTGGCCTTTTCCGGATCGGTCGCGTCGAGTTCAGCGGCCTTTTCCTCCAGATCGCCGTCCAGCGTCCGGGCAATGTGGATCATCTGTTCCAGATTGCCCATCGCTTCCCACAGCTTCTGGCGTTCGACATCGATAGCGGCATTGTCCATCAGCAGTTCGTCCTTCCCGCTGGAAAGGCGGGCGAGGATCGATTGGATGTGGCCCTGCGCGGAGGTGTAGCTGTCGAAGTAGTTCTTCAGCTTGTTGCCGAAGGGAATGATGCCCAAGAACTTGCGCCCGGTCATCTTGCCGCGACGGCCTGGATCGAGGTCTTCCACCGTGCGGCGAAGCTCGGTCAGGTCGGCGCCCACGCCGCTGTCCGCGTCCATCGCGCGCACCGGGCGATCGAGGAAGCGGTTGGACATCTGGCTGGCCGCCATGATTTCCTTGCGGCCCATGTTGGTGATCTGATCGACCTTCTTGCCGAAATCCGGCGAGTTGGCATCAAGCGCCACCAGCTCGTTCACGAAGCCGTCGACCTTTTCCTGCAGCGCGGTCTTCTTTTCCTCGCTGACGGGCACGAGGCCGGAAGCCTTTTCCGGCTTTACGTCCGGCACGGGATCGGGCGGCGTCAGCTCGAAATCGGTTGCCGTCGCGGTGGTCGTCTCGTTCTTCGTGGCCATGCGCCTTCAATTCCCTCTTAGCCTGTGCTTGGCGTCTGCCTACTGTATTAGGCATGCAAGACACATGTTTCAAGTTTTGCCGAGAGCGAGTTTCCGCGATAATGCAACGCAATGCAATCAGAACCCTCTGGCAAGCGTCCGCTGCGCGCTGGTATCGCCTCGGCCAATCCGGCATCGGGATTTCGTGACGTTCTCAGCAGCTTCCGCGACTGGTGGGGCCATGACGTTACCGGAACGGTAGACCAGGTGGCGGTGATCGAGAAGCGCCGCTCCGAATGCCAGTTATCCGCCCGCTACCTGCTGATGGTCTCCATGTCGGCAGGCATCGCCATTCTCGGCTTGCTGCTTTCTTCACCTGCGGTCGTGATCGGCGCCATGCTGCTCTCGCCGCTGATGGACCCGATCATGGGCGTGGGCTTCGCGCTGGCCACGGGCGATTTCAAATGGCTGCGGCAATCGGGCAAGTCCTTGGCGGTAGGCACGATTTTCGCGATAGTGTTCTGCGCTTTCATCGTCGTGATGTCGCCGTTGCAGACCGTGACCAGCGAGATTGCTGCACGCACACGTCCAAACCTGTTCGACCTTGCCGTGGCCTTCTTCTCCGCCGTAGCCGGCGCCTATGCAATGATCCGCGGGCGCGAGGGCACGATTGTCGGCGTGGCGATTGCGACAGCCTTGATGCCGCCGCTGGCCGTGGTCGGCTTTGGCCTCGCGACCATGAACGGCACGGTGTTCTGGGGCTCCTTGTTCCTGTTCATCACCAACCTCACCGCCATCGCGCTGACCGCCACCGCAATGGCTCGCATCTACGGCTTCAGCACAAGCCTTTCGGAAAAGCAGACGCAGTTGCAGGCGGTGCTGATCTTCGGCGCATTCGTGGCGCTGGCCATTCCGCTGTTTCTCTCGCTGCGGCAGATCGTTTGGGAAACGCAGGCGACCCGTCAGGCGAACAGCGTTGTGGTGGAGGTATTCGCAGGCCGCGCCACGGTTTCCGAACTGGAGCCGATCTTCGATGCCGAGCCGTTGCAGATTAGCGCCACGGTGCTGACGCCGGAAATCATCGGCGATGCTGAGGGCCGCGCGGAGACGCTGTTGTCGCGCCGTTTGGGACAGGAGGTCGATGTCTCGCTCACCCAGCTTCGGGTCGGCACCAGCGCTCAGGCAGCGGAGGAGGCGCAGCTTGCACAGGCCCGCGCCCGCGAGCGCGCAGCACTGGAGCAGGCGGAAAATATTGCGGACCGCCTCGCCCTGCTGGCAGGTGTTCCGGTTGAGGAAGTGACAGTCGACCGCGAGCGACGCCGAGCGCTCGTGACCGCGCGCCCGCTCGATGGCGCGACCTTGACGGCCTATGCCGAACTGGAACGCCGCATCGACGCGCTGGAGCCGCAATGGGACATTCGCCTCACTCCGCCGCTTCGCGACCTTCCCGACGTGACCTTCGAGCTGGTTGAAGGCGAGGACGACGAGCCCGACAGCTACGCCATCTCCGCGCAGGGAACGCAAGCCGTCGCCCTTGCCGCATGGGCGCAAAGCCGTGTGGGCGTGCCGATTGCCATAACCGGTTCACCCGCTGCCGTGGCGGCGGTGCGCAATGCGTTCTCTCACCACAACATCGCAGTGAATGCGGTTGAACGCGGGAACGGCTACGGCCCTGTAGCGCTTGAATGGGCAACACAGGGGAGCAACTGATGGCAACCGAACTTACCGTACTGGCACTTTCCGGCGTGCTGCTGCTCGTCCATATCTTCGCCGCCATTCACCTGAAGACGAAACAATATGGCGTCGAATGGAACATGGGCGCGCGCGATGAGGGCACGCCGCCGCTGAACGATGTCGCAGCACGGCTCGACCGCGCGCGCGGAAATTTCCTGGAAACGCTGCCGCTGGCGATTATCGCGCTAGGCGGTGTCGTCGTAGCAGGCAAGACGAGCGACCTGACTGCCATTGCCGCTCTGGTATGGCTGGGCGCACGGGTGGTCTACCTGCCGCTCTATTGGGCAGGCATTCCGAAGATTCGCACCTATGTATGGGCCGTTGCCCTGCTGGCGCTGCTTTACGTGCTCGGCGTGTTGCTGTTCGGGTGATCAGCAGCTGACGGCGCTCAGGCCGCCAGCTGGATCGGCTCGATCTCGCCCGACAGGTACAGCTTCTTCGCCTTGGCGCGGCTGAGTTTGCCCGAGGACGTGCGCGGCAGGGTGCGGGGGGGCACCAGTTCCACGACGCAGTTCATACCGGTGACGGAACGCACCTTGTCGGCGATCTGGTCGCGCAGGCGCACGCGTTCATCCGGGTCGGACACGCGGCAATGTACCAGCACGGCGGGCGCTTCCTCGCCGTTCTCGGTTTCCACCGAGAAGGCGGCGATGTCGCCATGGTTGAAGCCGGGAAGCTGTTCCACCGCCCACTCGATATCCTGCGGCCAGTGGTTCTTGCCGTTGATGATGATCATGTCCTTGGCGCGGCCGACGATAAACAGATAACCATCGCCCATGTAGCCCATGTCGCCGGTGTCCAGCCATCCATCGACAAGGCACTCGCTGGTCGCTTCCTCGTTGCGGAAGTAGGAGTGCATGACGCTGGGGCCGCGGCACCATACCTTGCCGATCTGATGATCGCCTTTGACTTCCCCGTTCTCGCCGCGAATCTCGACTTCCATGTCCTTCAGCGGCTTTCCGCAGTTGACGATGGCCCGGTAACGGGCGGGGCGGGTCAGGTCGCGGCGGCTGCCGGACAGGCGCTCTTCTTCCACCAGTTCTACGCGGATACCTTCACCTGGCGGCATGACGGTGACGGCGAGCGTTGCCTCGGCAAGGCCGTAGCTTGGGGTGAAAGCGCCTGCCTTGAATCCTGCTCCGGCAAAGGCGTTGACGAAGTTCTGCATCACGTCGGGCCGGATCATGTCCGCGCCGTTTCCTGCGGTGCGCCAGCGCGAAAGGTCAAAGCGCTCGGCCACGTTGGTCTGGCTGGAAACACGGCGCGCGCAGATGTCGTAGCCGAAAGTGGGCGAATAGCTGAGCGTCGTGCCATTGTTGCGGCTGATGAGATCGAGCCATGCCAGCGGACGGCGGGCGAAATGCTCTGTCTTGAGGTAATCGACGCTTACCTGGTTGGCGATCAGCGACAGGAAGCAGCCGACAAGGCCCATGTCGTGATACCACGGGAGCCAGCTGACAACGCGGTCGTTATAGCCGATGTCCATGGAATCGGCGTGGCCGAACAGGTTGTGCAGCAGTGCCTCGTGCGTGACGGCTACGCCGGTCGGGAAGCGGGTCGAACCGCTGGAATACTGCAGGTAGCAGATGTCCTGCGGGTCGGCTTCTGGAAGGTCTGCTTCGGGAGCTTCACGCTCCTTGAAGGTCGCCCAGTCCATTCCCTCGCAGCCCTGACGTTCTGCGGCAGCAGAAGCCATCTCGGCAATCTCTGGCGGATAGAGAAGGATTGCGGGATCGGAGCTTTGTAACTGTACGGAAAGCTGGTCGATATAGCTTTCCTTGCCGCCGAAGGTGGTGGGCAGGGGCAGCGGCACGGGCCATGCTCCGGCGTACACGCAGGCGCAGAACAGTGCAGCAAATTCGGGACCGGTCTCCGCTACGATCGCGACGCGGTCGTCCTTGCCAATACCCATGGCGACCAACCGCCTGGCATCCGCAAGCGCATCTTCGCGCATCTGCTTGTAGGGATAGACATGGGCGAGCGTTCCGCGCATGTCATGGAAATTCATGCCCTTTTCGCTGCGTGCAGCGTAGTCGATGGCTTCGTTGAAAGTAGCGAAATCCGATCGACGGCGCGGTAGCGGGCAGTCGTTGGGCGTAGGTGTGAGGTCGGTCATAAGTGCTGTGGGTTACCCCTTATCGCGCGCGCTTGTGGCGCCTCCCGAATAGCATTCGCGGCGCCGACAATCCCATCGACACCGCGGTAAACTTTCCCATTTGACAGGAAGTGTGGCACGAATAAGGCCAATGCAGGGCTATTCACAAGAGCGAAAACGGAAGGAGCGGCGGAAAAAGCCGCTCGACAAGGCCAGTTTCGAGGAAATGGCGCTCGCCTATGTTGCCCGTTTCGCCACCAGCGCAGCCAAGCTGGAACGCTACCTGTACCGCAAGTTGCGAGAGCGCGGCTGGTCAGGAGAGGACGGCGAGGAAGGGCCTGACGTCGCCGCCATGGTCGCCCGCTATGTCGAGAAAGGCTATGTCGACGATGCGGTCTATGCGCGGGCCAAGGCGAATGATCTCTTGCGCCGCGGCTATGGCGGGCGGCGCGTAAAGCAGGCTCTGGGACAGGCGGGAATCGGCGAAAACGTTGCCGATGAAGTCGCGCCTGCCGAATACACCGCTCGTACCGCCGCATTGCATCTTGCCAGGAAGCGCGGCTTCGGGCCTTTCGCGCACACGCCGCCCGACAGGGAAAAGCGCGAGAAACAGATTGCGGCGATGCTGCGGGCAGGCCACACGTTCGACCACGTGCTCGCCGTGCTGGATGCCGCCAGCGAAGACGCGGCGATGGAATGGGCTGAGGAAGCCCGCGAAGAAACCGGAGGTTGGGACGCATGACTTTGACGCGCAAATTGCTGGCAGTGGTCGCCGTGGCGGCACTCGGCACGATGAGCGCCTGTTCCCCGCAGGCCGCCGAGCAAGTGCCCGAGCCGACGAGTGCAGCGCCTTCCACCCATCCCGAATCGGGGCTGGAAATAATCCCTGTTACCGTGACGACCGCTAACGGCACCCACACCTTCATGTCCGAAGTGGCCGATACCGACCAGGCACAGGCGCGCGGCCTGATGTTCCGCACCGAGATGGGGCCGGACGAGGGAATGATCTTCCCCTACGACCCGCCGGAGCCTCTCAGCTTCTGGATGCGTAACACCGTCCTTCCGCTCGACATCATCTTCATCGGACCGGACAATCGCATCCTGAACATCGCTGAGGGCGTCCCCTACAACCAGAACAGCGTCTATTCCGACGGGCCTTCCATCGGCGTGCTGGAACTGAACCGTGGACGCTCGGAAGAACTGGGCATCGGGCCGGGCGATCTGGTCGAATGGTGAAGCGCAAACCTATTGGCGTTTCACCGGGGACTCGCTAATGGCGCTCTTCATGAGCTTTCTTGGCAAGATCTTCACCTGGTGGGACGGTGCCACCATCGGCACCTCGCTGTGGTCCTCGCGCAATGGCGAGCATGTCGGCACCGATGCGCAGGGCAACAAGTACTATCGCTCCAAGAGCGTGAAGCCCGGCCAGCGCGAACGTCGCTGGGTAATTTACGACGGTGCCAACGATGCGAGCCGCGTGCCGAGCGAATGGCACGGCTGGCTGCACGGCTCCTATGACGAGCTCCCCGAAAGCCACCTCGCTCCGCCCAAGATCTGGGAAGCGGACTATACGCCCAATGCCACCGGCACGAACACCCGCTACCTGCCCGCAGGCGCGCTGGAGCGTGGCGGCAAGCGTGCGCGCGCTACCGGCGATTACGAAGCCTGGACGCCCGACGCGTGAGGCTGGCAGCAGTCGCCTTGGCGGCGCTGGTGCTGACGGCCTGCGACAACTCCGCGCCGGAGCCTGAAGCCGAATCGACCGAAATCCCCGAGGAACTGGCGAGCGATCCGCTGCCCGATCTCGGCGATATCGAGGCAATCGGCACGCCCATGGAAGAGCGCGTGGCGACGCTCGGCATCATCAACAAGCGCAACAACCTGTCGCGCGACATCGAACTCAGCCCCGGCGAATCGCGCCGCGTGGACGATGTCGTTGTCCGCCTTTCCGCCTGCGAGCGCACCGCGCCGTGGGAAAGCCCGGCGGAAACCGGCGCTTTCGTGCAAGTCTTCGTGAACGACGTGCGCGATCCAGAAGCAGAGCCGGAATTCCGGCGCGTCTTTTCCGGCTGGCTGTTCAAGAACTCGCCCAGCCTGAACGTGGTGGAACACCCGATCTACGACGTATGGGTGAAGGACTGCGCGATGAGCTTCCCCGGCGAGGAAGACGACGCCTGAAGCAGCGCGTGATGCGCCTGCGGCAAGCTGCATAGCGGTTGCCCGTCACAGGCTTTCGCCAGCATTTCCTGATACTGGTCGCGGCTGATCTCCACCGCGCCGAGCGAGGCGAGGTGGCCGGTCATGAACTGGCAATCGAGCAGCATGAAGCCTGCGCGCTTCATCAGTGCCACCAGCCACGCAAGCGCAACCTTGCTGGCATTGTCCGCCCGGCTGAACATCGATTCGCCGCAGAACACCCGCTCGAACGATACACCGTAGAGGCCACCCACCAGCTCACCCTCAAGCCAGCATTCCACTGAATGAGCATGGCCGTGGCGGTGCAGGTTGCGATAGCTGGCGGAGATGGTGTGGCTGATCCAGGTGCCGCTCGTCCCGCCAGCTTCCGAGTCGGGGCGCGGCTGGGCGCAAGCGTCCACCACGGCTTCGAAATCGGCATCGACGGTGACGCGGTAGCGATCCTGCTTGAGCAGCTTTGCCAGCGAGCGCGAGCAGTGGAAGCCATCCAGCGGCAGGATCGCCCGGCGCCGCGGCTCCACCCAGAAGACCTCTTCGTCCTCACGCGAATCGGCCATCGGGAAAACCCCGCTGCGATAGGCGAGCAGCAGCACGTCGGGGGGAATCAGCTTGGGCGTGGGAGCATGCATTGTCGCCCCTATATCAAAGTGAAGGCATCAGGTCGCTTGCGTTCGTGATCGCATCGCTATAGAGGCCCGCTTCGCATCTGCAGGGGTGTAGCTCAGCTGGTAGAGCATCGGTCTCCAAAACCGAGGGCCACGGGTTCGAATCCTGTCACCCCTGCCATTTTGCCTTCATGTTAGCCTCAAGCGCCGGCGTTCGCGTCCGCTCACTTGGCTATCCTCGCCTGAACCCCTCCGTTTCGCTGCGCTTCACTACGGGGCGGCTGCGGGCGCGCGTTCGCGCTTGCGACCACGACGTGGCGGGGTGTGCGGTGCTTTCCACAGTTTCTGTCCGCTTCTGGCTTCTGCGGAATCGCAGGAGTGGGCCATGCTGCGCAAATTGTGGTGAAGTCCCGGTCAAGGGAACGCCGCGGGGCATGGAGAGTTAGTCCTCCATGTATCAGGGGAAAGGAGATTGGCATGGCCAGAATCTTTCGCAGCAGTAAACCTGACAGCTGGAGCAGTCCGCGATTTCACAGCGACGCCAGCTTTCGAGCGATGACACACGGCAAGATCCAGCCGATGGAAGAACCAGGGTTCTTCGCGCGCCTTTTCGGCCGCTACTAGCAAGACCCGTCGCAATAACGGAAAAGGGCCGGAGAGCATTGCGCTCTCCGGCCCTTTCTTATGCCCGAAGGCCGATCAAGACCCCCGTCAGTATTCTTCGGGCTCTTCCGGCGTATCGGCGTGATGGTCCGGCCCTGCGTCCTTGATGCCGCGAGCCAGCTTGAACACCACGCCCGACAGCAATGCCAGTGCGAGGATATTCGGCAGCAGCATCGCCGCGTTGGAGATGTCGCCAAGGCGCCAGACCAGTTCGCTGGGCTGGGCAGCGCCGACGAAGATCACCACGCACCACAGCACGCGCCATGCCATGTGCAGCTTCTTCTCACCCGCACGGTTGGAGCCTTTCACCCGGTCATAGATGAAGGTGATCGCGCGTTCGCCGTAATAGCTCCACGTCAGCAGCGTGGTGAACACGAACAGGATCAGCACGATGGATGACACCAGCGTCCCGATCGGAACTGCGCCGATCATGGCGGGGAAAGCCGCGGCAAAGGCGCCGCTCGTCATTTCGAAGCCCACACGGTCGGATTGCCAGGCGTGCAGCACAGCCTCTCCACCGGCGGTGAAATCACCGCGCACGGTCAGGATCACCAGCGCCGTCATGGTGCAGATCACGATGGTGTCGATGAACGTGCCGAGCATCGCCATGCGGCCCTGCTGTTCGGGGTCGTTCGTCTGCGCCACGGCGTGGGCGATAGGGGTGGAACCCTGACCTGCCTCGTTCGAGAACAGGCCGCGCGCCACGCCCGCACGGATCGCCATGATGATCGCCGCGCCGGTGAAGCCGCCAACCGCGCTCTGCGGGTTGAATGCGCCGTGGAAGATCAGGCCGAAGGTCTCGCCCAGATCCTCGAAATTGATGATCAGCGCGATCACCGCCATGATGATGTAGGCTGCGGCCATGAAAGGCACGACCTTCTCGGCGACGTTACCGATCGACTTGATGCCGCCGATGATCACGATGAACACGAGGATGGCGACGATCAGTCCGCCCAGCCATTCTTCCAGACCGAACAGTTCCTGCAGGCCGTCTGCCACGGCATTCGCCTGGATGGAGTTGCCGGTGACGAGAGCGGAGAAAAGCGTGCCGATACAGAAGACGATCGCCAGCCACGTCCATTTCGGGCCGAGGCCCATCATGATGTAGCTCATCGGACCGCCGCGATAGACGCCGTCCGATGTCTTTTCGCGGTAACGGATCGCCAGCGAGCCTTCGGCGAAAGCGAGGGCCATGCCGAACAGCGCGGTGATCCACATCCAGAAGATAGCGCCGGGGCCGCCCAGCGCGATGGCCGTGGCAACGCCGGCAAGGTTGCCGGTGCCTACCTGGCCCGAAAGCGCGGTGGAAAGCGCTGCGAACGGCGAGATTTCACCGCTGCCCGAACCTTTTCTGCCAGCGAACAGCCCCTTGATCGCGCTTCCCAGCTTCACGATCGGGTAGAAACGCAGCCCCACCATGAACCAGATGCCCGCGCCCAGCAGGAACAGGGCCAGCGGTGGGAAGGGGATGATCGTCGCGCCTTCCCATGTTCCGCCCCATAACAGGTCCGAGATGTTGGTGATCGGCGCGACCAGACGGTCACCCAGCGAAAGTTCGGTTTCGACTGCCATAGGCTTAGTGTGGACCCCTCATGCAGGTAATGCTTATCCGCATAGTGCTATCGGCGGCGCGGCCCGCTGCATAGCCCCCACGTTGCATTTGTAACCGATTGCGCCCGAACGGGGCGGCAAAGCCTTGCCAAGCCAGAGTGCCGCGCCTAAATAGCGCTCACCTTCCGACATCGGAATCTTCGAAAGCCCCTCCCGGACCTAGCCTGGGGCGGCGAGGAGCCCTACCCGGAAGAGACGACAAGAGTTTCACAGTAGCAAGCGACGGACCGACCATGGCCGAAGAACCGAAGAAAGCCGCAACTCCCGCCAAGTCGAAGACGACTCCGGGCGAATTCATCCGCCAGGTGCGTTCCGAAACGTCCAAGGTGGTGTGGCCGAGCCGCGAAGAGACGGTTCGTACCGCGATCTTCGTGTTCATCCTGGTGGTGATCCTGTCGCTGTTCTTCCTCGGCGTCGATTCGTTCTTCGGCTGGGTCGTGCAGCAGCTTCTCGCTCTGCTCTAAGGCACCCGCAAGACGATCACGACACACAGGTTCAGGTAAGAAAAGAGAGTTCCATGGCTGCCCGCTGGTATATCATCCACGCCTATTCCGGTTTCGAGAACAAGGTGCGCGACGCGATCCTTTCCGAAGCAGAACGCCTCGGCCTGTCCGAAGGCGTGGAGGAAGTGGAAGTCCCCACCGAGACCGTGACCGAGATCAAGCGCGGCAAGAAGGTGCAGGTCGAACGCAAGTTCATGCCCGGCTACGTGCTGGCCAAGCTGAACATGACCGACGACGTGTACCACCTCGTGAAGAACACGCCGAAGGTGACCGGCTTCCTCGGCAACAACAATAAGCCGCAGCCGATTTCCGAAAAGGAAGCCGCGCGCTATTTCGGCGGCGTGGAAGAAGCCAAGTCGGCTCCCAAGAAGGACATCAGCGTCGATTACGAAATCGGCGACCAGGTCAAGGTTCTGGAAGGCCCCTTCGCCAGCTTCAACGGCGTGGTGGAAGAGCTGGATTTCGACAAGGCCAAGGTCAAGGTCTCGGTGTCGATCTTCGGTCGTGCCACTCCGGTGGAACTGGACTTCGAGCAGGTCGAACTGGTCAAGTAAGGCGAATACGTCCGCAGGGGCGCATTTTCCCAGCCATCGCAGGAACCTTTCCCTGCCCGCCTGAATTAAGGCTGGGCAGAGATGGGTGTGTCTGCCAGAATTGGGCTGGGGGTGAATTTGCCGCTACGCGATCTCTTGCCGATGTCGAACGAGCAGCTTGGCCGTATCGTCGAGGATTCGGCGGCAGAGATCTATATCTTCGATGCTGACGATTTCCGTTTCCGGCTGGTCAACCGCGGTGCGCGCGAGAACCTGCAGTATTCTCCCGAAGAGTTGAAAGGCCTGACCCCTTGGGACATCAAGCCCGAGCTGTCGCGTGAGGAATTTCTCGAGCTTGTCGATCCCCTGCTCAGCGGGAAAGTGCCGGAACTGAAGTTCGACACCCTGCACCGGCGCAAGGACGGATCGGACTATGACGTCTCCGTTCACCTGCACCTGATCCGTTCCGAAAAAGAGAATGTCTTTTTCGCCGCCATCCGCGACGTGACCGAGGAACAGCGCATGGCGCGTGAGCTGGAAGCGAAGACCGAGGCCTTGCAGCAGGCGCTCGATACCAAGGAAGTGCTGCTTCACGAGGTGAACCACCGGGTCAAGAACAGCCTCCAGATCGTTACCTCGCTGCTGCAATTGCAAGTCAACCAGGCGAAGGACGAGCGGCTGAAGGAAGCGCTGGCCGAAGCGCGCGGACGGGTGTCCGTCGTCGCCAGCATCCACCAGAAGCTTTACACCACCAGCCTGCACACGATGGTCGAGTTTGGCGAGTTTCTCTCCGAACTTGTGGAGCAGACCGTTTCGCACCTCGCCGTTGACGGCAAGATCAAGGTCGACTGCGATCTGACGGAAGACATCTCGGTGCCCCTTACGAAAGGCGTGCCACTGGCGCTGGTGGTCAGCGAGATACTCACGAATTGCGCCAAATACGCTTTCCCCGGCGACCGGCGTGGCACCCTGAGCGTGACGCTAACGCGCGACGATGATGTCATGCATCTGATGGTGGCCGATGACGGCGTAGGGCTGGCGCAGCCGTTCGACGTTTCCGATGGCAAAGGGCTGGGCACGCGCATCATCAAGGCGCTGACGCGGCAGATCGGGGCGACGCTGGAAGTCGACAGCGGCGGAAATGGAACGACGTTCCGCCTGCGGATGCCGCTGGACTAGCCCGCGTACCAGCCCATCCTGTCGCCATAGGCGAGGCTCATCATCACGGTATCGACCGCCGCGTGGGCGATAATCGCCGCCCACAGGTTGCCGCCGCAGCGATTGCGGATCCAGCCCAGCCACAGGCCGACCGAGGCCGTTACCGCCATACCGCCCAGACCCTGATAGGCGTGCGGCAGGCCGAACAGCAGCGCCTGGATTACCAGCACCGCCCATGTGCGACCGCGCAGGCCGGAAAGCCGCTCCAGCCTGTCCATCAGGAAGCCGCGGTAGAGCATTTCCTCTCCGAAACCGGCAGCGAACCAGGCCACGCCGACGATCCAGAACAGCAACATCTGCGGGCTTTCCGTCACCAGATCGAGCACGAAAGACGGATCGGGCGTGCCAAGCCCCGCCAGTTCGGTCAACTGCGCGCCCAGCGTGAAGATCACGATCGTCCCGGCAAGGCCCAGCGCTGCCCATGCCAGCGTCGACGGCCAGCTTGCGGGCATCTCCAGCCGGAACGCCTCTTTCACGCGGCCTTCGCTGCGCAGCCACAGCCAGGCGACGAACATGCCCACGACGGCGCTGGAAATGACAGTGGAGGCGACGAGGGCTGAACCCAGCTGCGGCTCCGCCCGCGGCGCTCCCGGGTTCTCGACCGCGGTGATGATGGCATCGAATATCGCGGGCAGGGCAGGCAGCAGGCTGGCCACGAAGTAAGAGCCTGCCACGGTGGTGAACTGCAGCAGGAAGATCAGCCAGCCGACGGGGGCCTTGTGAGGCGGCGGCGCTTCGGTGATCGCGGCGGTTTCGCCCTGTTGCAGATCGCTCGTCATCACCCCACCTAGCCCGCATAATGCCGAGCGTGCCAGCGAAACCTCCCGGAAAGCTGCGGACACTTGCTTTTCGGATGGAATCGGCTATTTGCGCGCCTTCCTAGCTTCACAGCTGGAAATCCGCGCGGGAGGCCTGAGCATCAGGCCGCTTGACCGCTTAACATGAGCTTCGGCCTGAACCGCCGGGGCAACAGTGAGAAAAGGAGGCCACCATGGCCAAGAAGATCGAAGGTTACATCAACCTTCAGGTGCCCGCCGGCACCGCCAACCCGTCCCCGCCGATCGGCCCTGCGCTGGGTCAGCGCGGCGTGAACATCATGGAATTCTGCAAGGCGTTCAACGCCGCTACGCAGGACCTTGAAAAGGGCGCTCCGATCCCGACGAAGATCACGGTCTATGCCGACCGTTCGTTCACGTTCGAGACCAAGAGCCCGCCCGCCAGCTTCCTCATCAAGAAGGCCATGAAGATCAAGTCGGGTTCCAAGGAGCCGGGCAAGGACATCATCGGCTCGATCAAGAAGAGCCAGCTGGCCGAGATCGCCGAGACGAAGATGAAGGACCTGAACGCGAACGACGTGGACCAGGCCGTGAAGATCATCGCCGGTTCCGCCCGTTCGATGGGCATCGAAGTGGTGGAGGGCTAAGACCATGGCAACGCTTACCAAGAAGCAGAAGACGCTGGCCCAGCTGGACAGCGAAAAGCTCTACACCGTCGACGAAGCCATCGCCACGCTGCGCGAGCACAAGGCCAAGTTCGACGAAACCGTCGAAGTCGCGATGAACCTGGGCGTTGACCCGCGTCACGCCGACCAGATGGTTCGCGGCATGGTCTCGCTGCCGGGTGGCACGGGCAAGGACGTGAAGGTTGCCGTGTTCGCGCGCGGCGACAACGCCGACAAGGCTCTGGCCGCCGGTGCCGACAAGGTCGGTGCCGAAGACCTGATGGAAGACATGCAGAACGGCAACCTCGATTATGACCGCGTGATCGCCACGCCGGACATGATGGGCGTCGTCGGCCGCCTCGGTAAGGTGCTGGGTCCCAAGGGCCTGATGCCGAACCCGAAGCTGGGCACCGTCACCCCGAACGTGGAACAGGCCGTGAAGGACGCCAAGGGCGGCCAGGTCGAATTCCGCGTGGAAAAGCAGGGCATCATCCACTCCGGCATCGGCAAGCTGTCGTTCAAGGATGAAGACCTGAAGAAGAACTTCGAGGCGCTGACCCAGGCTATCGTCAAGGCGAAGCCGTCGGGCGCCAAGGGCAAGTACGTGCGCAAGGTCTCCGTGACCAGCTCGATGGGCCCGGGCCTGAAGATCGATCTCTCGGAAGTCGAAGGCGCCTGATTCCAGACAACTTGCTTTCGCAGGAACAGCAAAGGGCCGGAGGAGCGATCCTCCGGCCCTTTTGTTTTGCGTCAGGTCGTTAGATGCCGCCGGGCGTGAAGTCGTGGCCTGCTTCGGCCAAAGCTTCGGACAGCGTGTCGACGGCACTTTCCAGCACATCGCGGCTGGTGGAACGAATGACGAAGTTCGCGCCGACCTTGCCTTCGCGGAAGAAGGGATAGCTGCCGATCTGGCAGTTCTCGTGCGCTTTCTCGACTTCGCGCAGGATGTCCGCGATTTCGCTTTCGGCGGTCCAGCAGCCGACTGTTTCGCTGATGAGCGGAGCGCCGCCTTCCAGCTGGCCGGTGAGCCCGTCCAGCATTTGCGCGGTGATGTGCGGCACGCCGGCCATCAAAAACAGGTTGCCGTAACGAATGCCCGGGGCGCCTGACATGCGGTTGGGAATGAGGTCAGAGCCTTCCGGCACCCGCGCCATGCGCAGCCGCGCTTCTGTAAGTCCGCCCGGCTTGTCCTTGTAATAGTCTTCCAGAATGGCGCGCGCTTCGGGATGGACGATCACCTCAACGCCCAGCGCTGCCGCCACGGCGTCGACAGTAATATCGTCATGCGTCGGGCCGATGCCGCCGGTGGTGAAGACGTAATCATAGGCCGCGCGCATCGCGTTCACTGCATCGGCGATTGCCTGCATGTCGTCGGACACCACGCGGGCCTCGGTAAGACGGATGCCCTGCACCTGCAGCCAGCTGGCGACCTGGGCGATGTTCTTGTCAGCCGTTCGGCCCGACAGGATCTCGTCCCCGATCACCACCATTCCGGCGGTCCAGACCTTGTTCGTATCGGTGCTCATTCGGCGGCAATCTGCTCGTGCTCGGCGGCGGCGTCTTCCTGCGATGCGGCAGGCGCATGGTGGAAGCGCAGTACGCCGTCGGCGACCGGGCGGCCACGGAAGTCGCGCCGGTCCTCGAGGTAGTTGTGGGCGAGAGTCCACGGGCGTTCTGCAGCCACCTTGGGCATTATGCCCTTTGCGCGGTTGAGATAGCCCGAGGTGTAGTCCCAAGGTTCGACGGCCTCGGGCTCGTCCTCCGGCGCGAGCTCGGCAACGGCCACATCCGCGCCGCGTTCGCCCATCTCCTTCAGCACTTCACAGGCGTAGCGCGCGTTGCAATCCGCGCGCAGCGTCCAGCTGGCGTTGAGATAGCCGAACACGAAAGAAAGGTTAGGCAGGTTGGAGAACATCGTGCCACGGTAGAAGAAGTGGTCGGTCCAATCGACTTCCTCGCCGTCTTTCGAGACTTCCACCTTGCCTGCCAGCACGAGCCGCAGGCCGGTGGCGGTAATCACTACGTCGGCGGGCAGGTATTCGCCCGACTGCAGCTTGATGCCGCCTTCGTCGAAGCCAGCGATATGATCTGTGACGACCTGCGCCTTTCCGGACTTGAGCGCTTCGAACAGGTCGCCGTCCGGCACCAGGCACAGGCGCTGCTGCCACGGATTGTAGGGCGGCTCGAAATGCTTGGGGTCGTACTTGTCGCCCAGGTGGCCCTTCAGGCGGCCACGCAGCATCTCCGCCAGCTTCTGCGGCTTGCGGCGCGAGAGATTGAAGAAGTAGCTGCGCAGTGCGATGTTCTTCCAGCGGGTGAGGCGATAGGCGAATTTCTCCGGAAACCAGCGCAGGAAACGCTTGTTCCACGCATCCTGCCGCGGGCCTGCCCCCATCCACGTGGGCGTGCGCTGGAGCATGGTGACGTTCTTCGCCTTGTCGGTCATCGCGGGCACCAGAGTGACGGCGGTCGCGCCCGAGCCGATCACTAACACGTTCTTGCCCGAATAATCGAAATTCTCCGGCCAGAACTGCGGATGGATCACGTCACCGCCGAAATTCTCGATGCCCGGAATCTGCGCATCGTGCGGCTTGTCGTAATCGTAATAGCCGCTGGCGAAATAGAGCCAGCGCGCGGTGATGACGCTCTGCTTGCCATCCTTGGTGCGCGAAGTGATCGTCCAGCGCGCGGTCATCGAATCCCAGTCGGCAGAGAGAACTTCCTGCCCGAAGCGGATGCTCTCGCGAATGCCGCGCTCGTCCGCGATGCGATTGAGGTATTCGAGGATGTTCGGCCCGTCGGCAATCGCGTCCTCGTGCCGCCAGGGTTCGAATTCGAAGCCAAGCGTGTGCATGTCGGAATCCGAACGCACGCCCGGATAGCGGAACAGGTCCCAGGTGCCGCCGATCTGGTCGCGCCGTTCCAGGATCGTGTAGCTGCGATCAGGGCAGATCATGCCGATATGCGCCGCCATCGAAATACCCGATATGCCGGCTCCGATGATGCAAACGTCGGTGTCGGGCTGGGTCATGTGGTCGAACCTGTCTGGTTGCTGATTGATACTGATTGTCTCATAGGCGCTGATCGCTGAAGGGCAAAGGGCGGCGTGCTAATGCAGCGCCTTCGCCGCCTGCACGGTATTGGCCAGCAGCACCGCGATGGTCATGGGGCCGACACCGCCCGGCACCGGCGTGACGGCGCGGGCGTGCTGCACCTCGTCATAGGCGACATCGCCCACCAGCTTGTCCTTGCCGTCCTTCCCCGGCGTGCGATTGATGCCTACGTCGATGACAATCGCGCCTTCCTTCACCCAGTCGCCTTTCACCAGTTCGGGGATGCCGACGGCGGCAACGATGATGTCCGCCTGCCGCGCCTTTTCGGGCAGGTTGCGCGTCTTGCTGTGCGCGACGGTGACGGTGCAGCCTTCGGCGATCAGCATCATCGCCACGGGCTTGCCGACAATGTTGGAGCGGCCGATCACCAGCGCATCCAGTCCCGTCAGGTCAGGCTCCACCGAATGCAGCAGCTTGATGCAGCCAAAAGGTGTGCACGGCCAGATGCCGCCGGTGCCGGTGGACAGGCGACCGACATTCACCGGATGGAAGCCGTCAACGTCCTTCGCCGGATCGATAGCGTCGATCACCGCGCGTTCGTCAATATGGTCAGGCAGGGGAACCTGCACGAGAATGCCGTGCACGTGCTCGCTGGCGTTCACGCGGTCGATCAGACCGAGGAGCTCTTTTTGCGTGGTCTTGGCCGGAAGGCGATGTTCGGTCGAGCGCATTCCCACACGCTCGCAAGCCTTCACCTTGTGCCTGACATAGACCTCGCTCGCCGGATCGTCGCCGACGAGAATTACGGTCAGGCCGGGCCGGTTCTTGCCCGCAGCCACAAAGGCTTCGACTTCCGCCTTGGTCTGTTCGTCCAGCGCGCGCGCGATGGCGCGACCATCTATCACCTCTGCCATGGTCGGACACTTCACCAGGAAGTGCCCGTTGGCAAGCGTGCGTCAGCTGGCGGAATACATCGAGCGGTCTGGCGCGTCGGCGTAATCGTCGCCTTCGGCTGGCGCTTCGCTGGCGAGATTACGGGCGGCCTGCACCGTGTTGGCCAGCAGGCAGGCAATGGTCATCGGGCCGACGCCGCCGGGTACTGGCGTGATCGCCTTGGCGTGCTGGACTTCGTCAAACGCAATGTCGCCGACCAGCTTTTCCTTGCCGTCCTCGCCCATCTTGCGGGTGATGCCGACGTCGATCAGCACGGCGCCCGGCTTCACCCAGTAGCCCTTCACCAGTTCGGGCGCGCCGGCGGCGGCCACGATCACGTCCGCCTTGCGGCAGATGTCAGGCAGGTTCTCTGTATAGATGTGCGTGACGGTGACGGTGGCTTCCGCGTCCAGCAGCAGGTTGGCGACGGGCTTGCCCACGATGTTGGACTTGCCGATCACGACCACGTCCTTGCCTTTCAGATCAGGCAGGACGGAATTGATCAGCATCATCACGCCCAGCGGCGTGCAGGGCACGATGCCGCCGGTGCCTGTGGTGAGGCGACCGACGTTGACCGGGTGGAAACCGTCCACGTCCTTGTCCGGCGAGATCGAACGCAGCACGAGGCGCGTGTCGATATGGTCGGGCAGCGGAACCTGGCACAGGACACCGTGGATCTGCGGGTCCTTGTTGAGCTGGTCGATCACCGCCAGCAGGTGTTCCTGCGTGGTGTCGGCCGGGAGGCGATGCTCGATGGAGCGGATGCCGACCTTTTCGCAGGCCTTGATCTTGCGGCGCACGTAGACCTGGCTCGCGCCGTCGTCGCCTACCAGTACCACCGCCAGGCCGGGGGCGGGGTTGCCCGCTGCCACCAGCGCGTCGACTTCGGCCTTGGTCTTTTCGTCCAGTTGGCGCGCGATTGCGCGGCCATCGATAATGTCTGCCATCTCGGGCAACACTCCCGTCAGTTTGTTATTCGAATACGACCGTGCGGTCGCCGTTCAGGAAAACCCTGTCTTCCAGGTGCGCGCGCACGGCCTTGGCCAGCACGCGGCGTTCCACGTCTCGGCCCTTGGCGACGAGGTCGTCGGGGCTTTCGGCATGGGTGATTTCTTCCACGTCCTGCGCGATGATCGGACCTTCGTCGAGATCGTCCGTCACGTAGTGGCTCGTCGCGCCGATCATCTTCACACCGCGCGCATAGGCCTGGTGATAGGGCTTGGCGCCCTTGAAGCCGGGCAGGAAGGAATGGTGGATGTTGATGCAACGGCCATTCATGTGCTTGGCCATCTCGTCAGAGAAAATCTGCATGTAGCGCGCCAGCACCACGAGGTCGGCGCCGGTCTCTTCCACGATCTTGCGGATCTGCGCTTCCTGCTGCGGCTTCGTTTCCTTGGTGATCGGCAAGTGGTGATAGGGAATATCGCCGATCAGCGAGGTCGTCAGCTTCTCGCGCGGGTGGTTGGAGATGATTGCCGGCACCTCCATGTTAATCTCGCCGATGCGCATGCGGTACAGCAAGTCGCCCAGGCAGTGATCGAAGGCGCTGACCATCAGCACCACCTTGGGCACCCAGCCGGGTTCGCGCAGGTCCCACTCCATCTCGAAATTCTCGGCGATGGAAGCGAAGGCCTCGCGCAGCGAAGCGATGTCATTGTCCTGCGGATCGAACACCAGCCGCATGAAAAAGCGGCCGGTGCGGCGATCCGAGAACTGCTGCGCTTCCTCGATGATGCAATCGCGATCCGCAGTGAATCCGGTCACCCGCGCCGAAATGCCGGTGCGAATGGGACAAGCTAGGCGGAGCGTTGCAGTAGCCATTACTTGTGGCGCGCGTCGTAGTCGTTGATCCACTCTGCACACGGGGTGAGCGCGCCGAAGGGATAGAAGTGCAGGCGCACACGGCCATGGCGCTCGGTCAGCTTCTTTTCGAGGTTGCCAACCAGCTTGTCCGGTCCGGCGCTGCCGATGAGGTTCGTCAGGCTGATGCCGTACTTCTTCATCACGCTGGCAGATGCGCCCACGCCGCAGCGCTTGGCAAAGCCGAGCAGGCGCTTGATGCCGGCGGGGCCGGGGACGCCGAGGCGGACGGGCACGTCGATGCCGCGTTCGCGCATTTCGGCGAGCCATTCGACGATGGCGTCATCGTCGAAAGCGAACTGGGTGACGACCAGCGGGGTCATGCCGTGGGCGCGAACCGCGTCGATCTTCTTCTGCATCCACACCCACAGGTCGTCCTTGGAGACATTGGGGTGGCCTTCGGGGTGGCCGCCGACGCCGACGATCTCGATACCGTGCTTTTCCAGCAGGCCAGTCTCGATGATCTGCAGGCTGTCGGAATAGGGGCCTTCGGGCTCGGGCGGGTCGCCGGCGATGATGAAGACGCGCTTCACGCCGGCCTTCTTGGTGATCTCGCCCAGGTACCAGTCGAGCTGTTCTTCGGATTCGATGCGGCGGGCGGAGAGGTGGACGATCGGCTCGAAGCCCAGTTCGCGAACCAGCACGGCAGCCTCGACGCGCTGTTCCAGTTCTTCACCGGGGAGGAACGTGACGGCGACCTGCGTGTTCGCGCGAATCTTCGGCGCGGCTTCCTTCAGGCCTTCGACTTCCTTGGCGGTCATCTCCAGCGAATAGCCGTCGACCATGTTGTCCATCGGCTTTTCCCAGTTGGGGTGGATAGCGGCGTAGGACATTTCTTGCTCTCCTCTGTGGCCTGCGGACCTTTCTATGCGCGGTCTGCTGTAGGCTGTGCATGTTGTTTCACAAAGCCCCTAGCCTATGCCGAGAAATTCGTATAGATGAAATTTTCAAGAACGCGAAGAAAGTGAGTGGAAGCCGCCGAAATGCTGATGTTACTGCCAGGTCTGATCTGCGATTCGCGCATCTATGCGCCGCAGCAGTCCGCGTTTCCTGATGCACTGGTGGTGGATGGCTACGGCATGGCCGACTCGCTGGCCGAAATGGCGCGAATCGCTCTGGCCCAGGCCGACGAGCGCGGCGCGGAGAAACTGGACGTGTTCGGCCATTCGATGGGCGGGCGCGTTGCCATGGAAGTCTTCCGTCTGGCCCCGAACCGCGTGCGCCGCCTTGCGCTGGTTTCCACCGGCATCCATCCGGTGGGCGAGAACGAGCCTGCCAAGCGCGCGGAATTGCAGCAGGTAGGCTACGACAATGGCTTTGAGGCGCTGGTCGACACCTGGCTGCCGCCGATGGTGGCCGACGCCAACCGTGATACACCCGAATATCAGATCATGCGCGAGATGTGCCTGTCCAAGGGGCAGGGCGTGTTCGACGCGCAGATCAAGGCCCTGCTGGGCCGCCCCCCGTTCGACGACCTGCTGAAGCAGGTGCGCTGCCCCACGCTGGTGATGACCGGCGAACTGGACGCATGGGCACCCCCTTCGCAGCACGAAACCATTTCTGCGGCCATTCCCGGCTCGCACCTCGTGGTCGTTCCCGGCGCGGGTCACATGATCCAGCTGGAAGCACCCGATGAAGTGAATGCCGCGATTGCGGACTGGCTCGACCAACCCGCAGAAGACTGAATTTCCAATACCCGAACTATTCAACCTTCCCCAGAGAGAGGAACTGAAAGATGAGTGAGACACTGCAGCAGAAGCTGGACAGCAAGGGCGACGTAGTCGAATTCCTGCGCAACCAGCAGCTTGGCCCGAACCCCTATCCGGGCGTTCCGGCTGAATATTCCAACTGGCGCAACGAACAGCGCGCCTGGGCCAAGAGCGCCGTGCTCTTCAACCAGAGCTACCACATGGTGGAACTCTACGTGCGCGGCCCCGACGCCAAGGCGCTGCTGGAATACACCGCCATCAACTCGTTCAAGAACTTCGCCGTCAACAAGGCGAAGCAGTACGTGCCCGTCACTCCGGACGGCTACGTCATCGGTGACGTGATCCTGTTCTACCTCGACGAGGAAGAATTCAGCCTGGTTGGCCGTGCTCCGGCCATCGAATGGGTCGAATTCCACGCCCAGTACAAGAAGCCCGATGGCGGCAAGTGGGACGTCGAGATCGAGCGCGACGAACGTACCGCCATGCGTACCGACGGTGTTCGCAAGAACTACCGCTTCCAGCTTCAGGGCCCGAACGCCATGAAGATCCTGAGCCAGGCCATGGGCACCGACGCCCCCGACCTGAAGTTCTTCAACATGGCTCACATCGACATCAACGGTAAGGACGTCATTGCCCTGCGTCACGGCATGGCAGGTCAGCCGGGTTACGAACTGTTCGGCCCCTGGGCAGACTACGAAGCCGTTCACTCGGCACTGGTCGAAGCCGGCAAGAACGACGGCCTGACGCTCGTCGGTGGCCGCGCCTATTCGTCCAACACCCTTGAATCGGGCTGGCTGCCTTCGCCGCTGCCTGCCTTCTTCACCGGCGACAGCCAGATGATGAAGGACTTCCGCGCTTGGGCCAGCGGCAACAGCTATGCCGGCATGTGCTCCATCGGCGGTTCCTACGTTCCCGACAGCATCGAGGGCTACTACCTCACGCCGTGGGACATCGGTTATGGCCACATAGTGAAGTTCGACCACGACTTCGTCGGCCGCGAAGCTCTCGAGAAGATGGCTGGCGAGAAGCACAAGCAGAAGGTCACGCTGGCTCTCGACGACGAAGACATGCTGCGCGTTCTCTCCTCGCTTTATGCCGAGGGCGACCGTGCCAAGTACTTCGAATTCCCGAGCGCCGTTTACGCCATGCACCCGTTCGACGAAGTGAAGAACGAAGCCGGCAAAGTCATCGGCGTGTCGACCTGGGTCGGCTACTCCTCGAACGAAGGCAAGATGCTCACCCTCGCCATGATCGATCCCGATGAGGTCGAAATGGGCAAGGAAGTGAAGCTGGTGTGGGGTGAGCCGAACGGCGGTACCTCCAAGCCGACTGTCGAGCCGCACGTGCAGACCGAAATCAAGGCTGTCATCAGCCCGGTTCCGTACTCGAACGTCGCCCGCACGGCCTATGCCGACAGCTGGCGCGCTCAGGGTGTCGGCGCCAACACCTAATTTACGATCTCCATGGGAGAGGAGAGAGGGCGGCTCGCTTAGGCGGGTCGCCCTTTTTCTTATCCACTTGTCTCGATTGGCTACGATGGGCCATGATGGTCAGATGCTGACACGCTTCTTGATCGCCCTTGCCGCCCTGCTGTTGCCCGCGCAGGTGCTCGCGCAGGACCTGCGGGGTCACTGGGCCCTGCGTATCGATGAGGCGACGATATTCGTCTTCACTCTGGAGCAGCAGGAAAGCGGCGAGTGGGTGGGGGCATGGACCCGCCCGGAGGCGATCGACAGCAATGGCGTCGTCTTTCGCAACATGAGCGGACAGCAGACAGTCCGGCCGTCCCAGACACGCCAGCGCGGCGAGGTCGTCCAGCTGACATTCGCAGGCCCCGAAGGCACGCGTCGCAACGACGTGCTGCACTTCGCGCTGGTCGGCGAGAACCAGGCGCAACTGGACTATCAGGGCATTCCAGGCGACCCCTATCCGCTGATCCGCGTGAGCGCGGACACGCCGCTCGGCCCGTTCGATCCGGTGCGCATCTATGACCGCGACAATGCGATTGTCGCAGCCGAGTTCGGTGAAGAGGACGACGAGGCACAGCAGTTGGCCGACGCCGGGTCAGAGCCTGACGAACAACCTGCCGCAGAGGACGCGATCAATGCTGCGCCAGCGCTTGCCGATAGCGATGCAGCGGACACTGATTTCGAAGTCGATTGGCAGCCGCAAGGCCTGGTCGACGAAGATGCCGCCGCCGCTGCTGCCGCTTTGGCGGGTCTTGAGCTTGAATCGGTCGGAGAAGCGGACTCTGCCGAGGCAGATTTGGCTCAAGCCGATGATGAAGAAGACGAGCGAGCAAGGATCACCGCCGACTTCCTCGACGGCTTGTAAGTCCTAACCGCCTTCGAGAAGTGCGGCGGTCTTGTTCAGCAGGTCTCGAACGCGCGCCTCGGTCGCTTGGTCCACGCGGACTTTCGGCATGGCGACCGAGATCGATCCGACGGGATTGCCATCGATCTTCACCACGCGCGCAATACCCTCGATCCCGCGCGAGAATTCTTCATTGGTAGTGGCAAATCCGCTTTCGCGAGATTTGGCGATCTGTTCGCGCAACTTGGCTTCATCGATCACGGTGGACGGCGTGAAGCTCTCCCGCGTCGTCTCCGCAAAGTAGCGGTCGAGATCTTCCTCGGGAAGCGTGGCAAGCAGGACCTTGCCTGCTGCCAGCGCGTGCATCGGCAGTCGCTGGCCGCTGGGCACCGAATAACGCAGCGCCTGTTCGCTGCTTTCGGTAACGATGGCCTCGATCTCCCAGCCTTCACGAACGAAGAAACTGGTCGTCTCGTCCAGCTGCATGCGCAATGTGCGCACCAGCGGGGCGGCACGGTCGCGCAGTGTGTAGCTGCCGGTCGAGGTCTGAAGGCGCGCAAGACCCGGCCCTGCCGAATAGCGGCGTCCCTGCCTCTCGAGGTATTCACGATCGACCAAGGTTGCCAGCAGGTAGGACAAGCTGGAAACCGGAATGCCAAGCGCGGTCGCGATCTCCTGCGCCACCAGCGGCCTGTCATGCGCCACAACGTACTCGATGATATCGAGCGTACGCGTGGCGGATTTCACCTGGCTGTTTTGCGCAGATGATCCGGCTGCTGTCTTTGCAGGAGATTTGATCGTAGCTTCCGCCATGCGAAAGCTATTTCATATATACGAAAATTACGCAAGAGTGAAAATTCACTCCTGCACAGTCTTTCATGCGATCCTTTCGTCCGCGATATCGGCACCTTCGCGCAGGGCGCGCAGCTTGGCCCAGGCCACCTTCGGGTCGATCTTTCCGTATCCTGCAAAAGTGCCGAAACCACAGTCGGTGCTGGCGATCACGCGGTCCTTGCCGACGATGTCGGCGAAGCGCTCGATGCGCTGTGCGATCAACTCGCCCGTCTCGACATAATTGGAACAGGTATCGACCAGACCCGGTGCCAGCACTTTCTCGGCTGGCAAGTCAGCCTTGGCCCAGACGGCCCATTCGTGCTCGTGGCGCGGGTTGGCCGCTTCGAACAAAATGGTGGCGGGGCGGGCGCTCAGCACCACGTCGAGGATTGTCTCGAGCGGAATATCGTGCGTGTGCGGGCCTTCGTAATTGCCCCAGCACACGTGCATGCGCATCATCTCGGGCGCGATGTTCTGCGTCGCCTCGTTCAGCGCTTCCACGTTGGCGCGGATTGCGGCGAGGAACTCCGCCTCGGTCATGTCCTGATAGCCGGTGTGGCGGCTCATCGCGAGATCGGGGCAATCGAGCTGCAAATGGAACCCAGCGTCGACGATAGCCTCGTATTCCGGGCGCATGGCGGCGGCGAGATCGGCGAGGTAGGCCTCGTGCGTTGGGTAATACTGGTTCGGTTGGAATGCCGTGATAAGCCCGGGCGATGCGGAATTCAGGAACCCCTCGACGCCTTTTCCTTCGGCTTCCATCGCATTCCTGAAGCGGCGGATGTCGTCGTGCAGCGGCTGAAGGTTCACGAGTTCAACCTTGTCGATCGCGCTGGCGCGGGTGAACTCCTGGCTGCCCATGATGGCGCTCAGCTTCTTGGCCAGATCCGGCACTTCGGCAAGGTCCAGTGCGGGCTTGCGCGGCGTGTGTCCGCCAAAGCCCGAGAGCCGCTCGATTATGTAGGTGGAATAGCCGACCTTGCCGAGCTCGCCGTCGCTGACGACCGAAACACCAGCCTCGACCTGATGGCGCACGGCTTCGGTAACGGCTTCCTGCACGACGCGGTCGAACTCTTCGGCATCGTAAGGTTCGCCGTGATCGCGTGCGAGCAGGAGCGGAACGAGCTGGTCGCCGCGGGGAAGGCTGCCGACATGGCTGGTCTTGATCACTTCGGGGTATCTCCTCAGGGAACGATGGCGCAGCCGACGCTAGCGATCTTTCCGTCTTGCATGTGGTAATGGATGTACTGGCGCATTTCCTGAACGTCGCCGGTCTTGATGGGGAAGAACTGGTCCAGCCCGCGAGCGTCCAGTTCCTCGCGCGTCAGGTCCTTGATGCCTTCCACGCGGATGATGCCCTCCAGCGCGACGAGTTCGTCCGAGGAGGCGAATTTCTCCACCGTGATCGTCTCGCGCACATAGGTGTGGAGGAAGGTGTAGAAGTCGCGCAGTTGCTCGCGCGTGCGGATTTCCACGCCGAAGAATGCCATGCGCGGGTTATCGGCATAGAAATCGAACACGGCGTCATAGTCGCGCGCGTTGAACGCCTCGGCGTAGCGATCGTAATCTTCGCGATTCACGGACTCTCTCCCTGTTGCCGACAATCGTAACGCGCGTTAGCATCATCGCAAGCAAAGGGGAGAGGAAAGTGAGCCGTACGCCGGAAGAAGAGGCGAATCTGCGTCTCGTCGTAGAGATGTTCGAGAATGTGCTGGTGCCGCTCGATAGCGCGCGCGTCGATGAATACATCTCGCCCGATTACATCCAGCACCACCAGAACGTGGAGCCGGGGCGTGAGGCTTTGAAAGGCTTTCTCGACTGGGCAAGAGGCCAGCCGGGGGAAGCGGAGCAGATCCTGCACCGCTCCTTCGTGGATGGCGACCACGTCATGCTGCACTACCACGTGATCCGCCACGAGGGCGATCCGGGCTTTGCCGTGATGGACATCTTCCGCGTCGAAGATGGCAAGATCGCCGAGCACTGGGACGTGATGCAGGACATCAATCCCGACCGTCTCAATTCGCTTTCGCCGTTCTGAGGAGCTTCAAGGTGCGTTTCAAAGACAAGATCGTACTCGTCCTCGGCGGCAATTCCGGCATGGGGCTTGCGGCTGCACAGATGTTCGCAGCCGAAGGCGGCAAGGTTCACCTGACTGGCCGCGACCAGGCGACAATCGATGCCGCGGTGGAAAGCATTCCGGGTGCCGTGGGCTACAAGTCCGACATTTCCGACCCAGCCGCGACGGAAGCCGTGGTGGAAGCGATCGAGGAAGCCGACGGGCGGATCGATGTGCTCTACATCAATGCAGGCGTCGGCGGTTTCGCCCCCTTGCGCGGCATTACCGAAGAAGCGTGGGACCACACCCATTCGATCAACCTTCGCGGCTGCGTGTTCGCCCTGCAGAAAGCGGTGCGGATCATGGGCAAGGGCGGCTCTGTCGTCGTCACCGGCTCCATCGGTGCGCACGGCGCGCTGGAAGGCAATGGCACCTATGCCGCTGCCAAGGCCGGCCTGTTCATGGCGATGAAGGTCTTTGCCAAGGAGCTGGTTGCCGAAGGCATTCGCGTGAACGTCGTCAGCCCCGGCCCCATCGACACGCCGCTGCTCTACCGCAATCCGGGCATGACTGATGACCAGGTGGCGGGCCTGAAGGAAATGATGATCCAGAACATCCCGATGAAGCGCATGGGCGAGAGCGAGGACGTGGCGAAGGCCGTGCTGTTCCTCGCCAGCGATGATGCCAGCTTCATCACGGGCGCCAACCTGTTCGTCGATGGCGGACTTATCGAACTGGGATAGACATGACCGAGTTTTCCGACACCACGCCGTTCACCGCGCCGTTTTCCGCCCTCGACAATCCGCGGCTGGAACTGGTGATGGAAGTGCGCCTCGACTTTCCCGAAACCTATTCCATGGTGCCGTTGCCGGGCGGCGGCATGCGCACCGCCGTGCTGGTGCAGGGCGGCACGTTCGAAGGGCCACTGCTGAAAGGTAAGGCGATTGCCGGTTCGGGCGGCGACTATGCCTACTGGCGCGGGGACGAGGTCGCCTGCCTCGATGCGCGCTACCTGCTGCAGGAGGACGATGGCACTACCCTCATGTTGCAGAACCGCGGCTTCTTGTGGGGCCGCAAGCCCGACACGATGGAGCGCCTGCGCGACTGGGCCTTCAACAATGGCCCCACCGTGCCGCACGAAGACTATTACCTGCGCAGCCAGACCAGCTTCGAATGCGCTGCCGGCAAGCACGACTGGCTGACCAAGCACGTCTTCATCGGCGTGGGCGAGAGGCGTACCGAAGGCAACCGCCTGCGCTATTACGCACTCACCTGATCAGACCTCTCCTGAAAACAAACAAGTTTTTGAGATACTTTGCGAATTGATTCGCTAACGCTTCTCATAACCTGTAGTCCCGCCCCATGGAGCGATCATTTCCGCGTCGCTCCTGAAAGGCAGACGCACTATGCACCGCGTTGCCAACTTCGATGTTGCCAGGCAATTCGAGAGCAAGCGCCTGGGCTTGTTCATAAAAGTGGTGTTCGGCCTCGGCTGTACGCTTGCGATGATCGGCATGCGCGTCATGCTGGATGTCTGGGCCGAAACCGCAGGGCCGTTTGCGCTCGTCTATCCGACAGTGCTGATCGCAACGCTTTTCGGGCACTGGCAGGCAGGGCTTACCTGCTATCTCAGCAGTTTCTTCTGGGCCTGGTATTATGCCCTCGCCCCAGTTGGCGCCTGGGGTTTCGTGAACGATACCGATCCCTCGCGTGTTGGCATCAATGCCGCTGCGGTCCTGATCGTATTCCTGCTGGCCGAAGCCTTCCGCCGGGCCGTGTCCAACGCCCTGCGTGAGCGTGATCACGAAATCGAGCGGCGCGTGATGCTGCAGCAGGAACTGGAGCACCGCACGAAGAACAACTTTGCTCTCGCGGCAAGCCTGCTGGAAATGCAGAAGCGCCGCGAACAGCTGCCCGAAGTGGCCGCCGCGCTGGAACAGGCGATTGCCCGTATTCACTCGTTCTCCTCGGCCTATTCCAACCTTGCCCTGACGCAGGGCGAAGGCGCGATGGTGGCGATGCAGGATTATCTGGTGGACGTGGTGGACCGCGTGACGCGCGGTGCCTTCCTCGACAACGTGCGCGTGGAAATCGATCCGGGCAGCGACAACGTGATCATGCCGCGCGAAGTGGCAGTTGCCATTGGCCTGTTCACCAACGAGGCACTGACCAACTGCGCCAAGTACGCATTCCCTGACGGGCGCGACGGCAAGGTCTCGATCCGCTTCGCCGGTACGGGCGACAAGTGGTCTCTCGCGATCGAGGATGACGGTGTCGGCACTGGCGTGGGCAACGATGAATCGAGCGGTATTGGCGAACGCCTCTTTGCAGCCTTCGCCCAGCAGGCGCAGGCCGAATACCACGTCGATGCGAGGCCGCACGGGCGGGCGCTGCACCTCGCCAGCCGCACGGTGAACTGAGCGTCTTCTAAAGGTCGTCCACGCTGAAATCGGCGCGCGGGGTCCAGCTTTCATACTGGCCTTTGGGCAAGCCGCTGTCGGCAATCACCACGCGGTGAGCGAACTTCCACGTGCCGTCCACTTTCTCCAGCCGGTCGAACTCGCGGCCCTGCTCCACGAACACTGGCGGCTCGCCGATGTCGACGTTGCGGATGCCGGTCCAGATGAAGCTGGCCGTCGCGCTGTCGCCATTTACCTCGATCACCGGGTTGGAAAGGATCATGCGGAAAGCGCCTTCGGGTTCGGCCGTGCTGTTGTCTGATGCGTCCTCCCGCATGCCGGTATAGATCGCCTCGATTTCCTCGCGCCCGTTGGCGACGATGCCGTTCACATCGAACACCGCGTCCTCGGTGAAATACTCGTCGAAGGCCTCCGCATCCTCGCCGCCGAGGTGGGAGTAGTAATCGGTGACCATGTCCTCGATGGCGATACGGTCCATCGCCGCCTGCACATCGGCGTCGCGCGCGGGTGGCTCGGTCGCTCCATTGCAGCCTGCCAGCACCAGCCCGGCAAAGCCGAGCGGTATGAATGCCTTGAGTGTCATGTTTTCCTCCCCTGTCTCTTTGCCTGTCAGATTGCGCCTGTCCGCCAGCCAAGACAAGTCCACAGGCAAGATTGCCCTCTATGGACTTTGATCGAATTTGACTTAGTCTCCGCTTTCAGCGGCCCGCGAAGAGGCCGCAGGAGGAGAGGGAAACAACAATGTCTGCATATCTTGCGCTCGCTTTTTCGGTGGGACTGCTTGCCATTCTGGATACCTGGCTGTTCGTCGGGCCGTTCGACGGCACGGCACTTGGCGGTCTCGTCTGGGTGTCGTTCATCGCCTGGGGCTGCCACTTCCATTCCGGCGGCGGAATGAAGGGCATGATGACAGCGATGATCGGAATGATCTTCGGCGGCCTGGTGGGTGTCGCTGCCATTCTGGGCTTCCAGGGACCGCTGGCCGGCATGGGCGGCCTCGGTGTCAGCATCGCGGTCGGCATCGGTGCCTTCGTGATCTGCCTTGCCAGCAAGATCCCGGCGCTCGCGACCATTCCAGCAAGCGTCTATGGCTTTGCCGCACTGGCAGGGGCGACGTTCCTCAAGGCTGCATCGGCTTCGGCAGGCGCGGTCGAGGCGGCAGCACCCGATCCGGTTAACGCCATGATCGGCACGGCCGGTGCGATCATCGTCGGCGCGATCTTCGGCATCGTGTCGGAATACCTGGCGAATGCATTCACCAAGAAGGACGCAGCGATGGCTGCTGCCGAACCGGCGGAGTAAAGTCGCCAGCCGGAAAAAGGGGCGGGGCAGCAGTCAGCGTCCCCGCCCTTTTTCGTGTCAGTCCTCGAAAACGTGCGGGCTTTCGTAAGGCATGGTGATGCCGATTGCCTCGATCTCGTGAATGGCGCCCCCCCAGACCTTGTAGATGTGGACCGCGGGCATATCGAAGGCGTTGAACTGCGACAGGTCGCGGCTGTCGGCCCACGGCACGCCGACAAGCGGGAAGATCTTCTGGTCGAAGTCATGCTCGAAATGGCTGACGCCCCAGACCAGGCCAGTCACTGGATCAGCGATCTCCACCCGGCGGTTCTCGATGCGGGTGATGTATTCCCACATGTTGGTGTCCATCTGCGCCGCGCAGCCGAGGCCGCCGAGATAGGTGAAGACTTCGTCGAACTGCCCGTTGCCGAAATTGCTTTCCCGCACCATCGGATTGCGCGCGGTCTGGAAGCCGTTCTCCCTGCGCTCGCAATCGTCGGCCATGTTGGAATGGGCGGAGTTGTTGTTGTCCAGCGCATCGTAATAGCTGCGCCCCAGCCAGAGCATGCGTTCCCGGCTGTCGCGATAGGCGTCCGGAACAGGCTGCATCAGGCGCGGGCGTTCGTCCTGCAGGTTCGCCAGCTGGGCAGGCGACAGATTGCGGGCGACGAGGTGTTCCGCCTCGGCGACGGCGCCGTCATCGTTCAGTTGCAGGCGAATACCAACGAAAACGGGTGCATCGCCCTCTGCCATCATGGTGAGCAGGCCAACCTGCTGGCTGACCGGATCCGCCACGTGGATCACGTAGTCGGTGGCAGGGCCGCTGGTCACGGTTTCGAAGATACCTTCGCCCGGTGCGATCGGTGCCAGGTCTTCCACTACCACGGCATCGTCCGCCCAGCGAACAGCGCCCGGATCGTTCTCGACCACGCCTGTCGCATAGGCGTCGGCCAGCGCGATCAGGCAGTCCCGGTCGCAGTCTTGCGCCATGACAGGCGCGGCCATCGCGGCGGAAGCCAGCAGCGCGCCACATAATGTCTTGATCATCTGTCCCCTCCCAAGGATCGGCGTAGGCCGTTATGGTGTCAGCGAATAGTCGGGCGTCCCTTTGAACTCGAACAGCCGCCAGTAGTATTTCCGCCACGGCCACACGATCACGGCGTTGAAGAAGATGGTCAGAACGCCGAAAACATAACTGACTGAATGCTGGTCGAGCACGAAGTTCCACCACAGGATCACGAAATTGATCGGCACCACTGCAACAGCGGCAAACGGCATGAAGCGGTTGGCAAGGATGGCGAGGCCGAGGAGTATCTCGGCAATTTTCACGGCTACCATCATGCCTGAATCGATCATGGCGATGGAAAACTGCTGCGATGCCTCGGTCGCGCCCAACGGCTGCCACGTTGGATCGATGAAGGGCATGGTGCCCGAATAAAGCCACCAGCCGCCAAAGATCATGCGGCTGATGTGATAAAGCCATTTCATCTGACGGGTACTCCCTCTCCCGGCTCCTCGCCCTGTTCGATCCACGCAGCGGCTCGCTCGTCAGCAAAGCGCGGACTGGTGGCGGTGATGTATCCGCGGATCTGCACGTTGCCTTCGTGGCAGGCGTATTCGAACATGCCGTAATCGTCCTCGCGCAGCCACGGCAGGTCGATCTTGTAGCTGCCTTCCATCACGAGCGGGTCTTCCACCCATGCCTCGTAATGTATCTGGTTGTCGTTCATCAGCGTAAGACGCTCGGTCACGCGCAACTGGTCGGAATTGGGGGCGGGACCCATCGACATTCCGGGCCGAAAGTTTGTTGTCTCGATCACCAGCGTATCGCCTTCCCAGTGGCCGAGCGAGTAACCGAGGTCATACTGCACGTCGGCAGCCGGGGGCTCGCGTCCGTCGAGATAGACGAGGCGCGTTTCGTGGATCATTTCGAGGCTGATGGCGACGAGGCCCGGCGACTGGAAAATCTCGATCCCGCCGTTGTAGGCGCCGGGCAGCATGGAGCCGGGCATGCCCCGCGTCAGGCAGCGGTCGAATATCCCGAAGTCGTCCATGTTCTCGAACACGTAGGTATTCCAGCTGGTGCGCTCGTTGGCCTTCAGTTCCTGCCCCAGCTCGGTCAGCGGCGGGTAACGGCCATTGGTAGGCTCGACGATCATGCTCGACTGGCGCAGCGGGTGGCCGAATTCGGCCCAGTGGCCCATGGCCATCAGGTTTGCCTGGTCCTCTTCTTCGTAGCGGTCGAGGTCACCTTCCGCGCGGGCATAGGCGCGCTGGTATTCCTCTTCCGTCAGGAAAGCGCGTTCGCCCAGCGCGGGAGAGCGTTCGCGCGGCGTGCGGCCAAGGTAATCGACCGGCCACTTGCCGCGAAGATCGGGGTCGCCCCACTGCGTGCGCGGCGTTTCCCATCCTTCCGGCGGCGGCTCGAACCGTGCTGCCATCTGTTCCTCGAAACTCGCATCCTGCGCGGCCAGCGGCGTTATCGCCATCGTGGCTGCGGCGCATGCCAGCATAAGCTGTTTCATGCTTCCTCTCCCCTCAGCAATGACTATGCCGCCTGCGCCGCGGGTTGCAAGAGTGCGCCTGCACTAGCAACTCTTGTTGACGCACCATGCAATTGCGGCAAGGCTGATTTCTTCAATAATCTAAGGGAGATGGTGTGAGGAGAATCGACAGGCTTGCAGCCGTGACGGGATGTTTCGCCCTCGCTGCATGCGGAGGTGGAGGAGGCGTATCAAGCACGCCGCCGCCGCCGGTCAGCAATCCGTCGCCCACGCCGACACCGAGTCCGACGCCAACTCCTACCCCCACGCCGACGCCAACGCCGACTCCTACCCCGGGCGTCCCCGACCCTGATGCCTTTGTGAACAACGTACTGTCGGATGACGTTACGTTTACGGCCAGCAGCGCCTTCTCCGATGTCGAACTGACGCGCGCTGCTGCCGATGTCGCGCAGACCGCGGTGGACCGGCAGGACATCACCATCGACTACGACGCGAGCGAGCAGACCTACACGCTGCGCTTCGGCACATCGGCGCAGACTTTCGGGCCGGACCAGGCCGATCCATCCAGCCCCGATGGCATCGCCAGTTATTCGCGCACCAGCGCCAGCGGCGAGCAGTTCCTGACGCTGTTCACGGTGCCATTCATCTCGGCAAGCTACGCCACGGATCTCGATTACAACCAGCACGTCGCGCAGGGGTACTGGCAGATCAACACTGGCGATGCCTCCAGCCAGTACACCCGCTTCCATGCCTTCGTGATCGGCGACAATACCGACCCGAACGATGTGCCGACAACCGGCGCTGCGCACTGGTTGATAGATGTTTTCGGCGCGCTGGCCGTGCCGAGGCAGGAATTGCTGACCGTTTCGGGGAGCGGCGATTTCGAAGTCGATTTCCTTGCCGGTTCCTACCAGACGCGCACTGCGGTGCAGGAAAGTGAATTCCTTTCGCTCGGCGGAACGAGTGGCGCTCTCTATCTTGATTCGGCGGGAAGGCTGCGCGCGGACGGCAGCTTCGGCGGGCCGCTTTCCTACACCGGCACCGTCAATCTGGAGGGGTCGCTGGAAGGCGCATTCTTCGGGCCTGGCGCGGCCGAAGTCGGGGCGACGTTCGAGGCTACCAATGCCGATGGCGCGACGCTGAACGGCAGTTTCACCGGACAGCGCAGCACGTTCGCCTCGACCAGCGCGGGCATTCCGAACGTCAGCCTGCTCAACCATCTGGAGGACCAGCGCCTTTTCGCTCAGGGCGTGGCGACCACACGCTCCGTACAGTCGACCGACCCTGACGACTTTGCCAGCATCTCCGCCATCCGGCGCGACGGCCAGTTGATCTACACAGCGGACGGTTTCACCGAAATTGGCGGCGCATTCTATTACGAGCCGGACGAGGCCGACCGGATCGCCGACCCGAGCGGCAACTTCGACCGCTACGCCTTCTCCAACGACGATGGCGACTTCGAACTTGCGCTCTACAAGGTCGGTCCTGCCAATTCAGAAGTCGAACTGACCTACACCAGCTTCGCCATCCAGACCGCGCTCACAAGCGAAATGACCACCACCTCGACCATTGAGCGGCGCGAGGACAGGTTCTTCCACTTCGGCATCCGCACGCCCGAATACGTCCTTCGCGGGGCGACCGGAACGGCGACCTACAACGGTGTGGTCTATGGCCGCGCGAATGACATCAAGGGCGGACAGGCCGACGTTACCGGCACTTCCGTGTTCAACCTCGATTTCGGAGCGGACGTTTACGACGGGCAGCTCGTTCTGACGGCCCTGTCCGATGGCGTCGGGACCACCGATCTTGGCACGTGGGACTTCGATGGCGCGCTGATCGGTGGTGCCACCGTGCAGACGGAGATGACCAGCAGCGTAACCAGCTACGGCAACAACATGATTTACCCGTTCCTCTACGGCCCCAACGGCGAGGAAATCGGTGCGTCGTTCGAAGCGACCATCGGGAGCTCCTTCGCGGACCCCGATATCATCCATGTCGTCGGCGTGACGGTGGGCACAGTCGAAGACTGACGCCCACCCGCCAGCAGGTCAGCCCTTGCGGGCGGAGTTGTGGAGTTTCTCCCGGCTGACCCATGTGCCATGCACCTGGCTGCGTAGCGACTTGCCGGTCTTGATCTTCGCGACCGGGCCTTTCTCGATGGCGTCCGCTTCCACCACCCACAGCTCGCTCGAATAGTCGGACGGATCGCCGGCACCCGGGGGGGCATTGGGAATGTCGATCATGGTCAGCAGCCAGCCACCGTGGCCCTCTGCCGGATCGACCACATGCGCAGGCTCGCTGATGGCGGCACCGGGAGGCGTCTCCATCATCGCCAGCTGGCCGGTGTTCGGATTGATGCGCAGCATGCAGTTGAAGTTCGCGCCCACCGGGCCACCCAGCATCGGCGGGCCTTTGGCTTCCGGATTCATGCTGAGATACCATGCACGGTCATAGGGGCGGCCCTGCACGGCATCCTCCACGCGGCACAGGTCTCCAGGAGGGCCAAGCGGACGTTCGGCAATGGCCAGTTCGCCCGCGCTCATGTCGACGCTCCAGCGGGTGAGTGCGCCCTGGATTTCCTGCTGCGGAATGTCGATCCCGCCAGCTTCGCGCATGAAGGCGAAGGCATTGGTGTTCGTGAGGCACAGGTCGACGTGGACCGTATCGCCTTCTTCGAACGCGTTCACTTCATGGAAGCAGGAAACACCCAGCGGACCCTTGATCCACTTCATTTCCGACACGTCGCCATAGCGCGGCATGATGCCGAGGTAGCTCGGCAGATCCTGGTGGTGTGCCCAGTGCGCGCCGCCCGCCTTGATCCGGTCGAGATCGGCCAGCGTCGGGAACAGCGGGAAGATCGCGTAATTCTCGGTGATCACGAAGTCATGGATGGTGGAGCAATAGGGCTGGTCGAACCACTGCTCCTTCACCAAGTCGCCGTCCTTGTCGGCGATGCAATAGGCAACGTCTAGGCTGCACAGCCCACCTGCTTCGTAACCGAAGAAGAACATCTCGCCCGTTTGCGGATCGATGCGCGGGTGGGCGGTGAAGGTCTCGGACTTCAGCTTGCCGTCGTAATCCCAGCGCCCCTCGGTTGCCAGCGTGTGCGGATTGACCTCGTAACCGCGGCCATCTTCCTTCGTCATGAAGAGGCGGCCAGCGTGCCAGACAGGCGTGGTGTTGGCGACGGTGCGGTCCTTGCCCTCGACACTCGGATCGTCGGTGAATGGGTTGCGATAGCGGCCGAAAAGCGCACGGCCCGCCTCTTTTTCGGCGAGGTAACGTTCTGTCTCGACATACCTGATGCCGAAATCGACCTTGCCGTCATGGATCGCAAAGGCCGAGATCATGCCGTCGTGGTTCAGGGCGATGTCGTCCTCGAACATCGGTTCATGCGCGTTGTCGGGCACGGCGCGGAAGAACTTGCCTTCGATGGCGGCGGGGATTTCGCCTTCCACCTCGAGCCCTTCCAGCGTGTATTCCTGCTGGCGCGGCGTGTTCGTGCCGATGAAATGAATGGTCTGCGGATAACCCATGACCGGTGTCCTCTCTTCCCGTGATTCTTGCGATAACGCTAACGCTTGTTACAATCGACGCAAGGCCGCAAGATAATACGAGGCCATGTGGGGAGGCGAGGATGAGCGGGGATACCGGCACCGTGCTGAAAGACGGCGCTACCGTCCATATGGACGAAGCTGACGAGGTCGTGCTGCTGCATCGCCTGCTCAAGCTGACGAACAGGCTCATGGCGCCGTTCTCGATTCACCTGTCTGCGCGCTACAAGATCAGTATGAACGAATTCCGCCTGCTGATGACCATCGGCGCGCTTGGCAGGACGGCGAGCCACGAGGTAGCCGAGCTGACGGGTGTGAATGCCATGAGCATCAGCCGCGCGGTAGCTACTCTGCAAAAGCATGGCCGCGTGATCGTGGAGCGGGACGAAAACAACAAGCGCCGCAAGTGGCTGAGCCTGTCAGACGAAGGGCGGCGCCTTTACGAACTCATGCGCCCGCAGACAGAGACGGTGGCGCACTACCTGTTCGGCAAGCTGGAACAGAGCGAACTGGAAGGCTTCGCGAACACCGTCGAGCGCCTGATCGAGCGGCTGGACGCTACCGACGAGAACGGCAATTCGGTGTTCCTCGAACGCACCAAGCCCGAGGAAGGGTAGGCCGCGTGTATCCGTTCAAGCAGGGCCAGTTCGCGCCGAAGAACGCGTGGTATGTTGCCGCCAACCGCGCAGACGTGGGGCGCGAACTGCTGGGGCGTACCATCGTGAACACGCCGCTGGTCATCTATCGCACCGAAGAGGGGGAGGCGGTCGTCCTGGATGGGCGCTGTCCGCACCGGCATTTCCCGCTGGCGAAATCCGCGCTGGAAGGCGACACGGTGCGCTGCGGCTATCACGGTTTTGCTTTCGGTCCGGACGGGCAATGCGTCGACATTCCCAGCCAGGATCACGTGCCGCGCGCCTGCCGCGTGACGAAGTACCCCAGCGTCGAGCATGGCCTGTGGCTGTGGGTCTGGGTGGGCGATGCGGACAAGGCCGATCCAGCCCTCTTGCCAGACCTTGCCGAAATCGGACTGAAGGGCGAGGGGCTGACGGGCCACCCGCTGATCTTCCACGAAGTCGAATGCCGCTACCAGCTGCTGAACGACAACCTGTTCGACCTCTCGCATCTCGCCTTCCTGCACGGCACCAGCATCGGCACCCTGGAAAACGCGTCTGCACCCGAGGAACTGGAGAAGCGGCCCGGTTTCGTCTCCAGCGTCCGCCGGATGAAGGATGTCGATTGCCCGCCGCTGATGCACAAGCTCGGCGCATATCCCACCGACCGGATCGACAGAGTGATGGGGATGGCGAGCTACCTTCCCGGTCTGCACTGCGGCATCACTGTCATCAGCTATCCCGACGATCATCCGCAGGCACCGGGGGAGCACATCAGTTCAAACCGGGTCTATCACGCGATAACGCCGGCGACGGAGCGCACCTGTTATTACCACTTTGCCGTGGCAGTGGACGATAGCGTCGATGTGGACGCCATGCGCCGCAGCCTTGCGCCGGTGATCGACGAGGACATATTCGCTTCCGTCGAGATCGAGAAGATCATCGACCTCTACGATGGCAATCCACCACCCGAACTGATGGTGAAGAGCGACACCAACGCCGTGGAAGGCCGCCGCATGATCCAGGCGATGATGGAAGCTGAAGGGCAGGGACTATGACCGAAGACGAACGCCGCGCAATCGAGACCGACGTGACGCGGCTGATCCACGAGTACGTCTGGGCGAACGACGCGCAGGACTGGGATAAGTGCGCCTCGCTCTACACTGAGGATGCCGTGTTCCGTCGCCCCAGCGGGGGCGATCCGGTGGTGGGGCGCGAGGCGATCCTCGCCAGCTTCACCGCCCGCCCGCCGCGTGCGCAGCGCCATGTCATGGCGAATACGCTGGTCGACGTGGTGAGCGAGAGCGAGGCGACCGTGAAGTCCGTGATCGTGCTTTACATGGGCGATGCGGCGGAAGACGGCCTGCCGGTGCAGGACCCAAAATCACCGCTGATCGGCACGTTCGAGGACCGCGTGGTCAAGACCGCCGACGGTTGGCGCTTTGCTGAACGCACGGGCGGACTGGACTTCCGCCCCTAAGCTGGAACAGGCTGCCCTCCGGCCTCACGTTCCTTCACCTTCAGTCCGACAGGCACGAGCAGTGCCACCACCGCGCAGATTGCGGCGGGAATCGCTGCGACCATGAAGAAGAACTGCGGCCCTGCGTTCGCATCCAGCACTGCCTGACCGATCAGCGGCCCGGCGAAGGCTCCAAGTCTCGCCACCATCACGCCCATGCCGATGGCGGTGGAGAGGAGGCGCGAAGCGAAGAAATAGACGCACAGTCCCGGCAGTACCATGCCGCCTGCGCTCGCACCGCCGACGCCAACGCACAGCAGCAGCGTCCAAACGGTGCGGTCCGGCGGCGTGATGCTGACTGCGAAAAAGCACACGGCCATCGCGCCGAACATCAGTACGAGCGTCAGCCCTTTGTTCCAGCGGTCGATACCGAAGCTGGCGGCAACGCCGATGCCGATGCCCGCGAATTGCACGATGCCCGATACGCGGTCGGCCAGATCCTGCTCGAAACCCGCCTGCGGTAACACCGTCGGCAGCCAGGAGTTGAGCAGGTAGAGGTTCATTGCGTTGAAGGCGAGCATGGCCGCGAAGATGGCGAATGGGATGACCCACGGCTGTCGGAACAGCAAGATTTGCGGCGCCTTGGCTGCATTGCCGTCCTTGTCCGCCGCTTCCGGCACGCCGCCGTCGAGCAGCAGCCAGAGCCCGACGGCCAGCGCGAGCGCCAGCAATCCGGGCACGTAGAAAAGACCGTGCCAGCCGAACGCCCCGACGACGTTTGGCGAGAGCACGCCTGCAATCGCGATGCCGAGCGGGATGCCTGCGGACACAATAGCCATGACCGTGGCTCGCAACTTTTCGGGTGCAAGTTCTGCCGAAAGCGCACTGACGTTGGGCAAGGCCGCGCCAAGCGCGATGCCGGTCAGGCCGCGCCACACGAGGAATTCGGGCACGCTGGTCGCGGTCGAGGTTGCCAGAGTGAATGCGCCTGTCGACGCAGCCCCCACCACGATCAGCGCGCGGCGTCCGAAACGGTCGCCATAAGGCGCAAGCAGCGCGCCGCCGACGCCGATGCCCACCAGCAGCGCAGTAAAGACCAGGCCGAAACTTGTCGGAGCGATCCCGAGATCATCGCCGAGGCGCGGCACGGCAAGGCCCATCGCGGCAATGTCGTAGCCTTCCATGACGAAGATGCCCGCCAGCAATGCCAGTGATGCAATGGTGCGATTGTTCATGCTGCGACCTCCGAACCGCCGACCAGCGCGAGGTCAGGCTGCGTGTCCCACGGCGAAGGCATGCGATAGGGCACGGTCAGGAAGTCGGCCTCCACCTGCTCGATCGCGCCGTCACGAATGCGGAAGGCTTCGGCGAGGTAATAGGAATGCGGCCGGCGCACCGGGCTGTTCGCCTTTGTGCCGTCAGTCAGCGTGTATTCGCCCAGCTTGCCCGAATGGTCGATGAAGCCATAGGCCAGCACGATCCCGCGCTCGACATCCACCAGCGGGAAGCGGCGGGCGCGCAGGTCGTCGTCATAGCGATACCAGCCGAGAGCAAACTGCTCCTCGCAGCCCATGCGGGCGACAGGCAGGGGGAAATCCTTGTTGTTGGTCGTCTGCACGCCGTTCTCGACGCGGTTGCACTGCGGCCAGAACTTCGTGTTGATCGCGCCATCGTTGCGCTCGATTGTCTCGAAGTAGCCGTTGGCGACGCGCACCAGTTCCTCGCGGGTGGAGCGCGCGCCATCTGGGATCAGCGCTTCCATCACCGGCTTGCGCTCGAAATGCTGCGGTACGAAGGGAAAACCCTCGTCCTTGTTGCGCGCCACCACGGTCTCGATGCCAGTGATCTTGCCGCCCGAGACTTCCAGCCGGATACACGCAGGGTTCAGCGCGTCGGTTTCTTCAATGGCGGTAAATACCGCCACCTGCCCGCGCGCGGGCTCTGCAAACCGCAAGTCGTACTCGTGCTTCGCGGTGATCGTGTTCCACACGCCGTCACCAACGCCAAGGCGCACATTGTTCTCTGTATTGAAGGCGTTGGCCGATATCGGCGCGAGCGACGGATCGCGCGCGGCCAGTGCTGCCAGATAGGCGTCGAGAACGCCGTACAATTCCTCACGAGACGCCAAGACCCTCTCCCTGTCGCTTGACTCGAAGCCGTGCTAGCTGAAAAGTAACGAGCGTTAAAGTCGCGTCGCAATCGGCGCGTGGGAGAGGGACGTTTTCATTATGGCGGATACACCGCTGCCACCCGGAATGTCGGCCATGCGGCTGGACGAGGCGCGCCGCGCGCTTGAGACCGCGATCGGATCGGACAAGGTCTTTTTCGAAGCGCTCGATCGGCGCAGCTATCAGGACAAGTTCGCCGTCGACGATGCCGCGCACCATCCGGCGGGCGCGGTCTCGCCGGAAACGGTGGAAGAAATCCAGGCGGTGGTGCGCGTCGCCAACCAGTATCGCCTGCCGATCTTCCCCATCGCTCGCGGGAAGAACCTCGGCTACGGCGGCACCGCACCGGTGCTGGCTGGCAGCGTGGTGATGGACCTGTCGCGCATGAAGCGCATCGAGTTCGACGAGGAGCTGGGCACTGTCCTGCTGGAGCCGGGCGTCGGCTTCTATGATCTCTACGACTACGTTCAGCGCAACAACCTGCCCTACTGGCTTTCCACCCCCGGCAACTCGTGGGGTTCGGTCATGGGCAACGCGCTGGATCGCGGCGTGGGCTATACGCCCTATGGCGAGCATACGAAGAACATCTGCGGGCTTGAGGTGGTGCTGGCAAACGGCGAGGTGGTCCGCACCGGCATGGGCGCATTTTCCAACGCGCCGACGTGGCAGGCCTATCCCTTCGGATTTGGTCCCGGCTGGGACCAGATGTTCGTCCAGTCCAACTTCGGCATCGTGACGAAGATGGGCATGTGGATGATGCCCGAGCCCGAAAGCCTCATGGGCATGGATGTCGAGTTCGACAAACCCGAAGACCTGAAAGTGATGGTCGACACCATCGCCCCGCTGCGCCGCGAGCGCCTGCTGACCCAGTCGCCCAGCATCGGCAACTGGATGCGCGCCGCCGCCGTACTGACCACGCGTGACCAGTGGACGGATGAACCCGGCGCACTGTCCGACAGCGTGATCGACGCGATCCGCCGCCAGTTCAACATCGGCTGGTGGGGCGTTTCGCTGCGCCTCTATGGCCGCGAGGACGTGAACAAGGCAGCTTACAAAGTGCTGGAAGAGGCGATGGGCAATGCCGGCCCCATGTCCATCCGCCCGACGAGCTGGGTGAAGGGTCAGCCGCTGGAATTCACCGGCTGGACCGGCACGCCGATGACATTCCCGATGCAGAACGTGAACTGGTACGGCGGGCGCGGCGGGCACATCGGCTTCTCGCCGATCATCGAGCAGGATGGCGACAAGGCGCTCGCCCAGTTCCGCCGCACCTATGCCCGCTACCAGGAATACGGGATGGACTACCAAGGCAGCTTCGCTTTTGGCGAACGCCACCTGACGAACGTGAACGCCATGATCTTCAACAAGGACGACCCGCAGATGATGGCGAAGGTCGATCCCTTCTTCCGCACGCTGGTGGCAGACGCGAAGGAGCAGGGCTACGGCGAATACCGCACGCACCTCGATTACATGGACCACGTTGCAGGCACTTACGACTACAACGACGGCGCATTGCTGAAGATGAACGAGGCGGTGAAGGACGCGCTCGATCCCAACGGCATCATCGCGCCGGGGAAAAGCGGTATCTGGGGAAGCAGCTGGCGGCAGGAGCAGCAGTGATGAAGCGTTATGGACTAATCGCCGCCGCCGTGGCGCTGGCCGGTTGTGCAGGCGTCGCCGTGGCGCAGAATGCCGAAGGTGAGCAGCAGGCAGGGCCGCCGCCCATGCCGCAACCCGTCACCATGGCCCAGCGACGAGCTGCAACCGGAGGCGAGGCGCTTTACGTCGAATATTGCGCCATGTGCCACGCGGCCAACGGCATGGGCACGGGGCTTCTGGCACGTCGCCGTGACGATGCGCTGCTGGAACAGCGCGGAGATCTGGCCGCGGCTTTCGTGGTTATCGCTGCGCGTAACGGTATCGGCAACATGCCCGCCATTCCGCGCGGCGAAGTGTCTGACGAGGACTTGCAGGCGATTGCCGACTACCTCGCCGCCGGACCGCATGGAGACGCGCAATGAAGCTGACTCGCCGCACCGTTCTGGCAGGCGCGGTTGCCATGCCGACGCTGGCCGCGCTCGGCTATGCCAACCTCGCGTCCGAAGGCCCACTGGCCGGCATTTACGATGCTGAACTTCCCGCGGGTCGTGAGATGGCATCCTTGCTGCGCGATGCAGGCCACGGTGCCCGCGCCGTGGAAGGCGACCGCATCCGCATGGCACGTGAAGTGCTGGCTAGCCGCCCGCCCATGCTCGCGGGCGTTACCCGCAGCGCCGATGCTTTGCTGTTCGCCGAAGTTGCGGCGGAAGAAGGCTACGAAATGGCCTTGGAACTGCGCGGCAACAGGCAGGGCTGTTCAGGCTTTACCTGCAACCCTGAATGGAACCCGCTCAGCCGACAGATCGTGGGTGCGAAGGCGGACTGGCTGGGCGCCTTCGCCGGTTTCGTGGCTAACCCGTCCGCACCCGCCGCCCGGCAAGCGCGCGTGGACGACGATGCGATGGCGATCGCCTGGTTGCTGGTGCGCCGCGCCTGATGTCTATTTGCGGATAACCAGCGAGGGCGGTCGCTTGCGCGGCTTCCAGTCGCCGTGGCCGGGGAAGCGTTCCAGCACCTGACCGTCCCACAGGCGCACCACGCGCTCCCTGAAGCGCCACTTGCCGTCCTCGCCCTTTACCGCGTGATCATCGTACCAGCCGCAGAAGCGCAGTTCGTAAGGCGGCTCGTCATGGCACTCGGTGACGAAGGCGAAGCCGCGCATCTTCACGCTGCCATCTTCTTGCGGGAAGTACTGCACCTGCGTGACGTGGTGCTGCCTGCCGGGAAAGCCCGGTGCGCCGGCGTAATGCGCCATCAGCCCGCGAATGCCATCGTGACCCTTCCAGATGTCCGGATCCTCGAACACTTCTTCGCGCATTTCGCAATCGGTGGTGAAGCATTCCACCAGCCCGTCCGCATCGCCAGTATCCAGCGCCCAGCTATAGGCGGCGATCAGGTCTTGCAGGCCCAGCCGGTCCTCTATTGAAACGGTCATTCTTGTCCCTTCCCGTCTTGTTGCGCCAATCGTAACATTCGTTATGATGAGCGCAAGCAGTCTGCACGCCATTGCGGGCCGCCAAGGGAGAGATTCGTGGCAAAGATCATCGTTTCCGGCGCGTCCGGCCAGTTCGGCCATGCCGCCGCTTCGCAACTTCTGGACATGGGCGAGGAGGTAATCGCCCTCTCGCGTTCCACTGACAAGCTGGCCGATCTGGCAAAGCGCGGAGCCGACGTGCGCGCGGCCGATTTCGACAGTCCCGATGGGTTGGAAGAGGCCATGGCAGGCGGCGACAAGCTGCTGCTGATCTCCACGACTATGGTCGGCCAGCGCCCGCGCCAACACGGCAATGCCATCAATGCTGCCAAGGCGGCAGGGGTGAAGCACATCGTCTACACCTCGGTGACGGCGGGCGGCACGGCCGACCACCCGGCAGTGGAGCAGCACGATCACTTCGCCACCGAAAAGCTGCTGAAGGAAAGCGGTGTTGCCTACACCATTCTGCGCAACAGCCAGTATTCCGAGGCCATTGCCACGGCCATGGCGATACCTGCTCTGGCAGCGGGATCGAAGCCCGACAACTGCGGCGACGGCAAGATTGCCTTCGTCAGCCGCGACGACTGTGTCGCCACCGCCGTCGGAGTGCTGACGCAGGAAGGGCATGAGAACAAGGCCTACGATGTTACCGGACCGGAGCGCCTGAGCGTGCCGGAAGCCATGGCCATGGTTTCCGAAATGGCCGGCAAGCCTATCGACCTGCAACAGGTCGATGACGAAGGCATGTACCAGTATTTCGATTCCATCGGCGCGGTTCGCAAGTCGGAAGACCTGACGCCCGAAACGCCGATTCCGTGGGCTAGCGAAGGCATGGTGACTTTCGGCCAGGCCATCCGCGAAGGCTATTTCGATGTGATTTCCGACGATGTGGAGCGCATCACCGGCAGGAAGCCGCGCACGCTTCGATCCGTATTCGAACAGTATCAGGGAGCCTGGCCCCAATGAGCGGTAACATGATTCGTCGTCTTTCCATCGCGCTCGCCGCCAGCCTCGCGCTGGCCGGTTGCGGCGACAGTTTCGATCCCGAGAGCATCGACACCAGCGTCTATGGCGCGGGCGAGAACTGGGACAATCCTGGCGGCGACTGGGCTGAAAGCCACTTCTCCCGCCTGGAGGGCATCACGCCTACCAACGTCGGTGAACTGGGCCTAGCCTGGGAATACGACCTTGGCACCGAACGTGTACAGGAAGCGACGCCGGTGGTGATCGACGGGGTCATGTACACCTCGGGCAATCTCGGCCGCGTCTATGCGCTGAACGCTGCCACGGGCGAAGAGCTTTGGACCTTCATGCCGGAGCTCGACATGCAGGTTAACCGCTCCGCCTGCTGCGATCAGGCCAACCGCGGCGTTGCCGTGGCTGACGGGAAGGTGATGGTCGGCGCGCTCGACGGCATGCTCTACGCGCTTAATGCAGAGACCGGCGCCGTCGAATGGAGCGTCGATACCATTGTCGACCATACCCGCGGCTACACCTCCACCGGCGCGCCCGAAGTGGCGGGCGACATCGTGGTGATCGGCAACGGCGGCAGCGAATACGACGCGCGCGGCTATGTCACGGCCTACAATATTGCGGACGGCACGCAGGCCTGGCGCTTCTTCACCATTCCGCGCGACCCAGCGACGGGGGAGCAGGAGAACCCCGAGCTCGATGCCGCGCTGGAGACCTGGAGCGAGGAAACCCGGTGGGACATCGGCGGTGGCGGCACGGCGTGGGATGCGATCGTCTACGATCCGGAATTCGACCAGGTGATCGTCGGCACTGGTAACGGCGGCCCCTATTCGCAGGCGATCCGCTCACCCGGCGGGGGTGACAACCTCTACCTCAACTCGCTGGTCGCACTGGACCGCGAGACCGGCACCATGAACTGGTATTTCCAGGAAACCCCGCAGGACAACTGGGACCTTACCGCGACCCAGCCGATGCTGCTGGCGCAGATGGACGTGAATGGCGAGAGCCGTCCGGTAATTCTGCACACGCCCAAGAACGGGTTCTTCTTCGTGGTGGACCGCGAGACGGGCTATGCCCATGCCGCCAATCCAATCGTGCGCACCAACTGGGCAGACGGCTTCGATGTAGAGACGCAGAGCTTCAACATCACGCTGGACCAGTCTGATTATTCGCATGGCCCCAAGATCGTCTATCCGGGTTCGCCGGGTGCGCGTAACTGGTATCCGGCTGCCTACGATCCGACGCGCGGCACTTATTTCGCGCACGTGCTGGACATGGGTAACCTGCTGTTCCTCCCCGGTCCGATCGACAACGTGCAGCGGCAGGAGAAATTTCTGAATGCAGGCGCTGCGATCATCTTCACTAGTGACCTTCAGGCAGCAGCTGAAACCCTGCCGCCACCGCTGCGCGATGCGGTGCAGGCGGAAGATAGCTGGCAGTGGGTAGTGGACCAGCCCTATTCCAGCCAGTTGCGCGCCATGGACCCGATGACGGGTGAGACGAAGTGGTCTGTCGAAAGCCTCGGCTGGCAGGACCGGCAGGGCGTTCTGGCAACACAGAGCGGACTCATCTTCCACGGCAATTCCGCAGGCACCGTGTTCGCCCGCGACAGCGAGACCGGAGAGGCGCTTTGGAGCGTGGAGACCGGCTCCACCATCATGGCAGCGCCCATGACCTATAGCGTGGATGGCGTGCAGTATGTCGCCGTGCAGACCGGCTGGGGCGGTGGTGGCTGGGGCTTCGTGCCCGGCTATTCGGCGGCATACAACAAGGGCAATGCCAACCGCATTCTCGTCTTCCGTCTCGGCGGCGGCGAAGTGAGCGTGCCTGACGATCTTCCGCCGATCGAACCTGCGCCCGCTCCGCCTGAACAGGCCGAAGGCGTGACGCCTGAAATGATCGCCATGGGCAACGCATTGTTCACGGAGAACTGCTCGATCTGTCACTCCAATCAGCCGCGCGCGCCGCTGCCTGATTTGCGGCGCATGCAGCCCAACATCCATGCAGGTTTCGAACAGATCGTGCTGGACGGGCTGTTCCTGCCTCAAGGGATGCCGCGCTTCGACGACCGGCTGACCCGCGAACAGGTGCAGGCGATCCATGCCTGGCTGATTTCGGTGCAAGGCCCGCTGCGAGAGCGCGAGCTTGAACTGCAACGCCGAGGTCTGCCGCTCGATAGCCAGTCGCTGACCATTCTTTCCAATTTCTAGGAGACCCGCCATGCTTCCCGAAGGCGTGAACATCAAGAACCCCGAAAAGCTGTTTATCGGCGGCGAGTGGGTGAAGCCGATCTCCAACGACGCCATCGAGGTGGTCAATCCGGCGAGCGAGGAAGTGGTGGCGCGCACCGCTGCTGCGGGCAACCGCGACATGGACGCAGCCGTGGCTGCGGCGCGCGATGCTTTCGACAACGGCCCGTGGCCCACCACGCCGCCGCTGGAGCGGCAGGCGAAGCTGATGGAGATGGTGGACTATCTCGAAGGCCGAGTGCCCGAACTCGCTGCTGCATGGACGGCGCAGGTCGGCGGGCTCGCCAGCTTCTCGCCCATGATGCAGGGCGGCGCTGTCGCCGGTCTCCGTGGCCTGGCCGCGCTGGGCGAGAACTTTGAATGGGAAACCCGGCGCAAGGGCGACGCTGTCGATACCGTCGTGATCCGCCGCGAACCGGTGGGCGTCGTCGTCGGCATCGCGCCGTGGAACGGCCCGTTCGGCATCATGGCGAACAAGGTGTTCTACTCGCTGATTTCCGGCTCGGTCATCATCATGAAGCCCAGCCCGGAAACGCCGCTGGAAGCCTATATCCTCGCCGAGGCTGCCGAAGCCGTGGGCATGCCCGCAGGTACGGTTAACCTCGTCCCGTCGGACCGCGAGGCAGCCGATCACCTGATCCATTCCAAGCATATCGACAAGGTCAGCTTCACCGGCTCCAGCGCGGCAGGCGCGCATATCGCCAGCGTGTGCGGTGCGAACATGACGCGCTTCACCATGGAGCTTGGCGGCAAGTCGGCAGCGATCATCCGCGACGATTTCCCGATCGAGGCAGCTGCCGGAATCCTCGGCAACACCATCACCGTGATGAGCGGCCAGGTCTGCGCCATGCTCAGCCGCGCCATCGTGCCCAAGGCCCGCCATGACGAACTGGCCGAGGCCATCGCGGGCGTGATGAAGGGCATCAAGATCGGCGACCCGGAAGACCCCGAAACGCAGCTTGGCCCGCTCGCCATGCGCCGCCAGCTGGAACGCGTGGAAATGTACATCGAGGCGGGTAAGGCGAGCGGCGCGGACTTCGTTACCGGTGGCCACCGCCCAGCGCACATGAACAAGGGCTATTACATCGAGCCGACGCTGTTCGCGAACGTCGATAACAAGTCCAAGATCGCGCAGGAGGAAATCTTCGGCCCGGTCCTGTGCCTTATCCCGGCAGAGGACGAGGAAGACGCCATTCGCATCGCGAACGAAAGTGACTTCGGCCTCAACGGCGCGGTGATGACCAACGATCCGCAGGCCGCCTACGACATTGCCAAGCGCGTGCGCACCGGCGTTGTCGGCCAGAACGGCATGCGCATGGAATGGACGGCTCCGTTCGGCGGTTACAAGCAATCCGGCATCGGCCGCGAAGGCGGCGAGGAAGGCCTGTGGGGCTACGTCGAGACCAAGTCGATCCTGCTGGACGGCATGCCCGACTGATCGGCTGATTATTCCGCGGGCGACTGAATTCCGGTCGCCTGCGAGAATACCACTTGCCACCGCCCGTCGCGCCGCTCGTAATAGTCGGTGTGGTAGTGAGGCGTTGGTTCCAGCACGAGATCACCAACCCGCACCGACAGCTGCGAGCGGTATCGCACCGCGCCTGCATTGCCTGAGACGCTGGCTCTGATTTCACCTACTGGCTCGAACTGGATGTAGCGAAATTCGCCGGCCGTCATCGGGTCCAGATATTCGGCCTTTGTGTAGGGACGCCCTGCCGGGTTGATGAGCTGGAAATCCTCGGCGTGAAGCTGATCGAGTAGCTCCCAGTCGCCTTCGACGAATGCGTTGAGGCGGCTGCGCTCGATTGCCGCGAGGTCGACTTCCTCGCTCGCAATTTCTTCCTGGGCCGCTTCGGGTCCTTGCGCAGCACACCCCGCCAGAAGACCTGCGATTGCAATGCCGTGGAATAACTGCCTCATGTCGTCTCCCCCCAAGTTGCAGCCCTAGTCGATACCGATTGCCGCCAGCAGCGCCTCGTCATGGTCCAGCGATTGCTCGCCCGCAGGATAGCCGTTCTGCTCCAGCAGATAGGCCGTCACGGCGAGATAATCCGTATCGCTCAAAGAGCCACCTGCGCCCATCGGCATCGTGTCGCGGATGAGGGCGAACAGCTCGGCCAAGCTGCGTCCGCGCCAGCCGCTCATGAAAGCCGCGCCTCGCAAGGGAGCCGTGCCGCCTGCACCTTGCAGGTTGGCGCCGTGGCAAGCAGCGCAGCTGCGCTGGTAGACCGCCAGCCCAGTCTCTGTCTGCGCGGCGGAGAACACGCCGCTCGATGCTGCGCGGCTGAAACCGCCGATATTGCCGCCCGGTGGCGGCGCGTCGGCAGAGCCCATTGCGCCTGCCGGATTGACCTGCTCACGCTCCGGCCCGCGGTGCCCGATACCCGCTTCGGGCAAGGCGAAGACGAACAGCGTGTTCTGCCGCCCGTGCAGGATTTCCGGCGTGAAATTGTCGGAGAGCCAGAAGCCAGTCGAAACCGCCACGTATTGCTGCCCGTCGACTGCGAAGGTCGCGGGATAGCCGGTTACGGAGGAGCCGATGTTCATCGACCACAGCACTTCGCCGCTGCGCTGGTCCATTGCGAGGAAGAACCCCTCCGCATCGCCTGCAAACAGCAGTCCGCCGCCCGTGGTGAGGAGTGACTGTGTTCCGGCGCGCTGCTGGTAGGTCCACTCGCTTGCACCCGTCACCGCGTTCACCGCATGGATCGCGCCGATCATGCCGCCCGCTTCGGGATCGGCATAGGCGCGCGTGGCGATGCCGTAGACGCCGGTATCGCCTTCACCCGGATCGAGCGCGATCATCTCCGCACAGGTGTTGGTGAGCGGGAAATACATCGACTGCGTCAGCGGGCTGTAGGCAGGCGCGTAGTAGTTCGCTCCGCCCGTGGGGGCGGGGCAAATCTCTATCGACTTGCCGTATTCGAACGGGATCGTTTCAGGGTTCACCGTGACCCGCCCTGTCGCCCCGTCGATGGAGCCGACGAGATTCTGCCGCAGGGTCGGTCGCGCCCAGAGGAACTTACCCGTCTCGCGGTCCAGCGTGTAAATCACGCCGGTCTTGCCCGGCACGCCCGATAGCGTGCGATAAGTGCGGCCCGGCTCGATATCCGGTGCCATCCATTCCACGTCTTCGGGATCGGGTGCGACCTGCTGGTCGATCAGCATGCGCGGGAAGGTGTGATCCATGTCCCACTGGTCAATCAGGTGCTGGTAGTGCCACACGATCTCGCCGGTCTCCACATCCAGCGCCAAAGTGGAATTGTGGTAGAGATAGGTCTCGTCGTTGCCCGCCAGCCTGATCTTGGGCGTCGGCGCGCTGACCGATGTGCCCATGTAGACGAGGCCAAGTTCGGGATCGAAGCTGGGGATCATCCACGCGCCCACCTGCTGGCGATCCTCCAGCGGCACATCGCCCCATGTTGCATCGTTGGGATCGTCGCCCTGTGCGATAGGTGATGTCCGCCAGACTTCCTCGCCCGTTTCCGCATTGTGCGCGGTGATCACGCAGGCCTGCGGTCCGCCTTCGGGCTGGCACGAGCGGCCCGTGATGGCGAGGCCATTGGCGATAATCGGGCCAGAGCTTTGCTTCGCGCCGCTGCGGTAATCCATGATCTGCGTCTCCCACACCAGTTCGCCGGTGCGGGCATCCAGGGCGTAGAGATAGTCGTCCGCGCCGTTGCCGATGATGAGATTGCCGTAGAGCGCGACGTTCCGCGTGGTGTCGTAGACGGGCAGGATACTGCCAATGTCGTCCGGCAAGTCGCGGGCATAGCGCCAGATCAGCTGGCCGGAGCGTGCGTCGATGGCGTGGATCGTATCGGCCGGGCCGGGGAAATACATGATCCCGTCGTGCACCAGCGGCGTACCTTCCTGATGCCCGGGGTTGAGCGGCATGGCCCAGACGAGGCGCAGGTTCTGCACGTTGCTTGTGTCGATCTGGTCAAGCGGGGAATAGCCCCAGCTATCGAGCGTGCGCCGCCAGCTGAGCCAGTCGGCGGGATCGGGGTTCTGGATTTCCTCGTCGGTGACAGGCGCGAAATCGGGCACCGTCTGGGCGGATGCGGCGGTGATAACCAGGGCTGCCATCGCGGTGCCCAGAGCGAGTTTGCGAAGTGATTTCATGGCTTAGCCTTCCACGCGCTGGGAATTGGGATCGATCTGCTCGTCGCTCTTCAGCATCGGGTCCCAATGTTCGGCGATGAGTCCGTCTTCGATACGATAGAGGTCGAACCAGGTTGAGTAGTAGCCGTTGCCTTCCGCATCCTCGTGCAGGCGCAGGAAGGCGGTGGTGACGTAGTCGCCTTCGGCCATGATGTGGATCAGCGGGAGTTCGAGGCGATCCTCGATTTCGCGCTCCGGACGGGTGCGACGCACATAATCCTGCAGGCCGGAAAGGCCCTGATCGGCGTTCGGGTTGTGCTGGATATACCCTTCAGCGATGTATTCGCCTGCGCGGTCTGCCAGGCCTGCCTGCAGCACCACACGGTACATATCGTACACCAGCCGCTTTTTCGCCTCCAGCTGCGGATCGTCGCTTGCCAGCAGCGCTTCGTGATCGCGCGGCAGTTCCGGCGGGGCGGGGGGAATTACCGTGGTCGGCGCAGATGTTTCCTGCGCGGGTTCGCTCCCGCAGCCTGTCAGCAAGATGACAGCAAAAACGGCGATAATTGAACGCATAAGTCCCTCCCAAGGCCTACCTAGTGCCAAAGGCGGGGTGACGCGACAAGAAATGGTCGCTAGAGAGCCGGACAAAATCAATTTGCCAAAATGCACGGATGCCTGAACCCATGAAGAACCTGCTGCTTGCCAGCGCCGCCACGCTGCTGATCGCCACCCCTGCCATCGCGCAGGACAATGGCGAAGACGACAACGAAAACGTTATTGTCGTGCTGGGAGAAGGTCTGCCTGATGCGCCGTCCGTTCCCGCCTATTCCGTGATCGAGCTGGAGCGCGAGCAGATCGTCAACTCCGGCTCCGGCACCTTCGAGGATGCGCTGCGCGATGTTGCTGGCTTCCAGCAGTTCCGCCGATCCGACAGCCGTAATTCCAACCCGACGGCACAGGGTGCCACGCTGCGCGCGCTGGGCGGTAACGCCTCCAGCCGCGCGCTGGTGCTGCTGGACGGCGTGCCGATGGTCGACCCGTTCTTCGGCTACGTGCCGTTCAACGCCATTGCGCCCGAACGCCTTTCCTCCATCCGCGTGACGCGCGGCGGCGGCTCCGGCCCGTTTGGTGCAGGCGCGCTGGCGGGAACGATCGAGCTGACCAGCGCCGATGCGGCGACGCTGGGGCTTGTCAGTGGACAGGCCATGGTGAACGACCGTGGCGGCACGCAGGCCTCGCTCACCGCAGCGCCTTCGTGGGACAATGGCTACGCCGTGGTCAGCGGCCGCTGGGATCGGGGCAAGGGCTTCTACACCACGCCCGAGGCTGACCGCGTTCCGGCCACCTCGCGCGCTTCCTATGAAAGTTGGTCCGCCAGTGGGCGCGTCGTGCAGCAACTGGGTGAAGATCTGGAAGTGCAGGTTCGTGGCCTTGCATTCGAGGACAATCGCACCCTGCGTTTCGAGGGCGCGGACAACATGGTGCGCGGCGAGGACGTGTCGCTGCGCGTGGTGTCCCGCGGCCCGTGGCAGGTCGACGCGCTGGCCTATGCGCAATGGCGCAATTTCAGCAACGTGGTGATTTCCTCCACCCGCTTCGTGCAGGTGCTGGACCAGAAGGATACGCCAGCCAGCGGCCTTGGCGGCAAGCTGGAAGTGCGTCCGCCGCTGGGCGAGAACCACACGTTGCGCCTCGGCGTCGACTATCGCCGCAGCGAGGGCGACCTGTTCGAGGACGCCTATTCCGCCTTCAGCGGCAATCTTACCGAGAACCGCTTTGCCGGGGGCGTGAACACCGACCTCGGCTTCTTCGTCGATCATGACTGGACGCTAGGCCCGATCACGCTGACGGGCGGCCTTCGTGCAGACCGCTATTCGATCAACGACGGTTATTACCAGGCGTTCAATGCGGCAGGCGCCGTGCTGACCGACGAGGTCTATCCCGACCGTTCCGACTGGGAAGTGACCTGGCGCGCTGGAGCCCGCCTGCAGATGAGCCGCGCGCTCACTCTGCGTGCCGCTGCCTACAGCGGTTTCCGCCTGCCGACGATCAACGAGCTTTACCGCCCCTTCGTGGTGTTCCCGGTGGTGACGCAGGCCAACGCTGCGCTGGAGCCGGAGCGGCTGGAGGGCTGGGAATTCGGTGTCGACATGCAGGCCGCCGATTTCCTCACGCTGTCCGCTACCTTCTTCGACAACCGCGTGGAAAACGCTATCGCCAATGTCACGCTGGAGCAGAACCTGCGCCAGCGCCGCAACCTCGACGCGATTGACGCGCAGGGGCTGGAAGTGGCCGCTGCCCTGGACCTCGGCCAGTTTGCTTTCAACGGCACGGTGATGCTTGTCGCCCCGGAGATTGAAGGCACTGGCCCAGCCTCCGTGCTAGACGGCAACCTGCCGCCGCAGACGCCCAACTTCGCCGCCAGCGCGACGGCAAGCTGGAGCCCGATGGACGGCGCCGTCCTTGCGGCCACGCTTCGCCATGTGGGTCGCCAGTACGAAAGCGATCAGGAAACCGAACCGCTGCCTGCTGCCACCACGGTGGACCTGTTCGCGCAGGTGCCGCTGGTGGGTGAATTGTCTGGCGTGGCGCGGGTAGAGAACCTGCTCGACGAGGTGATCGTGACGCGCAACAGCGGCGGTTCACTGGATATCGGCGCGCCGCAGACGTTCTGGATCGGGCTGCGCTACGGGTTCTGATAGGCAAAGCCGACATAGCAACCTAGGCTGGCCATCAAAGGGGAGAGAACGATGGGCAAGCTCGATGTCATAAATCCGCGCACCGGGCAGGTGGATCACGCGATCACGCCTGCCTCGCGTGAGGATGTGGCAGGCAAGGCTGCGGCCCTGCGTGCAGCACAACCCGCTTGGGAGGCGATGGGCGTTGGCGGTCGCTGCGGCGTGATGGTGCGCTGGCTGAACGCGGTAAAGGCGCGCGCTGCCGACATTGGCGAGGCTGACGCGCACGATACGGGCGGTTGCCACACGAGCTATCTCCAGGGCTTCATCACCATGGGCAACATCGGCGGCTGGCTGGAAGACGCGCCCAAGGCCTTTGCCGCTCTCGAATACGACGCGATGAGCCCATCGATGCCGAGTGTGCGCGTGCAATCGCAGGTGGTGGCCTATCCGCTGGTGGGCGTGATCTCTCCGTGGAACGCCCCCCTGATGCTGGCTTTGCTGGATGCGGTGCCCGCGCTGTTCGCTGGCTGCGCTGTGCTGCTCAAGCCTTCCGAAGTCACCCCGCGCGTCATCGAGACCTTGTTCGAGACTGTGCGCGAAGTGCCGGAACTGGCAGCCGTGTTCGACTATATCGCTGGGCCGGGCAATGTGGGGCAGGCGGTGATCGAGGAAGCCGACACAATCTGCTTTACAGGCTCCGTGCCCACGGGCCGCAAGGTCGCTGTCGCCTGTGCCGAGCGGCTGATCCCCTGTCACCTCGAACTGGGCGGCAAGGACCCGTGCATTGTTACCGAGACTGCCGACCTTGATCGCGCGGCCACCGCTGTTCTGCGCGGCGCGGTCTATGCGACGGGGCAAGTCTGCTATTCGGTGGAGCGCGTCTACGTGCAGCGCAGCGTCCACAATGCCTTCGTCGCCAAGCTGGTCGAGAAGGCTGCCGAAGTGCACCTCAACGCCGAGAACCCGCGCGCCGGACATATCGGCCCTTTCACCCATGGCCCACAGGCGGATATTGTCGCGCGTCATATCGCCGGTGCCGTTGCCAAGGGCGCGAAGGTGGAATGCGGCGGCGAGATTGAGGAGATCGGCGGCGGGCGTTACCTCCGGCCCACGGTGCTCACAGGCGTAACGCATGACATGGAGATAATGCAGGACGAGACGTTCGGGCCAACAATTCCGGTAATGGCCTATGACGATACCGAGGACGCGATCCGCCTCGCCAACGATACGCAGTTCGGCCTCACCGCCAGTGTGATTGCGGGAAATGCGGAAGAGGCGGAAGCCATCGGACGGCGGATCAACGCAGGCGGAATTTTCCTGCAGGATACCTTCCTCACTTTTGCCAAGATGCGCACTTTCGGCAGCGATAGTTTCGGCTGGTCCGGCCACGGGGCGCCCCGCATCGGCCCCGAAAGCCTGCGCCGTTTCCTGCACCGCAAGAGCCTGCTCACGCAAACTGGCGATGTGGCCGACATTCGCAACGATCACCATCTGGGAGACGGCCAGAGGGGGGAGAGCCAGTGAAGATAACCGCAGCCCTTTCCGGTCGCGGCGGTGAAACGCCAGAACTGGTCGAACTGGAGCAGGAAGGCCCGCGCGCCGGAGAGATGCGTATCCGCCTCGTCGCCACCGGCATCTGCCATACCGATCTGCACGAACATCCCGGCCGCCATTCTCCGCAACCCATCGTTCTCGGCCACGAAGGCGCAGGTGTGGTGGAGGAACTGGGTGAAGGCGTCTCTGGCTTTGCCGTGGGGGATCACGTCATTCTCTCGGGCAATAGCTGCGGCATTTGCCCGTCGTGCCTCGCGGGGCGACCGACCTATTGCGACCTCGCCATGCCGCTGTGCTTTGGCGGCAAGCGGCTGGATGGCTCCACCGCACTGTGCGAGGGTGACCATGCCGTCCACTCGCACTTCTTCGGGCAATCGAGCTTTGCCACGCACGCCATCATACCGCAGCGCACGGCGGTGAAGATGGACAAGGACTTGCCGCTGGAAAAGCTCGGTCCGCTCGGTTGCGGCGTGGTGACGGGCGCAGGCGGTGTGATCGAGGCGCTGAAGGTCGGCTTTGGCGATACAATCGCCGTGTTCGGCACCGGGGGCGTGGGCCTGTCCGCCGTAATGGCGGCAAAGCTGGTGGGTGCGAAACGGATCGTGGCGGTGGACCTGTCGGATGATCGGCTGGAACTGGCGCGCGAATTCGGCGCGACCGATACTTTCCGCGGCGATCAGGAAGGCTTGGCCGATGCCATCCGCAAGGTAACGGGACGCGGCGTCGATTTCACTTTCAACACAACCAATGCGCCCCCCGTTCACAGCGCGGCGCTGGAAGTGCTGGCGATGAACGGCACTGCCGGCTTCGTCGCTGCCCCGCTCGGAGAGTGGTCACCGCAGATGTTCGCCTTGTTGGCGGGCGGGCGGCAGCTGCGCGGTATTCTGGGCGGCGATGCCAATCCGCGCACTTTCCTGCCCCAACTTGCTGAATACTGGCGGCAGGGCCGGTTGCCGTTCGACCGGATGCTGAAGTTCTACCCCTTCGCCGAGATCGAACGCGCCTGGGCCGATGCGAAGTCGGGCGCTGCGATCAAGCCCGTGCTGCTGATGGAGAATACCAATGACGCCTGACATTCGCGCCAAGCTGGAAGCGCTGGGCAACGAACTGTCGCCGGAAATGCTGGGCGGCACGCAGAAGCTGATGATCGAGATGAACCACGGCCTCGCGTCAGAAACGCAGGTTCAGCGCGACCTCTCCTACGGTTCGGACGAGCGGCACCGTCTGGACGTTTTTACGCAAGGCTCTCCTTCCGGCGCGCCCGTGCTGGTCTATGTCCACGGCGGGGGCTTCGTGATGGGCGACAAGCACACCGAAGGCTCGCCCTTCTATTCCAACATCGGCGATTTCGCTGCGCGCATGGGTTGGGTTGGCGTGACGATGACCTACCGCCTCGCCCCTGCACACCGCTTCCCCAGCGGCGTTGAAGACATGACGCTGTTCGTCGACTGGCTGCGCGAGAACATCGTCGGCCACGGCGGCGATCCGGCGAAGATCGTGCTGATGGGACAAAGCGCAGGGGCGAGCCATATCGCCAACTATCTCGCCCACGCGCGCGATCATGCAGAAGGCATCGCCGGAGCCTGCTTTCTGAGCGGCATCTACGACACCCGCACCAGCGCGCATAACCAGTTCAACAAGGCCTATTACGGCGAGGACGTGAAAGGCTGGGGCCCCGCCTCGGCCCTAGCGGGACTGCTGGCGTCACCCGTGCCCATGCAGTTCAGCGTCGCCGAATTCGATCCCGACGATTTCCAGAAGCAGGCAGCGCAGCTCGTCGCGCAGTGGATCGCCACCAAGGGACGCCTGCCGGAAATGCATTATCTATCTGGGCACAATCACCTTACGCCCGGCCTCTCGATCGGAAGCGATCAGAAAGAGATCGAGCGGATGGTGGCCGGATTTGTGGAACGTGTTGCGACCTAGCCCGCAATCAGGGCCAATAGGCTTCCTTGCGCCGACGCTTGCGCATGCGGTGCATTTGCCAGAGGCCCAGCATGGTAGCGACAACAACAAGGGTTATGAGGGCGATGCCCATCATTTCACGCATATATCAGTTTTCCGGTAACGCTTTATTTTTGCGATAAGTTTTAATACGCATATACGCAATAAGCGTTCCGGAAAATCAGGGGTGGTGCGTAAGGGTGGTCAGCCCTTCTTTGCGCAGTTTATGCAGAGCGCGGCTTCGGGCCGCGCTTCAAGACGCCCGTCGGAGATTTCCTCCCCGCACTCTACGCAATAGCCGTATTCGCCGCTTTCGATGCGGCCCAGCGCGCGCTCGGTCGAGGCAATCTCGCGGGTGACGAGGCGCCCCTGTGCCTCCAGGCTCTCGTCGTCCTCCATCTGCACCGCGCGTTCGCTGGAATCGGGATCGTGCGGTTCGTCGAGATCACGCTCGATATGCTGCAGGCGGGTCTGCAGTTCATCCAGCTTTGCTTCGAGGCGGGTCTTTGCAGCAGCGGTATCGGTCATTCAGTCGTTCTCCGAAGGGACCCAGCAGCCGTGGAAGGCCATGGGCATGGCAAAGGGTAGCTTGATGGTGGCGAGAGGCGCTTTGCTCACGTCGTTGGCGTCAAGGATCAGAAGGTCGGCGCGCTTTTCTTCCATCCGGTCGACCACGGTGAGGATGAAGCCGTCGCCTTCCGGCGCATCTGGGCTGCGCGGGATTAAGACCGGCTCCTGCGCGGCGGCCCCCTGCAATTCGTGGACGCGCAGCTCGCCTGTATCCCACATGATCTGCCCGACACCCATCTGCGGGAAATCGCGCAGGGCGAAGTAGCCGATGGAATACTTCGACATGGCGAAGCGATCATCGATCTTGGGCATGTCACCCAGCGCACCTTCCACCGGATGCAGGCTTACCGCCTCGTCATCCGGCTTCGAGAGATCGAAAACGATCCGTGTGATCTGCGTGATCGTCTCCGGCATGGTCGGGAAACGCCCGCTCTTGTCGGCGAAGAAGCTGAAGCAGTTGCCGGGCGAGGCAGGGGTGTCGATCACCACCTTGTCGCCTTCGGTATAGGCGTTCATCACGTGGCCCATGACGAGGCCCGGAATGTCGAACCAGCGCATGTCCTTAGCCGGGTCGCCATTGCGCGGCATTACGCCCCACTTGCTCGGCAGATCAGGATCGTATTCGTAGTATGCGCCGCCAGCGCGTAGCCGGGAATCGTCTGCAACAAGCGGCATGATCGGGAAGACAAGATGCTCGCGCGTCACGCCCCAGTCGTGGCTCAGGCCGGGGTATGGGGTTTCGAACATCTGTTCGCGGATCAGCTTCCCGTCGGCATCGAACACGTGGAGGCTGGCCGTCGTGCTCGGCTCACCGTCGGCAAAGACGCCGTAGCTCCACCATTCGCCCGTCACCGGGTCGATCTTGGGGTGGGCGGTGAGCGCGGTGGACTTGAGATCGCCGAAATCGCCAACATCCAACGTTTCCAGCGTATCCATGTCGATCTCGTAGGGGCGGCTGTCCTCGCGCAAGGCGTAGAGCTTGCCATGGTGCTCGAAGGCGTAGGTATTGCCCGTGTTGTCGCGCTGGGGGAGGTTCGAGACGCTGGGGTCGTCCGTGTACTTGTTGCGGTAGTGGCCATAGAGGCGGCGGCGCGCACCGCGTTCGGCCTTGAGGCGCTCGCTCTGCACATAGCGGCTGCGGAAGGAGACGTGTCCATCCTCGAAATGGAAAGCACTTACCAAGCCGTCGCCATTGAGGATGATGTCGTCCTCCAGGCTGGGATACTGCCGGTCCCCGCCGCTGCGGTAGTACGAGCCCTCCAGTTCTGGCGGAATCTCGCCTTCCACTTCACATTCGAAGACATCTGCCTCGAACCGCATGGGCTTGCGTTTCTGCAAACCAAAGCTGGCGTACTCGTGAAAAATTTCCGGCATTGCTCTCTCCCGTGTTACGCCAATTCAAATAGCTATAGCGCCGCTTTGCAAGCGGGCATTTGATGGGAGACAAATGAAATGAGCGCATGTTGGCCCGATGGCGTGCCTCAGGTGATGCCCGCAGAGGATCGCGGCGAGATCGAGGAACTTTACGCCCGCTATGCCTGGGGCATCGACCTTGCCGACGAGGAACAGGCCATTGCCACCTTCGCGCGAGACGCGGAGTTTGATCACCTCTGGCAGGGGCGGGTGAAGGGCCATGACGCCATTCGCGAGAACCTTCGCAGCCTTTGGTATGACCGCCAACACTGGTGGTATGGCCGCCAGCACATCATGAACCAGTTCATCATGGACCCGCACCCCGAAGGCGCACGGGTGCGGTGTTTCTTCCAGATCATCCAGTGGAACGCCGACTATCGCACCAATTTCGTGTTCGGCATCGGCACGCGGGACGATCGCCTGGTGAAAGAAGACGGACGCTGGAAGTTCTGGCGACTGACGGTGAATGCCTGGACCGAAGTAGACCAGGTGCCGTGGAAAGGAGAGCGCAGCCTGCCGCAGCGCCCGCCTTATCGTAGCGAACCTGCCGACACGCGGCCTTTCGATGAACAGTCTAAGGACCCTTTCGACGAGGCCTAGGTCAGGCCTCGACGATCCCTTCGCAATCCAGCCATGCGGCGAGGCGCGCCAGTTCGATCTCGACCTGTTCGGAAACCAGCTGCGCGCGGCCTGGTTCCAGCCAGAGGCGCAGCACGTCGTCCTCCCGCGTAAGCTTGCTCGACAGCAGCGACACGCGCGAACCTGCGCCCAGTCTGCGGCAAAGACGGAAGGCAAGGCCCCATGCGCAGGCTTCGTGCAGGTCTTCCTCGCTCGCGAGAACGAGGTGTTCGGGCAGGATTTCGGGCTTGCCATTTGCACCGCGCAGGGCTGCGGCCAGCATGGCCCGGCCACGGTGCGTGAGGCCCAGCCAGCGCTTGTCCAGCGCCCAGTCGATGGAGTGTTTCAGCCGCATGTTCGGCTCCAGCCGCCATTGCGCGAGGCTCAGCATGGTTGCAGCCAGACGCAGGCGTTCGTTACCGTTCCTGCCTGGGCGAACCGCATCCGAAGTCCAGGCCGCGATCTGTGTCGCCATTGTCTGAGAGGAACCGCGCGGCTCGGTGAAATGAGAGACTGCGGCGAGCATCGGATCGAGCTTCTGCGCGCCGTCCGATAGGCCGCGGTAGAGCAGGCCTTCGCGAATACCCCATGCGGAAAACACCAGCCCCTCAGGCTTCAGCGCTGCCATCAGCGGGCGCAGCATCGCTGCGGCATCGGGCAGGGCCTCTGCTCGGGTGGACGAAATGCCGGAGATATTCGCCAGCTTTTCCGGCGTCATGCGCGCCAGTTTCTTGGCGATTGCGTCTGCGTCGGCGACCGAAAGCGTGAAGGCCTGTGGATCGGTGAGCGGGTATTTCGATTTGTACATAGCATAGGCGGCCAGCGCCCGCCACGTGCCGCCCACCATGAACAGCGGACCGGGATGGACGCTGGCCCAATCGGCCTTGGTCATCTCCGCCTTGATCACCTTGTTGAAGGCCTTGGTGCCTTTCTCACGCAGGGCCGGCAGGCGCAGTGTGCCAAGCGGCAGGCTGACGCCGTGCGAGGCCTCCCCTTCGCCGATGGCAACCAGTTCAAGACTGCCGCCACCAAGATCCGCCACCACGCCCTTCGCGCCCGGGAAGCCGCCGATCACGCCGTAGGCAGAGGTGATTGCCTCTTCCTCACCGGAAAGAACGTCCACATCCAGACCCAGCGCGTTCACCTGCTTGACGAATTTCTTGCCGTTCTTTGCATCGCGCACGGCGGCCGTCGCCACGGTGCGAACGTCGGTGACTTCGATGTCTTTCAGGATGGTGGCGAAACGGGCGAGACCCCGCATGGCAATCGCAATCGCCTCGTCCGGCATCTTGCCGGTGCGCGCCAGATCGCGGCCTAGCTGGGCCGTCACCTTCTCGTTCAGCCACACGTCGGGCGCGCGCTGAGGTCCGGAATAGACGACCAGTCGAACCGTGTTTGAACCAATGTCGATGACCGCGCGCTGGGGCCGGATGGCATTCTTCGCCCTCTGGCTGGCGAAGGTCGCTGTCATGCGGCTCCCTTGCGCAGCGACAGCTTGGGCACGCGATCTTCCTTCAGCGCGTCTCCGCGGCCGGAAAGGGACGGATTGGTCATGAAGTATTCGTGACAGTTGAACCCGTCTTCCTCAACCCCGTGCTCACCTTCCACACGCTCATATTCCCCGGTTTCGCCGTCCAGCAGCCAGCTCTGCTCTGTATCGAGCAGGTTGGCGAGCAGGACTTGCTCCAGCACCTGGTCGTGCACGGTATCGTTGATGATGGGCACCATGGCCTCAACGCGGCGATAGAGGTTGCGATCCATCACGTCGGCGCTGGCGATGTAGACCTTGGCCTTGTCGCTCGGCAGCACCTCGCCGTTGCCGAAAGCGTAGATGCGGCCATGCTCAAGGAAGCGCCCGATGATCGACTTCACCGTAATGTTATCGGAAAGGCCGGGAACGCCGGGTCGCAGGCAGCAGATGCCGCGGCACACGATCACCACCTGCACGCCTGCCTGACTGGCTTCGTAGAGCTTGTCGATCACCGTCTTTTCGGTGATCTGGTTCAGCTTCCACCAGATCGTTGCTGGCTTGCCTTCGCGGGCGAGAGCGATTTCGTTCTCGATATTGGCGAGCAGTGTATCGCGCAGGTTCAGCGGCGAGATCGCCAGTTGCTCCAGCCTGTCTGGTTCGACATAGCCGGTGATGAAATTGAACAGCTTGGCCGCGTCGCGTCCCAGTGCCGGGTCGGCGGTGAAGTAACTGAGATCGGTGTAGATCTTCGTTGTCACCGGGTGATAGTTGCCCGTGCCGAAGTGACAGTAGGTGCGATAGCCGCCGTCCTCCTGCCGCACGACCATGCTGATCTTGGCGTGGGTCTTCCAGTCGATAAAGCCGTAGATCACCTGCACACCGGCGCGCTCCAGCTCGCCTGCCCACTTGAGGTTCTGCTCCTCGTCAAAGCGGGCTTTCAGTTCCACGACGGCAGTGACGGACTTGCCGTTTTCCGCCGCTTCGCACAGCGCGTTGATGACGGAAGATTGCTGGCCCGCGCGGTAGAGCGACTGCTTGATCGAGACGACGTTGGGATCGTTCGCCGCCTGCCGCAGGAAATCGACCACCACTTCGAAACTCTCGTAGGGGTGGTGGATCACCATGTCCTTCTCATGGATGGCGGCGAAAACGTCGCCGTCGTGCTCCATCACGCGTTCGGGATAGCGGGGGGAGAACGGCGGGAACTTGAGGTCAGGACGGTCCTCGTCGACCACTTCTTCCAGCCCGACGATACCCAGCATTCCGCTGGTCTTGGTGATGGAGGCCTGTTCGAGCTCCAGCTTGTCGCGCAGCAGTTCCTCTGCCTCCGCGTCGAAGCCTTCATCGATCTCCAGCATGATAACCTGCCCGCGGCGGCGGCGCTGGATGGCGCTGCGGAAATAGCGCACGAGGTCCTCGGCCTCTTCCTCGACCTCGATATCGCTGTCGCGCAGGACGCGGAACACGCCGTCGCCGGTAATGTCGAAGCCGGGAAACAGCAGGTCGGCAAAGCGCACGATCAGGCGCTCAATGGCGACGTAGATCGTCTCCTTACCCGAAACTTCCTGCGGAATACGGACAAAACGCGGCAGGGCACTGGGCACCAGCACCAGTTCGACAAGGCGGCTGCCATCGTCCTGCCGCGTCAGGTTGAACAACGCGCCGATGCCGAGATTGGAAACGAAGGGGAAGGGATGCGCCGGGTCGATAGCCTGCGGCGTGATCACGGGCATGATGTGATCGAGGAAGTACTGCCGCAACCAGTCGTCGGAACGGGCATCAAGCCTGTCTTCGCCCTTGATGTGGATGCCTTGCTCGGCCAGCAAGGGCAGCAGTTCGATCAGCGTTGCCTGCTGGCGCGCTTCCAGTTCGCGGAACTTCTCTGTGATTGCAGCAAGCTGTTGCTTGGGCGTGCGCGCGTCCAGCGACATTTCGGCCACACCGCTGCGCACCTGCCCAGCCAGCCCGGCTACGCGGATCATCATGAATTCGTCGAGATTGGCACCGGAAATGGAAAGGAACCGCATCCGCTCCAGCAGCGGATAGGAGCTGCGGCTCGCCTCTGCCAGCACACGCTCGTTGAACGCCAGCCACGACATCTCGCGGTTGAAATAGCGTTCTTCAGGCGAAAGCTGGTCCGGGTCAATCGCGGCGGATTGCTCGGAAGAAGGCTTGGTATCCGGGGCGGTGCTCATCGGTCCTCGAAAATGTCAGGAGCAGGCAGGAGATGAATCAGCGACTGCCCGTCAGTTCCATGTTTCCACCAGATCGCTGGCGCGCGCAATGGCGGCAATGCCGCGCTTTCCTTCCGCTCGCTCAAGCTGGACGATCACGTCGATCACACTGGCGGCGTAGGAAATGGTGTCGCTGCGCGAAAGGCCAATGCCGGTCTGCATGACCATGAGCGAAAGCTGCTCCAGCGCGCCGCGAAGCGAGTTGGCGTGGATGGTGGAGAAGCTGCCAGGGTGGCCGGTGTTGATCGCCCGCAGGAACGAAACACTCTCCGCGCCGCGCAGTTCGCCCAGCACGATGCGGTCGGGTCGCAGGCGCAGGGCCGATTGCAGCAATTCGTTGGCGGTGACTTTCGCCTCGCCCAGCTCGCCTTTCACGGCAACTAGGCCCACGGCGTTGGCGCCGGGGAATTTTAGCTCGGGCGTGTCTTCCACCAGCACCACGCGCTCGTCACGCGGGATTTCACCCAGCATGGCGTTGAGGAAAGTCGTCTTGCCGGTGCTCGTGCCGCCGGAAATGAGAATGGTTTTCTTCGCGCGGATCGCGGCGCGCAGGAACTCGATGGGTCGCTCCTGCGGATCGGGCATGTCCGCTTCGCTTGGTTGCGAGAGTGGTCCGGAATCGTAGGCGTCCAGCGGCAGGTCGAGGCGGCGGTGACGGCGCACGGCCATTGCCCAGTGCTTGCGCGTTGCGGGCGGGCCGCAGAACTGGATACGCGCACCGTCGGGCAGGGTCGCGCCCAGCAGCGGGTGTTCGCGGTTGATCCCCTGGTGGCTGATACGCGCGACCTGTTCGGCAAGGCGCTGGATCAGCTTGTCGTCGATGGCGTCCAGTTCGATGCGCTTCATGCCGGGGCTGGCAGCGTCTTCCACCCACATCTCGCCCGGTTTGTTGACGAGAATTTCGGTGACGGTGTCACGGTCCAGCCAGTCGCGGAACGGGGCGAGATAGGCGTCGAGATAGACCGAGCCGCTGGGCACCTGCGGAGCGTCTGCAGGCGGGCCTGCGATGGGCGTTGCCGCATCCTCGCCGTTGTCGGGCTTGTCGCCAAGGTGATGGATTTCCGCGGACACGATTAGCCTCAGTCGACCTGCGGCGCCTGGCTGAAATCGAGATCGCGCGCAGTGTAGACGCGGATCGGTTCACCCATGCGCACCCGAACCGTGGGCGGGCGCTGGCCGTCCTGTTGGAGGGCAGTGCTGGCGGCAGATTCGCCGCCGCCGAGGATTACCGAGGCACCGCCGCTGGCGACCGTGGTTAGCCCGCCGATGACGGACAGCAGCATGGCGCTGCCGAAGCGGCTGAAGAAGTGCGTGTTCACGTCTCCTTCGAGGCCCGCCGTACCGTCGAAGCTGGTGGCCGGGCTCTGCAGCGAGACGGTGACGCCATCGGGACGGATCACGCGCTGCCAGATCACGTAGGCGCGGCGCTGGCCTGACTGGAGGCCGGACTGGTACTGGCCGACGAGGCGGCTGGAGCGCGGGATGAGCACGCGGCTCCCGTCGTAGGAGCGCACGTCCTGGCTCACCACGGCGCGCACGAAGCCGGGCACGTCGGTGTTGATGGCGGTTTCCAGGATCGCGGGGATCATCGTGCCCTGCGTTACCGTGGTGGCGGGGTTAACGTCCTGCGTGGCGAGAGCGGGGCCGCCGCCGACACCGCCGATGCGGGCGGCGAATTCGTTGGCTGCGCCGCCGCCGGGAATGGCCGAGGCAGGGGCGGCTGCGGCAGCTTCGGCAGCAGCAGCATTCGCGGCCGCTGCGGAAGGCGCGGTGCCGCCGTCGAACACCAGCGTGGGCGAGGAATAGGGATTGGTCGCCGAGGCAGGGGCCATGGTGCCATCAGGCGCGCGGGCCAGCACGGGTGCGGGTGCCGGATCAGCCTGCGGTAGGGCACCGGCGTTCGCGCTAGGCAGGCCTTCGGTGGGCGAGAGTGCCATGTCAGCAGGCGCGGGCGGCGGCGCGGGATTGGCGGCAACGTCGGCAGCGGGCTGCTGATCGTCGGTGCGGCTGGCGTTCAGCCCCCAAAGCGTGGCGGCACCCAGCAAGGCAACGAAGCCGACGCCTGCCAGCAGGCCCAGCGCATCGCGGCTGCCCTTGCGGTTGGCGACCGCCGGGTAGGACGTACGGCTCGCAAGGTCGATGACCTCGGTGGTTTCATCGTCGCGCGGGTCCGCATCGTTGGCATGACCGGCGTTCTTTTCGGGAAGGCGCATGGCAAGTTTCATGTGGCTGTTCTCCGTTTCGCCCCTCAGGCGCCTTGCTGTGCAGTTCCATCGGCGTTCACCGCGCCAACGGGACCTTCGTTGATGAGCATCGCGGCATCGTCGCCCGAGCGCAGGATGATCTCGCTCGGCACGATGTCCAGAACGATGGTGTCACCACGCACGGCGAAGTTCACCGGGCCTTCAGTACCCTCGTGATCTTTCACCAATATGGCAGGCATCGGCTGGCCGGAAGGCCACGCAAGGAAAGTGGCGGTGCCATCGTCATAGATGCGTTCTGGCAGCAGGGCGCGGTCGCCGCTGCTGGCCCATTCGAAATTCAGGCGCGTGGGATCGAGCACGGCGTAGTCATCGTTCGCCGCGGCCATTTCCAGAGCGTTGGGCCGCTCGCCGGGATTGCGCGAAGCCATTTCAGTGTTTTCTTCAACCGGCTCGACTTCCACCGGATAGGTGAAGGTGAGGACGTATAGCAGCGTGCGGTTGGCCGGGCTGGCCACCAGATCGAACAGGTAAGTGTGGCGATTGGTCACCACGGTCATGTTCGTGCTGGCGCGCGGGGCCAGCGGCTTCACGAACAGCAGATTGGCGCGGCGGTTGGGGGTGACCTGCCAGCTCTGGCTGTCACCGATCGCGACGTTCTCGATCACTTCGCCTTCGCCGAACTGAATGGTCGACTGGACGTTCACCTTGCCTTCGATCTGCACAACCTGCGTGGGATCGTAGAGACGCTCCACGAGGCGCGGGTCCTGCGCGGCGGCAGGAGCAGTGATAAGCGTGGATGCCAGCAGCATCGCGGCGATGCTTTTGCGGATCATGTCATTTTCTCCGGAGAACGAACGGGCGCGGACTTGAAGCGGCTGCCGATGCCGCGTGCACGCGAAGGGGTGGTGGAGCCGCTGCGACCATTGTCGGAGCCGCCACCAGTCTGCACGATCTTCGTCTCGCGCAAGGTGGAGGAACCGCCAGTGTCGTTGGCAGCGGCTGGAGTGTTGGCCGTCACGCGAATATCGCGCGAGGCGGGCGGAGTGGACTGCGCAGCGCGTTCGCGCGCGGTTGTATTGGTAACGGCAGGAGAGACTGGCGGCGCGGAAGGTGTGCGGGCGGTGTTCACGCCGCCGCGTTCGTCCGTGCGGTCACTGCGAGAAAGGCCGAAAACGCTCCAGCCGCTGACCATGGTGGTGGCGACCTTCAGCACCATGAACATGAGCGCCAGGTGCACCGCGCCGATCATGAAGAATGCCATTGCAGGGCGCACGTCGATCTCGCCCGGTGTCGAGCCGAGGCTGGAAAGCACCGGCACCGCAAGCTCCAGCATCAGCGAGCCGCCCAGCACGGCGAACAGCGGAGCCAGTGCCATCAGGACGATGCCTTTTAACCAGCCGACGAACAGCCCGCGGGTGCCATCGAACAAGGCGAGCAGAATGAAGATCGGCCCCAGCCCCATCAGGATGGCGAGTGCGATCTTGCATGTGGCGAGCACGCCGACCGTGCCCAGCAGCAACATGGTGCCGCCTGACCACAGCAGGCCCGGCGGAGAGAATATCGAGGTGTTCGCATCCATCGCATCGCCGCCCGATGCTTCCATCAGCGAGAGCATGACCACATCGAGCTTATCGGCAAAGATGATCGTGGCAGAGCCATCGGTGCCCATGATGGAGGTGGCGATCCAGTCAGGCGCGCCGACGGCCAGATTCCAGAACACCGCTTGGAAGGCGATCCAGCTGGTGGCGAACGTAGCGACGAGGCCCACCGTCACCATCTTCGGCGTCAGCGATGACAAGCCTAGGCGAGTGCGACCGGTAATGAGGCCGAAACCGATGAAAGCCACGAACAGCGTCAGCGCCAGCGTGAGGGTGGTGCCCATCGCGCCGTTTGCGAACAGGTTGTTGAAGGCAGCCTGCGCCATGGCAGAAGCCGCGCAGTCCACGCCGCGCAGGGACGCGCCGATGCCTGCGCCGACGCCTTCCATGGCGCGCATGCATTCAACGCCTACGCTGGTCGTGGAGACAGCAACGCTCATTCCGCTGCCTGCCAGTTGAAGTCATCATCATCCTGCGGCTCGCCCGAACCCGGCCACGGACGGTTGGTGAGCGCTGGATACCATTGCGCGGGATCGTCACCCACGGCCTCACGCAGCAGGTCGAGGCGACGTACGCTGCTTTCGCGACCGGAAAGGATAGTCAGCACTTCGGGCGCGCCCGACAGGTCAAGGCGGACCACCACGCTGGCATCGGGCTGGCGCACGAGGAAGCAACGAGAGTGAGCGGGAAGGCTCTTGATGAGCGCTAGTTCGTGCTCGGTCAGGCCGAAACCTTCGCAATAGTCCTCTGCACGCGCGCGGGCGTTGGGCATGAAGACCATGGTGGCCGTCTGTTCGACCAGCGCGGTGGAGATCTTGCTGTCCAGCGCGTCGCGCGCGGACTGGGTGGCAAAGCCGACCAGCGCATTGCGCTTACGCAGGGTTTTCAGCCAGTCGCGGATGCGGGCGGCGAAAACCTCGTCGTCCAGCGCCTTCCAGCCCTCGTCGATCAGCACCATCGTCGGCTGTCCGTCGAGGCGCTCGTCGATGCGGTGGAAGAGGTACATCATGACAGGCGTGCGCAGCTTGGGGTTTTCCAGCAGCGCCGTCATGTCGAAGCCCATCACGCGGGTGGAAAGGTCCAGCTTGTCGGTTTCGTTGTCGAACAGCCAGCCATGTTCGCCGTCCTCGATCCATGCCGAGAGGCGATCCGCGAGATCGCCCGGTTGCGGACGGCGCGCGCCGGAAACGAGTTCCTTGAAATAGCGCAGGCGGCGCAAGCTGGAATCGTTGGCATAGGCAGCGTCCACGGCGGAAGCGATGGTGGCGCTTTCCTCAGGTCCCTCGGCCTTCAGCAGCACGGAGAGCCAGTCGCGAAGGAAGCCGCGGTTGGCGGGCGTATCAGGCAGGGCCAGCGGGTTGAAGCCGGTCGGCTCGCCGGAGCGGATGCGATCGTATGTGCCGCCGATGCCGCGAATGAACAGCTCCGCGCCGCGATCCTTGTCGAACAAGATGGTGCGGGGGCTGAACTTCTGGGCCTGGGCGGCCAGGAAGTTCATCACCACGGTCTTGCCCGAACCCGACGGGCCGATGACCGAGAAGTTGCCGAGGTCGCCGTTGTGGAAGTTGAAGAAGAACGGCGTGGAGCTGGTGGTCTGCAGCAGCGTGACCGCCTCGCCCCAGTGGTTGCCTTCGGCCTGCCCCAGCGCGAAGCCGTGGAGCGAGCCGAAGCTTGCCATGTTGGCGGTGGAGATCATCGCGCGGCGTACGAGATAATGCTCGTTGCCGGGGAACTGACCCCAGAAGGCGGGTTCGAGATTGGTATCCTCGCGAACGGCAATGGCGCCGGTATCGGCAAGGCTGGCGGCGACCGCGGCGGTCGCATCGTCAAGACGCTCCAGATTGCGTTCGCGCACCAGTACGGTGAGGTGATGGTCGCCAAAGGCAACAGAGCCTGCGCCAAGCTCGTCACGCGCGGCCATCATTTCGGCACGCTCGGTCTGGGCTTCTTCGTCGGCGCTTTTCAGCCGGCGAATGGCGAGGTCGATCTTCTCGCGCGCGGTCTGCCGTTCTTCAGGAGCGAAACTCTCGGTGACGATCATCTCGTAGGGCAGTCGCAGCATGCCATCGAGCAGACCCGGGCTGGTCGCGTCGGGATAGTCTTTCAGGCTCAGGATCGAGGCAAAATCGGCTCCGCCGCTACCGCGCAGTTCCATCGCATCGAGGCCGAAGCTGGCGCGGCGGTAGGGCAGCATGTTGCCGACATCGGTATCGAAGTCGGGCTTGCGCACGGGGCGCATTTCGCCGTTGTAGAGCGCGGAGAGCAGTTCAAGCACTTCGTTGTTGGTGTTGCCCGATGGGCCGACATAATCGCCCAGCGGCTGCGCGCCGTAGTCACCAAGGCTGGCGGCCAGCGCCTGCAGTGCGCCACGCAGGGAGCGCAGGTCCTTGGGATCAACCGGCTCTTCCTCGTTCCGGCGCTTGAAAAGCTTGCTCGCCTTTTCGGCAAGGCCCGCCTTGCCGCGCGCGGGGCGGCGCACCAGCGTCACGAACTGGTCGTTTACGAACAGCGATCCGCTCGACAGTTTCTCGCGCCAGCGGCGGTCGATATGGGCGGACAGCGGATCATCGAAGCTGGCTTCCAGTTCCACACTGACCCGGCGGCGGATGACGTGGTGGTAGAGCACGAAGCGCGCATCGAGGTTGGAGCGCAGCATCACCTCGCGCGTCTGCGCGTGGGCGTTCAGCGCCTCGGTGTCTTCTGTCTCGAACAGCAGGCCGGGCACCTGCATTGCAGCCATGAGAGAGCCGTCGCGCAGCAGCAGCACGTTTTCATCGACCAGCCGCGCGTAGGGCAGGCGCTCACCGGCCTGCGCTTCCTTCGCGCTCCAGGCTGCGGCGCCAAGCCACTTGGGCCGTTTGGTCTTCATGGTCTCACTCCATGCCGCCCATCGACGGGCGGCGGTTCAAATGACGCGCCTCAGGCGGCGTAGCTGTTGCAGCCCCAACGGCTGTAGTTTCTGACCCGCGGACACTTGCTGACCTTGGTCAGCCAGAGGTCGAAAATGCGCGGTTCACGAAGGCAGGCGAAATAGCCGATCACGTGCATCACGATGGGGATCGGCAGGATCCACAGGCTCTTCAGGATGAGGAAGGCCTCCGTCGTCACCAGCGCATTGATGATGAAGTAGTTGAACGTCACGCCCGCAAACATCTGCGGCCGCGTTAGCGCGCGATGGACGGGGTGGCGGACAAGCTGCATCGGACGCTCCTTAACCAGCCGCGCCCTGGATGCCGGCCACGATGGAGGCGGCACCGAAGATGATGAAGCAGCCCAGGATCACGGTCGCGCCAAAGCGCCAGTTCATGCGGCCCGTCAGCATCATGAAGCCCACGGCTGCCACGGCCATCACGGCAACGGCGGTCGCCACGCTGCCCAGCAAGGTGCCTTGCATCCAGGACAGCGCATTGTTGATCGGGCCCGAACCCGCCGGGTCCTGCGCGTAGGCAGCAGAAGGCGCAATCAGCACTGCAAAAGCAGCGGCAAGGCGGTAAAAAGCATTCATTTTCAGTCGGAACTCCGGGAATAATCAGAGAGGCGGCCCATGATCGAGGAGACGTAGGCCTGTGTTTCACGAATTCGTGGAATGCCGCCTGAACGGATCACCCGTCCCGGACCGGCATTGTAAGCGGCAAGCGCCTTTTCCAGATCGCCGTCGAAACGGTCGAGCTGTTCGCGCAGGTAACGCGCGCCGCCTTCGAGATTGGCGAGCGGGTTGTCAGGATCGACGCCGAGGTATTGCGCGGTGCCCGGCATCAGCTGGGCAAGGCCGCGCGCGCCTGCGGGCGAAATGGCATCCTCGCGCCAGCGGCTTTCCTGCCACACCAGCGCTTCAAGCAGCGCGGGCGACAGATCGAAGCGGGCAGCGAGGTCGGCGATGTGGGCAGCGTAAAGCTCCGGCACCGTGGCGGAATGTTCCTGCGTGTTCGCTACCGCGCCTTCGGGAACGACAGCAGTCGTCTCGGCGGGAATCTCTATCAGAGCAACCGCGGGCTGGGCGGCATTCATGTCCACGCGGGCGACAGGTCCGGCGATCCACTGCGCTTCGCCCGCGGGCGAGATTTCCAGCACATCTGCCTGCGCGGGCAGCGCGCACAGCGCGGCTGTCGCCAGCGCGAGCGTGGATGTGCAAAAACGCAGAATCATTAGGACCCTCCAAAGCCGCCCCAATGCTTACAACAAATGACAACGGCATGACAGTCCAGCCCGATTTGCCGGATTGCTAGGTGCCAAGAAAACGGCCCGGAAAGCATTGCCTTCCGAGCCCTAGTGCGTCCGGCTTAGCCTCGCGGGCGTGCCGGATCTATATAATAAGGTATTGCGCGCCGATCATTCGGCGGTGTTTTCCAGCGACAGAAGGGCCATGCGTGCAGCGCGGCGGGAATCGATCCATTCGCCATTCGCGAGTTCCAGTTCGTAGCGGTCGTCGCTGGAAATGGCTTCGCGATAGGCCTGTTCGGCGAGGCGGTATTCACCCACGGCGGCGTAGGCCGCGCCAAGATTGATCAGCAGCGCCGGATCGCCGGGGTTTTCCTCTCGCGCGGCTTCGAGGCGGGCGATGGCTTCGCGTGCCTCGCCAGATACGAGCGTATCGTAGGCAACGTCGCGCACTTCCATGCCGGTGTCGTTTGCCGTGGCGGCCGGGCCGGCCTGCGCGATCAGCAGAATTGCCATTGTGGCGGATGCAAACATGATGGTTCTCCCAAACTCTTGAAGAGCACCCTGCCGCCAATATTTCACAAGCGCAATAAAACCGTCACATTGTCATAAAAGCGCAATATTCGGATTGGGGAAAACTTTATTTCCCTGATTCTAAACGAGTTTGTGCGGAATGTGACAGTCTGTCACGCAAAACCGTAATACGGTCGCCAAAGTGTCATTTGGCAAGCCTAGCCGTCCCCTCGCGACATCGCATTTCGCTTCGCTTTTTTCGATTCTCGGTTTTTTGAGGGGACCGTTCGCTGTGACTACTCTTTCTCGCTCGCTTGTTATTGGCTGCTCGATCGTGGCGCTCGCCGCCTGCGGCCCTGAAAACCTCGGTTCGCCGGGTGCCAATGGCGACATCAACATTGGTGATATCGACAACTCGGTCGACAACTCCGTAACCAACCCGACGCCGACTCCGACCCCGACTTCGGGCAATGGCGCCGCCGTAACCCCGGCAGCCGGCTGCCCCACCATCGGCACCGATGTGCTGGTCGATTCGGGCACCATCACCGGTCCTGAAGGCGAATGGCGCGTCTGCACGCTGCCTTCCGTCTTCACCGCTGACGCCAACCTGCCGCAGGTTCCGGGCCTGCTCTACGCCATGAACGGCCGCGTCGACGTGGGCACCGACGATGGCCCCAGCGCTGACGCAACCGACGGCGTGACCGGCACCACCGTCGAACTCAGCATCGAACCTGGTGTCGTCATCTACGGCGCCACGGGTCGTTCGTACCTCGTCGTTCAGCGTGGCAGCACGATTGATGCAGAAGGCACGCCCACCATGCCGATCGTGTTCACCAGCCGCGACAACGTGCTGGGCGTGAACAACAACGCTTCCTCGCAGCAGTGGGGCGGCGTCGTGCTGCTCGGCCGCGCTCCTGTGTCGGACTGTCTGGTCGGCGCCAACCCGGCCCAGCAGATCGACTGTGAACAGCGCCTGGAAGGCGCGCTGAACCCGCCGAGCTTCGGCGGTGTCACCGGCAACGACAGCTCGGGCTCGCTGGCCTATGTGCAGATCCGCTTCTCGGGCTTTACCCTGAACTCGGGCAGCGAACTGCAATCGCTGACCACCGGCGGCGTGGGTAGCGGCACCGGCATCAGCTACATCCAGTCGTTCAACAGCTCGGACGACGGCGTGGAACTGTTCGGCGGCGAGCCGAAGCTCGACCACTTCATCGTGGTGGGCGCGGAAGACGACTCCTTCGACATCGACACCGGTGCCAAGGCCGACATCCAGTACGCTCTCGTCGTGCAGCGTTCCGGCGCAGGCGACAACGCGCTGGAACTCGACTCGCCCGATGGCGACTTCGACTTCACCGCGATCCCGCGCACGAATGCGCAGTTCAGCAACTTCACTTTCGTTGCTCAAGGGTCGGGCAGCCAGGCTCTGCGCGTTCGCGGCCAGGCCGACCTCACCATGACCAACGGCATCGTGATCAAGCCGGGCTCGCCCTGCCTGCGTATCGACGAAGAAGACGACGCTGCCGCCGGTTCGCGCACGGATGAAGCCGGCCCGCCGCGCTTCGAATCCGTCCTGTTCGATTGCACCACCACGACCACGGGCGACCGCAACGACATCAACCCGTACCTGGGTGCCGGCAACACCTTCGGCACGGTGACGATGAGCGGCCTCATCCAGAACACGGCTGCCATCGACGGCTACACTCCGGTGTTCGATGCAACCGCTCTGTCGAGCTTCTTCACTGCCCCGACCTACGTCGGCGCCGTGTCGGCAACCGACACCTGGCACCAGGGCTGGACCTGCGATTCGACGACGGTCAGCTTCGGCACCGACGAATCCTGCCTCGATATCCCGGTCTTCTAAGCCGGACATGCATCCGGGGGAGGGGCGCGCCGCCGAGCGGGCTCCTCCCCCTTTTGCCTCGCAGAGACGGGGCACCGAACAGGACTTTAAGACGAGGGGTTCACCTATCATGACCACTGGCAAACAGCTGGCGGGACTGCTTTTGCTCACCACCGCGCTCACGATGCCCGGCATCGCCCATGCGCAGGACAACACCGGCACGACCCCAGAAACGGCCACAGAGTCGACGACCACTGACGACGTTCCGCAGGACGAAACCTACGACGAACCCGAGATTTCCATTCCGGGCGGCGCGATCATCGTGACGGGCCGCATCAACCGCGATCCCGAGCGCGCCTCGACGCAGGTCGTCAACGTTCTCTCGACAGAACAGATTGCCCGTACCGGCGAAGGCGACATCGCTGGCGCCCTGAGCCGCGTGACCGGCCTTTCCGTGGTCGGTAACGGTCTCGTCTACGTGCGCGGCCTTGGTGATCGCTATTCGCTCGCGCTTCTCAACGGTCTCCCGCTGCCGAGCCCCGAGCCATTGAGCCGCGTGGTGCCGCTCGACATTTTCCCGACCAACGTGGTCGCCTCCTCGCTCGTGCAGAAGACCTACTCGCCCAACTTCCCGGGTGAATTCGGCGGCGGTGTGATCAACCTCACCACCCGCGCCGTGCCTGACGAGACTTTCGTCAAGATCAGCGGCGGCATCAGCGGCGACACCGAAACCACCTTCCAGAACGGCTATGCCTATTATGGCAGCGAAATGGACTGGACCGGTTTCGACAGCGGCGCGCGCGACATTCCGCCCGCCGTGCAGAGCTTCCTCGACGATTCCTTCAATAACGGCACGCAGATCGAATTGCTCGATCAGGCGACCGTGGAAGGCGTCGCGCGCTTTCTCACGCCTCCCGGCTTTGCCACGCTGCAGATCCTGGGTGACGTTCGCGCAAACTTCTCAACCGGCATCACGGCCGGTACGGCGGTGGATGTGGGCAGCGATGGCCGCCTCGGCATCATCGCCACCGGCAGCATTTCGAACTCGTGGCGCAACCGCGTGATCCAGCGGCAGGAAGCCGGCCCGAACTCGACCGAGCTTTCGGACGTGGAATCGGAATTCAACACCGACAACAACATTCTCGTGAACGCCATGCTGGGCCTTGGTCTGGAACTGGGCGATCACACCTTCCGCTTCACCAACCTGTTCATCCGCGACACGGTGAAGCAGGCGAGCCTCAACACCTTCCGCCGTCCGCTGGAATTCCCGGAATTCGATTTCCTGGAGCAGAACACCGCCTGGTATGAACGCCAGCTGATGGACAGCCAGATGGTGGCAGAGCTGGAATTCGACCGCCTCTCGGTTGACCTGCGCGGCGGCTTTGCTCGCACCGACCGTGAAGCGCCCTACAACCTCACCTACGTCTATGGCCGCGACAATGTCGGCTCGCACCCGATCTTCGGCACCATGGTCAACGAGTACAGCGTCGACCTCGGCCAGCAGGTCGGCAGCGGTTTCCAGGAAACCGGCGTCGACGTGGTTTTCTCCGACCTCAACGAGGAACTGTGGTTTGGCGGCATCGACATAAGCTACGAAGTCAGCGATTTCGTGTCCGTCACCGGCGGCTATGCCTACAGCGATACGGATCGTTATTCGGAACGTCGCGGCTTCACTTTCGATGTCGATGTGGACCCGAACTTCCTGAACGATCCGCATCTCGTCTTCGGCGGCAACGGCAATCCCAACGCCATCACCAGCCTGCAGCAGATCCTGTTCGCCGCTGGCCTGCGCACGCCTGCCAACCTGCTGAACGCGGCGACCTACAACCTCTTTGACGTCGGCCTGATCGACCAGAACCTGCAGGACCCCGCCTTCACTGCCGAACTGACGATCCATGCAGGTTACCTGCAGGGCCAGCTGCTGGCATTCGATGACACGCTGACCGTGCAAGGCGGCGTGCGTTACGAAACGGCGGACCAGAGCACCACGCCGCTGGGCGCCGCGAACCCCAGCGCCGGGCAGACGATCCTGAAGTCGGACGACTATTGGCTTCCGGCTCTCACCATCACCTACCAGCCGATGGACGACCTGCAGCTGCGCGCGAACGCATCGCGCACCATCGCCCGCCCGCAATTCCGCGAACTGGTGCAGCAGCGCTACTTCGATCCGGAAACCAACCGCCAGTATTCGGGCAACCCGTTCCTGACGGACAGCGAGCTGACCAACGCCGAACTGCGCATGGAATACTACCTCGGCGGGCAGGACAGCATCTCGATTGCCGGTTTCTACAAGGACATCTCGAACCCGATCGAGGTGTATATCACGCCGGAAGTCGGCTCCGACTTCATCAACTATGCCAACGCGCCCGGCGCCACGCTCTACGGTGCGGAAGTGGACGCGCAGTACAGCTTCGATCTCTATGACTGGGGCGGCTTCTTCCAGTCGAAGCAACTCGTGGTGCTGGCGAACTACACCTACACCCAGTCGGAAATCTCCGTCGGGGCGAACGACACCATCGCGATTGCCAATTCCAACGGCACGGTGAACGACAGCGAACTGGCGCTGAACTACTTCACCGATGGCGATCCGCTGGTTGGTCAGTCGGACCATATCGTGAACTTCCAGGTTGGCCTGGAAGACGTGGACCGTCTGCAGCAGTTCACCGTGCTGCTGTCCTACGCCAGCGATCGCGTGACCCTGCGCGGGTCCAACGGCCTGTCGGACGTGGTGCAGGAGCCGGGCGTCAATCTCGACATCGTAGTACGCCAGGGTTTCGAGCTGATGGGCACGGACCTGGAACTGAAGCTGGAGGCGCGTAACCTGCTGGGCACGGACCACAAGGAAACGCAGACCAACAACGTCGGCCTTATCCTGCAGAACAACAGCTACGACGTAGGCCAGTCGTTCAGCGCATCGCTCTCGGTCGAGTTCTGATCGTCTGACAGCCTGATAGCAAAAGGGCGCCCCTCGCTTCGGTGTGAGGGGCGCCCCTTTCTTTTCGGCTCGTGTAAACGGCTCAGATCAGGTCGAGCACATAGCCCTTGCCGTGAACGGTGCGCAGTAGGTGGCCGGCGCCTGCATTGCGCAGGCCCTGTCGCAGGCGCTTGATCCACACGTCGACCGTGCGCAGGTAATCGGGGTCGCCATCCTTGCCGAGTGCGTCGATCAGTTCCTGGCGAGTAAGCACGCGGTTGGGATTTTCTGCCATGAAGCGCAGCACGCGAAATTCGTTGGGGCGAAGCGCCACGAGGTCGCCTTGCCAGCGGGCTTGTTCGCCCGCCACGTTGATCTGCAGATCGCCGAGGTCCAGCACCTGCGCCTTGGCGATGCAGGGGCCGAGCGCGAAGAGAGCGAGCACGCGGTCAAGCATGGCCTGACGGTCGAGCGGGCCAATGGCATAGTCGTCCGCGCCCGCTTTCAGCGCGCGGCGCCGATCTTCGGGATCGTCTTCTTCCAGCACCATCGTGATGTGCGCGTCCTGCATGCGCGGGTCGGCGCGAAGGCGGCGGATCATCTCGAGGCCGGACAATGTGTCCATCACCCAGTCGACGAAGACCCATGCGCGGGAATCGACAAGCGCATTGGGGCCATCGGGCGGCAACAGGCGAAAGCTGAAGATAGCCTCGCCCTGCGAGAAGTCCGCGAAACGTGCCGCTTCGGCGTTGGTCGTGAATATGCTGATGCGGTCCATGTGCCCCGGCCCGGTGAGTGTCGGACCGGTAAGTGCCAAGCCTGCATGACCGATCTATGACAGATGCGCGGCAATTCGACATTGCCGCGCATTTGCCTAGGCAATTGGCGGTGCGGGGCAGTATTTGTTCAGGAATTCAGCATGTCCGGGCATGTGCTGGACGAGGAAGCGGATGGATTTCTCGATCTCGTCGAGCTCCTTCTTCGTCTCCGCCTTGTCCAGCGTTTCGGCCATCGCGTTGTGGCCCTTCATCGAAATGCCCTGACCCATCATAACGGCGGCCCAGCTGCTCTCGGTAAACAGCTCGTCTTCCTCGCGGAAGATCTGGCCGGTCTCTCGGAACAGTTCCACTTTCTCGGTCAGCGTGTCGGGCACGCTCATCGTGCGGCAGTAGTTCCAGAACTCGGAATCGTCGCGCGTGGTGGTGTGGTAGTGCAGGATCAGGAAGTCGCGGATGCGGCGATATTCGGTGCCGGTAAGGCGGTTGAAGGTATCGCGCTGGGCATCGGTTACGCCGTCCAGCGACAACACGGCGATCAGCTTCGTGATGCCAGTGTTGATAAGGTGGATGGAAGTCGATTCCAGAGGCTCCATGAAACCTGCCGAAAGGCCGAGCGCGATGACGTTCCTGTTCCAGAACTTCTTGCGCCGTCCGGTCACGAACCGCAGGTGGTTCGGGTCTGCGGTGGGTTTTCCGGCGAGGTTTTTCACCAGGATGTCCGTCGCCTCGTCCGCTTCCATGAAAGCGTCGCAATAGACGTGGCCGTTGCCGTTGCGGTGTTGCAGCGGCACCTGCCATTGCCATCCCGCGCTGTGCGCGGTGGCGCGCGTAAAGGGCGGAGGCGGGCTGCCGTCGTCGCGGTTGCAGGGTAGGGCAACGGCGCGGTTGCAAGGGAGCCAGTGGGTCCAGTCTTCGTATCCCGTTTCAAGCGCCTGCTCGATCAGCAGACCGCGGAAACCCGAGCAATCGATGAACAGGTCGCCTTCCAGCGTCTCGCCGCTTTCCAGCGTGACGGAAGCAACGTCGCCACTTTCACCATCAAGCTGCACATCGTCGATCCGGCCTTCCTGCCGAACAACGCCGCGCGCTTCAGCGTACTTGCGCAGGAATGCGGCATAGCGGCCGGCATCGAGGTGATAGGCGTAGTTGATGGGCGGCAGGTCGTCGCGCTGCATTTCCTGCGTGCGGGCGAAACGGCCGAAGAAGGCTGCCATGGTCTCTGCGTTGAAGACTTGGATGGGGCGATTGTCGCCCTGTTCCTTCATGAAATGCCACACGTGGTGGAATGACATGGAGCCGATTTCGTAACCGTAGTTGCCGAAGGGGTGGATGTAGCTGTCGCCCACCGCACCCCAGTTCACGAATTGGATGCCGAGCTTGAAGCTGCCCTGCGATGCGGCCAGCATCTCGCTCTCGTCGATGTCGAGCAACTGGTTGAAGTCCACGAACGGAGGGATCGTCGCCTCGCCGACACCCACGGTGCCGATGGCCTCGGACTCCACCAGCGTGATGGAAAGCTCTCGATTCTTCTTCAGGCGCGACAGGGCTGCTGCCGCCATCCATCCGGCAGTGCCGCCGCCTACGATTACAATACGTTCGATTGCCATGTCCGTGCTCGCCCAAACCTCTCTCAACCACAGGCGTAGCGGGCTTTTCTCTTGCGCGCAAAACGGGACGAAGGTCCGTGCTGCACGGGTGTGGAGCGCCCGCTAATGCAAAAATGATACACATCGCGAGAGCAAATGTGAACGTTCATTTTTAGGAGTTGTGAACGCTCACAATTTTGCTATGCAGCACATGAAGCGCCGTGTGGCGCGGGATCATTTTTGTGCAGATATCGGCTGGATAACGTAGCCGAATCAAAGGGGAGAGCAGTCAGTGTCAGCTCGAATCGATAGTCGTAATCTTACCTTCGGCCGCCGCACCCGTGCGCTTGCCGGTGTTTCCGGCCTTGCCCTGTGCATGGCTGCCAGCAATGTCGCCTTCGCGCAGGAAACTCTGGAAGAAGAGGCCGCTCGCGAAGCTGGTGAAGCAGACGACAATGTCATCATCGTCAGCGGTTTCCGTGCTTCGCTGCAGACAGCGCAGGACTTCAAGGAAAACGCCGACACCGTGGTCGACGTGATCACCGCCGAAGACATCGGCGCGTTGGCCGACCGTTCCGTTGCTGAAGCGCTGCAGCGCGTTCCCGGCGTCAACATCTCGCGCTTCGTGCAGCGCGACGACCCTGACCGTTTCTCGGTCGAGGGCTCCGGCGTCATCATTCGCGGCCTGCCCTACGTGCGTTCGGAACTGAACGGCCGTGACATCTTCTCGGCCAACGGTGGCCGCGAGCTTTCCTTCAACGACGTGTCGCCCGAACTTCTGGGCCGCGTAGAGGTGTTCAAGAACACTACTGCCGACATGATCGACGGTGGCATCTCTGGCACGGTGAACCTCGTCACCCGCAAGCCGCTGGACAACCCCGGCTTCAACATCGCCGGCACCGCCGAAGTGAACTACGGTGACATGGCCGACGAATGGTCGCCCGGTTTCTCCGTGCTCGCGTCCAACACCTTCGATACCGGCATCGGCACCTTCGGCCTGCAGCTCGGCTATGCCCAGCAGGAACTGGTGACTCGCACGGACGCATCGCAGATCACCGACCCGTGCTATCGTGCCGCTGATTTCTCCGGCGGCTGCTTCCGCATCCAGCCGGTCGGCTCGGGCGGTTTCTCGGGTGGCCAGCAGTTCGATGCCAGCAACTTCCCGCCGGAAGGCTCCGTCATCGTTCCCAAGGGTGCGGGCGTTCGTACGACCGACCTCACGCGTGACCGCCAGGCCTACTCGGTCGTCGGCCAGTACGAGAGCATGGACGGTCGCTTCCTCGTCACCGCTGAATACCTGCGCGCAGAAACCGACGGTACGCTGCAGGAATTCTCGGCGCTGGCACTGGTCAACGACGACGCCCTGTTCCCCAGCTTCCGTGAAGGCACCACGCCCGTGTTCGACGGCAGCGTGTTCCAGAGCGGCATCCTGACGCAGAACAACCCGTTCGGCGGCATCCCGGGCATCCCCACCGAACTCCTGCGCTTCCAGCAGCAGGACGATACGATGACCGAGGATATCTCGATCGATGTCGACATGGAGCTGACCGATCGTTTCCGCGTGAACTTCGAGGGTCAGGTCATCAAGTCGGAGCGCTCGCTCGATGGCTTCATCGGTGCGATGCAGACCTACACGGACCTGTTCATCGACAACTCGGGTGAAACCCCGCAGGTGCAGTTCCTGTCGCCGGGCGACAGCATCTCCGATCCGGCCTACTTCACCGATCCGACCCGCAGCCTCTACTGGTTCCTGCTCGACAACCAGTCGCAGAACGATGGCGAACTCTACAGCCTCCGCGGCGATGCAGAGTACGACTTCAGCGACGATGGTTTCCTGCGCAAGGTCCGCTTCGGTGCACGCTGGGGCGAGCGTAACCGCGTGACCCGCAACGCCAACTTCTCCAACTGGGGCAACCTCGGTGCTCCGTGGACGGGCCGTGGCGGCAACTGGAACTGCGGTGACTTCCAGGCCTTCGGTTGCGGCGGCGCCTATGCTGCGGACTTCCCGGACTCCTCGGCTATCTACAATCCGTTTGGTGACGACTTCCAGCGCGGCAATGCGCCCACGCCGTTTGGCGATGGTGCTGCCTACTTCTTCGGCGGCGACGACGTGCTGCAGGATTACCTGGCTGGCGATATCTACGACCAGACGCAGGAAATCACCGACTTCAGCCTCACGCCCAACGCGTGGTTCCCGATTTCTGCCCGCAGCAACACGGTTGCCGGCGGTCCGTGGACGCCGGGTGAAATCTCGAACGTCGACGAAACCACGAAGGCTGCCTACGCTCGCCTCGACTTCGGCCACGATTTCAACAGCGGTGCAGAACTGTCGGGTAACATCGGCGTTCGCTACGTGCACACCACCATCGGCGTTGCCGGTGAGCTGAACTTCCCGAACCCGGAAGCCCTCGGCCTGCCGATCGACACCAATGTCACCGTGCCGCTGCTGCGCGATCGTTGCGCCAATGCTCAGGATGGAACGCCGGGTCTCGAATACTGCGAACTGTCGGATGCTCGTCTCGGCGAATTCGCCGCAGCCTTCACCGGCGCGGCAATCGACGACAGTGCAGACGTGACTTTCGATCACTGGCTGCCCAGCTTCAACCTGCGTTTCGACACGGGTACAGGCTTCGTGTTCCGCGGCGCGGTTTCGAAGGGCATCTTCCGTCCGGACCTGGCTGCGTTCCAGACTGGCGGCACCTTTGGCAACAACGTTGCCAACCTGGTGAACAACAACACCGAGGAAACGGGCCAGCTGTTCACGATCCAGACCGGTAACCGCAACCTGCGTCCGATCTCCTCGTGGAACTACGATCTGTCGCTCGAATGGTATTTCGACAGCGTCGGCTCGATCACCGCTGCCCTGTTCATGAAGGACATCTCCGACGTCGTAACCAACGGCGCCGAAGTCCGCACCTACACGGCGGATGACGGGACCACGGCAGAGATCCTCTACAACTCATCTTACAACCTTGAAGGCGGCACGCTGAAGGGTGTCGAACTCGCCTACCAGCAGGTCTATGACTTCCTGCCTGGTCCGCTGGCTGGCCTGGGTTTCCAGGGCACATACACCTATGTGGATGCGGGCGACTTCAACAACAGCTTCCTCGCAGGTGCCAGCCCGATTGCGCCGACCCTGCCGCTGGCAGGTGTGAGCAAGCACACGGTCAACGCCACGCTGTTCTACGAAATGTACGGTTTGTCCGCCCGCGCCGCTTACAACTGGCGTTCGGACTTCCTGCAGACGCCGCGTGACGTGATCTTCCCGTTCTCGCCGATTTACGGCGAAAGCACCGGACAGCTGGATGCGTCGATCTTCTACGACATCACCGACTCCATCAAGATCGGTGTGCAGGGCGTGAACCTGCTCGATGAAGTGACGCAGACCTCGCAGGTGATCGACTTCGACGGCACGCGGATCACCCGTTCCGCCTTCCGCAACGACCGCCGCTTTACCTTCCTCGTCCGTTTCGACTTCTAAGTCGGAGCTCCTCCGGATGAGATGACCAGATGGGCTCCTGCGTGCTCCCACGCGGGGGCCCATTTTTTCTTCCCCTCGCGGCGGGCGTGGTAAGGCTTCGCCGCGAGGGGTCAGGAACAGGGAAAAGCCGATGATCGAAACAGGGTCCAACCGGCGCACGCTCCCGGCGTGCTTGCTTGTCCTCGCCTTGCTTTCCGCCTGCGGAACGGAGGCAACGACTTCGCCCGCAGTTCCCGCACCTGTCGCGTCGCCCGCGCCGCAAGGTAGCTGGCAACTTGCGTGGGCGGACGAGTTCAGCGGCAGCGCTCTCGATACTGCCCGCTGGAACCCGCTGGAGGATTGCTGGGGCGGCGGCAACGAGGAGCGCCAGTGCTACACCGCGCGGCCCGACAACCTGAGTGTCGAGAACGGCGCGCTGGTGATCACCGCGCGCGAAGAGGAATTCACCGGTCCGGCATGGCCCGCAAGTTTCGGCCCCTCCGGCACCGATCCCGATCAGCAGGCGACCAAGCCCTTCACGTCGGCCAAACTGACGACGCAAGGCCTTCATAGCTGGACATATGGCCGCTTCGAAATGCGCGCCCGCCTGCCGCAAGGGCAGGGCGTGTGGCCCGCTTTCTGGATGCTGCCGGAAGACAGCGACTACGGCCCTTGGGCAGCCTCGGGCGAGATCGACATTCTCGAAGCGGTGAACCTTGGCGTGGAATGCGACGAATGCGAGGCGGGCGGGGAGAACTCCATTCTCGGAACGCTGCATTTCGGGGGGCAATGGCCGGATAACGACTTGCACAGCACCGAGGTCTCGATGCCGCAGGTGCTGGACACCGAGTTCCACACTTACGGCGTAATTTGGGAGCAGGGCCGCTTCATTTGGACATTCGACGGCGAACCTTTTGCCACCGCGGAGGCGAGCGACTGGTTCACCAGTGCCACCACACATCCGAACGCGCCGTTCGACCGGCCTTTCCACCTGATCGTGAACCTCGCGATTGGCGGTGGCCTGCCCGAAGGGCGCGCGCTGGGCGGCGTCTCTAACGCCGATTTCCCCAAGCGGATGGAAGTTGACTGGATACGCGTCTGGCAATGCGATGCAGACGCCGCTACCGGTCAAGGCTGCACAGGGGTCTGACAGACATGGCACGTCGCCGACAATCCGTTACGATCAAGCACGTGGCCGCCGATGCAGGCGTTTCGCTGCAGACGGTCAGCCGCGTCATCAATAACGAGGCCAACGTCCGCCCCGAGATGAAGGAGCGGGTGCAGGCCTCGATCGACAAGCTTGGCTATGTCCCCTCCATCGCGGCGCAGCGCATGAGCGGATCGCGGTCCTACCTGATCCTGGCGCTCAATGACCGTGAGCGCACGATTGCCGACTGGCGCGCGCGCGAGGGTAGCGACTGGATCGACCAGATGCTCTTGGGCGGCATGCTGAAATGCGCCGAATACGGCTATCGTCTGATCTTCGAACTGGTCGACACCCGCAGCGATCACGTGGAGCGCGAGCTGAAGGGCGCGATCGCCGCGCTTCAGCCCGATGGCGTGATCCTCACCCCGCCGCACGGCGAGAACAAGCTGATCACCGGCCTGCTCGACAAGCACAAGATTCCGTATGTGAAGATCGGTGCACGCCAGAATGGCGGACTGTCGATCACCATGGGTGACGACAAGCTGGCGCGCATGGCGACCGAGTACCTCATCGGCAAGGGCCACAAGCGCGTGGGCTTCATCGCCGGTTCGCGCGAATACGTGATCAGCCAGTGGCGCAAGGAAGGCTGGCTGGAGACAATGCAGGAACACGGCCTCGATACGGACGGCCTGTGCGAGCGCGGCGATTTCAGCTTCGATTCCGGCGTGGAGGCAGCGCGCGCACTGCTCGAACGCCGAAACCGCCCGACCGCAATCATCGCGGGTAACGACCAGATGGCGATGGCGACAAACAGGGTCGCGCACGAGATGGGGCTGAAAGTGCCGGGCGACCTTTCTATCGTCAGCTTCGACAACACGCCGGTGGTGCGCTTCGTCCAGCCGCCACTTACCGCGATAGACCAGCCGATTGCCGAGACGGTTTCGCGCGCTGTCGAACTGCTCATCACGGCCCAGCGCGGCGAGGAACTGCCGCCGATGCCGGTGGTGGTGGAAGGCAGCCTGGTCGAGCGGGAATCGGTCGCCGCGCCGCCCAGGTCGGCATGACCGGGCCGGTCGCCGCGCGCCAAGCGGGCGACCGCCAGCACACGCGCTTCATGCTGCTCTACGCGCTCGCCGCAGCGGGCGGGGCGATGGCATATGTTCCGTTCCTCACCATTCTGCTGCCCGTGCGGGTGGAAGCCATGGCGGACGGTGCGCATGTAAGCTGGCTGGCCTATTGCGCCTTTGCGGGCGCCGTTGCCGCCAGTTGCTCGAACATCCTGTTCGGCTGGCTTTCGGACAAGACGGGCAACCGTGGAGTGTGGATCGCTCTCGGGCTACTTCTGAGTTGCACGTTTCTGGTTGCGATGTCGCTGGTGGAGGGGCTGACGATTCTGCTGACCTTGCTGGTGGCGTGGCAGATCTCGCTCAACATGATGCTCGCACCGCTCGCCGCGATGGCAGGCGACTACGTTCCGGACCGGCAAAAGGGCTTCCTCGGCGGGCTGCTGTCATTCGCGCCCGCACTGGGCGCAGCATCGGGCGCGCTGGTTACCATTCCCGGCCTCGCCTCGGCCGACATGCGGCTGGTAATCGTTGCATCGCTTGTCGCGTTGTGCGTTCTGCCAGTGCTCCTCCTGGGGCGACCGCGCGCCTTTCCGGAACTGATGGAGCCTGTGCCGAAGGTGGAAGGTCCGGTCGATCCGCGACCGCGCAAGCTGGTGGTGCGCATGTGGCTGGCACGCCTGCTGGTGCAGATCGCCGAGGCGGCGCTGTTCGCCTATCTCTACATCTGGCTGCGCAGCATTGCCGATCACATCGTTGACAACGATGCGGCGCAGGTTTTCGGCGTGGTGTTGTTCCTGGCGGTTCCTGCCACGCTGCTGGTTGGCCGCTGGGCCGACAGGGCCAATCGCCCGATCCTGCCACTGGCGATCTGCGCGGCGGCAACGGGTGTCGCACTCTTGCTGATGGCGAGCGCGCCGGACCTGCCGTTCGCCCTTCTCGCCTACGGTCTGTTCGGGCTGGCGTCCTCCATCTTCCTCGCACTGCATTCAGCTCAGACGCTGCGCGTGCTTCCGCGCCCACAGCACCGTGGGCGTGACCTTGGATTGTTCAATCTTACCAACACCGTACCCTCGCTGGTGATGCCGGGCCTGACCCTCGCAATGGTGCCGCTGTTCGGCTTCGCGGGCCTGTTCGTGCTGCTCGCCGTTCTGGTGGTTCTGGCCGCCCTCCTTCTCTTCACCATCCCGCGTCCGGATTAGTCGCTTGCCAAAGGGGGCAATACGTGTACAACTCGAATTGTGAACGTTCCCAATTAAAGAGGAAGACAATGCGTTTCGGGAGAGGATTGCGTGCAGGAGTCGCTGCGGCGGCACTGGGACTGGGTCTGGCGGCTTGCGCTACCGTGCCAGCTCGGACGACGGCAGATGCGGAGCCCGTGGCAGCCGTGAACGACGAGGATGCGGTTGTCGCCGATCTCGTTTCGCGCATGTCGCTGGAGCGCAAGATCGCGCAGCTGATCCAGCCGCAGATCAATTCATTTACGCCCGAGGACATGGAGCGTTATCGCTTCGGCAGCTATCTCAATGGCGGCAATGGCGGCCCCTATGGCGACGAATACGCGCCGGCCAGCGAATGGCTGCGCTATGCTGACGAGATGTTCGATGCCTCGGTGCAGCCGATGGCAAATGGCGAACCTGTGATCCCGACCATGTGGGGCACCGATGCCGTGCACGGCCACACCAACGTGGTGGGGGCGACGATCTTCCCGCACAACATCGCGCTGGGCGCGGCGGGCGACGCCGAACTGGTGCGCCGCATAGGCCATGCGACTGCCGTGGAAATCGAAGTCACCGGCATCGACTGGAACTTCTCGCCCACCGTGGCTGTCGCGCAGGACGATCGCTGGGGCCGCAGCTACGAAAGCTATTCCGAGAACCGCGAGCTTGTCGCCCGTCTTGGCGCGGCGCTGGTGGAAGGCCTGCAGGGCACTCCCGGGGCTGACGATTTCCTCGGCACGGGACGCGTGATCGCGACGGCCAAGCATTTCTTCGGCGATGGCGGCACCGACAACGGCGTCGACCAGGGTGAAGTAACCGGCGACATCGACGCGCTGATGGAAATTCACGCCTATCCCTATCCCGCCACCATCGACGCGGGCGTGGAAGCGGTGATGGCCAGCTTCAATTCCATCAACGGTCGCAAGATGCACGGCAACGAAGAACTGCTGACCGGCGTACTGCGCGAACAAATGGGTTTTGATGGGCTGGTCGTCGGCGACTGGAATGGCCACGGGCAGGTCGCCGGTTGCACCATAACCGATTGCGCCCAGTCCTTGCTGGCCGGTCTCGACATCTACATGGTGCCCGACGACTGGAAGGGCCTGATGGAGACCCTGATTGCGCAGGTTCAGGACGGCACCATCCCCATGTCCCGCGTGGACGAAGCCGTCAGCCGCGTTCTGCGCGTGAAATACCGCGCGGGTCTGCTGGGCGACAACGTGCAGCGCCCGTCCGAGCGCGGCGTCGGCGGTCAATTCGACCTGCTGGCTTCGCCCGAACACCGCGCAATCGCGCGCGAGGCCGTGGCGCGTTCGCAGGTGATCCTGAAGAACGATGGCGTGCTGCCGTTGGCGGCCGGCGCGAATGTGCTGGTTGCAGGTGCGGCTGCCGACAACATCGGACAGGCTTCCGGCGGGTGGACTCTCACCTGGCAGGGTGGCCGCGAGCTGGAGCGTGACCTGTTCCCCAATGCGACTTCCATCTGGGAGGGCATCGAGGCCGCTGTGGAAGCGGGTGGCGACAGCGCGACTCTTTCGGAAGACGGCAGCTTCACCCAGCGCCCCGATGTTGCCGTGGTGGTGTTCGGCGAGCGACCCTACGCCGAATTTGCCGGCGACCGCCCCGATCTAGCATTCCGCGACGAGGAAGGTCTGGAACTGCTGCGCGCGTTCGAAGCGCAGGGTATCCCCACCGTCGCGGTTTTCCTTTCGGGCCGCCCGCTGTGGGTGAACCGTGAACTCAACGCTGCAGACGCCTTTGTCGCATCGTGGTTGCCGGGAAGTGAAGGTGCCGGTATCGCCGATGTGCTGACCGGAGCGCACGAGGCTACGGGGCGCTTGTCTTTCAGCTGGCCTGCTGATTGCGCGGGTGCACCGCTCAACGGTCCTGAAGGCGCGCTTTTTGCCCTGGGCTATGGCCGTTCCCTCACCGACACTTCGCCGCTGCCGCAGCTGAGCGAGGAATGTGCCGCGCTGACCGAATATGTCAGCTCCGATCTCTTCACCTCGGGGCGCCTTGCCGATGGCGTGAGCGCCTACGCAGGCGAGGGTGAGGCCCTGCCATTGCTGATCGGCAGCGCAGGCGGCGTTACCGCCCGCGGATATGACCGCAACGCACAGGAAGATGCGCGCGAGATCGCAATGTCCGCCAGCTCCAGCCTCACGTTGGAGCAGGAACGGAGTAGCGGCGGTGCCTATCGCATCACCTACGAAGTGCTGGGCCGTCCGGGCGCGCCCGTTTCGGTGCAGGCAGGTACAGCCGGGGAAATCGACCTGACGTCGCATTTTGCCCATGCTTTCGAGAAGGGCTGGCGCGAAATGGTGATCACCGACGCATGCGCGGGCAACCTCGGCAACGCGATTACTTTCGCGACGGAGGGTGACATTTCCTTCCGTATCGCCGAAGTGGTGCGCGAGGACCTGCCCGAAGGCACGCAGTGCTCTTTCTGAATTTACAATCTGCGCGTGAGCAGACCATAACCGATTGATTCTTGCGGAACTGGCCGGACAAGGCAGACCGCCATTAGGGAGAATGACATGGCCCTGGCGCCCGATGTTTCCAGCAGCACCGATCCCAATCCGGTGTCTGACGATTCGCCCCCGGTGGATGCGCCGGGCCTGCAATATTTCGTAATGGGGCTGTTCTTCATCTTCGGCGGGATCACCTCGCTGAACGACGTGATCATTCCCAAGCTGAAAGAGCTGTTCACGCTCTCCTACACCGAAGCGATGCTGGTACAGTTCTGCTTCTTTGCAGCCTACCTGCTGATCGGCATTCCCGGCGCGAAGCTGGTGAAGAAGATCGGCTACATGCGCGGCGCGGTTGCGGGCCTTTGCACCATGATCGTGGGCTGCCTGCTGTTCATTCCCGCCAGCCAGACGGCGACCTATGCGATCTTCCTTGGCGCATTGTTCATTCTGGCGAGCGGTGTGGTGATCGTGCAGGTGGTGGCGAATCCGCTCATCAGCCTGCTCGGCCCGCCTTCCACAACGCACAGCCGCCTGACTTTCGCACAGGCCTTCAACTCGCTTGGCACCACGGTCTTCCCGATCGTGGGCGCAGCCGTGATCCTGGGTACGCTGGCGGATGTCAGCGCGGATGAACTGGAAGGCGCTGCCTTGCAGGCTTACCGCGCGGCCGAGAGCGAGGCGATCTGGCAGGGTTATCTCGGCGTTGCTGCCCTGATCGCGCTGGTGGCAGCGGCGGTGTGGATGTTCCGCAACCGACTGCCGCACGATGCGAAGACCATGGGCGAGGGCGATCTCGTTTCCTCGGGTCGTTACCTGATGGGTCTCGCCATTGCTGCCGTAGGCGCTTTCGTCGCCCTGCAGGTGAGCGGCTGGCTTGGCGTAGTGATTATCCTCGCGGCCCCAGCACTGTGGCTCTACGACAACGACCTGCTGAAGCGCGCCCGGTTCAGCTACGGCGCGCTGTGCATTTTCCTCTACGTGGGCGCGGAAGTCTCCATCGGCTCGATCGTCATCAACTACCTGTCGACCGAACGCGTGCTGGGTGAGCCGGAAAGCGTGATCGGCTGGATGATCGGCCTTTACTGGGGCGGCGCCATGGTCGGGCGTTTCATCGGCTCTGCTGCCCTGCGCGTGTTCAGCCCGGGCAAGATCCTTGCTTTCAACGCAGCTGGCGCGATTGCGCTGATCATCATCTCGTCGCTGACGTCTGGTGAAGTGGCGGCCTATTCGCTGCTGGCCGTGGGCCTGATGAACTCGATCATGTTCCCCACCATCTTCTCGCTCGCCTGCGAGAAGCTGGGCGCGCGCGCAGCGGACGGCTCGGGTATCATCAACGTAGCCATCTTCGGCGGCGCGGTTGTTCCCCTGCTGTACGGCGTCGTTGCCGATGCGACCGGCGGAAACTTGGCGCTGGCGATGATCATTCCGGTGGTCTGCTACGCAATTATCGCAGGCTTCGGCATCTTTGCACGGCGTCCGGCACAGACCTACGCCTGACCCGAACCAGGCTGAAACAAAAAGGGGCGGCGGATCACAGCGATCCGCCGCCCTTTTCTTTTGTCCCGGTCCGGTCAGTTGCGGCGCGCGAGTCTTGCCGGGGAAGCGCTGCCGAAGTTCATCAGCACCTGCTGGAATGGCATACCGTCGCCGCCACGGTCGACGATGATGTGCTGGAAACTGGGCACCTCGTGGTCGCGGAAATCCTCGGCATCGGTTTCCAGCGGTTCGGCCAGCACCGTGCGATAGAACTCGCGGCGCATGAATTCGGACAGCTCGCCCGCTTCCACCGCGCCATCACTGTTCATATCGGCTCCGCCTTCCAGCGCCTGCCGGAAAATGTGGCTGATATAGCCCCCTGACTTGTCACCCTGAGCGACGAGGCTGAGGGTGTCGGCATCGGAGCTGAAAATACCCATGCGGTTGTCGGCCTGATCGATCACCTGATCGAACCCGCCGGCGAAGCAGGCGTCGATCACTAGCAGGGTACGGGCATCCACACCCTGCATCATCTCGGCTAATTCGTAATCGTAGAGCGCGGCATCGAACAGTTCGATGGTCTCGGCGCTGCCGTCCCGCTCGGTGTTCATGTTCTCCACCTTCTCCCCGTGGCCGGAGAAGAAGATCAGCAGCGTGTCATCCGGCCCGACCTGCGAAGCAAGGCGGGTCAGAGCTTCACGGAAATTGGCGCGGGTGGCATGCCGGTCCGTCAGGGTGACGCTTTCAGGTGCCAGCACGCCTGCCTCGCGCAGGGCGAAGGATACGCGCTCCGCATCTTCGTCGGTGCGGTTGAGCGGATTGATCCGCTCGTAATTGGCGACGCCAACGCTCAGCGCATAGACCTGAGCCTCGCCGCTGGACGGGCGCACGGTCCGCACATCCGGCGCAGCCTCTGAAATGCGCACGGTATATTCACCGCGCTCGCCGCGATTGAAGCTGCTGGCGGCCACCGTGTAGGTGCCGTCTGCCGGCAGGGTGATGGAGAGGCTTGAGTTGGTGTCCTGTTGCCCCTGGCGATCATCGTTCGTCTCGGTCTGCCCGTCAGGCAGGTAGACCGTCAGGAAAGTGTCGATTGCGCTGGAGGCAAGGTCGAAAGTCAGTCGCTGACCGCGTCGCCCTATGAAGCGGTAATAGTCCACGTTCTCGCCCGTAAGGCGCGTGGGATCGCTGCGCACCAACAGGCCACTGACGGTCTCGCCAAGGGGAAGCGAGCGGGCCTGAACGCCTGCGGGCACAGGATTGGCAGGGTCCAGTGTGGCGAGGCGATAGTCGCCGCTGCCGCTGTTCTGGTAGCTGGAAACAGTGATCCGATAGGTGCCGTCTGCGGGCAGCCGAGCATCAATCAGGCTGTTGAGCGTGCCGTCGGGACCGTCGTCGTTTTCCACGCTGAACCCATCGGGCCCGGTAATGGACAGCACGGTGTCGAACTGGTCGGAAGACAACGCGATCTGCACCCGCTGCCCCGCGCGTGCTTCCAGCGTGAAACTATCCTGCCCACGCTGAAGCTGGCCGTGACGCATGTCGCCCAGCGCAATCGGTCCGCCGCGCGACATGACGGGTTTTTGTGCCTGCTTCCCGGTAGCCTCTGTCTCGACCTGCGAGCCGGCTTCGGCGAACGGAGAATCAAGTCCGCCAGCGGCAAGCCCGCTCGCCGCCGCGACCATTGTCGTGACGGCGATTCCGCCCATCAGAAACCGTTTCACCATGTCAGCCCCCTGTTCATTCATTCATGCCCGAGCCTTCATGGATGAACAATGATGAATAGAGCCAGAATCGACGCGCGAGGGCAGGTTTTACGCGTTATCAGGCTCCTGCCATGCAAGCACCGGTTTGCGCGCCGCATGGGCCTCGTCAAGACGGGCGCGCGGGGCGTGGTGCGGGGCTGTCTTCAGCGTTTCATCCCCATCCTTCGCCCGCTGGGCGAGCGATCGCATGGCGGTGACGAACTGGTCGAGCACCGCCTTGCTCTCGGTCTCGGTCGGCTCCACCAGCATCGCGCCGTGCACTACCAGCGGGAAGTACATGGTCATCGGGTGGAAGCCTTCGTCGATCAGGCCCTTGGCAACATCCAGCGTGGACATGCCTTCTGCAAAGCCGTGATCGCTGAACAAGGCTTCGTGCATGCAGGGGCCGGACTTGCCGAAAGGCGCGTCCAGCACATCGTCCAGGCTGCGCAGCAGGTAGTTGGCGTTTAGCACTGCATCGCCCGATGCAGCGCGCAGGCCATCCGCGCCGTGGCTAAGGATATAGGTGAGAGCGCGGGTGAACATGCCCATCTGCCCGTGGAAGGCCGTCATGCGGCCAAAGCTGCCGGGGAATTCGTCGCCGACGTTTTCCTCTTCCACCAGCCGGATTTCGCCGCCTTCGTCCTTCACCACGAAAGGCAGCGGGGCAAAGGGAGCCAACGCTTCCGACAGGACCACCGGGCCGGAGCCGGGGCCACCGCCGCCGTGCGGGGTGGAGAAGGTCTTGTGCAGGTTGATGTGCATGGCATCGATGCCAAGGTCGCCCGGCCGCACCCGGCCCATGATCGCGTTGAAGTTCGCGCCGTCGCAATAGACGAGGCCACCCGCGTCATGCACCGCATCCGAGATCGCCTTCATATCGTGTTCGAACAGGCCGCAGGTGTTGGGATTGGTGATCATCACGCCCGCGACATCGGGACCGAGGCGGGCCTTCAATGCTTCGAGGTCCACGCGGCCTTCTTCGGTCGCGGGAATGTCTTCCACTTCGTAACCCGCGAAGGCGGCGGTGGCGGGGTTGGTGCCGTGCGCGCTTTCGGGGACAAGGATCACCTTGCGCATGTCGCCGCGCGCTTCCAGCGCGGCGCGGATGCAAAGGATGCCGCACAGCTCGCCATGCGCGCCTGCCTTGGGGCTCATTGCGACCGCGCTCATGCCGGTCAGTTCAAGCAGCCAGTGCGCCAGTTCGTCGATCACGCCCAGCGCGCCTTTCACGGTGTCGACCGGTTGCAGCGGATGCACGTCGCCGAAGCCGGGCATGCGCGCGACTTTCTCGTTCAGGCGCGGGTTGTGCTTCATGGTGCAGCTGCCGAGCGGGAACAGGCCAAGATCGATGGCATAGTTCTGGCGCGACAGACGGGTGTAGTGGCGCACTGTTTCCGGCTCTGACAAGCCGGGCAGGTCGATCGCCTGCTTGCGGGCGAAGTTGCCGAGACGGCCTGGTGCGTTTGCGTCGGGTTCGGGCAGGTCGACACCGCAGGTCTCGCGCGTGCCGAGTTCGAAGATCAGCCGTTCTTCCAGCATCAGCGCCTTGTTGCCGGTGACGGTGGGGTATTTGCCCGCGTTCTCGGCGGAGACGGGAGTGCCGGGCTTCCAGCCGCTTGCGTTCATCTTGTTCATGCCAGCGCCTCCTCAATTGCCGAGGCAAGTGTCTCGATATCCTCCTCGGTCACGGTCTCGGTGACAGTGACGAGCAGGCCGTTTTCGCGCCCTTCGCCATCAGGAAACAGGCGACCCAGCGCCACGCCCGCCAGCACGCCCTTGTCTGCCAGATCGCGCACGATGGGGCGGGCCTCCTTGTCCAGCACGAGGGTGAATTCGTTGAAGAAGCTATCGTTCAGAACGCTGACACCGGGCACCTTTTCCAGCCGGTCTGCCGTGAGGCAGGCGAGGCGGTGGTTTTCGGCAGCAAGGGCAGTCAGCCCCTTTTCACCCAGCAGCGTCATGTGGACGGAAAAGGCCAGCGCGCACAGGCCGGAATTCGTGCAGATGTTGCTGGTCGCCTTCTCGCGGCGAATGTGCTGCTCGCGCGTGGAGAGGGTGAGCACGAAGCCGCGCTTGCCGTCGGCATCCACGGTCTCGCCGCACAGGCGGCCCGGCATCTGCCGCACGTGCTTGGGATTGGTGATGGCGAAGAGGCCGAGGTACGGCCCGCCGAATTGCAGGCCGACGCCCAGTGCCTGGCCTTCGCCCACCACGATATCCGCGCCGAGGTTGCCCGGCGCTTCCAGCGCGCCCAGAGCCACGGGTTCGGTATTCACCACGATCAGTAGCGCGCCGGCGGCATGAGTGGCTTCCGCAATACGGGGCAGGTCAGGGATGCGCCCCATGATGTCGGGATACTGCACCACCACGCAGCTCATCGTCTCGGCGATCCGTGCGATCAGCGCATCGTCGCCGGGGTTGGAGCTGAGAACCGGCAGTTCGTAATCGATATGGCCCGGTGTGAAACGCGCCATTGTCTGCGCGACGGAGACGTAATGCGGATGCACGCCGCCGCTCATCAGCGCCTTGTGCCGTTTCGTCAGGCGCGCTGCCATCACGATGGCTTCCCAGCAAGCGGTCGAGCCGTCGTACATCGAGGCATTGGCGATTTCGCAGCCATAGAGGCGCGCGACCTGCGTCTGGAATTCGAACAGCATCTGCAGCGTGCCCTGCGCGATTTCCGGCTGGTAGGGCGTGTAGGCGGTCAGGAACTCGCCGCGCTGGATGATGTGATCGACCGTGGCAGGCACGTGGTGGCGATAGGCCCCCGCACCGCAGAAGAACGCCGCGTCGGCGGCGGCGAGGTTCTGCTTTGACAGCTGCCGCATGTGCTTCTCCACCGCCATTTCATTAGCGTGGAGAGGCAGGTCGGGAACGGGGCCGTCGAGGTAGTGCTCATTCGGCACATCGGCGAACAGCGCGTCGATGCTCGGCGCGCCGATCTTGTCGAGCATGGCCGCGCGGTCACTGTCGGTAAGGGGGAGGTAACGCATGGCTATCAGTCGAGCCCTTCGCAAAATGTCTTGTAGGCAGCTTCGTCCATCAGACCGTCGAGTTCGGCTGCGTCCGATACGCTGAGGCGGAAGAACCAGCCCTCGTCTTCGGGGCTGGAGTTCACCAGTTCCGGCTCGTCGTCGAGCGCGGCATTGCCTTCGGTCACGGTGCCGGAAATCGGCGCATAGACATCGCTTGCCGCCTTCACGCTTTCGACCACTGCGGCTTCGGCGCCCTTGGCCAGTTCGGTTCCTGCTTCAGGCGTTTCGACGAAGACGATGTCGCCAAGCTGGCCTTGCGCGAAATCGGTGATGCCGATGGTGGCGGTGTCGCCCTCAACGTCGATCCATTCGTGTTCTTCGGTGAAATAACGGGGCATCAGGAAGCTCCTTTGCGGACATATTTGTGAGGGACGAAAGGGAGAGGCACGACAGTTGCGGGAAGCCGCTTGCTGCGCACTTCGATGGTGAGCTGCGTGCCACTCTCGGTATGTTCGGTTTCAATGTAGGCCATGGCAATCGGGTGACCGAGCGTGGGCGAGAAGCCGCCGCTGGTGACGGTGCCGACCAGTGCATCGCCGGAAAAGACTTTCGCACCTTCGCGCGCAGGTAGGCGGCCTTCGAGCGCGAGGCCGACGCGTTTGCGGGCACAGCCGCCTTCCTCAAGCCGCGCCATTGCGGCGGCGTAACCGGGGAAACCGCCAGCATCGCGGCGTGACTTCGACAGAGCGAAGGAGAGAGCCGCGCTGACAGGGTCGGTATCCTGCGACAGATCATGCCCATAGAGCGGCAATCCCGCTTCGAGGCGCAAGCTGTCGCGCGCGCCGAGGCCTGCGGGTTTCACCCGCTCGTCTGAAACCAGCGCATCGGCAAGTGCTGCCGCGTGGTTCTGGTGGATGGAAATCTCGAAGCCGTCTTCCCCGGTGTAGCCCGCGCGGCTGACCCAGATGTGCTGGCCGTTCCACTGGAAAAGGCCGGCGCGCATGAAGGAAAGTTCGGCGACGCCCGGCGCCAGATCTTCCAGCACGGCGGCAGCTTCCGGCCCCTGCAGGGCGAGAAGGGCGAAGTCATCGTAGTGCGTGAGAGTGACATCGTCGTCCAGGTGCTCGCGCAGGTGGGCGATGTCGTCCCACTTGCAGGCACCGTTCACCACCAGCGCATAATGCGGGCCAGTGTTGGTGACGATCAGGTCGTCAATGATGCCGCCCGCCTCGGTCAGTAGCAGCGAATAGCGCATCTGGCCTTCGGGCAGGTCGGCGATGGCGGTGGGAAGGAGCTTTTCCAGTTCGTGCGCGGCCTTCTCGCCAGAGACGGAAAGCTGGCCCATGTGGCTCACGTCGAACAGGCTGGCGTGGCTGCGTGTCCACTCGTGCTCTGCCACGATGCCCCCACCAGATTCTTTGGCATACTGGATCGGCATTTCGTAGCCCGCGAAAGGCACCATGCGTGCGCCATGATCGCGGTGCCACTGGTCCAGTGGCAGCTTTTCGGGCGGCAGGTCTTCAAAATCGTCGTTGTCGCTCATGGACAGGTTCCGGCACGGTTCGGCAGCGCCCGGAAATCGAGCCCTTCAACCACGCCCCCTCTGTCGTCAGACCTGAGAGACACACGCGCCCATGTAGCCGCGCTTACCCCTTCGGTGGCCCGCCTCTACGAGCGGCAGGCTCTTTCCAGAGTGCCTGAACCAGATGCGCGGTCCTTCTGCCTGAGAGTTTCCGAGGCGGTTGCTCCTTCGGCCTCCCCGGCACCAGCCGGGGATGTCTCCCGCGCACCCAGACGATTTCACATATGCGAATCGACAGGCATGTCCCCCTTTAGACAAGGCGGACGCGCGGTCAATCGCATAAGCGCGCAATCGCGGTGGAAATCGGCCTATTTGCGGCGGAAGCGGTCGGAGACGACGGCGCCGACGAACAGCGGTGCGGAAATGACCATGCGGCGCCACAGTCGCTTGGGCTCACCCACCAGGCGCGGCAACCATTCGAGGCCAAGATCGCGCCACACCTTGCCGGGGCGCTGGATGCGTCCGGCATAGAAATCGAAGACCGCGCCGATGGAGCCGATCAGCTTCGTCTCGAGGCGGTGGCGATTGGCCTCGACCCATTTCTCCTGCTTGGGCGCGGTCATGCCGACCCACAGCACGTCCGGCTGGAAGGCGTTCACCACCTCATGCATCGCCTTGTTGTCCTCTTCCGAGAACTCGGGTTTGTAGGGCGGCGAATGGGTGGCGACCTCGATATCGGGATAGTCGCGCGCCATGCGCTCGCGGATCGAGGTGAGTACGTCCTCCGAGGAACCGAGAAACATCATCCGCCCCTTGCGCTGGGCGAGCAATTCGCTGGTCAGCTGGAACAGGTCGAAGCCGGTCACGCGCTCGGTAATGTCGCCGCCGTTGAACTTCGAGGCGAGGACGATGCCCACGCCGTCCGGGATCAGCATGTCAGCGCGTTGCAGGGCCAGCTTGAACACCGCGTCCCCGCGAGCGACCTCGACCGAGTGCGGATTGATGCAGGCGATGTGACGCGCCTTGCCGTCCTCGGCATCGAGCCAGCGCGCGACGTGCGGCGATAGCGCTTCCGGGTCGAGCGTGCAGACGGTGTAATCAAGAACGCGTTCGGTGGGGAAAGTGTCGGTCACTGGTTGTCCTGCGGGCCGGGAATGAGCGGCGCAATTTTTTTGAATAGGTCCTTTGTCACCTCGCGGCTGCCGGCCGCATTGAGGTGGAGCGGGTCGATGAAGAAATCCTCGCGGTCCTGCCATGGGTCACGCAGGTCGATGAAGGTCACGTTAGGATGATCGTCCGCCAGGCGGCGAAGCAGCGCGTCCATCTCGGCCGCCTTTTCCGGCTCCACGGCTTGCCACTGGGCGGTTGTGGGGATGAAGGTGAGGAACACGGGCCAGCCCTTCTCCTCGCTTTCGGCAAGGAAATCCTCGAAAACTGCGACTTGCCTGTCGTCTATCTCGATCCGCCGGAACTTCCCGGAGGCAACTTCCGCTGCCAGCACTTCGGGACGGAAACGGCCGCCTACCGAGTTGTTCCAGTTGCCCATCCAGCCGCGCAGCGAGGCGTTGAGCGCCACGTCATCGTAGCGCGCAAGATGGCTGATCTGCCGGACGCGGTATTCCCATTGCGGCGCGGTTTCATACAGCACCTCTCCCACCAGCGGATCATCCATGTGCGGATAGAACAGGGTATAGGAATTTGCGCTCAGTCCTTGCGGTGTGAACAGGTGATTGTCGACGCCGAAGACAATGGCCTTCACCCCGTCCGGATGGAGACGGGCATAGTGCCGGGCCATCAGGATGCGATCCTCCAGCTGGGCGCCCGCCCGCGCGTAGTTGGCAACCGGAATGCGCAGCCGGCGTTCCAGCATGACCTTGTCCACGCCCAGCACTACGTGGCTGTGGCCCACCAGCAGCACGGCCTCTTCCCGATCCAGCCCGAAATAGCGATCCAGCCCGTGGCGCAGCACGGTATCGGTTGCCCGGTCCGCCACGAAGAAGACGACCAGCGCCACCAGCAGCAGCATTGCGGGGCGTTTCAGCCGGGAAATGATCGAGGTTTCAGACATCGCTCACTCCCTAGAACTGGAAATAGATGAAGGCGGACGAACTCGCGCCCAGCAGTGCGATGCCGCACACCAGCAGGGCGGAACCTGCCGCGCGCATGGCGGGCGAGAAGCGGCTGGGCGAGAAGTAGATCGAGAACCAGCCGCGCGATTGCAGCACCTGCACGCCCATCAGGAACACGATCAGCGCGATGTTGATCGCCGCGGTGAAACGCGACGCGCCAAGGTCCGGCATGGACCCGGTATCGCTCAGGATCGTGGTGACGACGTACCACGCATCGCCGATGCTCTCTGCACGGAAGAAGACCCATGCCAGCACGACGGCGTGGAACGTCACCAGCATGCCCAGCAGCACGGCCCACCACGACGGCTTGGCAGGGGTCGGCACGAACTTGTTCCATACCCACTGCACCACGTAATAGGCTGCGTGGAGCGCGCCCCAGATCACGAAGGTCCATGCTGCGCCGTGCCATACGCCGGACACCACGAACACGATCCAGATATTGCGCATCCACTTCAGCGTGGAGACGCGATTGCCGCCCAGCGGGTAGTAGACGTAGCTACGGAACCAACTGGTGAGCGAGATATGCCAGCGGCGCCAGAAATCGGCGATGGACCGGGCCAGATACGGCAGGGCGAAGTTCTTGGACAAGTCGAAGCCCAGGATGCGCGCGCTGCCGATGGCGATATCCGAATAGGCGCTGAAATCGCAGTAGATCTGGAATGCGAAGAAATAGGTTGCCAGCAGAAGAGTGGAGCCGTCGTGAAGCTCCGGCGCGCCATAGATTTCATCGACGTAGATGCCGAGCCTGTCGGCAATGACGATCTTCTTGAACAGACCCCAGATGATCAGCTGGATGGCGCTTCCCATGCGGCCGATGTCGAACCGGTGCTTTTCCTTGAACTGGTCGAGCAGGGTGCTGGCGCGTTCGATCGGGCCAGCGATCAGCTGCGGGAAGAAAACGACATAGGTGGCAAACCGCGTGAGACTGCGTTCGGGGCCATGATCGCCGCGCCACACGTCGATGGGGTAGCTGAGAGCCTGAAAGGTGAAGAAGCTGATGCCGACTGGGAGGATGATCGGCAAGTAGGGGACCATGTAGGTCATCCCGCCTGCCTCGAACGCGGCGCGGAAGCTCTCGTTGAAGAAGTTGAAGTACTTGAAGAAGAACAGCACACCCAGCGAGGCGATGATGGCGAGCCAGAGCCACACGTTCCTCGACGTTTCGCTGCGCGCATCGGCGATGCGCCTGCCCGCTTCCCAGTTCAGCAGTGTCACGCCGCCGATGAGGAAGGCGAACTTCCAGTCCCACTGCATGTAGAAATAGTAGCTGGCCACCAGCAGGAACGGCACGCGCCCGCGCATCGGCAGGGCGAAGAACACCGCCACCACCACGGCCAGATAGATGATGTACTCCCACGAGTTGAACAGCATCAGGCGCTGACCTTTCCGGCCAGTGCCTTTTCATAGGTCGCCATCAGTCGCTCGTAGTAAAGATCGTAGGTGTACTCGCTTTTCACGCGGGCAAAGCCTGCTTCGCCAAGCGTCTGGCGGCGGGCGGGATCCTGCATGAGTTCGGTAATGGCCTGCGCCAGTGTTGCCTCGTCCTTTGGCGGAACGAGAACGCCCGTGTCGCCTCCGCCCACCAGTTCGGGCAGGCCGCCGATGTCGGAGACGATTACCGGGCGCGAATGGCGCATGGCCTCGATCACCACGCCGGGGAACCCCTCGTACCAGATGCTGGGCGTTACGATCAGCGCTGCATCGCGATAGAATTGCGCAAGGTCTTCGGGTCCGAGATTGCCGAGCAGTTCGACATTGGGCGGCACATCCTTTCGCCCCTCGTAGACGCCGAGGCTTCCCGCCAGCTTGTAAGTGATATCGGGAGTGCGGCTGGCTGCGGCAAACAGGGTGTCGATACCCTTTTCAGGGCTGAGGCGACCGACGAAACCGACGAAGCTGCCGGGCGTCCATTGCGGCGCCTCCTCGCTCACCTCGATCATGTTGGGGATCACGTCGATCCGGTCTGCCGGATAACCTTCGCGCACCAGCACGCTGCGCTGGAACTGCGTCTGCGCGTAGTAGCGCGTTACGTTATCGCGGTAGTATCCGCGCTTGCGGGCCACGGCATTGCGCGCGGCGTAGGCGGCGGACTTGAACAGATCGCCCTCGCAATTCTTCGTCACGCAATTCCACTCGCGCCCGCCAGAGCACGCCTCGCAGACCCTTCCGTGCGACAGGAACAGGCCATTGGGACAGACGAGGCGGTAATTGGAAAGCCGCATCACGGTGGGCACACCGGCCTCGGAGATGACCGGCAGGACTGACGGGGAGATCAGCGGAAAGAGGTTCTGGACCTGCACGATGTCGGGCCGGTTTTCCGCGATCCGCTGCGCGATCTCGCGTTCCGATGAAGGAGAGCGGATGCCCGATGCCGCCGCGCCCAGCTTCCCCGCGACGCCGCTGATCTGCGAGCTGTCGGCAAACCAAGTGTCGACTTCGTGCCCGCGATTGCGCAACAGCTCGACGATGCGGTCGAGCATGATTTCCTCGCCGCTTCTCTTGCCGTACTTGTTGTGAACGAACAGGAGTTTCATGAACGTGCTGGCGCGGTCCCCGCGGCAGGGTCGCCGGAGCCATCCGGCCTGGAGCGTCCAGCGGCTTTCTTCGCCGCGGTAGCGCGAACCGTGAAGACATGCAGGAAGGCGATCACCGCGAAGACACCGATGATCGTCGGATCGTAACCGCCGCCAAGGATCGACTTCGAATTGTTGTTGACCTGCATCATCACGATAGCGGCGAAACAACCAAGGCCCCCGGCGATATACAGGCGGCTGGCCCTGAGGCACTCCAGAAACAGTCTCACCGAATAGTACAACAGCAACCCGAAGCCGACAGCTCCGAGGCCCGCAAGCGCTTCGATGAAACCGTTATGGGCGTTGGTGGTGGCCACTGTGCCGAACTGGTCGCCAAGGCGTGCGACGATGGCATAACCTTGGCCGACGATCGGGCGTTGCAGGAAAGCTTCCCAATAGGCGGTCCAGAGATACATGCGGCCAGTGAGGGTTTGCGCCTCCTCGATCGAGCGGCCGGACAGAAGGGTCGTGGAAACGATCTCTTCGCTCGTGCCCATGATAACCACGACAGCAACGCAGGCGAGCGCACCGGGAATGACGACCACCTTGCTGCGGGACAGGAATGGCAGCAGGATCAGCATGCCAACCGCGATGCCGATGTTCGAACCGGCACTCGTGCCGACGATGGCGAAGAAGATGAATGCCGCCGCCCAGCGGCGCAGTGCACGCCGGCGGCCCTCATCGGCGCGCAGGCTTTCGCCCAGCGCATAGAGGAAGCCCATTCCGGCAGTTACGGTGTAGACGTTTGTATGCAGTCCACTGATGCTAATTCCCGCCGTGATGACACGCTGCAGGAAACCAAAGACGGTTACCGCCATCAATACGCCAAGCATCGCACGTTCGGCTTTCCGCCAATCCTCGAAACCGTCCATGAGGACAACGAGCGCGCCGAGAATCGCGATGATCTCCCCGGCGCGGAACAGGGTGAAGGTTGGCACTTCCGACCAAGCTGCGCTTAGCGCTCCGTAAGCGAAATAGCCGAGCAGGATTGCAGCAGAGGACTCCCGCAAGCGCAGCAGCGATCTGCGCGCTCTTGGGTGGACCACAAGCAGCACCAGCATTCCTGCGACAATGACGATGGCGAAGGTCGCCGAAACATCGACCGCGGCGAATTCGGCGGTATCGCGGCGGCGCACGAGAACGGTCGTGCGCATCAGCGCCAGCAGCAGCAGCAACCAAAGCGCCCCGTCGACAATCTTGGTCAGCCGCATCAGCGTTTCTCCCGGTGGGCAATGGCGATCTTGCAGGCATCCAGGATCGAGCGTGCAGCGTTCTTCGGCCCGAAGCCATGCACGATTTCACGCGATTTGCGGCCCATTTCAGCCAAGCCGTCTCTCCCCATTGCGCATGCCTGCTGCAATTTCTCGGCGAGTTGGTTCGTGTTTTCAGGCATGAAAGTCCAGCCATTTCCCGGCCGCACGAGTTCCGGCCAGCAGCCATTGTAGACCGAGGAAAGGATGGGCAAGGCGCAGGACATCGCCTCCGGCACCACCAGCGACCAGTTGTCTTCCAGCGTTGTAATCAGAAATGCATCGGCGGCGGCGTAGTAGGGCGGCAGCTCATCGTAAGGCACGCGGCCTGCGAAGATCACGCCAGGCAATCCATTGGCGCGCGCTTCCATTTCCTCTCGCAGCGGACCATCGCCAACCAGAAGCAGCGTCGCTTCACCATCGGCAAAGCCAGCCGCTTCCCAGCCGTCCAGCATTTCGCGAATGCCTTTTCGATCATCCAGCCGTCCGACGTAGAGAAAAGTGACACCCGACAGGCCCAGCTTGCCGCGCATTTCCTCGCGCGCACCGGGCGTAATGGCATCGACGGCCGCCTGCAGTCCGTCAGTGTCGGCGCTCATGTGGCCCAGGGTAATGCGCGCCGGGTCCATGCCGAGATCCTCGACCGTGTATTCCTTGCACAGCTGCCCGCTGCAATCCATCGCGTCCGCCCGCTTCACCAGCTGGCGACGATAGAGCGTGCGGATGCCTTGCGCGTTTCGCTCCGTGTGCCGCGTGCGTTCGTAGGCGATCACCAGCGGCGTGCCATAACGCAGGCGATGAACCAGTGCAGGGACGGTCCACTTGAAGAAGCCGTCTGCAACGATCACGTCGGGCTTCAGGCTGGAGATGTGCTTCACCAGGCCCGGCTGCCAGCGGATCGAGAGATTGCGATTGGCGAGGTGGTGCTGGTCCTCTCCGCCGATCTTCATTTCGCCCGTCAGCGGGTAGGCCCGTTCGCCCAGCGCCTCCACGGCCTTCGCGGTAACGGTTTCGGGCACATAGCTGCCAGAGAAGGTGAGGTGCAGGCCGCCATCGGTCATCGCGTCGAGTTCGCGAAAGACCGGGATGCGGTAGTCGAGGAAGGAACGGGTAACCCAGGCGATGCGCATGCTATTTGGTTGCCACCGCCAGGATTTGTCGCCGCTTAGTCACCGTGGCCAGCAGGCGTCCTGCCAGCGATTGCAGCATGCCCTTGCCGAGGAAGAAGAGCTTGGGCGACCAAGCGCTGCTGACGAGGTCAACCACCTGCGGTTTCAGCCCCGCCTCGCGCAGGGTGTTGGCGAATTGCAGCGGCGCCCAAGTGTGCAGGTGCCGGTTGATATCGTGGCTCTTCCAGTCGATGTTCCGCTTTGAGCGGAAATCCTCGATCGGCACCATCAGCACTAGCTTGCCTCCCGGGGAATTCAGCCGGTCGGCCAGCATGCGCAGTATCTCGACCGGATGCGGCACGTGTTCGATCACGTGGTTGGAAACGATTGCGTCGTATTTTTTGTCTGCCGGGATGGTCTCGAGCCTGTCGTAGACTGTCAGGCCAAATGCCTCACGGGCCAGTTCACGCGGCTTGTCGTTCACTTCAAGCCCTTCGATGGAGGCCACGTGATCACGAAGCACTGCCGCCATCGAGCCGTTACCGCAGCCAAAATCCAGCACGTCCAAGTCTTTTGAAAGGTGCGGCAGGTAATAGGCTGCCTGCAGGTGGTATCCCAGGTGCAGCAGCTCATCCTGTCCGCGCTCTTCGAAATAGGCGTCGCCTTTATCGCCCTTGTAGGTGGAAGCGATCACGTGTTCGTCCATCGTCAATCTCCCTTCTGGCCCGCCAATGCTTCGAAACGGCTCAGGTGGCCGAGAAGCAGGTCAGGTGCGCCGTCCGCATAGGCATCGGCCAGCACCTGAGTTTCCTTATTGAAAAGCCGATCCATCACCACTTCAGGAGGCGTCTCTTTCAGGTCATGCGAGTGGAAATAGCGATCGAGGATTCCTGCGCGCCTTGCAAGGTCATGGTTGGGATTGCGGCCATCGGGCTTGCCCCAGCGCTTGCGCGTCACGTCCATTGTCACCACCGGCGTCTTGTTGGTGACGCACGAGACGAAAGCGTGGAAACGCATGCCAATGAACCCTGCGCAGCTGGCGAGGGAGGAATACCAGGTCAGCGGCGACATCGGCAGGTCGAGCGCGCCGTCGGTGAAGTCGAAGCCGTCTTTCTCGGCAGGGTTGGCGAGTGTCATGGCGCGGTATCCGCGCGCACGGATCTCTGCGACCATGCGGCGCAGCCAGCTTTCCTCGAACTCGCCGTTTAGCAGGATCACGTCGGACAGGTCCTGCTGCGGCTTTTCATCGTCGGGCACCTCGAACGCGGAGTTGAGGCCGAACACCGGATCGGGGCTGTAGAGCGGATTGGCCTTGCCGCGCGAAAGCCACTTCACCAACGTTCCCGTCCAGTCGTCGCGCACGGTGATGAAATCGAAATCACGCAGCGCGCTGCCCACTTTCGCCATCATGTGCGGCTTCAGGAAATAGAACGACGTCCCGCGAGATGACGCGGCGATGGTGCCTTTCACCACGCCCGGCGCATCGAACGGCAGGAAGAACGGCGGCACGCGGTCAGCCCAGCTGAATGCCTCGAACGGGTTTTTCCGGCCCAGCAGCTTCTTCGCGACCCGCTTCGGCTCGTAAGGGGTGGCGAGGCGGAACACCGCGTCCGATCCGCTGACAATCCCGTCCAGCTCGCCGCGCACGTAGTTCGCCACGGCATCGACCGACGTGAGTTCGGGCGAGAGGTTGTAATAGCGATCGGCAAAGGCTTCGTGCTGCGCGATCTGTTCAGGCGGTACCAGCTTGGCGAAGGAGGCGAGCTTGGCCTCGTCCACGTAGTTCACCACGACTGGCTCGTGCCCCAGCTTGCGCAGCATTTCCTGCGTCGCCAGCGTTTGCAGGTTGGCGCCGAAATTGCGGCTGGAATGAAAGGTGAGAACGCCGATGCGCATTATGCGTAGGTCTGCCTGGATTACTTGCGGGGGGTAAGTTCGGAGAGAAACGTGTCGAGGTCGTAACGGCGCGAACCGGCGGCCAGCGCGACGTCAGGCAACGGACCGAAGGCGATCATCATGATAACCACTTCGTCCTCCGGAATATCCACGGCCTCGCGCAGTTTCTGGTCTTGCCGGAAACTGGCCGACCAGTTCAGCGGACAGCCGCCCATGTGATTGGCGGTCAGTGCCAGCATCAGGCTCATCGAGAACAGCCCGCCGTCGATGAATGCCTGGTTGCGTTCGCTGGAGGAGCGGAAAATCGTCTGCTTGCAGGTGACGACGAACAGGCCCGGCACGGTGTGACCGAAACCCGAATTGCCGTTCTGCACGGAAAGCGCGCTGTCGATCACGCCGCGATCCAGCGTGTAGTGCACGCGGAAACCCTGACGGTTGCAGACCGACGGGGTGGAAAGCGCATCCGTCACCACGTCGCGCACTTGCTCCATGGTGATCGGTGCTTCGCCGAATTCGCGGATGCTGGCGCGGCTGCGCAGGCCCTTCCGCAGTGCCTCGCGTTCCTCGTCAGACAGTTCGCCGCGTTCGAGCACGCGCACCGAATGGGCGACATCGCCCTCGGCGACTTCGTCGATGCCGACAGCGCCTTCGAAGAGGTCGGACACGTCGACGCCGTGTTCCTCGTGCTTGCGGCGGTAATTGGCGATGGCATCGCGGGCCATGACCAGTGCGGGGTCGTCACGATCGAGGCCCATTTCGCGGTGCTTGCGGATTAGTGCCAGTGCGCTGCGCAATTTGCCAAGGCCCCGGCGCGGTTCGAAATCGCGGAAGCTGAGGCCTTTCTCGATACCGTGCGCCGCGATCATCAGGCGTGCCTGCAGGTGCTTTTCCTGCTTCGTCGGGTCCTTGCCGAAGGCGGAGTGGCGGGCAAAGCGCTTCAGATCGTAAAGGTAGTCCGCCAGCAGGACGAGATATTGCTTCATCGCCGCGCGCTCCATGCAAACAGGCCGAGCGGAATCGCTGAAAACACAAGCGCCGTGCCGAGCATCAGAAGGTTGTCCTGCCGGTGGCCGACCACCGCCAGCGCGCTGGACACAGCAGCCAGAGCGAGCGGCACGCCCACCCGTGCGAGGAACCAGCGCGCGAACACCACGACGACATAGATGATCGAGATCGCCACCATGACGGCTTCCGCTAGCATGTATGCCCACGCCAGCGATAGCGCAGTGGGATCGCCTTCCCAGAGGAACAGCGCACCGAGGAACGCCGCGGCCCAGAGCGCGGTCAGCGCGCTGTGCCGCCAGACGTGTCCGGTACCGTCCATGATTCGCCGCAGCGACTGGTTGAGCGCGAACAGGAACACGCTGATCATCAGCACCGGCAGCACAGCAGCACCGCCCGAATACTCGCGCCCGAACAGCAGCATCAGCCAGTCGGCAAACACGATCACGCCTACGGAGATCGGCAGGGCGAGGGCAAGAATGCCGTTGAACTGCAGGCTGATCGCCTGATCGAAATCGCCCTTTTCTTCCTTGCCGTAGCTATCGGCAATGATGGGCAGGGCGGCCAGCGCAAGGGCGCCGGGCACAAGCAACACCATGGTGCGCCACTGGTTCGCGGCTTCGAACAAGCCCAGCTGCACGAACCCGTCCGGCGCATCTGCAACATAGACACGGCCGATCCAGTAGCAGCCTGCGGTTGCCGCGCCGGTCAGCAAGCCGGGCAGGGCGAAGGTCCAGAGGATAGAGGCTTCGCGCTTCCACTGGGAGAACGGCAGATTGCTGGCGATGCCGTGGCTCGCAAGTGCGCGGCGCACGGAAATCTCCAGCACCACGAAGCTGAGGAATGTGCCAATGGCGAGGCCCGCGACAGCGCCGGTCACTCCGCCCAGCAGAGCGCCCACCACCAGCAGCACGGCCGTCGCACCGCCTTTCACGGCGTTGATCCAGGCAAAGGCTCGGAAGCGTTCTGCGCCGATCAGGATAGTCTCGCGCACCGCGCCGTAGGACTGGAAGAACATGATCGCGGAAGAGATGCGCAGCGGCCATTCCAGATCGGGATTGCCGATGATGTCGGTCGCGATCCAGCCGCCCGCCACCAGCAGGACGATGCCCAGCAGCGCGCACAGCGCGGCGGAAACGAACAGCACCATGGAGAGGATGCGGCCCGCCTTGGCAGGGTCCTTCTCGCGGTATTCGGCCATGTGCTTGCTGGCCGTGGTGCCGAGGCGGAAGACGGCGAAGGTCTGGAAGATGTTGGCGGTGGAGCGCACGATGCCCAGCTCGCCGAAACCCGCCGCGCCAAGAATGCGCGCGGCAAGGATCGAGCTGACAGCCGTCATCACCCGCCAGCCGAGCGAGCCGAGCGAGCTCCATGCAAAGCCGCCCGCCAGCCTCCGGGCGATGCTCTTTGCAGGTTTGGCCGGGGTGTCCGTCATGCCGGTCTAGCGCACCTCGTCAGGCGAGGACCAGGTTGTCGCCCTCGGCCCCTGCCTTGCGGAATGCGTTGCGGGTATCGACCACCAGCGCGGCGTGCTGCAGCAACGCATGATAGTCCACGTCGTCATGATCGGTGACGAGGAGCAGCGCGTCGTAGTCGCTTGCGAGGTCGTCCTTCCATTCGACGCTGGTCATGCCGGTAAGCGAGGGATGTTCGCGCGTCCTAGGAAGCTGCGGGACGAAGGGATCGTAATAGGAAACCTCGGCGCCGCGTTCCTGCAGCAGCTCCATGATTTCCAATGCGGGGCTTTCGCGCATGTCGTCGACGTTTTTCTTGTAGGCAGCGCCCAGCACCAGCACTTTCGTGCCGTTCAGGCCTTTCTTCAGGCGCTGGTCGACAGCCAGCGCCAGCTTCTCGATCACGCGGTTCGGCATCGAGGAATTGATCTCGCCCGCCAGTTCGATGAAGCGCGTGGGCACGGCATATTCGCGCGCCTTCCACGTCAGGTAGAACGGGTCGATCGGGATACAGTGACCGCCAAGGCCGGGGCCGGGGTAGAAGGGCATGAAGCCGAAAGGCTTGGTCTTTGCCGCCTCGATCACTTCCCACACGTCCACGCCCATCGGCTCGAAAATCACTTTCAGCTCGTTCACCAAAGCGATGTTGACCGAGCGGAAGATGTTTTCCGTCAGCTTGGTCGCTTCTGCGGCGCGGGTGTTGGAGACCGGCACGACCTGTCCGATGAACGCGCCGTAGAACTTGGTCGCCGCCTCGCGGGCGATGTCATCATCCGCGCCCACGACCTTTGGAATGGAAGTGGTGCCGAAGGACGGATTGCCCGGATCTTCACGTTCGGGCGAGAAGGCGAGGAAGAAGTCCTTGCCGCATTCAAGGCCGCCCCGTTCCAGAATGGGCTTGAGCACCTCGTCAGTCGTGCCGGGGTAAGTGGTCGATTCGAGGACGACCAGCTGGCCCGGTCGCAGGTTGGCCGCGATCGTCTCCGTGGTCTGCTCCACGAAGGAAAGGTCCGGTTCAAAGTGCCGGTCGAGAGGGGTGGGTACGCAGATTGCGATGACGTCCACTTCGCCAAGGCGGGTGAAATCGGTGGTGGCGGAGAAGCGGCCCGTGGCATTTGCCTCTGCCACCTTGTCGCTGCCGATGTGCTTGAAATAGCTTTCACCGGCGGCAAGCGCCTTAGGCTTGGCATCGTCGACATCGAAACCGATCACGGTGAAGCCTGCATCCACCACGGCCAGAGCCAGCGGCAGTCCGACATAGCCCATGCCGATCACGCCCACGCGGGCGCTGCGATCATCGAGTTTGCTCAGCAGCGCGCTGCCGGTTTCGCTTGTCATCAGGTAATGTCTTTCAGATTATTTCAGACGGTCGATAAGCCGCAATGCGCTGGTGGCCAAGGCCCATCCCGGCGCGCCGAAGCGGTTGGCGACCTCGAGTATGCGCGTGCTGATGCCCCGCGGCATGTCATTGCCGTAGGTTTCCAGCAGGTCCTGCGCGTGTGCGCGGCTGCCGCCCAGCGCATGCGCGCTCATCAGGCCGGCAGCCACCCGGCCGCGCACTCTGGCGAAACCGGATTGGTGTTCGGGCGCGAGACGCGGAACCACGCGGCGTTCCCACGCGGGGATGGTCGGAGCCTTCTTGCGCCGCGCGGCGTATTTCTTGCGCCAGCCCGTTTTACGCGCGACGGCATCGGACGTGCCGATCCACATCACTTCGGGCAGCACGCCCCAGGGGCCGGTGGAGGCGATCATGGCCCAGTATTCCAAATCCTGGCTGATGCGCAGTCCGGGGTTCTGCAGGCCGATCTCTTCCAGAAGGCTGCGGCGGAACAGCACGGTGCCGGTGCGCACGTGATCGTAATCGGCCCAGAAGTCGAAGAAATTGTCGAGCACGAAGCCTTCGGGGTGCGCTTCCTTCAATTGCGCGTGGTGCACGGGACCATAATAGTCGCCCTTCTTGCGCTCCGCCTTGAACGCGCAGCTGGCGGCAACGGCCTCCGGGTGTGCGTCCAAGAAATCCTCCATCCGCTCGAGAAATTCTGGCCGCCAGTAGTCATCCGCATCCAGCAGGGCGATGAATTCGCCCTTCGCCACCGCCATGCCGGTGTTGCGGGCAGCGCCCTGTCCGGCATTTTCCTGGGTAAGATGAACCACTTTGTCGCCGTAGGAGGCGATCACCTTGCCGGTCTCGTCGGTCGATCCGTCGTCCACCACGATCACTTCCGCAGGCGCACGCGTCTGCCCGAGCGCGCTGTCTATCGAGACACCGACGCTTGTTTCGCTGTTGTAAGCGGGAATGATGATTGAGCTGCGACCCACAAATCCTCCGGCGGGCCAGTTAGGCCGGGGCAGGTGTCGAAGCAAGGCTTCATATTGATTGTTAGGGGTTTGTCCGCGCCTCGCTGTCACCGGCTGACGGTTTTCAGGGGCTTGCGGCGGCGCGCACATTCTCTAAGCACGTGCGAGGCCGGCTACCGGGCGAACAGAACAAAGGGCTGCAACACGTGCGCGAACGACGGGGGAATCTGTCATGGAGCAAGAGCCTGTCGGCCATCGGCCGGTCGGAACTGACCTTGCTTGCCACCTTGTTGATCGCAGCAGCGCTGTTTGGCGGAAGCTCACGCTATGACGTGATGCAGAACGTGCTGATGCAGCCGGTTGCATGGATCGTGGCGGGCGTGGCGCTGGCGCTTGGCGGTATCGGCAAGATGGCGCCGCGCGAATTGCGCTGGCCGCTCCTGATGCTGCTGGCCCTGCTGGTGCTGACGCTGCTCCAGCTCGTTCCACTGGGGCAGGGCATGTGGACTTCGCTGCCGGGGCGCGAGCCACTGGCGGACATTGCAGCGGCAGTCGGCAACGATGCTGCGCGGCCGATGTCGATGGTGCCCAGCCGGACGCTGAACGCGCTGGCATCCATCGGCATTCCACTGGCCGCGCTGCTGCTGATGGCGCGCATGGGCTATCGCGGCGTCTATCCCTTGCTGGCCGCTATCGTGGTGCTGGCGACTGCGAACATGGTCATGGGACTGCTGCAGATCGCAACCGGCTTTTCCGAGGCGGGTTATTTCTATTCGATCACCAATGCCGGCACGGCGGTAGGCATTTTCGCCAACCGCAACCACTCCGCCGTTTTCGGCGCTTTCGCGATGTTGATCATCGCCTTCCTGGTGACGCGCGGACAGCGCAAGGCGTTTGTCGGCGCGGATGTTATCTTGTGGGCGATCTTTGCGGCGATCTTCCTGACGCTCCTGGTAAACGGTTCGCGGGCCGGATTGCTGACGGCAGGTGTCTCCCTCGTCGCGACTGCCTTGCTGGTGATGGGCGCGAGGACGCCCGTGTCCGGCGGCGCTAGGGGAACTGGCAAGGATTTTGCCAAGTACATTCCTGCCGCCGTCATCCTCGCCTTTGCCGTGGGCATGATCGTGCTGTTCCTGATGGCCGACCGCCTCACTGCCTTCCAGCGCATGGTGGAGGCGAACCCGATGGACGACCCGCGCTTCCGCATCATGCCGGTCCTGCTCGACATGATCGGCAGCTATTTCCCGCTGGGCACCGGCATCGGCGCTTTCGAGGATGTCTATCGCATCCACGAAACGACAGAGATGCTCGGCCCGCGCTATCTCAACATGGCCCACAACGACTGGATCCAGTGGGTTATCGAGACTGGCCTACCCGGTGTGCTCCTGCTGCTGGCCTTTCTTGGCTGGCTGGGTTTTCAGCTGCTGCGCCTCAAGGCGCTGGGGCGCGACTATCTCGTCCTCGGCCTGGCCGGAATCGCAATACTGGCGATTGCCAGCTACTTTGACTATCCATTGCGGACGCCGATTTTTCAGGTGGCCGGAGTCTGGTTCGTCTGTGCACTTGCCCTGATCGGACGAGAGCCCAAGGGCGGAACCGAATGAGCTACCGGTGATTGCCGCTGGATGGACAAGGGGTGGTTTTCCAACCATAGCCATGGCAATCGCAATGTTGGGGGTTCCGCAGCGGCCATCACGCGGCTAGGAACGGTGACGAGATAAGGAGTGCGAACGTCTTGACCGGAAAGAACTTTATGGGGAGCGCGGCTCTCCTCGCCGCATCGCTGGCGCTGGCTTCCTGTGCTTCCGTCGATCGCAGTTATGGCGGTTCGGGAGAATTTGCAGTCACCTCGCTGACCGATCTGCCCGCGCCTGCTTCAACGCTGCCGCGCTTCTCGCCGATGGGAATCATCGAAGTAACCGTGGCACAGGACGAGACGCTCAGCGGCACCTATGTCATCGATGAAAATGGCATGCTCGATTTTCCGCTGATCGGTGACGTTGCCGCACTCGGCCTTTCGCCGACGCAGCTCGCAGCGGTGATTTCCAGCCGCCTTTCCGGTGAGTACGTGATCGACCCCAGCGTCACCGTGAATGCTATCAACGCGGCACCCCCGACGGTTTCGATCGGTGGCCAGGTGGGTGCGCCCGGTAACTATCCGATGGCCAACGCCACCACGCTGATGCGCGCGATAAACTCCGCAGGTGGCCTCGGCGAATATGCCAAGGAAGACGACGTGCTTGTCTTCCGCGAAGTTTCAGGTGAGCGTTATATCGGCCTCTACAACCTCGAGGCGATCATGCGCGGCAATCTGCCCGATCCCGCTCTCTATGAAGGCGATATCGTCATGGTCGGCGACAACCCCGGCGAACGTCGTCTCGAACGTATTCTGCAAATCATGCCTGCGATCACGTCCAGCCTCGTGCTGATCGACCGTGTCGGTTCAGGCAACTAATCTAGGAATCCAATGCAATCCCCGAATGATATGAGTGTGGCCCCCGCCGGGTCCACTGCTGGCGTGCAGCACATGGACGACGCTCTCGAGCTGCTGCTGCAGCGGCTGTGGCAGCGCGCGAAAGAACTGAAATACCAGCTGCTGTTTGTTGCCGCTGCCACGATCCTTCTGGGCGTTGCCTTCACTCTCCTGCAAACTCCGCAATACGATGCAAGCGCTCGTATCGAGATCAGCCGTATCGACGCCGGTGCCGCCGGCAGCGACGATCTGCGTTTCGACATGCAGATGCGCGACCGGCAGTATTACGAAACGCAGTACGAGCTGCTGGATTCCCGTTTTCTGGCGGAACGCGTGGTGGAGGCCGAGAATTTCGCGCAGGACGCGGTTTTCCGCGATGCGTTCGGACTTGATGAAAGCAACCTCTCGCCGCGCGCACTCGCGGGCCTTGTCGGTTCGACCATCACGGTCACCCCGATCGAGAACTCTCAGCTGGTAGACATCGTGTCCACCACGCCGTCGGCGGAAATCTCGGCGCGCATTGCCAACGCATGGGCAGAGCAGTTTCTTGAAGCCAACTACGAGAAACGTTTCGGCGATACCCAGCTGGCGCGGGAGCGGCTTGAAGGCCAGCTGGCCGAACTGCGCATCGCGCTCGAGGAGTCCGAAGCCGAACTCGCCAACTACGCGAACGAAAACGAGATCGTCGTTCTCAACTCCGCCGCCACTGAAACGGGCGAACAGCGCGGGGGGCAGGAAACGCTTTCCACCTCGCAGCTTTCCGCTCTCAACGAGGCGCTGATTGCTGCCTCGCTGCGTCGTATCGAGGCGCGCAGCGCCCTGGAAGCGGAACGCAGCGCGTCCGACGTCGACAGCGCTGCTGCCCTGCGTTCGCGCCGGGCAGAGGCCGAGGCACAACTCGCCAACCTGCGCACCACGCTTGGCCCGGCAAATCCCCGCGTGCAGGCGCTGGAAGCCGAAATCGAATCGCTCGAGGCTTCGATCACCAGTGAAGGCGGCGTGATGAATTCCGCTCGCCAGGCTGCCTATGAACGCGCCCTGCGCGAAGAGGCCGAACTGCGTGACCGCTTCAACACGGCGCGCGGTCGCTATCTTGCCGAACAGAACCTGGGTACCGAATACGGCATCCTCCGCCGCGAAGTGGATACCAACCGCGAGCTCTACGACGCCCTGTTGCAGCGTTACACCGAGCTTGGCGTCGGTGAAGCCGGTACGAACAACATGACGCTGATCGAACCGGCAACTGCTCCGGGTAGTCCTTCGGGTCCGTCGCTCACGCGCAACCTGCTGATTGCCGTCATTCTCGCGCTTCTGCTGTCGATGGCGATTGTCTATCTCGCCGACTTCTTCGACCGCAGCCTGCGTCACATCTCGCAGATTCGCCAGCAGCTCGGTCTGCCGGTGCTGGGCGCGATCCCTCGCTCGGACACGGACGACATGGTGGAGGAACTGCACGATCCGAAATCGCAGTTGACCGAAGCCTATGGCTCGAGCCGAACCAGCCTGCTCTCTGCCCTTCCGGCAGATGCCCGCAGAGTGGTTATGCTCACCTCCACGCGTCCTGCGGAAGGCAAGACGATTTCCTCGCTCGCGCTTTCCCGCAGCCTCCAGCGCGTTGGCAAGCGCGTGGTCCTGCTCGATCTCGACATGCGCCGTGCTGGTCTCTCGCGCCTGCTGGGCGTTACTGCCAAGACGCAGGGGCTCAGCGAATACCTTGGCGGCTCGGTGACGAAGCCGAATATCCTGCATCTGGAAGACCACGGTATCGATTTCATCTCCAGCGGCTCGCTCCCCAGCGATTCCGGTGACCTGATCGCGCGTGGTGGCCTGAAGCGCCTCGTCGACCAGCTGGAGCAGGAATACGACTACGTCGTGATTGACAGCCCGCCGGTTCTCGGCCTCGCCGACGCGGTGGAAATCGGGCACCTCGCAGGCGGCGTCATCTACGTGATGCAGGCTAACGAGACCTCGGTTTATGCCATTCGCAACGCCCTCGCCCGACTACGCCAGCCGGGTGTCCACATCGTCGGCGCGCTGGTCACCAAGGTCGATCAGCGCAATGACGAATACGGATATGGCAGCGAATACGGTTACGGCTATTCCTACGAATCCAGCAGCACCTGACGTGACGCTGGCTGCCTGAAGCGACGCCACGACGGAGGCCCCAGTGCGCAAGGCCGCGATCATTTTGGTAGCTATATTGCTGGCGCTGGGCGCCGGCAGTCAGGCTCTGTCGAGCGCGCTGGCGAACAGCCAGCCCGCCTTGGCTGCAACGCTTTCGCCTTTTGCATCGCCAGCCTACGAACGCAGCGCCGCAACGCTTATCAAGGCCGACCCGCAGACCAATGCCATCGACGTATCGGAAGCGCAGGCACCTGCGCGGAATGCGGTTGATGACAGCCTGCTCGCGACAGAGGCGCTGGCCGTATTGGCGCTGGCCAGTGACGATCCGGAACGGCGCAAGGCTATTCTCAATTCGGCACTGGCCGTTTCGCGCCGTGGGCGTGTTCTCAATTCAGCCGCACTCGTGCTGGCCGCAGAAGACCAGGACACCGACCTGCTGTTGACGACACTCAACCGCACTCTGCTGCTCTATCCCTCTCAGCAGGACGCCATCGTGCCCCTGCTGGTGGAACAGCTTTCCAACGAACAGCTGGTGCCTGCATTCGTCGAGATCTTCGAGACTGAGCCGGAATGGGGTGAAGAGTTTTTCATCCGGGCCGCGTCCGATCCGGAACTGGCTGGCAATCTTGCACAAGTCCGTCTTGGCCTGTCTCCCGATACAGCCGTAGCTTACGAGGCAAATCGCGCCATCCTGCGTGTTCTGGCGCGCACGAACCGCACGCAGGAAGCGGCGGCGCTTTATGCTCGTATCCGAACGATGACCGAGACGCCCGTGACCACCGGATCGCTTGGCTGGGACGATGAGTTTCCGCCATTTCAGTGGGAATTGTATGATCGCGACGGCCGCTTTGCTCGCCGGTCCATGGATGGCGATTCCATCGCGATTTCTGCGCGCAGCGGCCTTGGCGGCCTGCTTGGAAGGCGGCTCATACGTCTGGGCGATGCCACTGTGGTTTTTCAGGTCGAGCACACGCTCGATCCCGGCTCCTACAGTCGCATCAGGCTCACTCTGGAATGTCCGGACACGGAACAGCGCTGGACCGACGTACTCGGACCGTCGCCAACCATGATGCGGGTCGATCAGACGCTCGATTGCGAATACGCATGGCTGGGGATCGCGGCGCGTTCCACGGCGGGCTCTTCGGCTATTTCAGGTGAAATTCTCGACATCACGATAATGTGACCCGTGAGCGGGATTTGCGCCTGCGCCCGGATTGGCATTCATCGCCACTTGCAGCGAATGGCGGCTAGCGCAAAAGTCGGTCTGCAGGCCGCGAATCCATGAGCGATGCGACGCAGGCGCTGTGCTTCATGGCGGGTGCAAACTCGATCTTCACCGGCGACAAGCTGCTGACCGCGCCGAATGCAACGTGACGACAGCGACGCAGCCCTGCTCCAGTACCTTGGCCTGAAGCCCATGGAGGGCGAGGAACCCATGCGCGCCGTCGGCGAATGCTCCGGCGGATGCGCGACCAAGGCGAGCGCCTGACCAACCCGATATTATGAAGGATATGGCCTGGACCGCGCGGCGGGGCTCGCGTGCCTTGCCGATGTAGGAAAGGCCGGTGGCGGAGACGGAGTCCGCCAAACTACCTACCTACTGTGTTCCCATTAATCCTCTCAACAACAACAAAATAAGGCTTTTCGGACTTGTAGGACAAGCTAGGTGTTCGGATGCGTCCGATTGCGTTCCCATAAAATCGGGCTATTATCGGGTAACGATTATGGGAACGACCGCTATTTCCGCCGATCTGGCAGGGCGCTGGTAGGTTCGATTCCCAATCAGGGAGCCGAAATGCCTAAGAAGTTGAGCAATGCGCTTACCCCTCTCGCGGTTAAGAATGCGAAACCGGGACGCCATGCGGATGGAGCAGGTCTGCACCTGCTCGTGAAGCCGAGTGGGGCGCGATCTTGGGTCTATCGCTTCATGCTCAACGGGAGGTCGCGCGATGTTGGTCTCGGAGCGGCTGGCCAAGGGGGGCTGTCTCTTGCCGATGCGCGGGACGAAGCAGCGGCGTTGCGCCTTAAGGTCAAGGCAGGGATTGACCCATTGGAGGAGCGGGACAGGGAGGCGGCTCAGGCACGCGCGGCGGCTCAGGCCGCCAAAGTGGCAGGAACCACGTTCAAAGACGTTGCGACCGCCTATATCGCTGCGAATGAGGATAGCTGGCGCAACCCCAAGCATCGCCAGCAGTGGCGCAACACCCTCAGCACCTATGTTTACCCAGTGATCGGAGATTTGCCGGTTGCTGAGGTGGAAACCGTGCACGTGCTTAAAATCCTTGAGCCGATCTGGAAAGGAAAGGCCGAAACTGCCAGCCGCATCCGAGGTCGGATCGAAACCGTGCTCGATAGCGCAAAGGCGCGCGGCTATCGGCATGGTGAGAACCCGGCGCGTTGGCGGGGCCACCTTGCTCAAATTCTCCCCGCTCGCACCCGGCTTTCACGGGGCCATCACAAGGCGCTTGCCTATGATCAAATTCCGGCATTCGTTCAAGCGCTGCACAAGCGGGAGGCCGTAGCAGCACTGGCGTTAGAGTTCGCCATCCTTACTGCCGCGCGCTCGGGTGAGGTGATCGGAGCAACTTGGGCAGAGGTCGATTTAGGTAAGGCCATCTGGACTGTCCCAGCCGACCGCATGAAGGCCGCCAAAGAGCATCGCGTGCCACTTTCCCCGCGCGCTGTTACCATCCTCGAAAGTCTTCAGCCGCTTGGCGGCGATTACCTGTTCCCCGGCGCGAAGGGCGGCAAGTTGTCAGGCATGGCTATGGGGATGCTCATGCGCCGAATGAAGATCGATGCGACCGTGCACGGCTTCCGTTCGGGCTTCCGTGATTGGGCAGCCGAATGCACCGGCTATGCCCATGAGGTTGCCGAAATGGCGCTGGCCCACACTATCGAGAACAAGGTGGAGCGGGCTTATCGGCGCGGCGATCTGTTCGAAAAGAGGCGGCGACTTATGGACGATTGGGCGGCATATTGTGAGCTGCGGACGCAGATCGATAACGCAGTAACGCCCATCCGAAAGGAAAAGTCCCAAGAGGCTGGCTAGCGCTTCTCGCGAGGTTGTAGGCTCCTGGGCTAATCCGTTAACGAAAAATGTGATCGCAGGATCGTTGAAAAGCTAAGCCCAAGGAATGACAGGAGAATAAAACAAACCTACCTCCCACGTTGTCACTGATGCAAGATGGGAGTTGAGAGTGTTTCGTAATTTGTTTGGAGGGGGCAACACTCCTGACCGTCGGCAGTATGAGGCCGGGCAAAAACTTTTTGCAGAAGGGGTAAATGCTGCTTCCTACTATAGGACCGCCGAAGCCATCTCCCTCTACACACGATCCTTTGAGGCGAATCCAAATCCAGCTCCGCTCATAAATCGGGCTAAGCTCTACCGCTGGCGATTGTTGTTCGAAAAGGCCATTGAAGATCTAGAACTGGCGGTCAAAATTGACAGGCAGCAAAGCAATGAGTTCTCGAACGAGCTGGGTCGCGAACTGCGAGAATGCAGACTCGTCGCCGAAAACTTATTTAACGGTCGGAAGAAGCTATTTGTCGAAGACCTAAGAGATAAGGGTTTTGATTACGTAAGTGGACGCATCGCAGATTCCATTTTTAAGGGTGATGGACGGTTATTGGCATATCACTTGGTAAATGAAGTAGACAACGTGAAGAAGTTTGAAGTTACCGACGACTTCCCTGCGGTGAAAACACTTTTGCAGAACTGGATGACAGATCAGGCAGTCATCGATCAAACTCTCGAGAACCGTGAAATAAGCAACCAGTACCAGAGCAAGCGCTTGATATTCGAGAGTATGGTTAGCGTATACGACTACCCTGATGTGGCGAAAATGAGGGACACCCTCGTTCGGAAGATTTGGTGTCACTTGAATCCGCCGAGTCAGATGCAACCGCTATGGGAAGTGTCTCTTCGCAATCCCACGGATTAGATCGGGATCGCTATCTCAGGACAAGCTACCCTTAGAGCGCCAGAATTGCGTAAATTTGCAACTGGTTGCAGCGCGATCAATCGGGACGGCAGCTGTTTCGGAGGCTGAAATGACCAAGATGACGAGTCCCGACTGGCCCGATCCGTCCGATTGGTCGCGCCGCCTCCATGCGAACCTCGAAGAGATTGGGGAGGAATATTTTCAACTCGGTTGGGATGTGCCGGATGACCCCGAAGCATTCGCGGGAGCAAATCTAAAACAGGCCCGGGCCGCCGAGGCTCTGTTAGAAGTATTGAAGGCTCTGCGAGAGCTTCCTCCTTTCGAAAAATCCAAGGGGGCAGCTATACTTCACGATGTCGCGGGCGCTCTACGGGACGTCGTAATGGGTGGCACCCCCCGAATGTTTTCTCCTGTGCGCGCGGGAAAGCGCGGAGGGGACGGCATTCACCGAAACTACCTCAAGGTTTTTGTCGTCTGGGCAGTCCGCTTCCTAATGGAAGCGCACGGTTGGTCGGAGACAAAGGCGGTCAAGCTGGTTGCGTCGAAATTTGCGGAGGCTGGTGCGACAGGTAGAAAAGGAAAGCCGCTGTCAGCTTCCACGGTGCAAGACTGGTGTAATAAGGCCTCGCCGCATTCTGCAAACGCAGACGAAGTTCGGTTGAACCGCGAAGTTGAGCGACAGATGGACCTTTTCCGGAACGATGCTCTTTGGCCTGGAACTGAGGAGAATGCGCTCGAGTGGATTGGACGCATGGCTCATGATCCTTTGATCGCATCGAAATACGGATAACCCCCGTTTTACCGGAGCGTGGTTCGTCCACTTTCCCCCTCGTTCAATAACGGACGAGGTGAATCAATGCAGACCATACCAAGCGATCCTCCCAAGATCGCCTACAGCATTAAAGAGGCTTGCAAAGCGTCAAGCCTAGGCCGCACCACCATCTACGCGCACATTGCGGCGGGCCGCTTGCTTGCTCGGCGCATCGGTGGTCGGACAATCATTCCGGCAGAGAGCCTCCATGCATTTATTGCAGGGGAGGGATGATTCATGCAGCAAAAAAAGCAAAACCGGGGCACTGGAACTGCCCCGGCTTCGCGCGATCCAAATGCTCTCAGGTCGCACCTTCCCCATACTGCACCCGGCTGGCGCTGGCAACAAATTGCTACGCGCTTTCGGCTCTCGCCAGCGATGGCGAGGGAAGTTTCCCGGCACTGTTACGGGGAGGCGCAGAATGACTGAACTCGTCTTTCACATTCACCAATTCGTTCCAGCCGCAGAAGGCAAGGAACTTGAGCACCGCATCGCGTTACTAAGCGCGCGAGACCATGCAAGTCACCTCATTGCCCAGGTACTGAACGAGAAAGCATATCAGCACGCCCACGATGCCCACGATTTGGCTGGGGCATTCGTCTTTGCAGAGGTGTCAGAGGCACGTCTGAAGATCGCGCTGCAGTCATGCCGTCATCTCGTCATGGCAGCTTATCTTGCCGATCATCTAGAATCCGAAGGAGGTATCGCATGAGCAGCCTCCCCATCGGCGACAACCTCCCCGGCTGGCTCTGTGTAGACATCGACGGGGCAAGCCTGCTGGATGAGGTCCACGGCTTCTATTGCCGCTTTGTCGCATTCCCGTCTGAACATGCTGCAACTGCCTGCACTCTTTGGGTGGCGCACGCCCATGTGATGGATGCCTGGGAAAGCACGCCCCGATTAGCATTTATCTCGCCTGAGCCAGGTAGCGGCAAAAGCCGCGCGCTGGAAATCACGGAATTGCTCGTGCCCCGACCAGTCGCGGCGGTGAATGTCACGCCTGCATATCTCTTCCGCAAGGTCGCCGACCCAGAGGGCCGTCCGACCATCCTGCACGACGAGGTGGATACGGTGTTCGGCCCAAAGGTGCGGCGCGATGTCGAGGAAACGCGCGGCCTGCTCAATGCCGGTCACCGCAAGGGTGCAGTGACAGGACGCTGCAAGGTAGTCGGCAAGACAGTCGAGACCGAGGAGATCGAAGCCTACTGTGCAGTGGCACTGGCAGGGCTTGGCGATCTGCCAGATACCGTTGCCAGCCGAGCCGTAATCGTTCGGATGCGGCGCCGCGCACCGCACGAGCGTGTCGAAGCCTATCGTCGCCGGGATCATGGCCCAGCCGGAGAAAGGTTGAGCGACCGATTGTCGGAATGGGCGCGGTCCAAGGAGACCAAACTCAGCTTGGCTCGCCCAGACCTGCCTGAAGGCGTTGAAGACCGCCCAGCCGATGTCTGGGAGCCGCTGATTGCCTTAGCCGATGCCGCTGGCGGTGATTGGCCCGAGAAAGCACGCGAGGCAGCAATCGCTTTCGTGACTGAAGCGCAGGATACACCTGCAACGATGGGGGTTCGCCTTCTGGGAGACATTCGAGACGCCTTCGGCGACGCTGACCAAATGCCAACATCGAGTTTGCTGGTAGTCTTGAACGAAATGGATGAGGCGCCCTGGGGTGATCTTCGCGGCCAACCGCTCGATGCTCGAAAGCTTGCCCGGATGCTCAAGCCTTACGAGGTCAGCCCCTGCGACATCCGGGTCGAAGGCTCGGTGGTGAAGGGATACAAGCGCGGGTCCTTATGGGATGCGTGGCAACGATACCTCTCTCCCATCTCTCCGAAACACGCGACAAGCGCGACAAGCGCAACACGCGGTGGTTCTGCTGCCAATGATGTAGCGGCTGTCGCGCATGTAGCGGCTGCTGGGGGTGACACAGAGGCTGCAGATGATGGTTGGATCGGCGAAAGCCCGGCGCAAACTGCTGCACGGCTGGCACGTGCGTGCGACACAAGGCGGGGCTGAGCTATGTCCAAAAGCAAGAGCGAAAAGCACGCGATGCAGAGTGCTACAGTAGACCCTGCCAAGTTGGATGCTGCGGGCCCGCAGGGTAGCAAGGACAAGAAGCGCAAGCGCCCTGAACCAGCGGCGGAATTGCGTAATTGGGAGGAGGGCGCCGACAAGCGCGCGCAAGCACGGCCTTATCCCCCGGGCATCATGCTCGAACCGGTAGGTCTCAACCAGGAAGCCTGGACTGCGCCTCACAATGACGAGTCACTTTGGACATTGCAGCTTGCCGATGCGTTTGGAACCCGCTCGCAGTCAGTGATGGCAACGTTCCTGAGGCAACTGGAAGCGTTGTGCGGAGACAGCTTCTGGGACGATGAGGCTAAGCAGTGGCGGCTGGATGAGCAGGAGTTCAACGCTGCGCTTGCTATCGTAAACAGCGTAAAGCCGAAAAACGAAATGGAGGCAGCTTTCGCGGCACAGATGGTGGCGGTTCACCTCATGACGATGAAGGTCTCCGCAAGGGCGCTGAAATACGATTGCGACACGCGAACGGCTGCCACGGCGGCAAAGTTGGCGAAGACCTTCACGGGCCAGCTTGAGGCCCTGCAATCAATGCGAGGCGAAAAGCCCGAAACGCACCAAACTATCACGGTGAAAAAAGAACTGCACCAGCACGTGCACTACCACCGGGGGGAGGAGAAAAGTGACGGACAACCCCATGAACGGACTGCCACCGTTGTTGACCAGCGCCCCGCTCTGCCAGGCTCGCAATCGAGCGGGCAAGCCGTGCCGTTGTCCAGCCGTAAGGGGCAAGACAAGATGCCGAATGCACGGCGGCGCTAAGGGCTCAGGAGCACCTAAAGGCGAGCGCAACGGCATGTGGAAGCATGGCGGTCACTCGGAGGAAGCCACGGCACTTAGGAAGGCGGCTAATCGGCTCTTGGAACGCCTGAAAGCCGACTAACAACCGTTCCACGAGTAAGGATTTTTGGTCTAGGCAATCGTCATGAGAGCGAAAATCAGGCGTGACGGTTGCGCGCAGGCTCAGCAATATATTTCTGTGTTGATGAGCGAGTTTGTCTCATCTAGTCAGAGGGAAATCAGGGTCTTGCTCGGGAAGCCATTCGAGAGACATTTTCTACTTATGCTATCATGAACCCATTCAAGGCCCTTCAAGGCTTCTTCTCATCAAATGTCGGCGACACTCTGCCGCCGACAAATCCCTTTGTGCAAATCAAAAGAGACGAGTGGGTCAAGAGGCACAAACTGCAAGAGCGCGGCGCTGAACGAGGCCAAATGGACCAGCCTCCTGCAAATGCCACCACATTCGACGACGTAGAAAACGAGATACTATCTGCAGTGGGGGCCGAACTGAATGGGGCCCAGATATTCGCGCGCGACCAAGTTAGCGCCTATGATGATCGGCTTTCCGGGCTCCAATTACTGACCCATTTGAGTAACATCAGGGCCAAAACTGCTGAAGCTGTCGGCGACTTCAAGACCCTCGTTATGGAATGGTTGAATGAGGTTGAATTGCCCGCGAGAGACGTCCGTAGCAGTTTTTCTGACCTCGAAGATTTCAAGCGCCTTCATGGAATCCGCAAACCGGCAAAAGACGTACCCCCCAAAATTGTAACATGGGGGGTCATAGCCGTTGCTGGATTATTTGAAGTCCTCGCTAACGCGGTATTCCTTAGAGTTAATGATGATCTGGGCTACCTTGGCGGAATTATTGGCGCCATCGTAGTCTCGGCGATTAACATCATCGTCGCATACCTATTTGGACGATACCTTATTCCAAGGAAAAACCTGCAAGACCCTATTCAAAAATGGATTGGCTTGGGCAGTGCTGCCCTTTGGGCGACATTAGCACTGCTTTGGAACCTCCTCGCAGCGCATTATCGCGACGCCAAATTCTCTAGTGTCCCGAGCCCCGAAATCGCCGCTTGGGAACAACTTTGGGCCACTCCGGTCGGACTTGATGGGATCTTTTCGCTTGGCATTCTCATCATGGGACTATTTGTTTCAGTCGTCGTCCTTGTCGATGCCTACAAGATGGACGATCCTCTGCCTGGATATGGTGAGAAGAGCAGAGATTTCCAAGCCACCTGCGACGCCTATGTAAAGAAGGTAGCTGCTGCCAATCGCGAACTGACTGGTGTGCGCAATGACGCAATTCGCGGAGCTGAAGAGGTCAAGCGCCAGTTGGGCCTCCAACTCGACGAACGTGATCGGATTGCCAAAGCATATGAGAGATTCTCTGCTCGGTTTAATCAGCATCTCGAATATCTCGAGCAGGAGGCCAACTACCTGCTCTCCGTTTACCGCACTGAAAACAGGAAGGCTCGATCCGAACCCGAACCGGCGCACTTTGGCGAGAGGTATGCAATTTCGAAGATTCCAATTGAACCGCTGCACCTGCCAAACACCCGCGATGAAGATATTCAAGCGGCTGGAAACGACCTTGACGCATGCATTGCTGCAGTGAGCTCAGAGTTTGGAGCCAGCATTGAGCAGTTCCCTGCCCTGAAGGAGCTACTTAGAGATCTGGAGGGTTCCCATAATGGGTCGTTATGACTCGCCGAGGGGGAGGCCCGGGCATGAGAAAGAGAGTGCAGCAGCAGTCATGAAGTTGGCCTTGGTCGGGCTCGCTCTTATGGCGCTAGTCGGCCTCTTCTTGTGGGTCAGCTCTCAGCGACGCACTCTTGACCCCGAAACTCTTTGTCCGGCCAGCCCTGATAGTATCCACGTTCTCCTCGTGGACGTCACTGACCCCATGAACCTCGCGCAGCGTCAGGACTTCCTGAACCAGCTCGAAAGATTAAGATCCACAATTCCGCAATATGGGAAGCTGTCCATATTCAAGGTCGATGCGACTAATGAAGAACTATTGAGGCCTGTCATTGAGCGCTGTAATCCGGGGACAGCAGAAGATTACAGCGACTGGACAGGAAATCCGGCCGCAGCTGCAGAGAGATACCGTGAGGGCTTTGAGAAACCTCTGGGCTCTGCCTTTGAAACCATTAGTGCAGCTTCAGGTGCTGACACTTCTCCAATTTTCGAGTCTATCCGATCGGTCGCGCTTACCGAACTCAAAAATCAGGAGAATGATGGCAAGCCTCTCCGTATAACCGTCGCGTCCGACCTTTTGCAGAACACAAACCGTATAAGCTTTTACGGTCGGCTACCCCGACCGGAAGAAGTTCTGGGAAGTGACGCTTTCCGTGAGGTCAGGACGGATTTGAGCGGAATTGAGGTTGAACTCTGGATGCTGCAACGGACTGATGCTCAGCAGAGCCAACCCTATGAGCTGAGAGAGCTGTGGGAAATTCTGTTGCGTAGGCAAGGCGCAGATGTGCCACGAATTTATAATGTGAGTGGGTAATGACCGAATCTGAAGGTTTTGGTGTATCAGACGCGCGTGAAGATCGGGCAGCTATAGATCGATACGGATTTCTGTTTTTTGCAACTGCCGGCAGCATCGCAATCCTCATTGCCAAGTTCTTTGAGGTGCCGACTTGGCTGATCGCGTCCGGAGCCGGCGTTGTCATGCTTGGCTATGCGGTCATGGTTCAGAAAAAAGGTTCGGCAAAACTCAGATCAGACCAGGCGGGGGACAATTGTTATTATCTCGGCCTTGTCTACACACTCACAAGCCTCGCCTTTGCCATTTTTACCTTCGATCCGGCTGATACTGCCACAACAATCGTGCAGGGATTCGGGATCGCGCTCGCCACAACCATCTTCGGTCTCATCCTGCGTGTGTTTTTCGCGCAAACCCGGGTCGATCTCTACGAGAACGAAGAGCAAATACGAATCGATCTCGCGGCAGCCGCAGGCAATCTGAAGGGTCAGTTGACCAACCTTACCCTAGAGTTCAAGAGCTTCACGACAGGGTTACAGCAGTCCGTCACAGAACTCACCGAAGAAGCTCTAGAATCAATCAGAACCACATCAGAGAAAGCTGATACAGCTGTAGTGGAGCTTTCTGAACGGGCATCAAAGAATATTCGCGAGCACTCAGAAGAACTCTCTAACAGCTCAGGCGATCTGGCGAAAAAGGTGGGATCAGTTTCCAGGTCGATAGAGCGAAGCGGACAAGCTATCGATAAGGTGAGCGCAACTCACGAAACTATACTTTCCGACATTGCCAAAATGGCTGACGCAACAGCAGCGATGCTAGAGAACAGCAAAGCCGTCGTTGAACAATGTAATTCGATCAAGACAGTCCAGGAGGGCACGGCTGAAACAGCATCATCGCTGGACAAGACGGTTGCAAGGTTGGCCGCCGACCTCCTTTCGAACCTTGAACAAAGCGCGTCCCGGATGGAAATGATTGCAAAAGATCTGGCCCAGAGGCTTAAAGATCTAGAGGAAGGTCCGGGTGATATCGCGGAAATGGCGATCAATGCCATCCGTAAGGCTGCTCAGGCTGCTGAAACCGACATTGGCAAGCTTTCTGAGGCACAAGTCGCCGCAATCGCGACTATCGGTTCGTCAACTAAGCAACTCGTGAACACCGTCAGTGAACACAACGCTTCTCTTGAGGTCGAACTGACCAAATCGCGGGGCAACGTGGAGAAGGTCCACGATGCACTGGTGGATATGACGACCAGACTGAATGAGAGCATCAAGCCTGGAGAATGAGCAGCGAAAATATTCTCCCAGGTCAGCCTGACCGGCTCAATCAGCTCGATGTCAGACAGGACAAATCTTATCGTCGAGGGCTGATACTCGGCCTGACGATCGCCGAGATCATGATATTGCTGATTTTCGTTCTCCTTCTGGCGCTTGCTGCGGCTCTCGCCAGCCGCGAGGAGCAAATTGAAGTCCTTGATGAGGGCGGGGCCCAGAAAATCGTCTCCCTTCTGCAGGAGGCATACCCAGAAGCCCAGGATCAGGAAGATTACTTCAAGGAACTGGTAAAGGCAGTCGAAACAAGGCGCGAGGTAGAGGAAGAAGGGGCTGCTGCGGCAGGCGAGCAGCTTCTTGAAGAGGCCCGGATTGGCCGCGAAGCTATCGATGCCGCCGAGAAAGCCGGGGCTGCAGATCCCAAGGAATTTGTGCGAAGTATCGAAGAGCGGATTGCAGAAGCGAGGAAAGGTGAGTGGCCTCCCTTTTTTAGCTTGAGCGAGGCTGGTGGATATTACTTCGATAGCGGCAGGGCGACGCTAAGACCCGAATTTGAGCGGAACCTGCGCGAAGTTGTGATTCCTGCATTGGCAGAGAATATTGCCGACTACGATGTGGATATTGTCGAAGTCATTGGACACACCGATGAAGTTCCGATGGTGGGGGCTAGCAATCTGGACAGCCGACTGATTGCATCCTCTGAGGGGCGTTTTCCCATTGGCCGACTGGGGTCTAACGACAATGCCGGCCTTGCAATGGCTCGGGCTGTTTCAGTTATGCGTGTCCTTCGTGCGGACGAGAGGCTGAGCAATGTCACGATTCTCCCCCTTTCAGCTGCTCAGATGATCGTGCCAGTAGACGAGGTCGCCGACGGTTCAGCGGCGTTCTCAGATCAAAGCCGGCGGAGGATCGAAATTAGGCTGCGCCGTTCTACGAGTCAGGCAGACGCTGAAGGGATGCGCGTTATTGAGTGACAATCACCACCAGCGAAGCCTACGAAATATCCTCCCCAAGAAGCCGAGTGACGCGTTGGCATCTGCATCAGTCGCCGGGGGATGGATAATGGTATTCTTGCCTTCTACAGGGAGCGCCGGACCTTTTGCCGCCTGCAGGGGCAGCGGTGTATCGTGGTCTGGCATATCTGCGGGCTTGGGCACCGGCACTTTATCAGGTTCTGCAGTTGGAGAAGCTTCTGAAGGACTAGATTCGACACCAGATTCATCAGCGACCTCCGAATCTACTACCCGCTCGGGAAAAACAGAAGGGGGTTCTGTGGTTCGCGCCGCTTCAGCAATCGCTCGTCTCTCTGAGGCAAGCCGCTCAAGATGTGCATCTACCTGTAGGTGCAATGCTTCGAGGTTCTCGTCCAACTTGCTCATAAGCACAGTAAGAATCGCTCTTGGCACATAGTCAATCATATCATTGGCAAACGAGAGTTGCCCCCTTTGTAGCGCAGACCATAAATGAGACAGGAAGAAATGGGCCGATACGACTTGGAGAACAATGAGCGCTCGCGCTTTCGGAAAAGGGGAAAGGAGCGGCAGAGTGGTTCGAAAAAGAGCGTCGGGGGGACGAAGATTCTTCTTGCTTCTTCGCTTGCCTTGATCGGAACCTTTGGTCTCGTCTTCTCTCAGAGCAGTCACGACGGGAGCGAGGCCGCCAGCCAGACCGTCGGCGCCGATCCAGATCAGCCTCAGATGGCGCTATGCGGATCGGGACCGCGAACAAACTGCGTCGTGGATGGAGATACCATCTGGCTGCGTGGGGCCAAGATACGCATAGCAGACATCGACACGCCAGAAGTTAGCCAACCGCAATGTGACTTTGAATACGAACTGGGTATGCAGTCGACCCGCAGGCTTCGTGTATTGCTCAATGAAGGCCCTTGGAGCGTTGATCTGATCGGCCATAGGGAGACTGATCAATACGGTCGGCAACTCCGCGTATTAACGCGTAATGGCCGATCAATTGGCGACATGCTGGTTGCAGAAGGGTTGGCGAGAACTTGGGGGGGGAGGCGCGAACCGTGGTGCTAAGGGGGAATGGGATGCAAGAATTAGAGACCACCGAAACACGTCTTCCAATGGCCTTGAGGAGGCGCATATTCGCAATGATACTCCCCGCTGGGTCGGTGCCAGCTTTGGTGTTGATGGCTTTGGGCCCTTTAAGCTTGGGGGCGACTGAGGCGCTCGCTCATGGGGGACGTCTTGCGTCCGATGGATGCCATATGGATCGCAGCACGGGCGTTCGCCATTGCCATCGAGGACCTAACGCAGTTCAGCCGCAGCAACAGCGCGATGGATCTCCTTACTATCTGAACTGTGCTGCGGCCCGAGCGGCTGGCGTCACGCCTATCCTGCGCGGTCAGCCTGGATATGGGAGACACTTGGACCGCGACGGTGATGGCGTGGCTTGCGAATAGCCCATCGAGTCGGGAAGTTAGGAGCAGTGACTTGCGCATCCAACTGATTGCTGTGTTTGCGTTACTTATCTCAGGCTGTGGTAGCCGAAGCGACGACCGCTATGACGAAGGTTATGAGGACGGGTTGTCGGAAGCCAACCATCGCATTGATGAATTGGAAGACGAGAACTCGGAGCTCAAGGCTGCGCTGGATGATGTCAGGCTTTCAGTGCAGGGGGCTCGGGACGCTGTAGACAGCTCTCGCTCTGCGGCGAATGAAGCTTCCAGCTATTATGGATCGGATTGGGAGAGTAGAGATTACTCCGCAGAAGAAGCAGAGGCTTACGCTGACGAAGCAGACGCCTACCTAGATGACGCCGAAATGGCTCTCGACTACTAACTACACCAACTAGAACTGACGCTGAGTATGCTCCGGCTCGAACCGTTCACATTGGCCTGTATAGTTTCCTGCCTTCCCAGAAATGCTGATCGCGCCCGTATAGCGATCAAGGCGAAGGTTGGGTCGATTCAAGATATTCACTGCAACTTTGGCCCTTATTTCTCCGTCTTCCACTTCAATATTGCGCAGTTCGAACCAACCATCCTCACCCCCTCGAATAGCCGGTAACATCACTCGGGGCATACGCAGCCGGCCCTCTTCCGAAGTTATGTGGAGGGTAACTTGATCCTCAAAGCCCTGCACTCGAGTTCCGAAAGACGTTCCGGAACCGCTGCCACTGAAGGTCCCTGACGTCATGCCGCCAGGTCCAATCGCAGTGAAACTTCCCGAACCACTCCCATAGTTTTGTCTGATGTCTGGCCGATTGGCTCCGCCCGCTCCGTAGCAAACTAGGTTTAGTTCTCCACCTTGATCTATTGATCGAGGCCTCTGAGCGCGTTGGCGCCGCTGTTCAGGTGCAACTGCAACCTCTTCGGCTGGCTCATTGGGGGGCTGAGCCGGCATCTCTTCGCTTGAGGGCGCTTCCTCCTCGACAACTGCAGTCGACGGAGTTGGAGTGGGTGTGGGCCGAGCAGTCCGCGAATTATCGGTGACTGTTCCATCCGACGAAATATGTATCTGCGCGCCTGCAGCCAATGGGCTTACGAGAACCCCAAAAGAAATGGCTGCGATTGCAGTCTTCGAAATCTGCCAAATGGTCATGCCGCCCCCTGAAACTTGCCACGGAGAGAAATGATAACACGCTGCGGATATAATGAAAATTCGGCCAATTCTTTGCACGCAACTCGCTCGCAAAACTGCGCCAGCCGCGCGAGCAAATCGTCAAGCACGTTCATGTGAGCGAAGGGGGCCAAGCAGTGGTTGCCGACCAAATCCACCATCACAAGGGGGAGGGGCAAAATGGAAAATCAAACGAACAATCCCATGCAACCGGAACGGCTGGCGAAAGCCCCGCGATGCTTAGCGAAGACGCGCAAGGGAACGGAGTGCCAATCTCCGGCAGTGCGCTACCGAAAGCGATGCCGGATGCACGGCGGGACCAATCCGGGCGCGCCGTTGGGTAATCGCAACGCCTGGAAGCATGGCTGGCGTTCTGTCGAGTCGCTCAGAGCGGCGGCTTATCTGAACAAAGTTGCGAAGGAGGTACGAGAGATTGATCCTTGACCGGCACTAAGGTTAGCGTTGCATGTCGAGTTTCGGAGTTTTCATGAGCCGTTTCAATTCGCGGTCTTGGCTAAAGATTGCGTCCCTGCCTAGCACAATCGAATGCCCCGATATGCGGTTGCTTGGGCGCATGGGTGAGACCTTGGTGCAAGGATCAGGTAAGCTAATCCTTAACGACTTTGGTGACTTCCTTTTCGAGATCGAAGGAAAGACTGAAGTTCGTGAGGAGTTGCTTAGGTTTGTTTTGCAGCAACGGTCCGATCAATATGATGGGTTAGGTCGGTTTCGACTTGCCGTAACGGATGTAGATGGTCAGGAACTGCATTGCGGCTTTGCAGAGACTGATGAATTTCACGCAAATGATGAAGCCGTGGTGTGCGATGGTCACGCTGAAGGTCTAAGCTCATATACTCCTCATCTGGGTGGCGTAGGGACAGAAATACTGTTTCTCGTACCAAAGCGTCATTGGTTGGGAGATGTGCTGTCGGTAAGCTTCCCCAATTCTGATGAGCATGGCATTTCTCACTACTCGATGGACATAGAGGGATCGCCAATCGAATTTGAGTATGAGGCCGCCACTCGATCTTTGACGATCTCAGTTTCGGGTAATGAGACTTTCCCGCAAACATATACGGAGGGTTGGCTGGGTGAGCCCATGAGGATGCTCCTTGGGCAACTGGCATTCCCCCGCATTATTGTTCGATCAAATCCTGACCGGGCAATGATTATGGTCTCGCAGATACGCCATTGGCACCTCAACGGTGATGAGTATTCGCTCTTCGATCCAGCCACCTCGCTTGACGACCCGCAAGCTTTTTTCCGAATGTACGGGGAGCTATTGAAGTACGTAGCAAATGCGAGGACTGAGGAGGGCAACCTCAATTTTGAGCGCAATCCTCTGACGCTCTTTTTCGAAGAGCTTGCGCAAGCGATGCGCGGGTCTCGCTGGATAATGACATTGACCTTAGCGAGCGCCGTCGAGGGCGCGCTGGACCTACTGTTCCCAAAGGACTCTCGTGACGAAGGTGTAAACCTTGCCGAACTGGACAGCCTCAAGGCGCATATTGACGAATGGGCAGGGCATTCTGAAAGCACCATTGAATCGGTCAGCGCATTAAAGAACAGAACAAAAGGTGCTGTTAGCTTCACAGCGGAAATGACATCGATTAAGCGACTGCGTCTGCTCGCGAGACAAGGCAAAATAACGACGGATGAAGTTCGTTCATGGGAGAAGGTTCGTCATAAAGTTGCCCATGGAAAGATTTTTTCGCCATTCTCTAGCGAAGAGAACGACCGGTTGATCCTGAACCTGATGAGCCTTTTTCGCCGGATCGCAGGACTCATTGCTCTCACTGGCGCTACGGAGCCGCCTGACTAACCGCTTACGATCCTCCTGATGATCCGTGAGGCTTGAAGTCCATTCCTTGAGGAATGCCAGCGAAGCCCCGTATTATCCACCCCATCGCTGTGGTGAACAGCCAAAGAAAAACCCAAATCCCCGCGACCCAAGGGAACACTTCGCCGAAGACCCGACTACGTTCATCCCACAATGCACTTGATTGTCGTTCGCGTGCATTCTCTCTCATGTCGGCATCAATCTCGAATGCAGAGCTTCGGCGAGCGACGTATTGATCGAACTCAATCGAATACCTTGCCGCTGTAAAATACCAATTAGGCCAAGAGGGCGGGGGAAGAATTGTTTCGCCGCGCTCTAATCGAGCGTCGTTCTCAGCAGACCACTCTCTAGAAGCCTGTTCCCTTCGTTCGAGCTCTCCTGGTGGTGGATCGGCAACCTGCACTGGGAAGGTTCCATCGTCCAATGCGATGAAACAGAGACTTACCCCTCTTTCTTCTCCACCCCAGTCATAATCCCAGAGCCTCTTGATATAGCCGCTATTCGGGCAGGGGTTATCGGACACAATCCATGGAGCCTCCGGACCATAGGTTACAAACTGAGGATCGGGCTGTTCTGTGAAAGCGACGATACCAAAGCCACCGACAGCCACTATCCCCATTAATAGCTGGCAAATGCGGCGACCGCCCTCAAACCAGTTAATTGCCATGCCTTCCCCCAAAAGCCGCGAATTGGTTTAGCTTGGTCCTCACGAGAGGCGATGTAAATTGTTGAATCGGCGTTGCCACACCATTGACGGTACCCGTCGGCTTCTGTGCTCGAAGCGAAGCGCCCTTTGGGGAGCGATTATGGGAACGCGCGTCAAAATTGAAAAAATATCAATTTAATCAAAGGACGGTGGCGGAGACGGAGGGATTCGAACCCTCGATACCCCGATAGAGGTATGGTTCCTTAGCAGGGAACTGGTTTCAGCCACTCACCCACGTCTCCGGACCCAAGCGGCAAGACGCGGCCTATAACGATGGCTTGCGGGGGCTTCAAGGGCGCATTCTCATTTCTCGCTAAAGGGCGCTTTCTACCGTGAAAAGGATTCGGTTCGCCGCGATTCCGATTCGATTCGCCGCCTATTCATTGTCGCTTCAGGCCGAGAGGACTCAATGTGAAGCTCCATTGGCATGCCTGCCGTTTGGGTGGGCATATGGGAGGAAGACCATGCACCCGTTCCGCAAGACCCTCGCAGCTGCAGCCCTGCTGGCGCTCCCAGTGGTGTGCCTGCCGGCCGCCGCGCAGGAGATCGAGACGGTCGATCCCGATGCGATGATAGACGGCGACCTCGTCAATCCGCCCGCGAGTGCGACAGCGCCCGAATACAGACAGGGTGCCGACGAGATCGCAGCCGAACCTGGGTTCGAGAGCGCCTACGACACGGGTGAGCCGAGCCAGCGTTATGACAATCGCCAGGTTCTCGACCTGCCGCCGGAAGAACTGCCCGCCGAGGGTACGACGGTCGATGTGGCCGAGGCGCCGGCTGCGCAAAATCCCGGCACCTACGGCGAGGACGACCTGATCGGAGCGGCAGAAGGCCTCTTCGGCCGCGGCGCGGAAGGGCTGGCGCGGCTCATCCAGGATATCCTTTCCGATCAGGGTGAACCCAACGGCTACATCGTCGGGCGCGAAGGCGGCGGCGCTTTCGTCGTCGGCGTACGTTACGGCTCGGGCACGCTGCATCATGCGGTCGAGGGCAATATGCCGGTCTACTGGACCGGTCCTTCAATCGGCCTTGATGCAGGCGCCAATGCCGGCAACACCTTCGTGCTGGTCTATAACCTCTACGATACGGACGAGCTTTACGAACGCTTCCCGGCGGGTGAGGGGCAGGCCTATTTCGTGGGCGGCTTCAACGCCAGCTACGTGCGCAAGGGCAATATCGTGCTGATCCCGATCCGCGTGGGCGCCGGCCTGCGCCTCGGCGTGAATGCCGGTTACATGCGCTTTTCGCGCAAGCAGCGCTGGCTGCCTTTCTAAGGCCTTACGCCAACCAATATCGCGAGTTTGATCTGGGCACTTGCAGATCGCCTGATGTGGCGGCATTGAGCCGCCATCATGCTCGACAGACTCGACCAACAGCCGCCCGACGCCCTCCTTGCCCTCATCAAGCTGTATGAGGCAGACCCGCGTCCAACGAAGATTGACCTTGGCGTAGGCGTATATCGCACCGCCGATGGCGCAACGCCGGTGTTCCGCTCCATCAAGGCAGCGGAAAAGCGTCTGGTCGAAGAGCAGCCGACGAAGGCTTACCTCGGCCCGGAAGGCGACATGGGTTTCGTGCGCGCGTTGATGCCGCACATTTTCGGCGATGCGCTGCCAACAGATGGCCGCATCGACGGCATGCAGACCCCCGGCGGGACGGGCGCGGTGCGCCTCGCCGTGGCCCTGGCTGCGAAGGCGGGTGTGCAGAAGATCTGGATGGGCACGCCCAGCTGGCCCAACCACGCGCAGATCCTTGCCGATTGCGGCATGGAGATGGGCACGTTCAATCATGCCGCGTCCAACGGCTCTGCCGACATGGCCGCGCTGCGCGAGGTAATCGCCAATGCGGGCAAGGACGATGCCGTTCTGCTGCACGGTGCCTGCCACAATCCTACCGGTGTCGATTATACCAACCAAGAGTGGGACGAGATTGCCGCCCTGCTGAAAGACAGCGGCATCTTGCCGATTGTCGACCTTGCCTATCAGGGCCTGGGTGACGGCATGGAAGAAGATGCCTACGGCGTTCGCGCAGTGATCTCCGCCGTGCCGGAAGCGCTGGTGGCTTACAGCTGCGACAAGAACTTCGGCCTCTATCGTGACCGCGTAGGCGCGGTGTACGCCATTGGCGCGAGTGCTGATGATGTTACTCGCATCATGTCGAACGGTGCCTCCCTGGCCCGCGCTAACTGGTCCATGCCGCCCGATCACGGCGCCGCCGCCGTGCGTACGATCCTGGAGGACGAGGCTCTCACCGCCGACTGGCTGGCCGAGGTCGAGGAAATGCGCCAGCGCATCGGACAGGTCCGCGAAAAGCTCGCCGCTTCCAGCAATGCAGGCGGCGTCGACCTGACCCCGCTCGGCAAGCAGAAAGGCATGTTCGCCATGCTGCCTGTCTCCAAGGAGCAGGTCCAGCAACTGCGCGAGCATCACGGCGTCTACATGGCAGGCTCCGGCCGCATCAACGTGGCCGGCCTGACGATGGGCAACATCGACGCATTCGTCGCTGCGCTGGCCGACGTTACCGGCTGACCGACTGCCAATCCGGAAAACGCAAAGGGGGCGTTTGCAAAAGCCTTGCAAACGCCCCTCTTGTTTATGGATGCGTGTCGGCCGTCAAAGTTTTTTCAGGCGCTCCAACAATGCCGCCCAGGACAATCCAGTGGCCGGATTTTGCTCACCGCCTTTCTCAGACTAAGGTCCAAAGAAAATGGATTTGGGGGAGAACTGCATTGGCAGACGAGATGAGAGAGGGTTACGGCGCTCTTGTCGGGTGGACCACGAAACGTAAAGGCAAGCGCATCACGCTGCGGATGCAATCGGTCCAGAAACCGCCCCCGTATGCGAGAAGCGACGTCCATTCACAATTCTATCTGTTGGACGAAAACCAGGCCGTGCAACTCGGCAATCAACTTTTCGAAATCACCAACCAGACGAAACCGCGGTTCAGCGGACGTGGGCTGCTGGCCCGGTTGTTCGGCTGACTGCTAACCTCGAAGCGCCTGCATCCGGTGCAGGTAGCGCGCGATGGTATCGACTTCGAGGTTCACCTCGCTGTCCTGCGCCAGTTCGCCCAGCGTCGTAACGTCGGCAGTGTGCGGGATGATGTTGAGGCCGAAGTGCACAATTCCATCGTCGCGGTCCTGCACCGAGTTCACGGTGAGCGAAACGCCATTGACCGTGATCGAGCCCTTTGGCGCGATGAACGGGGCAAGGTCTGCGGGCGCGGCGATGGTGAGGCGCATGGAATCGCCTTCGGGCTGCCAGTCGGCAACGCGGCCCACGGCATCGACATGGCCAGTCACGATATGACCGCCCAGTTCGTCTCCCAGCCGCAGCGAAGGTTCGAGGTTCAGTTTCGCACCTTCCTTCCACATCGCCTTCGCCGTGCGCGAGGTCGTCTCTGCTGAAACGTCTACCACGAAGTGCGCGTCGCCTGCCGTGCCGCCGCGATCCACCACCGTCAGGCACACGCCCGAACAGGCGATGGAAGCGCCGATGTCGATCTTTGCCGGGTCGAACGGGCAGGCAATCGTCAGGCGCAAGTCGCCGCGCTGCTCTGCTTTCGTGATCGTGCCGATGGCGGTGACAATGCCGGTGAACATGGAAGGCCCCTTTCAATCAGCCGCGCTGATAGACTTCGAGCGTGTCGCTGCCAAGTTGCCTGCGCTCCCGCAAGGAAAGGCCGTCGGCAAAGGCTTTTTCCAGCGTATCGTGGCCGATATCTCCGATGGCAGGCGTGCCGCCGCCAAGCAGAACCGGCGCGCGGTAGATGAGCAGGCGATCGACCAGTCCGGCAGCGAGGAAAGCCGATGCCGTCTGCGCGCCGCCTTCCACCATCAGGTATCGCACGCCTTCCAATGTGGCGATTTGATCGGGCGAGCGGATGGCCTGCCAGCCTTGTGGAACTTCACCAGACGTCAGCGCGATCCGGCTCGGCGACCGGTCCCCAAGTCCGGCAAGCCGCACGTCGAGGCGCGGATTGTCGGCGCGCAGCGTGCCGCCGCCGACAAGGATGGCATCGGCACGCGCACGCTCGCGGTGGCCGTGGGCGCGCGATGCGGCGCCGGTGATCCACTGGCTTTCACCGCTGGAAGTGGCGATGCACCCGTCTAGCGACGTGGCGAGTTTGAGTGTCACGTGGGGACGGCCATTGGCAAGGTGCGCCACATGGCCGGAGAGGCCGAGGTCATCGGCGTCCCAATCGAGTGTGATCACCTCGGCACCGGCGGCTTCCAGCCGCGCGATACCATCGCCAGCCGTGCGCGGGTCTGGATCGCGCATTCCGATCACGACGCGCGCCAGGCCGGCTTGGGAAACGAGATCGGCGCAGGCGGGGCCGCGCGGCGATTGGTGGGCGCAGGGTTCTAGCGTGACGTAGAGCGTGGCCCCGCGCGCAGCGTCGCCCGCCGCTTCCAGCGCAACGGCTTCTGCATGAGGGCGACCGCCAGCCATGGTCCAGCCGCGAGCCAGAACCACACTGTCCTTTACGATAATCGCGCCGACGCCGGGGTTCGGGCTGGCGAGGGGCCTTGCGCGCTCTGCCAGTGCGGCAGCAGCGGCCATCCAGCGCAGATCGTCAGCCGCCGGTCGCACGGGCGCAGTATTCCTCTACCGACAGGGCGATCTCTTCAGGCGTCGGCCCCGTGTCCTCGGCTGCTTCGGCTGCACGCTCGGCTTCGATCTCCGCCTTCATTTCGTCGACGTCGATGAACGTGGCGCGTCCCAGAGCCTCGTACATCTCGCGCCTGCGCTCTTCGCTGGCATCGATGCGGGCCTGCAATTCGTCCTTCAGCTGCTGGTTCGCACAGTTGGAAGCGATGATTTCCGCCTCGGTGCGGTCGTCGTCCAGTGTGGAGATGTACATCACGTCCGGGCGCGCGGGCGGGGCCTTTTGGCTGTCCGGGATGAACAGCATGAACACGGCAAAGGTCGCGGCCATGGCCACGCCGAGAATCTGCCAGCGATGCGGCGTCGGCTGCTTCCACTGGTCGTGGAAGTCGGTAATCGCGCGGCGCGGCGATACTCGGCGGAAAAAACCTTTCATGCGGCATTGAATAGGGATGCAGCGAGGGTTTCGCCAGTGATAGTCGCGGTGATTGCTCAGCCGAATGCGGCGTAGAGCGAGCGGCCCTCGCGTTTCAGCCAGCCGTCGGCTTCGGCAAGGCGGCCTTCGAACAGGTCTTCCAGCAAGGAGTAGAACGCGGCCGAGTGGTCGAAGTGGACGAGATGCGCCACTTCATGTGCCACGACGGAGCGGCGCACGTGATCTGGAGCCATCACCAGCCGCCAGTTGATGCGAATGCATCGCCCGGTGCGGTTGTTGCCAGAGCACGATCCCCAACGCCGCTGTGCGCGCGAAAGGCGAAGGCTTGGTTCGGGCAAGTCGCCGCGCTGGCAATAGAAAGCGAGGTCATCCGCGCACAGGCGCAGCGCTTCGGCTTCCAGCCACCGACGCACGCGGCCTTCCAGCCCTTCTGCCGTGCCGCCCACGCGCAGGACACCGTCTGCAACCTGGGGTTTCCGCCCGGCAGACCTGTCCCACCAGATGCGCGTCGAGGTTCCGCGATAGGTGAACCGCTCCCCGTCGGCGATCGAAACGCGTCGCGGCACCTTGGCGAGTTGCTTCTCGATCCATTCGCTGCGCGCCTTTGCGAAGGCAAGGGCATCCAGCGTGCGCCCCCAGGTCGGCAGGGTAATGCGAACCTCGCTGCCGTCGGGCGCAAGGCGCATGGTGAGGCGACGGGCGCGGGCGTGGCGGCGGATGGCAATGGGAAGTGTCTGTCCGCCAACCTCTATGACGGGGTTCTGGTGATCGTCGCGCAGCCAGTCGATCATGCGCGCTCGTCCTCCCAGTCGACAACATGGTGCTCCAGCGGCCCTGCTATTGTCTCGCTGATGCAGCGACCGGCAACGCTGGCGCCTGCTTCCATCATGGCATCGCGACTGCCGGTGAGAAGGTGGTGCCACTCGGGCAAAGGCTTCCCTTCAGCCCGGCGCACGTAGGCGCAGGTAGAGGGGAGCCAGTGAATGTCCTTAAGCAGCCTTGGGGTCAGGCGCAGGCAATCGGGCACGAAGGCTTTGCGGTGGCGATAGTCGCGGCATTGCGCGGTGCCGGTGTCGAGCAGCTTGCAGGCGACGTTCGTCTCGACGATCTCGCCCGTATCCTCGTCCTCCAGCTTGTGCAGGCAGCACTTGCCGCAGCCATCGCACAGCGCTTCCCATTCCGCGCGCGAAAGCTCGGTTAGCTCGAACTCCCAGAAGCGGTCCCTCAGCGCACCCACTTTTCCAGTTCCGCTGCAACGGCCTCGGCCGATTGTTCGACAGGGATCAGCGCCATCGGCTCACCCTCGCGGTCCACCAGGTAGCCCGCGCGCGAATGGTCCATCAGGTAGTCGCTCTCACCTTCCTCGCCCAGCTTCTGGTAGTGCGCGAAGAAGGCGGAGGCCGCTGCCTCGATCTGTTCGGGCGTGCCGGTCAGGCCGATCAGCTTGTCGGAGAAGGCGCTGGTGTATTCGCCCACCATTTCCGGCGTGTCACGTTCAGGGTCGATGGTAATGAAGATGGGCTGCACGTCGTCTGCCAGATCCGGATGTTCTTCGGAAAACTGGCGGTATCCGGCGATCATGCGCGTCATGTCGAACGGGCAGACATCGGGGCAATAGGCATAGCCGAAATAGATCAGCTGGTACTTGCCCGCGAAATCTGCGCCGGTGACCTGCGCGCCATTCGAATCGACCAGATCGTACTCACCCGTTAGCGCGCTGTCGTAGAGCGGCGCATCTTCGACGGGCGCCTGGCTTGCTCCGCCATCGCAGGCAGCAAGGGACAGGGCAAAAAGGAGGGGGGTGACAACCGGAATACGTGCTGACATGACGTAGCGTTCATGCTCTGCTAACGCGCTCTGCGCAAGCGTAGTCCGGTCAAGGCACGGGGCTTTTGCGCACATTAATGAACAGGAGAAATGGGAAGTGGTTCGCGCACCCATTCGCACAATTTGTCTTTCGCTGTCCGGACTGGCCACGGCCCTGCTGGCCGTGCCTGCTGCGGCACAGCTCTATTCCGACGGCTACCAGTTCCTCCAGGCGGTGAAGAACCGCGAGGGTGACGAGGCGACCGAGATGCTCAACGAGCCCGGCTCCACCGTGGTCAACTCGCGCGATATCACGTCTGGCGAGACGGGCCTGCACATCACCGTTGAGCGCCGTGACCTGACGTGGACCCAGTTCCTGCTGCAGGAAGGCGCCAATCCCAACATCGCGGACAACCGTGGCCGCACGCCGCTGATCGCCGCTGCGCAGATCGGCTTCATCGAGGGCGTGCAGGCACTGGTGGACGCTGGCGCGCGGATGGATATCGCCAATGAAACGGGCGAGACCCCGCTTATCGCTGCCGTCCACTCCCGCAATATCGAACTGATCGAAGTGCTTGTGAAGGCGGGCGCAGACCCTGATCGTGCGGACAATGCCGGGCGGAGCGCCCGCGACTATGCCAGTATGCCCGGTGTTTCCGGCCGCGTGCTGAACGCGATCGAGCGCAGCGAGGCCAACAGCGACGCCACCGAGACGCGCACCTACGGCCCGGTTTTCTAAAAGAGGTTTTGCGATGGCCGATGCCGATCTGAAGGACGCCACGCTGGACGAGCTGCGCATTGCGCTTGCCCCGGAAATCGCCGTTTCCGCCATGTTCGACGGGTGGACCGATGCGGCACTGGTTTCTGCTGCCGAAATGGCAGACGTCGATCCAGCCGTCGCGCGCCTTGCTTTCAAGGGCGGGGCGATGGACATGATCGACGCATGGGTCGCCTCGGTCGATGCCAGGATGGCTGCCGAGTTTGCAGACGGGCGGCTGGACAACATGCCCATCCGCGAGAAAATTCGCAGCCTCGTGTGGTTCCGGCTGGAGTCGATCATGGGCCTTGAAGAATCGCTGCGCCGCGCGGCTGCCGTTCAGGCCATGCCGCAAAATGCGCCCAAGGCGCTGAAGCAGGGCTGGTCCAGCGCGGACAAGATGTGGCGGCTGGCTGGCGATACCGCCACCGATTACAACCATTACACCAAGCGCGCGATCCTCGCCGGAATCTATGCCGCCACGCTGGCGGTGTTCGTCGAGGACGAGAGCGAAGGGAAGGCGGAGACGGCAGCTTTCCTCGATCGCCGGATCGAAGGCGTGATGAAGTTCGAAAAGGCCAAGGCGCAGCTGCTCGGCAAGGACCGAGAGCATTTCGATGTCGCCCGTTTCCTCGGCCGCCTGCGCTACCCGCAGAACTGATTCATTTTTTCTATTGCGAAGCAGTTGCAATTAGCGCTGCTGTCTGGCACCGGACCAAGCGTGGAAAACGACCTTACCCTCGACAGGCTGGCTCCGCTGGATCGCGCCGAAATCACCCATGTGGACTGGAGCGCGCTTGCGCCCGATGAAGCGAAGCGCCTGCGCGCCATGGGCATCGACGAAGGTGCTCGCGTGGCCATTGCCCATCGCGGCATTTTCATCGGGAAAGACCCCATCGCATTGATGGTGGGTCGCATGAATGTGGCGATCCGCCGCGTCCACGCCCGCGCCATGAAAGTGAAGCTGGTATGAGCCGTCTTCGCACCGCAGCCCTCGTCGGCAACCCCAACGCCGGCAAGAGCGCACTGTTCAACGCGCTGACCGGCGCCCGCCAGAAGATCGCCAACTATCCCGGCGTGACCGTGGAGCGGAAGGCCGGGCGCATGCTCCTGCCGTCGGGCGAACCGGTCGAACTGATCGACCTGCCCGGTTCCTATTCCCTCGACGCTGCCAGCCCGGACGAGGAAGTTACTCGCCAAGTCGTGCAAGGCGAGTTTCCCGGTGAAGCCGCGCCCGATGTTCTGATCGTCGTGCTCGATGCCGCAAACCTCGAACAGCACCTCGTATTCGCGCAGGAGCTGATCGCGCTGGGCCGTCCCACGGTGATCGCGCTCAACATGGTCGACATGGCAGAGCGCGACGGACTGGCAATCGACGCCGATGCCCTTTCTGCAGCCCTTGGCGTGCCGGTGATCTCCACCGTCGCGGTGCGCAAGCGCGGACTGGAGGCACTCGTTGACGCAGTTGCCGGTGCCGAGGAGCAGGACCTGTCGCAGCGGCACGAGGTTGCGGGGCAAACCCTGCCCGAGCGCCGCTTGGCCGCGCGCAACATGGCAAAGGGCGCGATCCTTTCCGAAAGCAGCCGCCACCGCCTGCACGCGCATCTCGACAAGGTGCTGCTGCACCCGTGGCTCGGCCCGCCAATCCTGTTCGCGCTCTTGTTCGTGATCTTCCAGGCGGTGTTCGCCTGGGCCACGCCCTTCGCAGACGCGCTGGACGGCGGCATCACTGCTCTGATCGGCGTGGTGGAAGGTGCCATGCCGGAAGGGATCGTGCGCGATTTCATAACGGAGGGCGTGCTGACGGGCGTTGGCTCGGTCGTCGTGTTCCTGCCGCAGATCGTCATCCTCTTCGCCTTCATCCTGGCGATGGAGCAATCGGGTTATATGGCCCGCGCCGCCTTTATCATGGACCGGCTGATGGCTTACGTCGGCCTCTCGGGCCGCAGCTTCATTCCGCTGCTTTCCAGCTTCGCCTGCGCCATTCCCGGCATCATGGCGACGCGCGCGATTGCCGATCCCAAGGACAGGCTCACAACGATCCTGATCGCCCCGCTGATGACCTGTTCTGCGCGCTTGCCGGTCTATGCCGTGATCATTGCCGCCTTCATTCCCTCCACCACTGTGGGGCCGGGCATTGGCCTGCAAGGGCTGGTGCTGTTCGCGCTCTACGTTGTCGGCATCGTCGGCGCGATGGTAGTGGCGCTGGTGCTGCGATCCAGCGTGACCAAGGGCGGGGCGAGCGGCTTCATCATGGAATTGCCGCGCTACCAGATGCCGCCGATCCGCGACCTGCTGATCGGCCTATGGCAGCGCGCGTGGGTGTTCCTGCGCCGTGCTGGCACGATCATCTTCGCCGCGACTGTCGCACTGTGGGTGCTGCTGAGCTTCCCCAAGGCGGAGCCGGGCGAGAGCCAGGTCGACGCCAGCATCGCCGGCTATGTCGCAGACGGCCTGCACACGGTTCTCGAACCGATCGGCTTCAACCGCGAGATCAGCCTCGCGATCATTCCGGCCATGGCCGCGCGCGAAGTGGCGGTTTCCGCCCTGGCGACAACTTACGCCGTGGAAGGCGCGGACGAGGAAGAAGAGGCGCAAGGCCTCATCCCGCGCCTGCAATCGGGGTGGACATTGCCGACAGCGCTCGCCTTCCTCGCGTGGTTCGTCTTCGCGCCGCAGTGCATTTCCACCATCGCCGTCGCCAAGCGTGAGACGAACGGCTGGAAATGGCCCGCCTTCATGCTCGCCTACCTGTTCGGGCTGGCCTACGTTTTCGCCGGGCTGACCTACTGGAGCGCGGTGGCGCTGGGGCTTTAGGATTCCTTCTGGGGAATTCGCGGCGATCGGGTAGCGACTCACCGGACTGCCCGCTAAGCCCTTTGCTCAAGCAATCAGAGGAATCGAGAAATGGCCGGTAGTCTCAACAAGGTGATGCTGATCGGGAATCTGGGTCAGGACCCGGAAGTCCGCAGCTTCCAGAACGGTGGCAAGGTCTGCAACCTGCGCATCGCCACCAGCGAGACGTGGAAGGACCGCAACACCGGAGAGCGTCAGGAACGCACCGAATGGCACACGGTCGCCATTTTCTCCGAAGGCCTCGTGAACGTCTGCGAAAATTACCTGCGCAAGGGCTCCAAGGTCTACGTCGAGGGCCAGCTGCAAACGCGCAAATGGCAAGATCAGAACGGTCAGGATCGCTACTCGACCGAAGTCGTACTGCGCGGCTTCAACGGCTCGCTCGTCATGCTCGACGGTCGCGGTGAAGGCGGCGGCGGCGGTGGGGGCGGCTTCGGCGGCGGCCAGCGCGGCGGCGGATCCAGCGGTGGTTTCGGCGGCGGACAGAGCGGCGGCGGTTATGGCGGCGGCAACCAGGGCGGCGGCGGACAGTCTTCCGGCGGTATGGGTGGCGGCTCCAACTACGACGATCTGGACGACGACATTCCGTTCTGATCGGGCGCATTCTCCGGCATCGGGGGCTCGGGAAGGTTCCGGTGCTTTCGAAGTAGCGACCAGTCATAGGCCGCCGCCGGATGCTTCCGGATTTCGTCGACAGCCTCGACCAGCAAGCCCGCAGCGCGCTTGCAGTGCACGTTGCCATACATCTCGCTGGACGAAGCCAGTGCGAGGAGAACCTCGCTTCTTGCTTCCCGCATAGAGCGGGGAACCTCGTTCCCGTACATCGTCTATTTCCCCTCCAATTTCCCTCAAACGGACTTCGGCGTCACTGTCGGCCGCCCGCAGCGCGGCGCGATGTGACGCCGAAGAACTCCTGGTTCCCGATGAATCAGGAACGACCGGCTGGTACGACAGTCAAAGCCAGGATTTCCGGATCGAGTTCGCCAGAAGCGATAAGTTCGGCATGTTCACGGGTGGCCCTTTCGACCAGCCGATCAGCTTCCCTCTGGCTTGTCGCGAAAACGACATTGAGCAGGACAGCCTGCCCCCCTTCATCCGACCATGAAGCCGGTTCGATATTGCGTAGGCGGTGGATGGCCCGCAGCGCGGCGCGATCCATGGAATGACTTCCCGATTCCTCGTAGAGGCTCACCTGCTCGGCCCTGCCATGGCCATTGGCCATGAAATGTATCTTCACGATCCCCGATTGCTGGCGACCTGTCGGATAGCGAACCCGGTAGAGTTCCCGATCGATTTCGCGATTCAGAGACGTGACGAAATTCGAGCGTTCGGGCTGCACGACGATCGCTCCGTCCTCGCGGACTTCCTGCCCGTAGACCGGAACAGCCATAACGGCACATGCGATTGCAGCGGATACAAGTTTTTTCATTTGATCATCCTTTCGTAAAAAGATGATCGGCCACAGTTTAAAGCGCGCCCGCGCGACCCGTTGTAAGGGCGTGTTAGACCTAAGGTCGATCACATCCGTCAGCGCCTGCGGTACGCTTCCGAAGCGGGGTGCCTCGAACAGAATTGTGTCAAATATTGGGCACAATTATTAGATCAAATTATTTGGAGGCCTCAGTATTATTGGTTTGTCATCCCGAGAAATAAAGCAACAACGAAGGACAGGCTTCGTTCCGAGGTCTTTCATAAACGACTGAGACCGTTTTTTGCTTGAGCCCGAGTCGTCGGATCCGGCTTCAAAGGTCCGGACTGAATTCGCTCCAATAGAGGGCTAGAAGAACACACCTACAAACCCGGCCCATGCCTCAGTGCCACCAAGACCGAGCCTCAAGGCAAAGCACGCGGCGAACAGGGCAAGGCCGAAAATGCTTGCCCAATGCGGGCGGCCCCGCGTGCGCCAGTCGTAGATCGGGAAGGCCAGCAGGATCGCGAATTCGATCAGCAGGGCCAGCGGCGGCGCGCCCAGTAGCAGGATAGCGGTGCGCGCCACCGCCGGGTCCATCATCATGACGCCCGCCAGCACCATCAGCCGCTTGTGCGCCTCGCGCTTTTTCCGCTGCAGAATGCCGAGCGTGTAGAGGATCAAGAAGGTCACGATGTCGAAGAACGGGAAAATGGCGCTGCCCACGCTGTCAAAGCCGGCGATGGACCACTGGGGATTGAGGATCGCGTGGGCCGTGGTGGTGTAACCCAGCACCACGATCAGAAGGGCCAGCGCGATGCTGGCCCAGCCCAGCGTCTTGTGCAGGGCGAAATTGGCACGCCGGATCAACAGGGCCTGCACCAGTGTGAGCGCGAACCACGCAAGCGTCACCGTTCCATGCATTAGAAGCGCGGGTGGAGGGACGTATCCGTTCCCTCGAGCGACTATCGCAGAGCCGAAGCCGATGACGATGAAAGCGATCACGACCAGCGTCATGATCGGAAAGAAACGCTCCGAACGCGCGTATGCGGCCATTGAAATCCCCCCGGAATGCCCGAACCGTCGGGCATATTTCCGGCATCTGTGCACATTTGCAAGTGCAACAGGAGGGTCAGTCGCGCTTCAGGCCCCGCAGCATATCGGCCAGGGGGCCATCGGCCTCCCCTTCCTCGACCATGCCATGGCGGCGGCGGGCATCGTCCGCCTCGGGGCCGGTGGCGTAGGGATCGATGGCGAGAGCCAGGCTCTGTGCTACGGCTTCGCCAAGATCGAAGCTTGTGCCTTCGTAGCCGATCTCGTCGAGCTCATCCTCTTCCAGTTCGATCTCCTCGTCCTCCTCGCTGGCTTCCAGCGTGGCGGCGGGGACGAAGCGCAGGGTGATATCGTCAGCGATCTGCATCGGCAGGTCGTCGCCGGAGACGGCGCAGCTTTGCACGAAGTCCGCGGTCAATGTTCCTTTGGCGGCGATTTGCTCGCCTTCGGCTTCAAGAGATAGAACGGCGGCAAGCTGGCCGATGGAAATGAGGCCGAAGCGTTCGGCCAGCGCGGCGCGTTCCTGCTCGTTTGCTTCCAGCTTCACAGGTTCGGCGGTGATCCCGCGAATATCGAAGGGGCGGGAAAATTCGGGCGTATCGCTCATGCGCGGAGTTTCCCTTCCAGCAGCATTGCATCGCTTTGCGCGCCAAGATCATTGTGCAGCGCGCGGGTGCGCACGGCGAGCGCAAAGGGCTTCTTCTCGTTATCGACGAGAGTGACGTTGCGCTGGAGGATGACCGCGAGGGCGGCATCGCTTTCGATCATGGCTTCCCGCAGCGCGCCGATACGTCCGCCAAGCGCGCTCATCAGCTTGCCCATCTTCTTGCCCACCATCAGGTCTCCCACGCCCGTATCGCGCAGCTGGCGGTCCATGTCGGCGACGAAAAGTTCGGTCAGCAGACCGGTCTTCGCACCCAGTTCCTCGCTGTTTTCCATGCGCAGAAGGGTGAGCGAGAGCACGAGGGCTATCATGTCGAACCGGCCTTCGACCGAATCGTCCACGCCGCATTCCGCATACCACTCCGGCTCGCGGATGGTGGCGACGATTCCGTGCCACAGCGGGCGCAGTTCCTCGCGCGGGTCCTTGCCGATGCCAAGGAAGCGGGAAATGAATGACATGGGCGGTTCGGGCCTTTTCATTAAGCGGTTGTTCAAAGCATTACGGACAATCACGCTCCCACGTTGCACAGGCGCGCGCCCTGCCCTAAGGCTTGGCCGCATATAGGAGCCGGGCCGGGCCAGCGCAAAGCCGCACTTTGGCCCAGCCATGGAAGACAAGAAGGATTTCTCGATGGGTTTGATTGTGCGGAGCACAACTGTTGCGGCACTGGGTCTGGTGCTGGCCGGTTGCTCGTCGATCACCAATCACCGCGGCTACATCAACGACGAGGTGCTGATCTCGTCCGTGCAGCCGGGGCTGGACAACCGCCAGTCGGTCCGTGGAACGCTTGGGCAACCTACGATGGTCAGCCAGTTCGGCGATCCGGTGTGGTACTATGTGTCCAGCCGGACCGAGCAGGCACCTTTCCGCCAGCCCAAGATCGAGGAGCACTCGGTTCTCTCTGTTCGATTCGATGAAGCTGGCAATGTCGTCTCCACCGAACGCACCGGTATGGAGCAGGTGGCCCGTATCAGCCCCGATGGCGATGAAACGCCGACGCTGGGCCGCGAGCGTGGCTTCCTGGAAGACCTGTTCGGCAACATCGGCACCGTGGGCACGGCTGCGCCGGGCGGCGGCGGGCGCTAACCACACCTTCAGTATCGTTGACTTGCACGGCTTTGCTTGAAGCCGCGCGGGCGCTTGCCCATATGCTCAGGCATGAGCGAAGAGAGGGCAAGCCACGGCCTGACACAGTGGCACGGCACTACCATCATCGGCGTGAAACGCGGCGATGCCACCGTCATTGCTGGCGATGGCCAGGTGTCGATGGGCAACACCGTTATGAAACCCAATGCGCGCAAGGTGCGCCGCATCGGTGACGGCGGCAACGTGGTCGCCGGATTTGCCGGCGCTACAGCAGATGCCTTTACCCTGTTCGAGCGGCTCGAGCGCAAGCTGGAGCAGTATTCCGGCCAGTTGCTGCGCGCCGCTGTCGAACTCGCCAAGGACTGGCGCACTGACAAGTACCTGCGCAATCTGGAAGCGCTGATGATCGTGGCGGACAAGGACACGCTGCTGGTTCTCACCGGCAATGGCGACGTGCTGGAGCCGGAAGGCGGGATTGCCGCGATCGGTTCCGGTGGCAACTACGCACTCGCCGCGGCCCGCGCGATTGCGGATTACGAAGATGATGCCGAGACCATCGCCACAAAGGCGATGCAGGTAGCGGCCGACATCTGCGTCTTCACCAACGGTAACGTGACCCTGGAAACCGTCTGATCGGCGGGTCTGAGAGATTTAATGGAAAACCTGACACCCAAGGCGATTGTCGCCTCCCTTGACGAACACATAATCGGCCAGAAGGAAGCCAAGCGCGCTGTGGCCGTTGCCCTGCGCAATCGCTGGCGCCGCCAACGCCTCTCGCCGGATCTGCGCGACGAGGTAACGCCCAAGAACATCCTGATGATCGGCCCCACCGGCTGCGGCAAGACCGAGATCAGCCGCCGGCTGGCGAAACTGGCCGAAGCGCCGTTCGTGAAGGTGGAAGCCACCAAGTTCACCGAAGTCGGCTACGTTGGCCGCGATGTGGAACAGATTGCCCGCGATCTGGTGGAAGAAGCGATCCGTCTGGAAAAGGATCGCCGCCGCGATGCCGTGCGCGAGGCCGCCAGCGAGGCCGCGATGGAACGCCTGCTGGACGCACTCGTCGGCGCGAGCGCCAGCGAGGCGACGCGCCAGAGCTTCCGCCAGCGCATCGTCGACAACTCGATGAACGACACCGAAGTCGAGGTCGAGGTCTCCGAACAGGGCGGGATGCAGATGGACATTCCCGGCATGGGCGGCGGCGCGACAATGATCAACCTGTCGGACATGATGGGCAAGGCATTCGGCGGCCCGCCCAAGAAGAAGCGAAAGCTGAAAGTCCCCGATGCATGGGACAAGCTGGTCGACGAAGAAGCCGAAAAGCGCATGGACCAGGACGATGTCGCCCGCGTCGCGCTCCAGAATGCGGAAACCAACGGCATCGTTTTCCTTGATGAGGTGGACAAGATCGCCGTTTCCGACGTTCGCGGCGGCTCCGTTTCGCGCGAGGGTGTGCAGCGTGACCTGCTGCCGCTGATCGAGGGTACGACTGTTGCCACCAAATACGGCCCGATGAAGACCGACCACGTCCTCTTCATCGCCAGCGGTGCGTTTCACGTCGCCAAGCCTTCAGACATGCTGCCTGAATTGCAGGGCCGCTTGCCGATCCGCGTCGAACTGCGCAGCCTTACCGAAGAGGACTTCGTGCGCATTCTTTCGGAAACGCGCGCTAACCTCGTCAGTCAGTACAAGGCGCTGCTCGGCACCGAAAAGCTGGAAGTCGAAATGACCGACGATGCCGTGGCCGAAGTCGCAAAAATCGCCGCGCAGGTAAACGAAGGTGTAGAGAATATCGGCGCCCGCCGCCTCCAGACGGTCATGGAAAAGCTGTTCGAGGAACTCAGTTTCGAGGCAGAAGGAATGTCTGGCCAGAGCGTGACGGTGGATGCAGGCTACGTTCGCGAGAAGCTGAGCGATCTTGCCAGCGACACCGACCTGTCGAAATTTATCCTCTAAGGAACCGCCAATGAGCAATTCCCCGCCCGAAGGCCAGCTGCCCTACCGCCTGCTGACAGGCGGCGACGACCGCGCGTTCTGCGAACGGGTGTCGAAGGCGCTGGAAGAGGGCTGGGTGCTCTACGGCGAACCGCGAGTGACCTATGACTGGTGGCGCGGAAAGATGAAGTGTGCGCAGGCCGTGGTCTGGCCCAGCTACTCGCCAAAAGACTGAGCGTGCCGGGCTAGAGGCTGGAAGCCGCCTGCCGCGCCCAATTGATGATCGAGCCTGTCGGCATGGCGCCAGCCTGCCGCGCCACTTCCCGACCCTTGAACAGCAGGATCAGCGTCGGGATTGACTGGATGCCATACCGCGCCGCTATCTGTTGCTGCGCTTCAGTATCCAGTTTCGCGAGGCGGAATTGCGGCTCCAGTTGCGCGGCGGCAGCGGCGAAAGCCGGTGCCATCTGCCGGCACGGGCCGCACCACTCGGCCCAGAAATCCACCAGCAGGGGAATGTCGCTCTTCGCAGCGTGGGCGTTGAAGTTCGCGCCCGTCAGTTCGATGGGACTGCCCGCAAACAGCGGCGAGGAGCACTTGCCGCACTTCCCACCCCCACCAAGCTTCGTGGCTGGCACCCGGTTCAGCGTCGCACACGCCGGACAGGCTACAATCTTGCTGGCTTCTGCTTGCATCGGTTTACCTCCTCATTCGAGATAATGGTGCGCTAAGCCTGAGGGAAGAGGTTGCCCCTGATCCTACGGGTGCGGTGCCAGCCCGATTTCCACACCGGTCTTGTCGGTCAGCGCAAACTTGTCGACCAGATCCGCGCTTGCCTCGTTAAGGCCGACAACCTGCACGCTGCGGCCGTTACGGCGCATGCGCTCCACCACCTTGTCGAGCGCGCCGACGCCGGAAATGTCCCAGAAATGCGCCTTGGTCACGTCGATCACCACGTTGTCGGCGGGGTCATCCATGCGGCTTTCGGGGCCGATGGCGTAGAAGAAGCGGTCCACGCTGGCGAAGAAGATCTGGCCGGTGATGTGGTAGGTGGCCGTGTCGCCCTCGCGCACCCGCTCCACGCCGAACATGCGCTGCACCTTGCCGGTGAAGAAGATGCCCGAAAGCAGCACGCCCGCAAGCACGCCAAGCGCCAGGTTGTGCGTCCATACCACGATCACGACAGTGGTGATCATCACCACGGACGAAGGCCACGGGTGGTGACGGATGTTGGGAATGGAGTTCCAGCTGAACGTGCCGATGCTCACCATGATCATTACGGCGACCAGTGCAGCCATCGGGATCTGGCCGACGATTGGGCCGAGCAGGGCCAGCAGGATCATCAGCGTCAGGCCTGCTGTGAAAGTGGAGAGCCGACCTCGTCCGCCGCTGGTCACGTTGATTACCGACTGGCCGATCATTGCGCAGCCGCCCATGCCGCCGAAGAATGCCGCGACGATGTTCGAGGCACCCTGGCCGGCACATTCGCGCTGCTTGTTCGATTCCGTGTGCGTCATGTCATCCACGATCTGCGCTGTCAGCAGCGATTCGAGCAGGCCGACCGCCGCCATGGTCAGCGCATAGGGCGCGATGATCTGGAAGGTCTCGACCGTGAACGGCACATTCGGAATGATGAAATAGGGCAGGCCTTCGGGCAGTTCGCCCATGTCGGACACGGTGTTCACATCCCAGCCAAGGCCGATGGATAGAACGCCCAGCACGATGATCGCTACCAGCGGCGAGGGCACGGCGGTGGTCAGCTTGGGAAGCAGGTAGATGATCGCGAGGCCCCCTGCGACCATTGCATAGGTCAGCCAGGACACGCCTTCGTTGGAAAGGTCGAGCTGCGGCACCTGCGCCATGAAAATCAGGATCGCGAGCGCATTAACAAAGCCGGTGATGACGCTGCGCGAGACGAATTGCATCATCAGGTCCAGCCGCAGGACGGCGGCAATCGCCTGGAAGATGCCCATCAGGATGGTCGCTGCGAACAGGTATTCGACGCCATGATCGCGCACCAGGGGCACCACCACCACGGCCACGGCGGCCGTCGCGGCGGAAATCATGCCGGGTCGTCCGCCGGTGAAGGCGATAACCATGGCAATCGAGATCGAGGCGTAGAGGCCCACGCGCGGATCGACGCCAGCGATGATGGAGAAGCCGATCGCTTCGGGAATGAGGGCCAGCGCCACGACGATGCCTGCAAGGATGTCAGCACGCGGTTGGGCGAGCCAGTCGCGCTTCAACGCGGCTGTGTCGATCATGGGATATTTCCATTGTTTCTGGGGCGCGAACAGCGGCGCGCCGGTTCGAGTAAAGCGACCACTTAGATGCTGCACTGCACAATGCAAGTCCGGAGTGGCCCAGTCGAACGCCTCGCTATCAAAGACGTTGGCAGAGTGAAAACACCATTTCGTCTAGTCGTCTCGCGTGAAACTTGCGCTGGCCCATGAGCAATGCTCTAGTTTTCAAGCATCTACCGTTCCGGGGGACATGACCGTGATGACCAAAGCCTTACTTGCCGCCACTGCCGCCATTCTGCCGCTTGCCATGGCAACGCCCGCCTGGGCTGACCATCACGAGGAAGCGAGCGCCGAGGCTGCGCCCGCGCTGACCGCGCCCGCGATCGAATATACCGAGTGGACGCTGGACAACGGCCTGCGCGTCATCGCCATTCAGGACGACACGACGGCCACCGTCACCACCTCGCTCTGGTACGAAGTCGGTTCGAAGCTGGACCCAGAAGGCCGTTCGGGGTTTGCCCACCTGTTCGAGCACATCCTTTCGCGCAAGACGCGCAACATGCCCTACAACATGATCAACGACCTGACGGCGGACGTTGGCGGCACACGCAATGCCTCGAACGGCACGGATCGCACGAATTACTATGAGACGGTGCCCGCCGAGTATCTGGAGACCATGCTCTGGTCCCACCGCGAGCGCATGGCATTCCCGGTGGTGGACGATGACGTGTTCGAGAACGAACGCTCTGTCGTCAAGGAAGAGTATCGCACCCGCGTGCTGGCACCGCCTTATGGTCTGCTCAGCCGCGTTGTCCTGCCGGAACTCGCCTATGACGACCTGCCGCACCGCCGCCCCGGTATCGGATCGATGGACGATCTGGACGCGGCGACCCTGGCCGACGCTCGTGCCTTTCATCAGGCCTATTACGGGCCGGATACGGCAACGCTGATCGTGGCCGGCAATTTCGAGATGGCCAACCTGCGCTCTTTGGTGGACCAGTACTTCGCTGACATTCCGCCGCGGGCTAATCCCGTGGAAGTCGCCATCGCTACCCGCGAGGATCGTCGCACCAGCCCGCGCTCCGTTTCCGTCACCGCGCCCAACACGCCGCTGCCGCTGGCTGGCACGGTGTGGCAACTGCCCGGCGCAGACCATCCCGACGCCGCCGCCGTCGAAGTGCTGAGCGCAATCATGGGTCGGGGCGAGAACAGCCGCTTCTACTCCGCGCTGGTGGAACCGGGCATTGCCATTCAGGCATCGCAATTCGCCGATTTCACTGAGGAAGGCGGAATGTTCGCACAGTTCGCCATCACCAATCCTCAAGCCGATCAGGAACAGGTCGCCTCGATCATGGCTGCCGAGACCGCGCGCATTCGCGACGAACTGGTAAGCGCTCAGGAACTGACCGAGGCCAAGAACGAACTGATCTCGGATTCTCTGCGCCGCCGTGAAACCGCGCGCGGGCGGGCGTTCGAACTGGGCGAGGCGCTGGTCTCTACCGGCGATCCGCACGCTGCCGATGCGCGGCTGGCCGCGATTGCTGCCGCCACTCGGGAGGATATCCAGCGCGTGGCGCGCGAATGGCTTGCCCCTGAAGCGCGTGTCGATTTCAGCTACACCAATGGCGAGTTCGATCCCGCTACCTTCGCCAACCCCGAACCCATGCCGACTTTCCGAACCCTGCCGCCCGCCGTGGGCGAGCCGCTGGAAGTGCTGCCCGAAGGCGAGAGGCAGGCCCCGCCTGCTGCCGGTGCCGCGCCGGAGGTCACTCCGCCGCAGTTCGAAATGGCTTCCACCAGCAACGGCATAGAGGTGATCGCCGCGCAGACCGGCGACGTTCCAATTGCGACTATGACCGTGCTGTTCCCCGGCGGCAGCGCCAGCGACCCGCGCGAACTGGCGGGCACCTCCAACCTCGCAGCGGCTCTGGCGAACAAGGGCACGTCCAATCGCAGCGCAGGCGAAATCGCCGCGCGCCTTGAAAGCCTCGGCGCCAGCATGGGCGGCCGCGCCCGTAGCGATGGCACGGTCTATTCGATCACCGCGCCGGTGCAGAATATGGCTGCGGCCGGCGAAATCTTTGCCGACGTGATCCGCAATGCCGATTACCCGCTAGGCGAGTTCGAGCGGGAACGCGCCAATGCGCTCGATTCCCTGCAGGTTTCGCTGAATGAACCCAGCGCGCTCGCCAGCATGGTGGTGCGCCCCGTGCTCTATGGCGAAGCGCCCTATGGCTCGATCACAGATGGCACGCCTGAATCGCTCACCGCGATCACCCGTGAAGACTTGATGGAGCACCGGCAGAACTACTGGCACCCCGGTGCCATGCAGGTGGTGGTGAGCGGCGGTATCGCGCCGGACGATGCTGTGGCTCTAACGGAAAGTCTGTTCGGCGACTGGTCAAGCGATAGCCCAGTCCCCGCGCAGCCGGATGCGCCTGCCGGCATGGCTGGTGCCGCTCGCACTGTCGTGGTCGATCTGCCCGATGCGGGCCAAGCCGCCGTGCTGCTGGCAGGGCGCGGGCCGGAGCAGACAACTGACGAATATTTCCCGCTGCTGCTGGCGAACGCCGTTTTGGGTGGCGGATCGAGCGGGCGGCTGTTCCAAGAAATCCGGACCAATCGCGGTCTTGCCTACGGTGCCTATTCCGGCCTCGGTTCCCTGCGAGACGATCCCGTTCTGCAGGCGAGCGCACAGACTGCAAACGAAACGGTGCCCGAGGTGGTTGAGGTCATGCTCGGCGAGTTCGACCGGATTGGCGCAGAGCCGCTGGGCGATGACTTGTTGGAGCGCCGCCGTCTCTACCTGCAGGGCGGCTATGCCCGCAGCCTGGAATCATCGGCCGGTTTCAATTCCATTGTGGCAGACCTGCTGACGCTGGGCGTCGATCCGGCTGAGGTTGGGCGCTATGCGGAGAACCTCGGTACCGTGGACGCGGCTTCGGCTTCGGCGGCAGCTGCGCACTATTTCGATCCGGAGAACATCTCGGTGATCGTGGTCGGCAACGCCGATGCCTTCATCGACGATTTGCGCGCGGTGCGTCCGAACGTCGAAGTGATTTCGGCAAGCGAACTCGACCTAAGCGACCCGCAGGCAACTGCGACTGGCGGCTGACGCGCGGCCCTACTGGTTCTGGTATTCCTCGGGATACCAGAACACGTCGTGACAGGCCTTGCAGTTTGGCTGCATGTCGTTGACCAACCGGGTGACTGCCGCCGCGTCCTGCGCATCGGCAGCTTCCACCAGCTGCGCGGCATGGCGCGCGAGGTTCTGCGAAAAGGCGCGGTAAGCGGCGGTCTGCGTGTCGAGCCTTTGCTGGATCGCAGCCAGATCGGTGCCGACGGGCGCTTCTGTATAGGGACCATCTGGATTGGCGGCGACGTAGCTGCTGGCCTCGGCCATGGTGTCGGCGGCGGCGGAAAGGCCGCGCGCATGGGCCTGCAAATCCGTCCAGCTTTCCGCGGTCATCAGGGCGGGGTCGAAATTGCCGTAGTCGTCCATCACTTCCACCTGCATGTTCCACATGGATTCCATGGGCGGATTGATTTCTTCCAGCATTCCGGCGCGCAGGTAATAGACATCGCCTGCCGCTTCGGCCTGCGGCTGGGTAGCGCCATCGGGATTGGCGGTGCAGGCGGCCAGCAGCGCGGCCCCCGCTGATGCGATCAGGATGATGTGGCGCATTGAACGTGTCTCCCTATTCCGCCGCTTCGCGTGTCTCGGCGTCTTCGCTTTGCTGCCTGTTCCACATCTCGGCGTAAAGGCCATCGCGGCGCAGCAACTCTGCATGGTTGCCTTGCTCCACGATCCGACCCGCTTCCATGACATTTATCAAATCGGCATCGGCAATTGTCGAAAGGCGGTGGGCGATGGCGATGGTGGTGCGGTGCTCGCTAACCCGGCGCAGGGTTGCGAGAATGTCCTGCTCGGTGCGCGAATCGAGCGCACTGGTCGCTTCGTCCAGCAGCAGGATCGGCGGGTCTTTGAGCAAGGTGCGCGCAATGGCGACGCGCTGCTTTTCGCCGCCCGAGAGCTTCAGGCCGCGCTCGCCCACTTCGGTTTCGAAGCCTTCCGGCAACGCCTCGACGAAGGGCAGGATCGCGGCATCGGCGGCGGCGCGGCGCACCTGCTCATCCGTCGGATCGTGGCGGCCGTAGGCGATGTTATAGCGGATGGTGTCGTTGAACAGCACGCTATCCTGCGGGACGATCCCAATCTGGCGGCGCAGGCTCTCCTGCGTCACTTCGGAAATGTCCTGCCCGTCGATGCAGATGCGCCCTTCCCACGGATCGTAGAAACGGAACAGCAGCCGCCCGATGGTGGACTTGCCCGCGCCCGATGGGCCGACCAGTGCGACGTGCGCGCCGGCAGGAGCCTCGAATGAGAGGCCGTGCAGGATCTGTCGCTCCTTGTCGTAACCGAAGCTTACATTCTCAAAGGTGACGGTGGGTCGGTTCACCAGCAGGGCGGGCGCGCCCGGCTTGTCTTCCACTTCCACGGGCCGGTCGAGCAGGCCGAACATGTCGGCCATGTCGATAAGGCCCTGCCGGATGGTGCGATAGACCCAGCCCAGCATGTCGAGCGGGCGGAACAGCTGCATCAGATAGGTGTTCACCAGCACCAGATCGCCCGGAGTAAGGTTGCCCTGCGACCAGCCCCACACGGTCCAGGCCATTGCCCCGCCCATCATCAGGTTGAGAATGCTCGCCTGTACGATGTTGAGCAGGCCGAGCGAATTCTCGGTCTTGATCGCGGCCTCGGCATATTGCCCGGCGCTTCGGGAATAGCGTTCGCGCTCACGTTCCTCCGCGCCGAAGTATTTCACCGTCTCGTAATTCAGCAAGCTGTCCACTGCACGGGCCATGGCTTGACCGTCGAGATCGTTCATCTCCTTGCGCAGTTTCACGCGCCATTCGGTGATTGCCTGCGTGATCCAGATGAAGCTGACCACGGTGACGGCGACTGCCACCACCAGTTCCCAGCCGAAGATTGTCCAGAAAATGACGCTGACCACCACCAGTTCGATCGCGGTGGGCGCGATGTTGAACAGAAGGAAATAGAGCATCGAACTGATCGACTTCGTGCCGCGTTCCACCACGCGAGTGATCTCGCCCGTGCGGCGGGAGAGGTGGAAGCGAAGCGATAGCTGGTGCAGCCTTGCGAACACGTCTTCGGTAAGGCCGAGAACCGCATCCTGCCCCACCCGGTTGAACGTGATGTTGCGCAGCTGATCAAACAGCACCGTGCCGAAGCGGCCTGCGGCGTAGGCGATCACCAGTGCCATCGCGACCCATACGGCAGGATCGCCGTCCGCGCTCATCGTGTCGACCGCGCGGGCGTAGGCGAAGGGCAGGGTAAGGACGACAACCTTGGCCAGCAGCACGAACAGGCCTGCGCCGAGGATGCGGCGCTTTAGATCTGGCCGGCCCTTTGGCCAGAGGTAGGGCAGGAAGCGGCGCATGGTCGCCCAGTCGGCGCTTTCGCCTGCGGAAGTCTTGGTACGGGTGCGGTCGCCGAAATCTCTCACCTGCGCAAAGTGGGGCCTTGCGTGGGGAAGGGCAAGCGCGCGGCTACTGGTTCAGGCGGCTTGCTCGCCGGTTGAAGCGCCATGCCTGGTCCAGTGGAACGTCGCCCGGCAAGTCGAACAGCACACGGCGGGAGCGGAAGTCTATCGCCACCCGCTCGAACAGGCGAAGCTCGCTCATGCCGAGAATAAGGGCGGGGCGCTCTTCCAGCCCGAGCGACTGGAAGGTCGGGGAATCGGCAAACGAGACCACGACGTTGTTGATCTGCGCAGTGCCCAGCATCAGCCGCCGCGCGATCCGCGTTTCCCCGCTGATGCGCACGCCGTTCACGTCGGTCATGACGGCATCGTCCAGCTGCTGGCGGCGTCGCAGGCGCTCACCCAGTGCGAGGTTGCCGACCGAACCTTGCGCGCCGGTATCGACGATCACGTCGACGCTTACCCCGTCGATCTCGGCGCGGTGGATGATGAGCTGTCCCAGCCGCTCCTGCGCGCGCACGATGATGTCGTAGCTACCTGTGCCACCGGGGCCGATGGAATCGGAGATGTGCATTTGCCCATCGGCGAAATCGAGCAGCACGCGCTGGTTCTGCAATGAATCGAGACCGAGGATACCGTCTGCCCCGCCGATGTGGACGCCTTCCACCAAAGGCGCGGTGCGGATGGTCATGCTGCGCTCGCCCAGCTTGAACTCGGGCACAAGCGTGGTTTCCACTGCGCGGCGGCTGGCCATGCCGACGAGGGTAGCGGATTCGCGGTTCATCAATTGCAGCTGGTCTGCCAGGTCGCGCGACAGGACAGTCGCCTGTGCGCCTGTATCGACCATGAAGTCGAACGGCCCTTCGCCCATGATGGTGACCGGCACGGTCATGCGGCGATAGCGCTCGATCTCCATCGCGATGGTATCGAAGATGACCTGCGTTTCAGCGATCTCTGCAGAAGTGGCGGTGCGCGGGGCGGCCTGCTGCATCGGCTCCACCGTGTTGGCGGAAGCGGCGGAGGAAAGCAGGGCGAGTGCGCCTGCGGTTGCGATCCAGTGCATTGTCTCTCTCCCGCCCGCCGGACGTGTCCCAGACGGCGGCGAGCTTATGAAAGGAGAATACCACGCAAGGGGCCGGTCCCCAAATCGGTTAGCGGGGAGCTGGCACCAACCTCGCCCAGCCGACGCGTTCGAGTGCCTGCGTGGCGAAATGGTGGATCTCGAAATAGGCGGGGTGGCGAATCTGTCGCAGCGTGACGAGCCACAATGCGATGCCGACGGTGGCCGCGCAGAAGACCTGCACAAAGCCGGCATCGATCGCGGGAGCGACATATATATAGGAAAGCCATACAGGCAGAACGGCAACGCCCGTCACAAGCGCGGATTGCAACCAGATGCGGGCAAGTGCGCTCCAGCGGAAACCGACGACGCTTTGCAGGAAAGGCGCATGGATCGCGAGCCACGCGAGGCCATAGGCAACGCGGCTGGCAGCGGCAGCCTCCAGAGAGAACATCGCGCCGATGGCGAGCAACACCACGGATACGGCGGTATCGAGCCCGAATCGCCAGAGCAGCGGGCGGGTCCGTTTGAGCAGGATCGGCAGTTCGACATGCAGCGGCAGCGCGATCATCATGATCTGCGCCATGGCGATCCATTCCAGAGGGCGGGCAGCGCCCAGCCAGCGCTCACCATATAGAATGTTCACCACCGGCACCGAGCAAGCGGCAAGCCCGGCCATGGTCGGCCAGGTGAGAGCGGTGAAGCTTGCGGTCACACGCTCGTAATGCGGCCCCAGCGGATCGCCGCGATCACGGAAGCGGGCGAAGGCGGGGTAGAATACGGTCGTCATCCCGCCACTCACCAGCCAGCGCAGTTGCCACGCGAGGCCATAGGCACGCGCGAACAGGCCCACCGCAACGGTATCGAGCAGGCGACCGATAAGCAGTTCGGGCAGGCGGGAGCCCAATTGCGACATGCCGTTGAGCACGGTGGAGAAGCCGCCGAAGCGCAGTACCGGCATGGCTCCAACGAAGCGCGGCGGTATCGGGAAGCGGCCGCCGACACGCCACTGGGCGATTGCAGCGCGCGCCACCTGCTGCGCGAATGCCCCCCAGGCCAGCGCGATTGCGCCGTAGCCATGCCAGGCAAGCGTAATGGCGACCGCGGCGTTGGTGAGCACCACGCCGATCTCGATCATGGTGTTGGACTTGAAGTCCATCTTCCGGTGCAGCAGCGCCATGGGCACCGTTGCCAGCGGCACGAAGAAGTAGCTCGCCGCCACGACCAGCAGCAGCGGCAGCAATCCCGGCAAGTCATAGAAGGCCGCAGCGGGCCAGCTGAGCAGCACGCAAAGAATGGCAATCGCCCAACTGATCGTCAGCGACACCGTAAAGGCCGTGCGGATGCCGTCTTCGTCGAGATCGGGTTCGCCGGCGACATACCGGTTGATGCCGAACTCCTGGAGCACCGCCAGCAGCGATACGAAGGAGAAGGCGATGGTGAACAGGCCAAGCTCATCGGGATCGATGAACCAGCGCGCCAGAATCACACTGGCAGCGAACTGGATGGCAAAGGCGCCCATCTGGGATGCCATTGCGAGAAGCGCGGCGCCGCGAACGCTCATGCGGGCAGCGCCTTGCGCAAGGTTGCAGGCTCCGCCTCACGCGCACCCGCGCCGCGGGCATTGCGGCGACGGCGCAGGGCGAGCATCGGGCGGGCGAGAGCGGGGATGATCGACCATAGCGCGAAATAGAATCGCCATGCGGTGCCAAGTTCTGACCCGGCGCTTTCCTTCAGTTCGGCAATCGCATCGGTATCGCCGTCGATCACGCGGTCGACCGCCAGGGCGAATCGCAACTGACGTTCGTTGTCGGAAATCATCGCGCGGGCGACGTCCGCTTCCAGCGCATCGGCAGGAAGGACTTCCA